>Ga0233335_1000033_pt1 | contig 59487 bp, 39 predicted proteins | sample GEONDECOMP222_FD_180695 | JGI IMG/M metagenome (GOLD analysis project Ga0233335, IMG submission 180695) | Leaf litter microbial communities from Shasta-Trinity National Forest, California, United States - GEON-DECOMP-222 | ecosystem: Environmental > Terrestrial > Plant litter > Unclassified... | reverse complement strand
TTTTAACCTTTAATCGTACAACCTGATGGCTTTCATCAGCCTTTCTTTAGACATTAAAAGAGGAATCCGACTGTACATTAAGCAGCATTGCAGCCACCCACCGGTGAACCAGTCTGTAGCGATCTCTTAGGAAACCGACGGTCTCATCTTAGGAGATTTTGACCGTTTGGATAATTACTTATCCCACCAGCATAGCTCTTGTATTTTATTGTTTCCTCCTAAGAATTGCACAATAAATTGCAACAAGAACTAGGGTTGTGGTATACCAATCGGTATTCGTCATAAAGGGTCTTATTTCGTTTTACATCTGCCCTAAATAACTCCATAGCTTTGACTAAACCAAGCCCCTGTTTTCCTTTATATATCCTTTTTATTAATTTGTTTAGCCAATTCTATTAATTCTAATCTAGAACTATGTTCAAGATGATCTTTATTAACTAATCTGTAATAAAGTGATTTTCACATTATATAACTATCTTTCTTTTTAGTTATAAGGCTGTATTCATCAAAATAAGTAAATAAACCTTTACAGTTTTTTACACCATTTATTCTTAATTCTCATACATCACTAGCAGAGTGAGGTACTACAGCACCTATTGCTAAATATTCAGAAAGTATAGTTGAAAGATGCTCTAAAACATCTTTGTTAGCGTCCCATTTTTGAGTTAATATATATCTGAATCTATAACTAGGACTATTAGATAATAAAGAACAAGTGAAACAACCTTCTCCATCTGTTATACCTGATAATCAACCATCTTTTAAAGAAGGAATACTACAAACATCCGAATGAGCTATGGTTGTAAAGTTTTTCTTTAAAAGTTTTTCATTAAAAGAAGAAAGAAAAGTTAAAAATCTAGCATTTCTTGTTGGAAATACCATATTACCATTAAATAATAAACAAATCAAGTATAAATTTCTAATGTCTTGAATAACAAATCTGTGTGTATTTTGTTTAACAGATTGTTTAATTACTTTACCAAATCCAAGATTATCCTTAATATAATATAAACTTTTTACATCCATAGTGGATTGAGTTATAACAAAAGATAAATCTCCTCTTTTAGCTAGAATGAAAGAACCTTCTCCTTCTGAAAATCCTATAAGTCATTCAAGAAATTTACTGCTAGGTTGTTTAATATTAGGATAGTGTTCGCTAAATTTAGAATAAAAAAGTGTAAAATCAAATGATTTCCCTTTTTTAAGAATAGGTAACATAGTACATACGCACATATAATTTTCTCTTAAGAAAAGATGTTGGTATAATATAGGGTCACCCCCTCCTGCTACCTCAAAGAAAGATGTATTAAAGTTTCTATCCGTTAATACCATAGTAATTCCACCGGCTAAAACAGGAAGTGATAATAATAATAAAACAGCAGTAATAACAACTGCTCATGCAAATAATATTAATTTATGCAATCTTATACCAGGACTTCTCATATTAAATGTTGTTGTCATGACACTAAAAATAGTTAACTAGTAACTATAGTGGACTATATTTCAATCGTATTAATATACGGTCTCTAGCGTCTAGTCTCTGAGGATCCCTACGGCGATTTAAATATATAATATAATTAGATTAATGCCCTTTGGTTTCCTGCTGATTAAGCATAGCTTATAAGATTTTCACTAGAAAGTGATTATAAACACTGAGCTATTCCAGCATATAGTTAGAAATTTTATATGAATCCCATTATATAGTATTTTCTTTTACATATTCACATAAATACCCTTTATATGCTTTACCTAAATTAATATGTTTAACTAATGTTACTTGAGAAGCAGATAAACCCTTATTATGTAAATATTCCACACATTTACCTAAACTATTTAACACTACAGTGTTTTCTACATTATTTACATCTGTTAATATTATAGGTTTAGATAAACTATTTAGAGGTTTATTTTTATTATATTTAACTCTGTCCTTTTCCAACATTAAAGCTAAATCTGAATCAGACATATCTTTAACTTTAGCAGTTAACACCGGTACTCTTAAAAATAGATATTTACCTAAATAATAAGTACCGTTTTCTAAATGTTTAGAAAATGTGATATGATGAACATTTAATTTTCTAATAAAATCTATTTGTTTCGTTGAACAAAAATATAATATGGTCATATCTCTATTATACATGAATAAACTCTTTGAGTTTGACCCGCTAGGGTTATTTGCAAACAAGTACAACAAATTGCATAAAAATTGTGCCTGGATATATGTCTAATCCTCAAGAATTTTCTGAAAAATATAACGGTTTCTATAAGGGGTTGTTCGATTTTGTTGAAAATAATTTGAAATTGCCGTTTGCCGGATTCCAAGGGCTTTTGCAGCAGCAGAGATAGAATCGTAAATAGTAGTATTATTGTTATCTTTATCTAATACGGCTATTTTTTTACGCGGTTTCCCAGCTCCCTCCGGTCTTACATTACCATACATTGGGTTTTGATTTCCTATCTTAATTGCTGATAATATAGCAACCGTTTCTTCTGAATGTTTGAAACCTAATGATGAACCTGCAACTTTTAATGTGTTATACTCTGGTTTCAAAAGATCGAGATAATACTGTTCTCTTTCTATACATTTTTCAGCTGCACATAATTCAAGAATTTCCAGCTGGAACGTTGAATAACCGTATTTTAGTAAAGCAATATAAATAAGACTTTTACTTTTGTTAATTTCAGCTTCTAAGAAATTAATATCAAAATAACCTCTAAGTCTTCTATTTAAGTTTGTCGAACTTCCAACATAAGATTTACCATTTTTTAAATTAACTCATCTATAAATACCAGATTTACTTCTATTTTCTTTTAATATCTGAATCCTTTGTGTATCAGCATTAGTATAAATTACTACAGGAATAATAGATAATAAACTAATACTATCTTCACAAAAAAAGTCTTGTTCCAATAGATAAAATAAGTAAAGTATTGATATAATTAAAATAAACTTGTTTATGACTAATTGTGAGCTTAAAATTTGATTGTTGTTTGTTTTATTATTCTTACATTTAACCCTATCCTTTTCTAGCATTAAAGCTAAATCTGTGTCAGACATATCTTTAACCTTAGCAGTTAAAACAGGTTCTCTTAAAAATTTGTATTTACCTAGATAATAAGTACCATGATTTAAATGCTTAGTGAATGTAGTGCGATGAATATTAAACTTTTCAATTAAATTTATTTGCTCGCTAGTATAATAATACAATATAGACATATCCCTGTTATACATAAAAACAGATTTTCCATTATTAGATCCAACAACTGTAGCAACTCTTATAGTATTTAATGTGAAACTAGAGTCTAACAAATAATATTGTTCTAATACTAATTCTGACCCTTTTATGTAATTATGATAAAAAGGAAATACCTGTAAAGAGAAGTTTTTCAACCTTTCTTTTTTTAAGATAGGTATTAATAAACCACTCTCTCTATGAGACAAATTAATATAGCCATTTAATCTAAAAGCTAACTGTGAAGATGAACCTACATATTTTCTACCTGTACTAATGTGTGTAAAAATATATATACCAGGTATTCTTTGTTTACTATTAGGTAAACCAATTTTATCTTTAAGAATTTCCTTAATTATACTTTTTTCATTTAAATTAGTTAAAGTAAAACTTGTAGTATTAATTAAAGATTGTAGTTCCTGTTTTGTAGTTTTAATGTCACAGTAAGCTAAAATTTCATTAATATTTTCAGCAGTCGCAGGTTTACCACTATTAATTAGCTCAATAGCTAGAACATGTGCATGTTTATTAGGACCTGTTCTACCCAATATCTCTTTTCAACGGTTGTCCAATTTAGGTTTATTATTGTTTTCAGGAGAACCGTTTTTTTTAGAGTTATTGTCCTTGCCTAAATTGTTATCTTTTTCAGGTTTGTTATCATTTCCATAATTATTGTCTTCTTCACACAAAGGCGAGGAGTTATTTTTAAAAGTATATTTAGGTTTATTAGTACTAAAGTAACATTTATTAACAATTAATTGAAAGCTTATTGAATATATTAAATATGTAACAAATACAGTCAACATTAAATTCATAGCACCTAAAAGAGAACTAATACCAGATAAATGTAATCCAAATATAGCTAAATCTACACTTGGACCACTATGACTTTGTATACCCGATAACATGGCAATCAAATTTCTCTTACAAGTTCTTGTTCAAAGATTGTTTTACAAAATAATGTTATAACCAAAGGTGTTAAACTTAAGGTGGCTAATAAAAACAAAAAAAAAGCTGAGTTAGATAAGAAACCTATTATTAGCATTTTGTTTTGCCCATTACGTAGATCTCCCTTTATTCATACCAGACTTAATTTCTCGTATCTGTTCTAACCCTTTAGGAGTAACATGATCCTTGGCTTTAATTATTTCTGCGGCTTTACACCAATCTTTGAAGTCTGCAGATTTTTTACCTACAATATTATGTAGATTAAAAAATGGCATGATTTTTCCATAATTATCTGCAAAACTATACACCAACAAATTCACATATGGACCTCTTGAATCTTTTTGTAATATACCACACCCAAAGTATGAAATTAAATGTTTCATTAGGATCTCATCACGAGAGTGCTGAGTGATTTGAAATACTAACATAACTTGAAATCCGGCTTTATTAGTTAAAGATTTGCTTAGCGTAATCTTGAAACACCCTTCTCCTGATGTAAATCCACTTATTCACTGTTCAGGAAGAATTTCTGGAATTTTCACTAATGGTCTCGCTACAGGATTTAACACAGGAAAAGCTGCTTTTAGTTCATCTGTTAAACCATTGTTTAAAGAAGCTTTAATGGATGCAATTTTTTGAAGCCCTTCCATGGTTAAATGTTCCTTACCTTCCATCAACTCAACTACAGATCTAAAGAGAAGATAATCTGCTAGCTTTTTAGTTATTAAAGGGTATTTATCAAAGTGAGGTAATACTACTTTCATAATTAGTTCTAGAGACTCGATTTTGAATTTATAGGTAGATTTTCCATCTTTTCATATATTTCCTCCCCCAAAATAAGATTTAAGTGCTTGCAAAATATGATAATCTTTTTGGTCCAGAGTGATAGAAAACAAAGCTACCACCATTCAACCAGTCTTATATCTAGGGCTGTTTCTAATTCTAATAATGAAAGAACCTTCAGCATCTGTGAACCCTGTAACAAATCAAGGGTTAAGATCGTAAGATTGTCCGGGTATTGTGATTGAAGAATAGTGACGTATATTAAGAACTTGATTAGAAGGGATTTTGACTTGATAGTTTCTCTCGAAACCCATTAGAGTACATCTTAAGTGCATTAAATTAGTGCACCAACGGCCGTCTACTCGTTGCTCTTTTACAGTAATATTTGATAATATTACTGATTTAGATCCGCGATTACCCACATTCTTTTCAGAAGCCTTCTGACTTATTACCATACATGAGTGATTAGTTCATCCACTTACAGCCTTTCGGCTATAGCTTGGTACCAGAAGTTCTAGGGTGTCCCCGGAATTTGGCCGTTCTTCCCACATGAATGATGTCCCACATCAATCGGCAGGAGGGTAACAATTGTGTTGGTAACCTCATTTTAAGGATTTAACTTTATTACTATAAACTAATATAATAAAAAGAATAAACCTGTCATAAAACTATCGTTACACGCAGTAAATCTTTTTACTGTTCGGACTATACCTTCATCTTAATGACTATACTTAAATGACAAGCTATGTTATTTCTAACAGATTTTTTCGTAATTTCCTGACCAAGTTTCTTACACTAAGCAATTTGTTATAATCACCTTTATTTTTAGTATAAGATCTAGCCCATATTCTATATTCTAAAGATTTTACTCCCTTCATAGTATCTTTAAAAAAAAGTATAATATTTTCAATAGCTCTAGAGTTAGTCGTATCCAATATATAATGATTATGTAACTCTTTGAACCTAACAGGGTTTTTTATGTGAAGCATAATCCCTATTCCATCTAAAACAACTTTATCTAGTTTTTGAGTTAAACCTTGCTAAGATACCAAGATTAGCTATTATAAAGCCACCACTCCCTTAAGGGGGAGGGTAAACATTTTTAAAATAACTCATAACTATTTTACCTTAAGATAAATAAGTAAAAAAAACTATGAAACTAAAATCATATATTGTTCAAATAACAAAGTTTTATTTAGAATACAACGACGAACTTTTTCTGAACGCACACCAAATGCTTTAGCTGCTTGGTTTATTGAAACATATTCGACAACATTCCCTGTGTTTTTATCAACCACCTTTACCAAATGTCCTCCTTGACCTAATTTAGCGGAAGATATCTTAGCTCGAGTTTCTTTAGAAAACTCTCGTCCAAGAGCTAAATCACTCATTTTATTTTTAGTATCTTCCGTATGTTTAAATCCTAAAGAGGAATATGCTGTTAGTAATATATTATAAGCAGGGTTTGTTTTATCGATGTAGTATTGCTCTCTACTTAAAAGATCTGTTTTTTCACAATATTCTAAAATTTCCAACTTAAAATTCGAATACCCATTTTTTAATAAAGAGCTATATATAGAACTTTTAGTTCTAACTAATGTTTTGATTAAGTAATTTATATTAAAATATCTATAAAATCTTTCTCCTAAGTTAGAACTACTACCTATGTAACTTTTACCGTTAATATGATTAGTTCAACGATAGATACCGGATTTATTTCTATTTTCTTGGATAATTTGTAACTTAAGTGTGTCAGCATTTGTATAAGATACAACAGGGTTTACAGAGCCTGTTGAATAATTCCGACTAGGTATGTTAAAGCTTGAAGTTAAATTACTTGGATTTTTTATTAACTCATTAGACAAATAAAAAGGTTTGTTCTTGCCAAGCATCATAACAGCTTTAGTGTTAGCAGCAATGGTAAAGTTTCTCTTTTGTTCAAAAGATAAATTATGTTTGTTCTTAACTTTTAAAGCTGTATCTGATAGCTTTATTAACTTTTTAGGATTTTTATCTTTAAAAAAATTTGCTTTAGTTCATAATCTAAACTCAAGAGATTTCATGCCTTTAAATTCACCTGAAAACAAGTTAATAATATTACTAATAGACTTAGAATGCTTTGTACTTAAAAAATATATACCTTTTTCTTCATTAAATTTAATACTATTTTTAATATGTAAAACTCGTTTTATAGAATACAATAACAATTCATCTGCATGGTGTTGAGAAATCTTAAATTCTGTTTCAAATCTAGGATACCCATCAGAGTCAAAACTTTTTAATATATCGAAATTTCCTACTGCCTCTACAAAACCAATTAATCAACTTTTTGAAACAACCATTTTTATTTCTTCATGTTTAGAATTTGTATTTATATGGCGTATAGCAGGTGATATGGTGTTTTGGTGTACTATTCTATTGGAGTCTTTATTTGTTAAATAGAAACTACCTTCTGCTTCAATAAATCCAACTAATCAGCTTTTACTCATTACATTATTAACAGAGGTTACATCAGTCAAAGGTAAAATAGCATTATTTCAAGCTGGAGATATATAATCACTATTAGCTTTAGAGTTTTTAATAGCCAAAAGCTTTAGATTCTTATATTCTTTACTTAGACTAGTGTTGTTTAGTATAACTAAAGCTTTTTTTAGTTTTACATAATCAAAATATTTAGTGGTTAAAAGAGGGTATTTATCAAAAATAGGTATTATAACGGTTTCAATAATCTTTCTATCCCTTATAAAGTATTGTCCTTTTGTACCATCTTTTGTAATAGAACCCACACCTAGCTGTTTTTTTATGTAATGTAAGACTCTTAAATTATATCTAGACTGGGTTAATTTATAACTTAAACCTCATTTATCTCCTTGATGTGAAATATGAAAATTACCATCTCCATCTGTGAAACCTACTAACCACTGCTCCCATTGATCTTTAATGTGTGCATTGTGGTTTTTGGATTGTTCTAGCGAAATCATATTTGAGTTGTCATTAAGATGCTCTTCGTTAAGTCTCTGATGACTAGTAAATAGACATTTATTTACTATTCAGGCGCATTGTCTCCGTGACATACACATTCTTACGTATGTACTATTTAATAATATTGTTATTAAAATTAGACATGAGTAGTGTATTACGTGTAATCCTATTATTACATAGTTTACTTGAAGATATTCGCGCATCGAGAAGAGTTTACTTTGTTCTATGTCACCATAAAATAACTCCCTAATTCCTTTAAGAGTTCAACCTGTACCTACCCCATTCTCTATTCCACCTGCAAATAAGAATAATACGATACTAGGAATTAAAGATAAATAACTAATATTATTAAGTCTAGGGAATCCCATATCAGGACCTCCTAATCCTAATGGAAGCAGGAAGTTACCAAAACCTCCTATTAAAGCTGGCATGCGCTTTATCACTAACTTTCGTTAATGCGCGGACTATATCTTTACCTTTAAATAACAAGTATTTACTAAGGTATTTACGTGTAGTCTCTGAAGATCCTACTCTATAAAAGCGTTTAATGCTACAATGAGCCCTTTTATATTTGGTTTCTGGCTGATTGCCTAATCCTTTGATTTGTTTTAATGTTTACTTGACAGTATCCCCTTAAGGATATGATGAATAAGCTCATAAAAAAAATCATTCGTCAGCCCTTTCTGCAAAAAGACCGTAACCGCAATAAAGCTACTAGTTAAAATTATGTTATTTAACGCTAACTAGGATTACTTATTCTTAGGTTTTAAATCATCCATCTTTAATTTCAACAGCTTAATTTTATCTACACCTTCAGGTGCTAAGTGTTCTTTATTTTTGATTAAAATAGCTATTTCTTTAAAGTATAGGTAGTCTTTTAACTTAACACCCTGTAAAGGGTATTCTTCAAGTAAAGGGATTATTTTTTCTGTCACATCTAAAATCTTGGTAACACGTAAATCCACACCTTCTCTATACTCATAAAGTCTTCCACAATCTAAGAACTTTGTTATATTTTCCATTAAATTGACATCACGGACATGTTGTGTGATTTGGAAAAATACATGGATACGTTGTCCCTTTGATTGAGAATCGACTTTTTTTATCATAAAACAACCTTCTGCATCTATTAAACCACTTAATCACCAGTTTGAAGAAGGGATTACTGGGTTTTTTCGTGGTCTAGCCACTGCAACAATATCAGGAAAAGCTGCTAATAAGCTCTCTGATAAACCTCAGTTAATAGATGCTTTTAAAGCTAAAAACTCCTTTAAACCTTCGACAGATAAATGAGCTTTTCTTTCCATCAATTCAACTCCTTGTCTAAATAGAATATAATCCGCTCACTTACAAGTAACTAAAGGATATCTATCAAAATGATCTACGATTACTCTTAAATCTTTGATTGATGAAACTTTATATTGAATTGAACCATTTTTTTCTACAAAGATTTTACCTACACCGAAGTAACTTTTAATCATTTCCAGTAAGGCTAAATCTCTTGAATGAAGATGAATTTGAAATATAGCACCTAAAGAATACCCGAGTTTAAATCTTTTATGTTTATTAATAGCTAAAAGAAAACAACCCTCACCGTCTGAAAACCCTGTTACATATCAGGGATCAAGAGACACTTTACCAACACCCGAAGTTGAGTAATAACGAACTGATTGAGATTTAAATGCTGATGGCTGACTCATCTGAAACTGTCCTGTACTATTGCTTTGTCCAGATCTAACAAGACCTTGAAAAGCAGTAAGCGTTATGAATCATCACGTAGGCATACTTTTTATACCATCAGCTTTCGCTGATGGAATGGACTATGTCTTTATCTTTTATAAATTAAATTATTTATATGAAGACATTACACGTATAGTCTCTGAGGATCCTACTCTAAATCCTTTTAGCTTAAAAATTAAGGGACAGGTAACTCCAAGATATAAAGATTAAAATCTTTACTCAGCAAAGGGGAAAAATTAAGCCTAAGGGTTAATACTTAAGAATGTTTTTGTTCATCTTACCAGGTAACCATAAGATACACTAATATCTATATAAATATAAAAGGAAAATCCGCAATTATTTTAAGTAGTTTCCTGCGAATCGTCTAATCTTTTGAATTTTCACTGTATTCTGCCGCTTTTCGTATACCGATAAGTTCCGAAAGTCTGCAGTACTAGTATCAAAAGCTCTAAAGAGGTTTTCGCATATAGTATAAAGAAAGTAAGGTGTTTCCACCCTTACCCGGCCATGCTTTTATTTTATATTAATTTCGCATTATCTTATAGTAGCAATAATAACAATAACAGGTTAAATAATAACAATAACAGGTTAAATAATAACAATAACAGGTTAAATAATAATAATAACAGGTTAAATAATAACAATAACAGGTTAAATAATAACAATAACAGGTTAAATAATAACAAATGAACAAAATTATTTCTAGATAACTAGTTTTGTACTAAGAAACCTTTAATCCCACGCGGGGTTGGATAGAGGGCTAGTAATGAAAATCTATTGTCTTTTTGTGTTCATCCCTGCTTTAATGACTCGAATTTTATCTAACCCTTCTGGAGTTTTATGGGCATTACTATTCATTAATTCAGCGACTTGACAAAAATCTAGAAAATCCTTATTTTTATTTCCAATAATAGGGTGTTTCTGAAAAAGAGGTATAAGTTTATCTGTAATAAGTGATAATTTTACCACTCTAAATTCAGAAATGCCCGTACGCTCTTTTATAAAACCTCCCCCTAAAAGCTTATTGAAACATTTCAATAATTCAAGATCACGATTATGTTGAGTTATTAAGAATTTAAGAATTACTTGATGTCCTATTTTATGAGAGGAAGATTTTAGTATTTCTACTGAGAAACTTCCATCTCCACTTGTAAAACCTGCAAATCAATAAGGATTTATCACTTCTGGTAAAGCTACTTCAGTTCTTTCTTGAGGAACAATATTCTTAAAAGATGAATATAATTCATAGTTTAAAAGGCCTTTATTTAAAGATGCTTTAATCCCTATTAGTTTATGTATTCCTTCTATATTTTTATGTTCTTTTTGTTTAATTAACTCAATAGCTAATTTAAATAATAAAAAATCAGCTTTCTTTTTAGTTAATAAAGGATATAATTCGAAATGAGGAATAATAACATTAACTAAATCCTTAAGAGAATTAACTTGATATAATGCGGATTCTTTATTACTACTAATATTACCCACACCAAACAATTCTTTTATATCTAATAAGATAGAAAGATCTTTAACATGTAGGTTTATAAAGAAATAAGGAATCACTTCTCAACCTACTTTTAGTTTAGGGTTTTTACGAACTCTAAACCCAAAACAGGATTCAGCATCAGAAAACCCTGTCACTAAATAAGGATTTAAGTTATTAGGAGTAGAAGAGGAAACACCTTTTTGCTTCTTAGTTACTTTAAGTATTATATCTCTATTATTATAAGGATCATCTACTAATACTTTAACATAATTGTGTTTTTTATTATTACCATTTTTGTGTTTATTATGAGAATTATTGTCTTCATTGTCAGGGCTGTAACCGTCCTTGTTGTCATCACATTCACTTAACAAGGGTGAATCGTTATTATCGCTATTTACTTCTTTGAAAAAAGTAAAGTGCGAGTTTAATATAAAACCTTTTTTGACCATAAAGAATATCATTATTATAGCATGAGCAGTAATAATACTGTTATATAATTGATTATCAGCAATAAACTGAACACCGGGCCCTGACAACTCTAATCTGATCAAAACAGAAAAGGCAGTACCCACTAAACCTGCAAATAATGCATATATTAAATATAAAACACCTATATCTTTAGCATTTGAAGATAAAAATCATCTTTCAAATCACATACTTATAGAGGATACAATTATATTTAGGTTGTATTTATTTTTGTTAGATAAAATAATCGTGCTTTTAATTAAATTAGTCACGGGTATAACATTCGAGCAAACAGTCATAGAATTTACAGATTTTCGCGTATATATTAACAAAATCTTTTAATTACGCTAATATAATTTAATAGTTCTGGTTAAGATTGTCACATGAGTTAATATATAACCCCCACTTTTCCTCCCCCCCCAGCAGGCCTGCTGGGGGGGATTAAAAACAAAAAACTAAAACAAAATATTATTTTGTTTAGATAGGTAGAATCTAGGCTATTTTTATACAATATTTTGGGGTCAATGGATACAAGGATACACCTTAATTTTAGATAAAACTGCCTTATATAACTGTTCTGCCTATTGAGGTATATCCTAAACTATATAACGGTGTTTTAGTAAAATTACACTTTTAAAATCTCCTCCCCCCCAGCAGACCTGCTGGGGGGATATAGAATTATAACCTATAAGTGTCAAGAAATAAGTGATTTGAACACTTAACCTCTTGTGTCGAAAAAATGCTCTACCAATTGAGCTAATTTCTTGTTTTTTTTGTGGCCTTTAATCAAATATAATTTAATCTTCTACCATTAATTGCTGTACAAATATAATAACTACAGGCCAAAGCCGGCCAAAGCCGGCCAAAGCCGGCCAAAGCCGTTTACTATAAATATAAGGCAATTTTCCCTAGTTATAATAAAGGGGATTTGTTATATTATTTGTTTATTTTCATAACAAGTTAATTGTAATCTAACAATTACTAAGTTTATTGTACTTTAACCACCTCCCCCAGCAAACTTGCTGGGGGGATGGTAGTTATTAAAAGTCATATCTTTAATCCTAAATGACCAGTTTCTTAGGATCCTCAATAGTATATGGATACAAACAGAAATAATCATACAACATCTACAAACAAACTTATTCCTTTTGTGTTATTTTTTTGTGATAAAAACATGTTTACCTTCAAAAATAACTGATTTATTATCAGATAGTCTACTATAAATTAAAGTTCTTGAAACCTTAAAAAACTTAGCACAATCTAAAATTGAATACAATGTTTTGATAACATTACCATTTTCATCTTCCAACTGGATAATTACTTGTTTTCCTACTCCTGCTAGTTTATTTAAAGATTTTATAATTTTTCTATCCCCTATAATTTCATAATTTGAAGGGCCATTTAATAATATCGCTATGTCTTTTAATAATTGATCTCTATCTATACTAATATTTTTAGAAGTAGACAATCTGGAATTATTCATTTGATTAACAATAGTATTTAAAACTCTTAACCCCTCTTCTTGATAATGATGGCCTCTTTCTTTTAAATTAAAAATAATAACTCAATCGTTAAAATCTAATTCTTTTTTAGAATGCCACTCTAAAGAACTAAAAAATTGAATTAACACATTTTTAATATAATCTGTTTGAGATATTACTAACTGAATTACAGGTTGATGATTAACACCTTTAGGATTATAAATTGATTTTTTTACAATATCTAATCCATGAGTACCAGGTAAATTTTCAAAGAATTGTTTTATAGCATCCATTAAAATTTCATCTTTAACCGATTGACTTATACTAAATAATAATTCAAATTTACTAGAGCCTCTTCTTACTGAAAATGAACCTTCCCCTTCTACAAAACCAAGTAATCAATTACTAGTAATTAAAGGTATATGAAAATCAGGCATTTTGAATTCAGTTCTTTTAGAGTTCATTCCATTTTTTAAACTTATTATTTCTTTAAATATATCTTCAGTTTTTGTATTATTTGTATATAACTCAAAAGCTTTTTTTAAATCTAAAAAATTAAGAAGCTTAGTAGAATTTAAAGGGTATATGGTTAAGAGATCTATTATCATTTGTATTTCTTTATGGCTAGAAACAACAAAAGTACACTTATCCCCCATAAGCATATACTTTACCTATACCTAAACTTTTACATATATAGCTCAGAAGAAGTTTATCGTCAACTGATGCTTATATCTATGTTAAAATACATAACAATATTCCTACTCTCTTATTATGAGTATAGTTATTAACTAGAAAAGGATTAATCTCATTTATTAAGTTTAGACTTAAGAAATATAATTTTATTTAAACCTTCAACAGTTAAATGAGCTTTAGAATTAACCAACAATAATATTTCTTTTCAAATTAAATAATTAAAGTGCTTATTTCCATAAAACCTATAAGTATCAAATTGAGGTATAATAAAATCATTAAGATCTTTAACCGAGACTACTTCATATTTCACCGTATTATAATTATTATCGACACTTTCTACTATAGAACCTTTTCCTTTAAAATACTTTTGTATTTTTAAAATTAGAGGAGTTTCTCTATTATTTAAACCAATACTATAACACATTCTTACATAATTAGTTTTTTTTGAAATAGTGACATAAAAAGAACCATCACCCTCGGTGAAACCGCTAACTCAATAGGGATTAAGAGGTCCCTCATTAACTTGAAATTGAGGCCTTTTTATTAAATCAATATCAGGAAAATTTGCGATTAATATTTCAGGTAAACCGATATTTAAAGCAGATTTAAGTCCAACTATCTTATTTAATCCTTTTAGAGTTAAATGTTCTTTATTAACTATAATTTCAATACACATAGATCATAACTGTAAATCAATGCATTTACCACTTTGTAATGGATAATCTTTGAAATGTGGTATAATAACATTAACTATATCTTTTAATTTCTTAACTATATAAATAGCTGATTTTCCATTTTTATTTAAATAAACATTACCTACTCCAAAATAACTGTTTAATGCATATAATATATCAATATCTATTACATGCAAATGGATAGAAAAACTTGATGTGACACCTCATCCTGTTTTCCCAGCTTGTTTATATACCTGAACCATAAAACACCCTTCTGCATCTACAAACCCGGATACTCAATGTGGATTTAATTTTCTTTCTAGTAAATCTTTTTTAGATTTTGCTTCCACATTTACTGGAAGGTTATTATTAGTTGAATAATAACAAATACCCAAGCCCTGGGGCTTGGTTTTCAATATATTTAACACTATAGAATTTACCCTCTTAATTTTTAGCAAGGTTATTGATTTAGTATTAAAACTAATAGATTCTCAGAAAAATCAAAATATAATAAAGAGATTATGAAGGATATGTAAATGTATTTCAAATCTAAAACTAAAAACTGTATTGGATTTTTTATTTATGTAAAAATGGCCCATCTATTAACCCACATAACCATTCTTTAAATTCATTATTTAAACTAGAGTTTTTTTTGATAGATTCCGTACTTAAATTCTTTTTATAGTTTAAATTTATACTATTATGCATATCAAAATCTCTAATTGTATTTAAAGAATAATATTTAAGTTTAGAATTATTATTTTCAGATATTTTTCTTAGAATAGAATTTAGTATATTCAGTAGTATACAGTAAAATACAAAAATGGTTATGCTACATCGACAAAACAAACTTATAATTATCAAGATCTCTCCCTTAACCAAGAGTCGAGGATAAAACTTTCAATTTTAGAGGTCTATCTTATAGACTATAATTAAAATAAACCATTTATAAGCTCCGACTGTACATTCGCGAGCATTTCAGCTCTACGTAGGCGACCCAGTCTGTAGCGATGTTTATAGCCACCGCCGGTCTTCTACTAAGATAGCCATTAACCGTTTTCACCTTATCAAATCATTTAAGATTAATGTTTTGCTATAGCATTTACCATTAAAATTTATTAATGATTAGGTGAGATTTTCACTCACGACACCTGTTTAATGTCAATATAAAATTCCTGCTTCCAACCCGAGATGATGATTATTTGTTAAATGATAGGCTAGTGCACGTCATAAACCAACTGCTAAAAATGCTGTACCGATCATTACGTGTACAATAATTGTTATCGTAAGGGCTCTTTATCCCTTACCTCCCTTTCTTTTCAAAAGGGTTCAGACTATGTCATCAATCAATAAATGATTGCAGGGTTTTTGTGGCAGGCTTATTCTAAATAAAGTACTCACCTACTAGTCGTTGAACCTTCATATATTCCTTTTAATTTTATTTAATATATGCTTGGCTGCATATTGTCCTACATAAACACGTATGAATGGTGAAGTAGGAGTTCCATGCAATTTACCCCGTTTTCTGTCAACTCTATTCAATAATGGTATCAAATTTAATCGTGTAATTTTTATATGGAATACCTGATAATAAACAATTTTTAATAATTTTTCTAGGTATGTTAAGATTTAAGATACACTCTGATATACTAGTAAAATATTGTACCTTACCATTAGTATCTTCTACTTTTATTTTAAAAAATTTCGACACTAATTTATCAGTACCTCTTAAAAATAAAATTCCCTCTTTTATTTCATAAGGACTTGGCAACGATAATATATAATTTAACTTTCCCTCGATTAACACTTTATTTTGATCATAGTTTGTAAGAAAATCAGGATTTAATCTAAAATTATTCATATTAGATTTAATGAGATTAATTAATTCTTTACCTTCATCTAAAGTATGATACCCATAATAAGTAATTTTAACTATAATAGATCAATCTTCAAAGTCTAACGATTTTTTAGTCAACATACCTTTAGAAAAAATAGGTATTATTCTGTTCATTAAAATATTTATATTATTTATTTCTAATATTACAGAACCAGCAGACTTTCTATCGGATGTATATAAATTACCATGTTTTAAATAATTTAAAATACTTTTAAATAATTCTAATTCTTTTATATGGTTTTCATATTTTATTTTTGGTTTTAGTTTATTTGAACTAAAAGTCGCATCTCCTTCTGTGAATCCTATTAATCAGTACTTATCTATTATCATATTTTCTCTAGCTTTAGTATTTTGATTTATAAGTTTCATATCATGATAGTATTGTAAGATATCTATTTTACCTTGAAAAGTTAAATGTTTTTTATCTATTAATAAATGAACTGCTTTTTTAAAATTAAAAAATTGAAAGAATTTAGAACTCTTTAACTCTACATTATTAAATATAGGTACTATAACATTTACTAGTGATTTTTGATCATTTACAAAATAATTACATTTATCTCCTGATTTAGAAATACTTCCACAATTTAATCTGTTTCTAATATATTCTAAAACAGATAAATCATTTATATGCAGAGTAATTTGGTAAGTTAAATTTAAACTATTATATTTATTACCTTGTAAACCTTTTAAACTAATATTAAAATTTCCTTCAGCGTCCGTAAATCCTACTAATCAATCAATAAAATTCTTATCTAAATGTATTAATTTTTTATTTGATTCTAAAGTAAGAACTGAATTGTTTTTTACACTAAATTGATTATCTATTGACATAAAAGAATTGGTAGGGACTACTGTAATTAATCCGTGAACAAAATTGTTAAACTAAAGGCTATTTATCCTTTATTTCCATTTCTTATTAAAATGGTTCAGACTATGTCATCAACCATAAAGTCAGGTGTATTAATCCAGTACTGAACTTCAAAGTCGCGGGGTTTCGTGGTAAGATTCTTGTTAATAAAGTACTCACTTACTAGTCGTTGAACCTTCATGGACCTGGTTTAAAACCATTAATATATTAACATGGGCATAGGTTGCTCCGTAAAAACCCATTAGTTTATTTAATTTATATGTATCCCGTATAAATAGTAAGCAATAGTTAATATAATAATTTTATTGATACATGCTTGGCTGCATATTGACCTTAATACAACTCATAACTAACAAAAGTTATGGTGAAGTAGGAATTCCATGCAATTTATCCCCGTTTTCTATTACAACTTTTAATATAGTTAGCGCTTTACTTGCGTAGCAACGAATTTACTTCTAAAAAAATATATAATCTCTCGTAGATTATAATATCCTTCCAGAGTTCATTCCTTTTTTAATACGAATAATTTCGTGTATACCTTTTTGAGTTAAGTGTGATTTATTTTCAATTAGATTAGCTACTTTACAAAAATCATTAAAGTCCAAAGATTTAATACCTGAAATAGGGTTTACTTTAAATAGTGATATAATTTGTTCTGAGATATCTAGATATCTATACACAACAAAGCTTACTGAATTAGGCCTAGTACTAGCTTTCTCTACTATACCACAATGCAAATAGTCTTTTATTGTATTCATTAGATCCAAGTCACGTGAGTGTTGACTAATTGAAAAAGCTAGTGAAACTTGAACAACCACATTATTCTTTTTCATTGTTTTTATGTAAAAACAGCCTTCTCCTTCAATAAAACCTACTAGTCATAAAGGAGATTTTATAACCTGTGAACAAATAATAGGTCTTTCGACTTTTTTTATTTCAGGAAACGCCATTTTCAAGGAATTGGATAAACCTGTATTCATAGAAGCTTTAATAGACATAATTTCTACTAAATATTCATAATGTAGATGTTTTTCTGTAATCATTAAATTAACAATGGTAGAAAAAAGAATAAAATCAGCTTTTTTTTGTGTTAGTAGAGGATATTGTTTAAAATGAGGTATAATTACTTCGCTTAAACTTTTTAGAGATTGAACAGAGTAAATAGCAGTAGGCTTTCCTCGACGTACTCTTGTTATAACAGTACCTAAGCCAAAGAAATCCCGAATCATATTTAATAATGGAATATCTCTACTATGTAATTCTATGATAAACACTGGAACTATACGTATGTTATGTTTTCTAGTTACGTCTTTTCCTACTTTAACTGAAAAAGAAGACTCTGCGTCCGAAAAACCTGTAACTCAAAAAGGTGAAAGTTTGTTTGCAACATTTTTGGCGTTTTCTCCATTAAATTTGTTAATAGGGGCTAGAATTAACCCTGTTCCAAAATAAAAACATGATCCAAAAGCTCCATCTGATATAGTAAATGATGAAACTGAATATTCTACCCCCTGTAAACCTGTAAATATAACTGCCAATATAATAGTATAAAGTAAACCATATAAAGTTTTACCTCTTTTTCCGTTTATTAAAAAATGATGTCCATATGTAACAGTAAATCCTGAAGCAAGTAGAATAATTGTATTAATTAAGGGTAGTTCAAAAGGATCTAATGCTTCAATTCCCATAGGTGGTCACATAGCACCTAATTCAACTGCAGGAGAAAGAGCACTCGTTTTTAAAAAACTATTTGTTGCCTCGCTTATCTAGACAGAAAAGCACATTATAATTTTTAATGATTTAATTTTATACACAATTATGTTTATATACAAATATTAGTATCCTCTATTTTTATTCATACCACCTTTTATTTTTTTTATTTGATCTAGCCCCTCTCGAGTTAAGTGATCTTTATTTTGCATAAGCAGAGCCACTTTTTTGAAATCCTCATAATTCTTGGATTTTATACCATGTAATTTAAATTGTTCAAAAATGGGAATCACTTTATCAAAAACATCTGTAAATTTTTCAACTATAAATTCACCATAACCTGGTTTAGGTATATATCTACCACAATTTAAAGTAGAAATTAAACTTTTTAGGAACTTTTCATCTCTAGCATGTTGAGTTAAAATAAATCTCAATCATACAGTTTCTCCTAATTTAGATCCTGGTGATTTTTTTAATGCTACAAAGAAACATCCTTCAGCATCAGTGAAACCAGCTAACCAGTGTAGACTTTTAATTTCCCTATTTTTAATATCTGGTCTTAAAATAGGCTCTATGTTAGGGAAAGCTAGATTTAAACTATCTGATGTTTCTTGATTATTCAGCACAGCTTTAATTGACATAATTTTATTTAAACCTTCTATAGTTAAATGTTTACCCTGTTCCATATAATGTACTACTTGTTTAAAAAGTAGATAATCAGATTGTTTATTAGTTAATAAAGGGTATTTATCAAAATGATTAATAATAACTTTTAAGTTTTCAAGACCATATACTCTAAATTGAACAGATTCCGCTCCTAATTTAGATATATTACCTACCCCAAAGAACGATTGAATTTGTTCTAACAAGGCAAGATCCCTTATATGTACACCGATATGAAAAACAGCTTTTACTCTATATGCTGTCTTATATCTAGGGTTGGAACTAACACCTACAAAAAAACATCCTTCCCCGTCAGTAAAACCAGTAACATAATAAGGATTCAACCCATTCGTATAATCATAACTAAACTTAGAAGACGTTGCTTCACTAGAAAATAAAGATATTTGGCGGTTAGAATAAAGAACTTTAGTATACAGTTTTTGTATAGATTCAATAATAGTATTAACATATTTAATATAATGTATAAAAACCAAGTTTCCCTGGCACCTAGAATACACCTTACAGTATTTTTTAAATACTGAGGAACCGTCTACTCGTTGCTCTTTTACAGATATGAGACTATCTATTTTAGATCCGCGATTGTCCATTCCTTGGTTTGCACCAAAAATCTCTAATGATGTTACTATACCCCCAGGCATTAATGGGGCCACTTTATAAGTTTTCTTATGAAGCTTAGTTATTAGAGCTTTAGGATTTCCCCGGAGTTTGGCTCCTAACCACAAAATGCTGTCTTTATGGAAAAATGTTCAAAATATGGCTAAAAAAAATAAAGCTTCAGATACTATAAATAAACCAACACCAATGTTTAATCCTCTTTGTACGGATAGAGTGTGGTTACCTAAATAAGTCTTTAATTATAAATATGACTTTATCTAACTCTTAGTATATTAAAATAGGTTTACTATAGAATTAGGGCACCATCCTAAAAAAATAGGGATTGGATCTTTTACTGAGGCAAGCTAAAGTTAAAATCAATTAGTGTTCCCCTTTTAATTAATATGACAAGGGTTCGGAAATAAAAAAAAAGGGTCCTTTACTATTATGCAAAGTATTTATTAATAACACCTGGTATTTATTTACTATAAAAAGAATTAAGATGATCCCAATTAAATTCTGTACGCTGGTTATTCATACTATTTTTAATAATTCTCACTTCTCTGATTTCTTTATCCGTTAACCTTTTACCTAAATAACTCAACCCTTTAAAAAAGTCTAAGTAATTAAGATATTTGCTAGTCATTAAAGGAAATTTCGTCAGATAGCTAGTCGTAATATAATGCTTACTGTCTGATTGAGCATAAAAAACCAATGCCTCATAAATAGGTTTCTTAAACTCTGGACCTGTAGATTTAACTACTTTAGCATTTAAGTTAACTTGAAAAAAATTAGAAATATCTGTCATAAAAGGACTATTAGACTCCTCAGTTACCCTGTTCAATTTACTCTGAGCTAAAGAGAATACACATCGTACTCTTCCCCGAACCTCAGAGTCGTCTGACCCATAACTACCCGTTAATTTTATAGAAAAATTACCATCAGTATCTAACATACCAGCTAATCAAGCATTAGAGTCTAAGCTACTAGTATCTAAAGGTAGTTTTAAGAGATTAGCATTTCGCCATGTATTAAGGTTATCCATAGCTTTGTATAAGGCTTGAATTTTAGGAGTTCTAAACTTCCCATTTACCATATTAATAACCCTAATAACCTCATCGGAGTTAGTAATACTATATCTGCATATTCCAGATTTTTCTTTGTAAATAACTCCTGATCCAAGTACTTGCTGTAATTTCTGATACATAGGTATTTCGTTACTATGAAAAGTAAAAACGAATTTAGGAGATATTGTTTCTCTATCCCCTTTTCTTAAAATAATAGATCCGTCACCCTCTATTAATCCTGCCAGATAATAACCTAATTGATTTGTTGCCTCAGTGTGATGTTTTCTATTTATAATTCCTACAGCTACTACACTCCTTTTCAATCTTAAAGAGTCAGCATGAAGAGTGCTGCGAATAAAAAAAACATTACTTCTATTTTTTGTGTGGTTACCTAAATAAGTCAATGTGTATTTGCTATACAAATTATTGGACTATATCTTAATTAATAGGTTATCATACTTAACGTATTAAATTTTTGCGTTTAGTCTCTGAGGATCCTTAAGATAATTATCGATCTCCAGGTTTCCTGCTGATTGTCTATTGATTTATCTTTAAAATTGTTACGTATTTATATATTATACTTACGTATTTAAAGCTTTAAGAGTTTCCAGCATATAGTAAAATTTAAAGAAGGCACTTAAGTAATCCTACTATTTTTATATATTTCTTTTGCTATTCATATTGGATTGTAATAACATTATTCTTTCTTTTCCTGTTTCTGTTAAATGTTCTTTATTTTTAATCATATGATAAATTTGTACCCAGTCCTTAAAATCTTGTCCTTTAACCCCTATTAAAGGATATTTATCAAAATATACAATTAGATTTGTTAATTTGTCTAAAGATGTTAAACTAAGGGATAATACTTTATCTTCCTTATATGGTAATACACTACAATCTAAAAATTTAGCTAATTTTTCCATAAAGGGTACAAATGTTGTATTTGTTGGTGTATCAAAAGATCTTTGATCTAATCTAAATACAAGATTTATACTACCACTTCTAACTCTTTTTCTTGTATCAGATTTAGGTTTAGATTCTAAAATTTGTACTCCAAAATAACCATCTGCTTCTACAAATCCTGTTAATCAACTATTATTACCAAAATCAGATAAATCTAAAGGACTATTTGGTATATTATGATTATATTTAAAATTAAAGAATTCTATTAAATAATTAAATGTTATATTTTTTGGTGTTCTAAATTTTCCATGTACTAATTCAATAATTTGTAAAATACCTTTATTATCACCTATTATATATCTAATGACATTATTACCAGAATGTTGAAATCTACCTATACCCCCTAATCTTGTTTGTAATAATATATACATTTCTATATTATTTATATGACCAGTAAATACAATTCTTGGATTAAGAATTCTATTTAAAGTAGTTTTACCTTTAGATGGTATAGATATATGTCCTAGGAATAGAAATATGACCTTTATATTATTTGTTTTATCATAAAAGGTAACATATGGGGTTTTATACTCATTAATAAAGTATTCAATGAAGAACGATAAATATAGATGCTATGTTTATCTTTTTCTATTAGTAAATTACAACGTAATCTATATTTAATGATTAATACATTTATTAATTTAACGGTATCGGATATGTTGTTAAAACTAGTACAAAGTTTTATACCTCTTCCCTGTAAGCTTATACCACTACCCATTACTCAATGAGCTAGAACAAAAGGTGTCAATAGATCATATATATTGCAAGGCACCCTTTTTACATTTTTGATGTAAAACATATCATAAATTTCAATAAAACAAAATAACCATTTTGTAGATATTAATATGACATCTACTTTTTTACCGTTCAGATAAGTATTAAACCGGTAAGGGTCTTTTTCACAATACATATAAATTTCTCTAAATACGTAATAAACATATTCCTTATTAACATAAGGCTGACACAGTTTAATACGCGCCTTTGTACCTGTTTTACGGTGAAGATTAGCTCAACCTTCTGATAAAAGTATACCAACAAAAATGCTATAGATATATGATGGTATTACATACTTAATGCAAATTTCTTTTATAGGTTCTATATAACAAAGTATACCTGTAAAGTGAAGGCTTTTTATACATAAGGCCCTTGTAGAGTAAATACTTTGCAAGGGCGCAAGCTCTTTTACTTTTTTGTTTGGCAAGATTTGCTAGATTGTGTTATTAATTTATACTGCATACTAGGTATAATGTAGGGATCTATGACGGATATCAATAAATCCATAGACTTTGAACTAATATATATCCTAGGTTTGTTACCTGTCATATGTAATGTACATTTAAGCCTGTATTTAATTATTAACACATTAATTAATCTAACTACATCTTGCACAGTAAAAGAATCAGTACAAATTCTTAAACCTCCAGATACAGCTGTACCATCACCCATAATAAGATGGGCTAGAGATACAGGAGTTAATAAATGGTAAATGTTTTCAGGAACAACCTTTTTACCATTAGGATAAAAACAAACAAAGAACTCTACTAATGCAGGCAAACTACGGGTAGTAAAACTGAGAGAACTGGTTTGTATACTATTTCTGTTTTTAGTTTTAAACTTAGGAAAACTATAAGAATAATGAGATAACGCTCCAAAAACAGACCATACATAAGAAGATTGAAAAAAAGCTTGTTCGAAACCCAAACGAGGATACTTATTTTTAGTGCTAGCATACGATAATCAACCATCAGATAATAATAAACCCACTACAACACCTCGTTGATAACTTGGTAGTTTAAACATACTTAACTCAACACTGGATAATCTGAGTGCTCTAAAACCAGAGTATAGATTTTCCCCTCAAACTACTAAATCTGTACAAGTACTTTCTGGTCTACTAGTACTTTTACTTTTTTTACCCGTAATAGGCACTGTAACAGGTAAAAGATTTATAGATTTAATCATAGAAAGTTTTCACAATTCTGGGGTTTTGGATTCTATTAACCCTGCTAAAAAATAACCTAATTGATTATCAGTAAAATTAATTGTGTCTTGTATGATATTTAATTTTAGATTATCTATATCTTCTTTAGATATAGCCCTTGCTATTGTTAATGTATGAAACAAGGAATTAAATAAATTTGTAGTACCTTCTGCAATAATATCTCTAAACCAAAATGACATAGATAAAACTAAGGATGTTAGACTCATAATTAAATTGTTTCCTGCATAAGCAAATCCATGAAATGATAAAACTGCGGATGTGGTAAGACTTAGTAAGCTAATGGATGTATATAAAGGCCATGGAGAAGGAGATACTAAATGAAAAGGATGGGCCTGAAAATTACTCCTATTTAAGTTTAACATATTATCTTTTATTTAACTGCAAAATTCGTCTGGTTTTTTTTCACTAAAATCTGTTTTTAGAGTATAAGAGATTTTAACCTATATTATAAAAATTAAAATAATTCTTTTACCCTTTTTTTTGGTCATAATATACTACCCCCCAGCAAGCTTGCTGGGGGGAGGATTCGTCTAACTTCATGTTATCAGGTAGAATAGGTTGACAAATGTTCACGTTTTGCAATAAGTACTCACTTGTTAAGAATTGGCAGAGCTCAGTTAGTGACGAAAATGGAAGGACCTAGTGACTAGGGCTTTTCTCCCATCTCCTACTTCATTATAAAGTATAGTATAAAATGGATTAGGTCTTGGATACACTATTTTCATATTCCCCCCAGCAAGCTTGCTGGGGAGGCTTTAGGAGATCCAGATAATATTGTTCTCTCTCAATCAAATGAGATTTTTCACAATATTCTAGTATATCTAACTTAAAATTAAGGGCTTTGGCCGGCTTTGGCCGGCTTTGGCCGGCTTTGGCCGGCTTTGGCCGGCTTTGGCCAATACCCATATTTTAAAAGAGCCCTGTCTATACGCATATTACGATTAGGGTCAACTATGTGGTTATAATTGTAGTGGCCAGGGCCATTGATTAAATCTTCTACTCAAATTAATACTAGACCCTACATAACTATGACCTGTTTTTTTATTTATTCCACTCCCCCCCAGCAAGCTTGCTGGGGGGGATGATATATACAGGATTTCCCTCTATTTTATTTAACAGCTAATTGTTTTTGTTCATCAGCATTAGTATAAATAGTTACTGCTACAATTTTTGCATTATCTAAAGTAAAACTATCTGTAGAATTTAAAGTGTTAGTTTCTAATATATACGATATCAAGATTTATATAAATAAATAGTAATGTATTTAATATATCAAGATTTATATAAATAAGTAGTAATGTATTTAATATATCAAGATTTATATAAATAAATAGCAATGTATTAAATATATTCAAAATTATATAATAATAGTCATAATCATTTTTAAATTATTAGGGTAGATACAATTGAAATTTACATTTATAGATAGGATGAATAACACGAAAAGAATTAGATTACCCCTACGTATGTTATTTTAAAACTAATTATTTAAAAACTAATTAGTTTTAAAATTCATATATCCTATGACTAAATCGACATTTGTGAATTTAAAGCACTATTATCCCCCCAGCAAGCTTGCTGGGGGGAATGAAAGAAAGAGGGGTAGTTTTACAATAATTCTTATTAGTTTAATGGTAGAACAAGATTTTCCTAAAATCCTAGTCTGAGTTCGATTCTTAGATAAGAAAAAACTAGATTTTATTAGAATAATTCTTATTAGTTTAATGGTAGAACAAGATACTTCTAATATCTGAGTCTGAGTTCGATTCTTAGATAAGAAGCGGTATTTTTTTTTTAATAAATAGCTTTTAACTTAGTAATATAATTATTAAGTAATTATATAAATAAGTAGTAATGTATTTAATATATCAAGATTTATATAAATAAGTAGTAATGTATTTATTATATAAAGATTTATATATTTTTATACATGAAATATGAAAAGTGGAACCTCAATTCGATTTCGATTTAAAATAAGGTTTGCGAATCGATTTCAGGATAGTAGATTCCTTCCTGAGTTTAGATCGCGTGATATAATTAGGACAAAAAAAGAATCTACAGGCCACTGAACCTTTGTCCTCGAATCCTTTTCCTTTCGCGGATTTTAAACTTAAGATGCAGGAAGACTATTATCGTAGTCTATAAAATTTAGATATATTTCTATAATGATACTCTATAATGATACTATATAATGATACTATATAATGATACTATATAATAAATATTACAGTTAGAAAGACTTTGTTTATTTGAGTTTGATGATGGCTCTGATTGAACGCTATGCAAATGCTTGACACATGCTAATCGTACGTCAATATTCTACCCGTGAGGGTTGGTAATATTGAAGTGGTGTACAGGTGAGTAAGTGGTATTTTAGCTACCTAAGAGTAAGGCAAAATAAATCCCTTATAGGAACAAAGTTTATTGTTAGTAATTAAGACTAAATCTAATAAACCATACCCAGCCCAGGGCTACTATATTGTAAGATTAGATGGAAAATTAAAATAATAATAATAAAGTATGTTTAAAGAAAGAGAATTTCGCTCTTAGTTGATTATTAATAACCACCGGATAAGTATTAAGTGTGGTAATATCATATTTAGCTTATGTCCGTAATCAAGACTGAGAGGTCTATTGATCACACTGGGTCTGAAAAAACCCCAGTGCGTATAGTACAGCAGTGAGGAATTTTGGTCAATGGCCTAACGGCTGAACCAGCAACTTGCAGGAATGAGAGTTAATATAAATGGTTTATTAACTTGCTTGACTAGGTCTTATAAAGTTCTGGATAAAGCTGATAATGACAACTTTATATCCAAAGGTCTCGACTAAATCTTGTGCCAGCAGTCGCGGTAAGACAAGGGAGACGAGTGTTATTCATCTTAAACAGGTATATTGGGTACCTAGACGGTGTGCAAAGGCTGATATAAGTACCTATTACACTTGAGTTTGATATGTGAGAGGAAGATGTCAGAATTGTTGGTGTATGGGATGAAATCCGTTGATACTAATAGGACTGATAATGGCGAAGGCAAACCTCTATGTACAGTACTTACTTAAGTAAATAAGAACTACAGAAAAAAAAGGAAGAGAAATTAAATAAAAAAAGTAGAAAGTTCTTGCTTAAGTTTAGTACTAAACTGACGTTGAGGGACGAAGGCTTAGAGAGTGAAGAGGATTAGATACCCCCGTAGCCTAGGCAGACAATGATGAGTGCCATAGGTTGGCTTATGGCTGAACTATAAATGAAAGTGGAAGCACTCCACCTCAAGAGTAATGTGGCAACGCAGGAACTGAAATCATTAGACCGTTTCTGAAACCAGTAGTGAAGTATGTTATTTAATTCGATGATCCGCGAATAACCTTACCACAATTTGAATGACCTAAATTATTATATAGTTAATTGATGGTTAATATATATGTTTAGGTGTTAGGATTAATAACCAATCGCCTTTGCGTATATAATAACCATACCTTTTTATTATATTGTTTAGACCACATGCGTTGCATGGCTGTCTTCAGTTAATGTCGTGAGATTTGGTTAGGTCCATTAAATTAACGTAAACCCTTGTTTTATTTAATACAATAAGGCAGCTCACCGCTTACAATTGGATTGATAATAGGGACTAAGACAAGTCATCATGGCCTTAATATTGTGGGCTATAGACGTGCCACATAAGCCTTAACAAAGGGATGCAATAATGCGAATTGGAGCTAATCCCTAAAATAGGATAAAGCATGGATTGTAGTCTGAAATTCGACTGCATGAAAAAGGAATTACTAGTAATCGTGAGTAATCACATCACGGTGAATTTTATCTCAGATAGGTACTAACCACTCGTCAGGCGCTGAAAGGAGTATGTGCAATAAGTTTGGTTACTGCTGTTTGTTATTCTAAAATAAGAGGTTTAGATCTTTTGGCAGAGGGATCTTCGTATGCGTGACTCTGATTGGTGTTAAGTCGAAATACGGTTCGGGTTGGGGAACTAGCCCGGGATTAATTTATATTAACGATACACCCAAAAAAAAAAGTCGGTGCAAGGAGCATAAGTATTTATATATTTATATGGTTCGAATCCATAGACAGGCTCATGGGTATTTTAGATATATTATTATATAATAATAATAATTTTGGGGCCATAGCCATAGTTTAAATTCTCCCCCATCTGCAGCAAGCTTGCTGGGGGATGGTTTATTAAAAGTGGTTATTGGCCAAAGCCGGCCAAAGCCGGCCAAAGCCGGCCAAAGCCCTTAATTTTTATTTAGAAATAACTGAGTATTAGGTTAATTTTTGTTTTATTATAAATTTGCATTGGGTTTAGTCTTATAAATCCTTGTTAGTTTTATAAATCCTGCATTGGGTTTAGTCTTATAAATCCTTGTTAGTTTTATAAATCCTAATTATAACATTTGTAATATATATGGTTATAGAATAGGGCATATAAATCCAGAATATGCAAGTATAAAACTTAAACATGCATAGTCTAGCTAGTTATGTTGTAGGTAATATATTTAAGATTATACACGTTTAAACCTTAGATAGGCATGATTAGTTAGATTTGCAGAAATAAAGGTAGTGATATAAGCTTATCAGAGTTTGTTATAAACACATTTTATATCCCCCCCCAGCATTACTGCAGATGGGGGGAGAGAATTAACAATTTATAAGTTTAGAGCTATATTTGATAAATAAATAAAAGAAAGTATTAAAATAAAGTATTATACAAAACACATAGTAATATATTAGCTTACACTGACAAACAGTTTATAGTTACTTATTAAAAAAAACAGAAATAATAATACTTTTAAGTGCAACTTTTGTTATTAATGCTAGTAATTATACTAATAAAAAAGCTGGAAGGTAAAAACACTTGTGTTTTCAAGTGTAGATACTTAATAACTGGATTAAAGTATAAGTAATTGATATTTGAATTGTTTTCAGCACAAAAGTAAAAGTATCTATAAAAAATAGAACTTTACAGAATAATTAAAGATTAATTACAAGGGCTATGGCCCCAAAACATAATAAAGGAGAGTTCCTTTATTGGTAAGAAGGGTTGAGCTGTAAACTCAATAGTAATATACTTTTAAGAGTTCGAATCTCTTGTCTCCTAGATTTTTTTAGAATATAAACAATTAAATACTGATATGTATGATTATAATTACTATATATATTTATGTTATATTCTTTAATAGCCTTTATAGCTCAATGGTAGAGCGGAATACTGTTAATATTCTGATAAATGTTCGATTCATTTTAAGGGCTTGCACAGAAATACTTAATGTAGGGCTGTTGTATCCTTACTATGTTGGAAGTTTTAAGTATAGTTTGCTATATGCTTTAATAATCTTATTTCAAACATTTTATTATTTATTTAATTATTTTATTTCAAACAATCGCCTTTGCGTATGTGACAATAAATAATCCATGTATATCTACTATATAATAAAAGGTATAAATTATTTATTGATAAATGTATATTATAACATCAATAGATATAAATTATATATTGATAAATGTATATTATAACAGTAATAGGTATATTATTACTAATATAATAGATATATAATAATAATAACTGTTATGAAAGTGGTAAATAACAATTTAACATGTTGTATATTGTGAATGAAATGACATTTAGTGGTTATAATGTATATAGTTTAAACTTATTATATATTATTGCTATATTACTAGGTATATTAGTTATTATTAGCAAAAATCCTGACAACAGATTCTTTGGGATAAACTATCAAATTCCGGGGAACCCTTAAAGCTTTTTGATACCAAGCTGTAGCCGAAAGACTATTAGTGGATGAATTAATTACTCATGTATGGTAAAAAGTCATAAGATGATCCTTTCTATAATATTAGTAAAGGAGAAATAGGCAATCGCGGATCTAAGTCAGTAACATAATAATTACTGTAAAAGAGCAACGAGTAGACGGTAGTTAGTAGTAACATTGAGTAACTAATATTACTACTTAAGGTATACTCTGCAAATTAAAAAAGAAAATATGTGGATGTAAAGAATCTAAATTTACTTACATTTTATTTTGATTTAGACTCAGGAGGTATCTCCTCCTCTAACCATAATAATATTCTGTTACAATCCTGTGTATCCCTACCTCACCAATTAAAGGATCTCTTGACAAGGTCATATCATACGAAATCTTTAAGTAGCCTACATATACCCTTAGAGTTAAATCCTTGATTTATAACAGGATTTACTGATGGGGAAGGTTCATTCTCATTAAGTGTTAGAGATATAGATAAGGATACTAAAAAAGGAAGAGTACTCTATGTATTTTCAATAATATTACATGAGAAAGACGAGGGTATATTAAGAAGTATCCAATCTACACTAGGAATAGGTAAAATATATGCACATGGAAAACAAGGTGTACAATTCCGCGTGGAATCTAAAAAAGAGTTATTGATTTTAATAGAACATTTTGATAAGTATCCGTTAATAACCAAAACAATCTAAAGACTTCGTATGTTTTAAACAAGCTATTTTCTTAGTAAAAAACAAAGAACACTTAACAAAGCAAGGTTTACTAAAGTTAGTATCTCTAAAAGCTTTAATGGGTAAAGGTCTTACTAATGAATTAAAAGCTGCCTTTCCTGATATTCTTCCAGCAAATGAACTAGGAATATCTGATTTAACTTTATCTCTCGCAAAGGCGCCAGATTTAATAATAGATCTTTGTTGATTAGCAGGGTTTATATCAGCGGAAGGTTGTTTTATTATAGGTATATATAAATCTACATCTGTAAAAATAGGATACCAAGTACAGTTAAAATTTGTACTAACTCAACACTTAAGAGATAAAGAGTTATTTGAATATTTTGTAAAATATTTAGGGTATGGTTATACAGCTGTAAATAGAGAAGGGGTAGATTTCATAGTTACTAAATATTCGGATTTAAAAGATAAACTCTTACCTCTATTACACTTACAACATCCCGTAGTAGGTTATAAATATTTAGATTATTTGTATTTTATGGAGGCTGTAGAAATTATGCAAAAAAAACTCCATTTAACAGAAGAGGGTTTAAATAAACTACGTGAGATACAAGTATTAATGAACAGTGGAAGAAAAAACACACCTTCACAAGATACCGATTCAGCTACAACAGATTAAACTATGTGTTTTGTGTGTGTGGGTAATACAAGAGGGATGCTTCGCAGCTTAGCTGCTAAACAGAAATGTAAGTTTGGATACTTTAGAGAAGGCTTTTTAATTTACGATTGTATCTGTCTTATTCTTAATAGGTTTATTTTTATGCATATCTTGTTATTTAATCCTAACAGGGTTAAATTTTATAGGATTATCTTACTTGCTTGTTTACATTGGTGCGGTATCTATATTATTTTTATTTATATTAATGCTAATAAATGTTAGAATATCTGAATTATTAATTGATAGTATAAATAGTATACCTTTAGCTATATTATTAGGTAGTTTTTTTAATTATTTTGTTAATAATGTTTTACCTTACATGGTGATTACTAATAATTTACTTTATCATTTTAGCATTAAAACAAAATTAGCCAATGTAACATCTGTATCATGAGATGGATATTTAGCAGAAACTTCTCATATAACAAGTATAGGAAATATATTATATGGTAATTATTCTATCTGATTAATAATTACATCTATTATATTATTATTAGCGATGGTTGGTTGTATAGTAATAACTTTAAAAGACAAAAAGTATTAACGCTCAAGGTGAAACACGATAGCACACAAACAAAAATCCCTCTTTAGAAGAGGGGGAGTCCGAGTTCTCTTTAGCTGGGAATAACTATAAGCATGTTGGATTTAATTCTCCTGAAAGGCTTAAAAGTAGACAATTTAAACGTAGCTTTCATACTAGTTTATCTTTCAGGTCTAATTTAGATATATCTAATGTTTATGATGCAGACGTTACCGTTAGAGGTAAAAAATGGTGATTAATATTGGATAAGCCCATGCAAAATAGTCAAAACATAGCTATGGTATTTATGCAAAAAAGGAAAGCTGTAACAGCTAGTATAATAAATCAAATTTTATCTATATACAATATTCACATTACGGATGAAGCACTAAAAGTATTAGTTAATACACCCAGATTAACATTCAATGATATAAGTAAATATTTATATAAAGATCAGATATTTATAGATAAGTTAGGTAAAGTTAATGGTAAACAAGTAGCCGGGGTATACATATTTACTCATAAAGAGACAGGAGCTAAATATGTAGGTTCTTCGATACAATTAGCCACCAGATTAAACAGATATCTGAGTAAAACTTATAGAGTAAATGGTAAATTCTTACCTTTTTTAGGTAAAGAGGGTATAGAAAATTTAGTTTACAGGTTATACCGTTAGATAGTTCTATAATATTTAAACCGGAACTTGTATTAGAACAGTATTTCCTATTAGATCCTTCATTTAATTTAAATGTATCTAGGGTAGTTGGAGCTCCAGGTTTTAAGACTAAAGAATTATTTATGTACAATAAAGATAAAACTACTTTGATCTATCATTCAGATTCTGTTAAAGATTTCTATGTTAAATTTGGTATTTCACATGCTGTTGTAGTCAATAATATTAAAACAGGTTCATATTATCTTGGTAAATATGTTGTTACCCTCGTCCCTGTACTTACGGCTGAAGCAGGAAATTACAGTGAGGAAGAAGTTAGAGCAATGATAGATAACGATAGATTGGACACTCTATTATACATACACAATGAAGACAAATCTATTCTATATTTTTCAGGCATAAATAGTGATTTTGCTCCATTGGGTATACATGTTTGAAACTTAAATGTTTCAAATCATATTGACACGGATTCACTTTATTTAGATACATATTTTAACTACTACTAAGGTATTACCTACTAGTATTTTTGATATGTCTGTATCTGAAATAACTGCAATGTTGAATAAGGATAAAGAGGGTTTAAATATTATATTGGGTAATGCTAAAAAAGTAGTTTTATTAGATGTAAAAACCAATCAAACTTTAAATTTCAAGAGTTTAACCGCGTGTGCGGAATATTTTAGAAATTTAGGCTTTAAAACTACAGGAAATACCGGTCTCGTGTTGAGACCGGAAGTGAGTACAACGGTTATATTGTTGCTGGGGGGGATAATAGTGTTCAAATCACTTATTTCTTGAATCACACGTATATACTAAATTCACTCCACAAAATTTGTTTGATCCCCCCAGCAAGCTTGCTGGGGGGTGTTGTTTGGTAGGATATATCCCTTGCTAGTAACTGCAGTACTGGTAAGGAATAGGGAAGAAGATTAACGAAATTCGTGGGCAAGCCGATTGGCCACCAATTTCTTAAAAAGCAAAAAAGAAATTAGCTCAATTGGTAGAGCATCCGTTTTACACACGGCAGGTTAAGTGTTCAAATCACTTATTTCTTAATACTTATGAATAATAAGTATATATCTGTGGAGATCTTAGCTTAATGGTAAAGCGTATGACTTTTAATCATTATCATAAGGGTTCAAGTCCCTTAGATCTTAAATAAATATATACGGCTATAGGTTAAGGGCTGCTGCTCTTGCTGGCCATGCTGCGATAATGGTGTTGTTATTGTGCTGACTGGTGAATGTGCTGTGTCTTATGATGCTGTGGTGGCTTGGTGTGTTGTGCTTGCTCATGAGATGAATAGGGGCCGGCTCTGCAGACAGAGGTAGCCAGAGTTTTTCTTTAGAAAGAAATACAATGTCTATTAAAATTAGATTTTATCCATTGTTTCTAATGTCTTAGTTTACTAAACAATACAAGTTTCCATATACCAAATTAATCCTTAATTCTTCAGGGATAGCGATGAACCAAAACTTAGCAAAGAAACAACTTCAATCTGATAATACCTCGTAAATGAAAATTACATAAAGATTGGATAGGATTGAGTATGTTGAATGCTCAAATCCAATACATATAATGAAACATTTAAAACCTCCCCGGAAATATCACTGTCCTGCCTTGTCTTCTAAATCCTCCTGATCAATCCTCCTGCATCCTGTCTCCTTCCTGAGTTACCCCTCCTGTCCCTGGCTCATTATTATCCTTGTTACTCAAGTATAATAGAACGTGTGAGAAATCTGCGTGGTGAAGAATAGGATGTTCTTCCTCCTCTTCCTTGTCTTCCGCTGTTATAATGCCCATAGATAAGGTTGAGTGCGTTAACGACTTTGGAAGAGGCTCGGCGTGATGCCTCTGAAAACACAAATTCCTGGTCTGTCCTCCTTGCGCTCTCCAAATGAGGATGTCGATTATATCTTTTGCTTCTTCCTTTTTCTCCAAATCCATGTATTCCCCCTCCTTGTATTCTCTTGAAGGTTTGGGGCGAGTTTTATCTATCGGTGAACCGGAACGGTAGTCGTGGAAATCCCTGGTAAGGAGTACTGGCTCTTCCTGTCCGGGTACTTTGACCAAATGGTACTCCTGAATTCTCCATTTAAAACCCACTACGCCCGTCAACGTCCCTCTGGAGAAGTGAAACACTCCGTGCTGCATCGGGATGCCTTTATGCAATTGGACGAAAGGATCCACCTTGGAGTTCCCTGGTTTGGCTTCAAGTATATCGTTGCAGGCAAAGACACCATCTCGCCAACTACCAGGCCGGCAGATAAACGTTTCTAAAGCAATATCCGGATAAAATCCAGTGTAGGTGCGTAACTGAGGGAGAATATTGAATCTTTCCTTATTAAATATCAGGGAGAGAATCATCATGACATATCTGACGGTATGGTGTTCGGAATTGCCGTATTGAGCTGCGTACCAAAAGGCACTGTTGAGTTTAAAGGCCATTAATTCGCTGAGGTTGAAGGTATGTCGAATGTTTTCCGCCACAACTTCAAACGAGTAAGTGCTAGGTGCGGAAGATAAAGGACTCGACATTGTTGAATAGGCAGGGTAGGCGGGTTAAAGGTTGGGTTGGCGAAAGTATGGTAGGTGGAAGGGTAGTTTGGCGAAGTGTGTTGATAAAAGTGTAGGTGAAAGGATGGTTGGTGGACGGTAGGTTTTGTGGTGTGTATTGATAAGGTGGGATGTGAAAAGTTCTTGGTATGAAAAGAAGTCTTTGAAAGGGTTATCCGGTTATGCGATGCCTTGGTGAGGTGGTAAAAACGAAACAAGTTGGGTGAAGAGGGAGGAATTTATACCCTGAAAGGCCAAACAGACTACTTGTGTGCCAAGCAGGCAGCACTTAAGCCAACCAGGCAGAAGTTTCGGATTATGGCCGAGAGACTGTCACCTGGACAACAAAAGATAAGGCTGAAATCTCTTATTGGTGTATTCTGATCTATGACTCACCTCTATTGGCGATCCTCTATGGGTGGACACGTCATGTGACGGATAAGAGATAAGTTTGTAGCTTTCCGTAGGCTGATTGTTATCTATGACTCAAGGTAATCGGCGATCCCGAAGGGTAAATGCGTCATCTTATTAGCAATAGATAAAGCTGAGACTTCTCATTGGCTGACTTTTATCTATGACTCATAGTTTTTCTTGGCCATCGGCGATCCCGATTCATTGACCCGTCATCTGATAGTATAAGATAACACTTTGTGTTGTCATTCGTCCTTTCTTATCTATGACTCGTTTCTTTTTCTTGGCTATACTGTTGCCTAGACTTGGCAATGTTGTTGCCTAATATTGAACCAATCAATCATCTGCCGAAATTGCGTCTCAGCCTTGGCAACCAATCAGAGATCTGCCGAAATCGTATGCTAATCTTGGCAATAGTGCTACCTGCTTGGCAATGCTGCTGCCTGCTTGGCATCTCAAGTATAAATACGAAGCTATCCCCCGACTCAAGTCATCTTCACCAAACCATCAATTCACCATACCACCAGTTCACAACCTCCCTTATCAATCCTACATCCTTTCTCTTTTAAACTCTGACCATTGTCCTTTTCAACCATGTCTTCAACAAAATCACTCTATCCTACCTACGAAATCCATCACTCTTCTCCAGACATTCCTCAGTCAAATGGAAGGATTGGGTACAACAGAGCATGCGGAGTTGGATCTAGGAGTTTGTATTCAAAATAGGCCCCTCTCCTTGTTGGTTGTGTATTTGTTAGGATTGTTTGAACTTATTACATCTTTTTTTCGTTGTGCGAACCTTGCTTTTTCTCTTTACGGTTTAAAGACCTGTTTCATTATGTCTGATGTATTCTGTCGGGTGTTAGCGTTCAGCTCCGTAGCTGTCAACCTGGGTATCTACAGATTATAGAGACAAACATTAATCCATAATTATTAATATAAATTAAACGTATATAATGAATCTAATATTATTCATTTTATAATAATATATAATAGCTATGATAAGTATATAATATAATTTAATAGTGGTTTAATAGTTAGATATTTGTATTAAAAATAATAAAATCATATGGATTAGATATAATTATATAGTAATGTAATGGATATACTCTAAAACAAAACCTCTCTTTTTTTTTATTACACCTTTCGTATGTAATAAACTAGCTATGTTTCTTATTCTTGTAGTAGTTGGATGAGCTTATAGCTCTAGATAATTTGGGGTTAAATAATGGTTTTATACCGCTAACTTGTTATGAAAAAGGGTAACATTTGCAGATTTATTCTCATAAGGATTCAAGTCCCTTAGATCTTAAACAAATATATACGGCTATAGGTTAATTGACCATTACAGGTAGTTAAGGTTAATATATTAAAGCCCAAAAATAAATAGCTAAATGTAGTTTTAATTGCTAATAGGATGTAAATCATTAGGGATTATAGGGTGCAAATCGTTACTAGCTAGATGGTAAAATTAAAATAAATATGTTAGAAAGTTCAAAAGTAAGGTTCCTTAATGACCCTCCAAAATTATATCGTTGGTATATTACGTTATTATGTATAAATCTATTGCTATATTTGCTATTGCTATCCTCTACAATGGGGGATAATACCATCCTATCTTCTATGTCTACCTTTCCAGTTGCTATTTATATGGATCCCCTTAAACAAAAGGGAGACATCTTTAAAGAGAATAACAAAAAATCTGGAATTTACAGATGAACTATGAAGTTATCCGGTAAAACTTATGTAGGTTCTGCTATAGATTTAACCCGTAGATTTAGAAGTTATTTTTCCTTAGCCTTTTTAGAAAAGGAATTAAGAAACGGTAATAGTGTAATTTGTAGTTCATTACTAAAGTATGGTTATTCTGAACTTAGTTTAGAAATATTAGAGTATTGTGATCCATTGATATAATTACAAGAGAACAATACTATCTTGATAACTTAAAGCCAGAGTATAATATTTTAACTATTGCAAGATCCTCTAAAGGTTTTAAACATAGCCAAAAAACTAAAAGGTTACTTAGTCATTTAGGTTTAAATAGTATTAGATCAGATGATACAAAATTAAAGATATCTATCAATAATAGTAGATCTAAAACTGTTGTAATTACTAATATAGAGTCAGGATCTAAGGTCGAGTTTTCTTCTATCGTAAAAGCTTCAAAATATATGGGTATTTCTCCAAATCACTTTAATTACTATCTTCTTAAACAACCAATTAAAGGCATGTATCTAGTAGTAAATATTGGTGGTATAGATGTTACTGCAGATTACCAAATAAATAAGCCATCTGCTAATCCCAAGTCTCTTCCCATTTGTGCTATAAAAATTGATACTGGTGTATCTCACGAGTTTCCATCTATTACAAAAGCAGCAGAGTTTTTAAAAGTTACAATTTCTTTTCTTAGCAGATGTGTTAGAGAAGGTAAAAGTTGTAAGGGATATAATGTGACACGGAAAAAATAGGAAAGAAGCTAGGAGCAATTTAATATAGGAATAGGCTATTAAAGAGATATTATATGATAGAAGATTATATTTATCTCTAAAAAAAAAACAGCTATAGGATAATGGTTAGTCCAGTCGTCTTCCAAACGATGTGTACCGATTCGAATTCGGTTAGCTGTATAGGGTTAGTAACTTAATGGTAGAGGACTTTCTTGTCACGAAAGTAGATACCGGTTCAAGTCCGGTCTGACTCGCACTGTTTAATAGTTGTACTGTTTAATACTTACAGTTTAATTTAAATGATATATTATTATTAAAAAGAGAATGAACAAAAAAATGCTATAATTGTGGCTAAAAAAGGAAAAGTTGCTATTGGTAAGGCGAGATATTTGCTAAATATTGTGTTTAACACCTGGTGGTTCAAATCCACTCTTTTCCGAACCTTTTTTAACCACCCCCTGAAGCTCCAAAGCTTCAAAGCTCTCAACACCCATTGCACTTAAGCTAGAAAGATAATTTTTAGATATATCTAAATGGATTAATAAATTATACATAATGATGATAATGTCAATAATTTGTTATTTAATACATTATTTTATACAATATAGTATATGGATTAATAAAATAAAAGTAACAGGTATTTTAGATAAATTAATAAAAGTAACAGGTCTTTTAAAGCGATTAATGAAAAGTAAAAGGTATTTTTAGAGAGATTAATACCATAAAAAGTAAGAGGTTTTTATAAGGGTAAATCCATTAACACGTAGCTAACCCGTGGGGTTGGTAATTTATTAAAAATAGACATTAAATTAATTATAACACAGATAGGTATAAATCCCTTAAATTTAAGATTATTGACATAATATTTTGTTTTAATATTATTAACACAATCTTATTTCTTATTAATATGATTAACATTTAATAAGTGTATAGAGGTTTTGTTTATACTATTTTTAGGTATATAAATAGGTAAATTACCTCCCCCAGCAAGCTTGCTGGGGGGATAGATTATTTAAGTAACTATGTTAATTATGTATTTATTTATGTAAAATAACAATAATGTTAGACTTAGTATTATAAGTTATATTACGACATAAGTATTAAGTTACAACTAATATGCTATTATTGATATTATTAAAAAAGAGTATAGTTTAATTGGTAAAATAGGAAGCTTCAACCTTCAAATTTCCAGTTCAAGTCTGGATGCTCTTGTTATAGTATTATGTATTGTGTTGTTTAAATATAACATTTTAATAATAATATTTATTTGATAAATCTAACATTATTTTATAAATATAATAATTATAAAAAAATACGACTGTTTTATAAATCTAACATAATTTTAAAAGTATTACAAACACTTTGTGAATTTAGCTTAAATTACGATTTTATTTTTCTAGTATTTTTTAATATTATATATGCAATTAAGGTTCCTTAGCTTAATAGGTAAAGCGCATTTTTGATAAGGATGTGATCGACGTTCAATTCGTTGAGGAATCAATAAAGTGCGTTGGTTAAATTGGTATAACAGCATGCTACGGACATGCTTTTACAAGTTCGAGTCTTGTACGCACTTATCTAGTAAGCATTAACAATATATTATATGTTCTAATTAATAGGGGATGTTGTACTATAAATAGGTATAACACATAAAAAAATAATAAGAGAATTGACTGAGTGGTTTAAAGTGATAAGCTTGAAACTTATTTGGTTTAAAAACCACATCCGTTCGAATCGGATATTCTCTGTTATATAGTATAAAGATTTAGATATAAATTTATTAAATAGTATAAGCGGGTTAGAGCCAGGTTGGTTAGGCGCCTCATTTGGGTTGAGGAGTAGTTATGTTCGAATCATAATAACCCGATATATGATTTTAATAATTGTATATAAAAATATATAGTAATGTATTTGATATGTAATGTATTATTTCATAATCTTAATACCTTAAGAATATTTATTATATAATTTAAGGATTAACTTTATGGCAAGTATATAAAGAGACTATTAGGGAAACTATGCTGTATATTAGGTAAATGGTTAAAATAAAATTACCATTGAGTTGTTGGCTAGTTATTTCAAATGAAAATTCCAACAAGGGGAGTATATCCTCCGGGGATGGAGAGTTTCATCCCTCTTAAACGAAGTGAATCGAAATATCTTAGTAACTTCAGGAAAATAAATCAAACGAGATTCTATTAGTAGTGTGAATGAAAATAGAGAAAGTTGGGCTTAAAGTAAAATGGGTTAATCTGTTTGAATAAAGGGGAACCTTCCTCTAAGCCTTAATATAGTATACAAGTGATAGCGAATAGTACTGTGAAGGAAAGTATGTATAGTTAGTAGTCTTATAAGCAGCTCAAGGTAAGTTTAATAAACATATGAGAGCGTACCTTTTGTATAATGGGTCAGCAAGTTCTAATTAGATGCAAGCAAGTAAAAGGATTAAATTATAATTTAATCATGTTTGCCTAGATAATCCAGTTATTAAGTAATGAATAAGTATCTAAATAGAGACCCGAAGAGTAGTGATCTTACTATGGTCAGGCTTATAAAAGGCCGAATGGGTTATCGTTGTAAAGATATCCAAAGAACTGTGGTAAGTTAGTGAAAGACAATACTGACTACTATAGCTGGTTTTCCGCGAAACATATGTAAGTATGTAGTTTTAAATTACATCATAGCAGGTACAGAACTGTAATCTCGGACAATTTGTGCATTAGTATTCTAAAGGGATTTGATTACCCTACGGGTTTTTGCTTTTTAGGGTTTTAATGCCTTGTGCATATGGGGGGGTCGTGAAGACTCTATTCGCGAGTATTTGCTCTCGGAAGGGCAATGATGAATGTTGAACTATCAGACATTTAACGATAAGGTTGTATGTCAAAAGGGAAACAGCCCAGAACAAGTGTTTAAGGTTCCAAAGTTTTTGTTAAGTGAAAGTAAGGAAGTATTTAAACTATACAACCAGGAAATAGGCTTAGAAGCGGCCATTTTTTAAAGATCGCGTAACAGAGCACTGGTTCAAATGGTTAGTTATTAATTAACCTAATTAGTTAAAAGCGCCGAAGATATAACGGATCTAAACAAAACACCGACACCTTGTCCATAAGTATTTTAAAAGGTTAAACACTAGAGTGAAAAAATAAAGTACCATAGACTCTGATCATGATTAATATTTACAATTTGCGAGCACTAATGTGCTATTATGCATTTAAAAATTAACATTTTATAGTGCATAGGTATAGACTTTTTTATGATAGATTTAGCACGATTTTAAATATACTTGAATAAGATTTAAGTATTATTTATGGGGTAGCGGAACATTGGGTACATTAAGACATAATTAAATTTGTTTAAGTTTTAATTATAAACAACATGGAGGGTAATTTTTGTTTAGTTATTTATCTATGATAAATAATAAAACAAAATAAGCCCATAAAAAACATTAATACGGGAGTATTAACAGGAGCCATTAAGAGGTTGTGTGAAATATCCCAAGTGAGAATGCTGACACAAGTAACGAAAAAGAGGAATCTATCCTCTCGCCTTAAGCTTATGGGATTAATGAAGTTAAATCGGTCTCTAAATTAAACCTATAGGATAAAATGATGGGATGAATATGGCATAACATAAAGTAGATGCTTTTATTACAGTAAATATAATATGTTCAATATGATAGTAACAAGTTAAAATGATTAGAGAATACATGAAGACATTATATTGAATGTGTAAATTATAAATTTGCTGTAGAGAAAGCATTGGAGTAAAATGTTCTGGAAATAAGAAATATACCATTAAATATTATAATCTAACAAACTAAAACAGATGAAGATAAAATTAAAAAAACAAATTCAAATAAACTTTTAAGATGCGGATTTTTTAGACAGTATTTAATGGTAACCACCGTACCTAAAAACTAACACAAGTAAGCTAGTAGAGAATACGAAGGCGTTTGAGCTAACAATCATTAAGGAACTCGGCAAATTGACACCGTAACTGAGGGAGAAGGTGTGCCATTCCTACTGATTAATATCAGGCTAGGAAGAGGAGACATAGAGTGGTGTTGTACGACTGTTTAATTAAAACACAGCACTTTGCGTAAGATGTAAATCAATGTATAGAGTGCGCTATCTGCCCAATGATGGCTGGTTAACGGATTTACTTAGTTGACTAACATAGACTAGGTTTTGAAGGAACCCCCATTTAATGGCGGCCTTACCTATGAGGGTCCTAAGGTAGCGAAATACCTTGGCATTTAAATGATGTCGCGCATGAATGATCTCACGATGCAACAGCTGTCTCAATGATTGGCTCAGTGAAACTGGAATGGCAGTGAAGATACTGCCTATCTCTAGATAGACGAGAAGACCCCATGCAGCTTTACTGTTACTAGTTAAAGGGTATAACTGAACAGGTTTTAGGGAATAAGGTAGTTGATACAACAAAATTGAAACACCTTTACTCTGGTTGTTATATCAGTAGAATAGGTTTACAAGTCTTCTTGTTTACTGACGTCTGAATGTAATCCATAAAAGGAGAACAATTTCTCAGGAGACAATGGCTAGCGGACGGTTTATGCGGGGCACAGATCCCATAAAGAGTACCTGGGAGTATCCAAATTTAATTTCGTAATTATGCTATACGCAGAATTTATAGAGCTTTTGTATTAAATAACGGCTTTATAGTTTGATATATTTATATTTTTAATTATTATATTTTAGTTTGTGATTTTTTATATTTACTTTTTAGAGCTATGTACAATTAATATATGTTTATTCACCAGAAAATATAGCATTATAGTTAGTTTATTCATAAACTAACTATATTGCTATACGACTATTAAATAAATAGACCATCTAAAGTAAATAGACCATCTAAAAAGTATCTATAACTAATTCAGTTATATTTCTATTTGAGTTAGAACTAAAACAATTTAAAATAAGTAAGATTTTACCTATGTGGAAAATAGGTGTATACAGAGTATTAATAATTAATATAGACTAACTTATTAATTATAACACAATTAGTTATTTTTTTTTTAATAAATTAATTTAAAAAAATGATGTTGATATATACTTCCAAAGTTTAATGGCTTAATCTTGCTTTACTGTTTGACATACACGTCTATCAGTTGCGTAAGCAGGGCATAAAGATCGCAAGACGCAGTAAGGAAAGGTCTTGTATTATTGAAAAAGCTACGCTGGGGATAACAGGCTAATTGCGCCAGAGAGTACAAATTGAGTGCGCAGTTTGGCACCTCGATGTCGGCTTAGCTCATCCACATGAATGTAGGAATCATGAAGGGTACGACTGTTCGTCGATTAAAGAGCTACACGAGCTGGGTTAAATACGTCGTGAGACAGTATGGTTTCTATCTTCTAGAGAAAATTAGAGTCAAATAAGGATAGCCCCTTCGTACGAAAGGAGTTGGGTATGGTAACCTATGGTTTACCTGTTGTTTATATGCTTCATATTAACAAATGATTAGTATTAAACAAGAATAGGTTATCCTTACTAAGGAGAAAAAGGGTATCTTCTTAGTAAGGAGAGTAAAATGGATTAATTTAAGTAAATAAATTAATTTACTTAAATTAATTTCCTAGATCAAAGCAATATTTTGGGGTAATACTTAATACTCAAGTATATATTCACAGTATAGGCATGGCAGGAAAGCTATGTTAGTTAAGATAAGTGCTGAATGCATATAGGCACGAAGCTTACCTTAAGATACTCTTAGATACGTAGTATAACATTACGGCCCTAATAACATTAGGTTATGTGGGCGCGGGATAATAACAAGAACAATGGTCTATTATTATGACCCGCCGAGATATAAACCAAGAGGCTATTTTTTTTTTTAAAAAATGGCATGTTATGAATTAACAATAGTTTCTTGGATAGATAAGATAGATATAGAATAAACTGAATAAGATGAAGATACCTCCTATACTTATATCTTGAAATAGGCTTTGGCTGAAAGAGCTTTGATGTTTTTAGGTACAAAGTACTAATTTATTATTAACTAAATAACACACTTATCACAATAAAACAAAATACATTATTTAGCCTGGTTTGCATAATAGTAATGCACCCGTTTTGTAGTCGGAAGATATGAGTGCAAATCTCGTACTGGGCTATTAAGAGGTTTTATTATAATGTGGATTGATGTAATAGTAACATACCTGGCTCATGACCAGGCAATAGAGGTGCAAATCCTCTGTCCGCATAATTTAAGGCTATAGCTTAATAGGTAAAGCAAGCTGCTCATAATAGCTCAGATGAGTGTTCGAATCATTCTGGCCTTATATAAACGAAATTTTAGGAACAATAAGTATAAAACTTTGGGGCCATAGCCATAGGAAGAATTGTATTTTTGTGTTATACAATTTGTTATCTACAAATATTTTGATCTAAAAAACTATGAGAGAATAGTTTTATATATTAAACTGTTGTATTGCTAGGTTCATTATATTTACTCCCCCAGCAGGCCTGCTGGGGGGATGAATTAAATATAAACCAATTCTATTATGTTTGGCCAAAGCCGGCCAAAGCCGGCCAAAGCCGGCCAAAGCCGGCCAAAGCCGGCCAAAGCCCTTAATTTTTACATTCGTTTTAAGTTTACAGGTATATATTTTTAATGGGTAGGAGTTAATTTTTTATAAATACCCTTTAATTTAATACTTAATGTTTAACAAGTATGTTTAACATGTTTTTTTACCCCCCCCCAGCAGGCTTGCTGGGGGGAAGTGGAAACTTTACTGGTAATCCAACGGAGCTGGATATATACAACCTGAGTGCTGGAATTGGTATACAGGGAATACTTAAGCTATTCTGAGTTAATCTCATGGACGTTCAACTCGTCCTTCAGGTAGGCCCTTTTTAATTAAAGGTTCAAAAAAGTCATATTTAGTGTTATCATCCTCGCCTGGTTTCGGCCTTTGCGGGAAAGAGAAGCTTAATATGGTTCTAGCCCCCCCTTTAGGGATAAAAATAATTGAATTAGAAGGTATGTTTTCGATAATTAAGGTAAAAGGAAGGCTGACACCCTACCCTTTTGACCCCCCTGCGGTCTTTTATTTTTAGACCTAAAGGTCAAGTCTTTCGAAGTAAGTGTGTGATAGATATGAGACTAGGAATGTATGGATTGTGCTAATATTCCTTAATACAAAGTGGTTGGGTCACAAGTTCAACCGAGCATCCTTAAAAAGATTACAAAATTAATTAATGTCATAAAATTGCATGAAATAATTTCAGAACTAAACCATAATGTTCGAAGTAGTCTTATTTAAGGCCCTTATATTGTAAAGTAAGTAATGTTAAAGAAGTACTTATAATTTTCCATAAGTAGCATTATGAGCGTTGTTGAGGAAGAAAACCCCTCAAGCTACAATATCTGAGGATTAAGGTTAGGTTTTAGAGATTCATATTGAACTTTTGGAGTTACCTATTATATATTTATTTTTGTTTTCTCCTATTGAAAGGCTCCCATCTACTACAAATAAACGTCACACAAAATTTTAACTTTATAATTATACAAAAAATCTCCCGTTCCATTTACGAGAGTACCAAAACCCGTAGGGTTTTTGTAAAGAATATAGCCGCTTTAGGGTTAAACTCCAACTCCGTTGGTTTTTATTCTACTAATAACAATCCTATTCTTCCATGCAGTGGGGGTACAATTGTCCCTATTATTTCTTATTCAAATGCAGATATTCAAAAAATAGCCATCCTTAATGATAATAAAAACAGAGTGGGGATCTATAGATGAGTTAACTTAATTACGGGTAAGACTTATATAGGTTCATCTGGAAATTTATCAGATAGATTTAGAAAGTATTTTAACATTAATTTTTTAGAAAAAGAGGTTATGAGAAATAATAGTAAGATATACAGATCTTTAATTAAAAATGGTTATTCTAACTTTAAATTAGAAATTTTAGAATACTGTGAAGTAGACATACTTCTGGAAAGAGAGCAATATTATCTTGACAGGTTTAACCCAGAATATAACATTTTAAAAATTGCAGGGTCTTTAAGAGGGTTTAAACATAGTGAAGCTACGAAAGAGATCATGAGTTTAATAAAAAAGAATAATATTATTTCAGATGAGACAAGATTAAAAATTGCAACTACACTATCAAAAGGAGAATATGTTATGGTGAAAAAGAATGAAACAGGTGAAATTTTATCTTTTATCTCTATTAGAAAAGCTGCAGAATTTATTGTCATGCATCCAAGTTATTTAGCAAAAACTCTTAAACTAAGTAAATTTTATTCCAGTTGTGTATTTCTTGTTTATAAATCTTCGACTCCTTTAGAGGACATATTGAACGACGAAACATATAAAAAAACTATAGGGGATGAATCAAAAAAACATTCCGAAGCCTCTAAGGAACTAATTCGTAAAGCTAACCTTGGTAAACAACTTTCCCTAGAAACCATACAAAAAATCACATTAAACAGTAAGAATGCTAAACCGGTAATAGTCACAAATAATGAAACAAAAGAAACCTCAGAGTTCTTTTCTGCATCAGCTGCGGCAAACTATTTAGGCGTAGATGAATCTTATGTTCGTAGATGTATAACTAATAATAAACCTTGTAAAGGACACACCGTAGTTAGAAAATCAGTAAAATAGAATGCTTTAATATTTTATATAATTATGACTTTACTTATGCTCGATTCCCTAATTGTTATTGTATTATTGGTGTTCCTAATATCTTTATAGCTATTGAAAGATAGACTCTTATTTGTTTTATTAGGTTAGTAAGGGATTAAATATCTTAACGGTTTAAAATATATAGGTTTAAAATATAGGAGTTTTTGGTATTTAGAGAGAAAATCAGTAAAAAAAAAGAGGGTAATGTTTTAGGTTTAACCCCGATTGGTAACAATAATTCGGGTCTCAAGTTCGAATCTTGATATCTTCACTAAATTTAAGCTTTGTTGACTCTATGTCATTAAACATTCAAACTTAAATTTATAGAACAAAATAATAATTCACATGTACCCTTCCCCCCCCCAGCAGGTCTGCAAGCCTGCTGGGGGTAAACATTAAAATATACAATATATGCATTCTACATATAATTAAAATAACTATTTAAAATATACTATATTATACGTAATTTTATCATTATTTATTAATTCAAATATGTTAAATTTATCAATAATAATGTCTCTTTTTGGAATATTGGCCGGTCAAGGTGTAGACACTCAAGGTGTAGTTATCGATATTTCTGGTTTATTTATTACATCCACAGCTCTTGCACTTTTAATTTATTTTTTTCGTAATCCCGGTCCTTTTACAACAAAAATACAAATGGAAGTAATTAGAGTAAGAGACTGTGAAGGTAGATTTAGACTTGTTGTTATTGACACAACGGATGCTTGAGGTTGGAAGTTAAGACTCTTTTATCTTAATAGTAATAGTGTTACACGTCATTATGTCCGTTGAAATGGCAAAGTTTGGTTTGCAGTAATGGATGCATCCTTACATGCTCCTGAATACGAATGGTCTCGAGTAGTAGAAAGATTTGCTTTTATATTTGAACAAAATCTCAATAATCCCCTAGTTCCCGGATTTCGACGTATATATCCCCTTCCTTTCCCTACAGCTAATGGGCTCTGACATGATAATCTGCGTGAAACCCTAGGGTTACAAATATTTAATGGAGTTGATGAAATTCTACCTGAACGGTTTAACGGAGATGGTTTTTTGGGTTTATATCTTTGGGTATTCAAATGAACTCTGGAAATAGACGGGCATATTGTCAGCGATGCATAATCAAACTAGCAGCTAAGTATGCAGAATCACCATTTATAGAGCTTTTATAAAATAACAGTTAGATTACTGTTAACTTGTTATTAAAATTAAAAAATAGTATAACAAATCCCTATTATTTTGTTTTTAATAATCGGAAAGCTGCATTATGATTAGTTTATAGTTATACAGCAGCTATATATAGTTAAAATAATACAGTAACTATATAGATGGGAGAAGATTGAACTTATGTTTGATTAAAGCCCTCGCCTTTGCGAAAGATGTTTACAAAAAAAAATAATAAGCGCCTTTCCGAATAAATAAAAATGTTACGAGATAGTAGTAATTAAACTTACTTTTACGCAAAGGCTTATTTTTTTTAGTTATTTATCTACGATAAATAATAAAAACAAATTACCAGGCGAGAGATATTTGTACGTTAATAGTGACTAGCACTTAATACAAAACCGTTTTTTACTATAATTCTTATTAATGGTAGAACAAGATACTTCTAATATCTTAATCAAAACCCTACGGGTTTTGATAATAATTTAATTAATTACTTTTATGACACATATATTAATTTACATTTAGTGATTTACATTTAAACGTTCTAACCGGGTTAGAGCCAGGTTGGTTAGGCGCCTCATTTGGGTTGAGGAGTAGTTATGTTCGAATCATAATAACCCGATATATGATTTTAATAATTGTATATAAAAATATATAGTAATATATATGGTATGTAATGTATTATTTCATAATCTTAATACCTTAAGAATATTATTATATAATTTAAGGGTTGACTCTATGTCGTGAACGTTCAAGTCGTTCTTCGGATATAAGGCTTTAACGCCTTTAAAAAGAATACGTTTATAACTTATAAAATACAACTATAATGAATAAAGGATTATTCATTTGGCATTATGTTTTTATTGGCCAAAGCCGGCCAAAGCCGGCCAAAGCCGGCCAAAGCCCTTAATCTTATTAAAATAGTTATATATACAAATAAACAAAGTGTATATAGATATGCAAGTAGTTAAGGGATAAGGTAAACAACTTGTTTATCCCTTTTTTATTAAGGGATATGGTAAACAACTTTTGTTATACCTTTTTTTAGTATTTTGCAGATTTTATCTGAAACTTATAAGGCCCAATAGTCAAGTGGTTAAGACGTAACATTTTCACTGTTAAATGCGCGGGTTCGAACCCCGCTTGGGTCTATTTTAAAGTTTATGTTTATACATTAACTTTGTTAAAGTTTATGTTTATACATTAACTTAAGGGGATATAGTTTAATTGGTAAAACTGCGATTTTGCATATCGTTATTTTAGGATCGAGTCCTAATATCTCCAATGTTAATATTAAATATAAGATTATTGTTATAAATATATAGTGCTGTCAGACAATAAAAACTAGCATATTACAAATAAGGTAGTATTGTAGTTTAATTCCCCCTTATCAAAAGTTATTTACACATAGTACTATGTTTTATGTAAGATTTTTAGTTTCCTTATCCCCCCCAGCAGACCTGCTGGGGGGAGTGTAGTGGATTTATTATAAAAGTTATGTATATTTTACTATTAAAGATGGGACTTACTAATGACACAGTAAAATGATACTTTATTAGTAACTACTTTATTAATATATGATAACATTAAAGATCATAAGGTACAAATTTGAAAGTAGAATAAAGGTAAGTCTAGTGTTTATAAGTAAATAAATTCTGTTACTAAGAATTATTATGTAAAAAGTAGTAGAAGTATAAATAGAACAATAAAATGTTATTATATCAATTATATTAAAACTTACATAAGTATGATCCAGTAAACCCTAATGATGCTATAAATACTACGCTACCGCTATACCACATTATTTGGCTAACACCTCTGGCGGTATTCTAAAGCATAAAACAAGTACGAGCAGCTAAATTTGTTCTTGTGATGCAATAAGTCTATAGACTTAGCTATATTAAATAAGGGTTTAACTGCATTAAGGTTGGAGATATTTGAGCATTGTTATAAACAAGAGATGATAAAAAGAAAAACAGAGCTGTTTTATTTAGATACGGATACTTTAAACCCAACTTACAAGATACTAAAGGTGGTTGTTATTACTTAGGGTTTGAGCACTATTAGATTACAATAGCACAAATGAGCGAAATAATTAGAATAAACACCCTTTATTAGCTAGAAAACACAGTAAAAAGTATAATTTTTAAATGTCTCTTTTATATCGTATATCTTCGCCTGTTAAATTACTAGACTTAAAACAGTTTAAGAAAATGTTTAATTATCGTGTAGAAGACGCTAAGTTATTAAAAATTAGTTAATTAACTATTACTAAGTAAAAATTACAGGTACTGTATTTGAAAAATATCTGAAGTATATTAGTCGTTGATAAATATGGGTAACTTATGTTTTGAGTAGGTTTAAAAATGCAACACAGTTATTCTGTTATAAATAAAAAAGCCCAGGTAGCTCAATTGGTAGAGCGAAACTTTGAAGGTGTTTAGGTTATAAGTTCAAATCTTATCTTGGGCATTAACAAATAAGTTGTATGAGAGATTAGGATTTTTATGCTAATGAGTAATGAAACATACCTAGATAATATCTACATTTTTTTTTTGTTTTTTGCTAAACTACAACTTATATTATCCCCCCAGCAGGCTTGCTGGGGGGGAGGGTTTAATTTAACCTATAATGTATCACTAAAGCTAATGAAAGTTGTTAATAAGCTAATATATTGAGTATGCTATTTATACTATTCGGTAACAGTAATTAGCTGTACACACAAAAGCTAGTAGGTTATAATAAAAAATAGCTACGTAAGATAAAATTACTGTAAGAAATAAGAAAAGAGTGGTTTAACAAAGTTTCTGTACATATAGTTGATACTATTATTTTTAACGCTTTGTTTTATCTAATGGCTAATGGTACATTAAAGAAACCTTGTTAGGCATACATACTTTATGATAAATTAATTAACATAGTGAGTATGAAAATTAAAAAAAATGGGTATGCTGAAATTGGTAGACAGGCCCCGCTTAGGACGGGGTGAAATTAATTCATATAAGTTCGAGTCTTATTACCCATATCTTTTATAGAAAGTTTAGTTTTATATTTAGTTAATAAACTACACTAAACCTTATATATTAACATTGTATTAAGAATTATAGTATGTTAGTTGTAAACAATTTATAGACGTTAAATTCCACATAAATTTTGAAATATGTAGTTGACTAACGGTAAGTCATAAATTTTTGGTATTTACTTATGGGTGTTCGAATCACCCCTACATAAGATTTTGTTTTTCTGTTTTCTTTTGTTTTACATAGAAATTTAGTTATTAATAAATTAACAGAGAATTTGTTTGTAGATTAACATAGAAATATATAGATTAAAAATTAAAGGTGGATATAGTTCAATTGGTAGAACAACTGTATGTGGAACAGTAAGTTCCCTGTTCAATTCAGGGTATCCTCCCTCAAATAGGGATTAGTATTTGTTCATTAGTTTAAATTTAAACAGGCTTCCCCCCAGCAAGCTTGCTGGGGGGGGCTAAAAGGAATAGTATTAAGTTTATCCTCTATAGAAGAAATACGCTATTAGCTAAATGCGAATGTTAAATTTAAATATATTGCCTAGGTAGAAGACAAGAACAAATTAATGTAAAGGCATTTTAAAGCATTGTTTTTTTTTTCAACAGAGGTAGGACATAATTTATTGTTTCTGATTGGCCAAAGCCCTTATTTAACCCCCAGCAAGCTTGCTGGGGGGGGAAGGATTTCTGATTTATGATCTCTATTTCTTATTTCTATGTCTGATCTAGAAATAATATTACTATATCCCTGTAGTGTTAGTAGCTATACCAAATTATGTTTATGGTTTAATTAGTTTGATGTTATTTTTTGTCGTACTTCTAATATTAGGATTTATACAATCATAATTATATTATTTATGATATAAACATGTATAAGTAAGTATCTACACAAGAGAAATACATGACTATACATTAAACATATAAAAGAAAAATTAAACAAAGGGCTTTTGTATATAAGCAGTAAACCCTATTGTGTTTGTAGGTATATCCTACAATTATTAGTTTATATGCTATATAAGCCAGGATAGTTCAATTGGTAGAACATTAATTTCATGCATTAATAGTGGGAATTCAAATTTCTCTCCTGGCTAAACATGATCATTTTAACACTACTTTTATTATTATTATCTAATTCAATCACTTTAAGACGGGATAAATCCATTTTGTACTCTAGAGTAACTATTACTATTTTAGTTATATCTAGCTTAATACCTGAGGGCCAAAATAACACTAATAGTGTAAATGCCCTAGATATTCAAAATAATGTAGCAGTTGGTCAAAATGATCAGTTAATAAAAATAGAAGATTTTCAACAAGTTTCTAACTATGAAACTTTAATACGATTAAATCACAGAAAAGATCAAGATTATTAAACACTATTTTTGTATTTAAAAGTTATAAATAATGTAATTATCACTATTTAATATATTTTTAAATTTTGTAAAATAACTGTTAGATTACAGTTAACTTGTTATAAAAATCTCTCCCCTGCAAGCTTGCTGGGGGGTAGAGTATTTAGAAGTTTTGATATTAAATTATTTAGTGAAGCTAAGTTTGAGTCTTAGATAAGCATTTACAAATTTATTAGAACACAGATATTAATTTATAATTTTATACAATGAATTTATCACTAATTTTATTTACCATTGGAATTTTAGGTTTTGTTTTAAATAGAAAAAACATTATATTAATGCTTATTTCAATAGAAATAATGCTATTAGCTATTACATTTTTAATATTGGTTAGTTCACTTAGCTTTGATGATATTTTAGGTCAAACATATGCTATTTATATAATTGCTATAGCTGGAGCAGAATCCGCTATAGGTTTAGGTATTTTAGTAGCTTTTTATAGATTAAACTCTTCTCTTATTTTATCCTGTCTATCCCATGGCCATACAACTTATTCTAAAAACGTAAACAAGTTTAGCTCTAAAAGAATAGCAAGATGTTATTCTACAATGGCTAAGAATAACGATACTACTAACCAATCTAGAAATTATTCAATTGATCCTTGATTTATCACTGGGCTTTTCGATGCTGAGAGTTCTTTTGTAGTTACAATTTTAAAAAACTCTAGGTACAAAACAGGATGGAACGTTCAAGCTAGAGTTCAAATAAAAATGCATGAAAAGGATAGAGTTTTAATCCAGTCAATTCCAGAATTTTGCGGAGGTATAGGTTAAGCTAAGTAGTTTATAGTTGGTGAGCAAGTGAGAAGTCTACTTTTTCTGTGTAAAACAAATTTAACATTGTAAGGGGGTGTGCAGTTTATATCTCATAATCCATTATATAACTATTATGACTGCTAATGCTATTGTAATAATATTATTTACCGTGGAAAAACCTATAAATAAGTAGTAATGTGTAGGAAACACATGTTTATGTGCCTATACATTAAACGTATACCTAGAAAAAAATATACAACAATCGGTATTTTTTTTCACTTCTAGAACAGATATTAATTTTATATTTTATACAATGAATTTATCACTAATTTTATTTACCATCGGAATTTTAGGTTTTGTTTTAAATAGAAAAAACATTATATTAATGCTTATTTCAATAGAAATAATGCTATTAGCTATTACATTTTTAATATTGGTTAGTTCACTTAGCTTTGATGATATTTTAGGTCAAACATATGCTATTTACATAATTGCTATAGCTGGAGCAGAATCCGCTATAGGTTTAGGTATTTTAGTAGCTTTTTATAGATTAAGCCCTTCTCTGACTTTAACCTGTCTACCGTATGGCCATACAACTTATTCTAAAAACGTAAACAAGTTTAGCTCTAAAAGAATAGCAAGATGTTATTCTACAATGGCTAAAAATAACGGTACTACTAACCAATCTGGAAATTATTAAATTGATCCTTGATTTTTAACAGGGTTTGTGGACGCTGAAGGATGTTTTACCTTAGGTATTAGTAGAAATAAATACTGTAAAACTGGTTGAAGTATACAACTCTTTTTTCAAATTGCTTTACATCTAAAAGATGCTGAATTGTTAGAGCGGATACAAAATTATTTCGGTGTAGGAAAAATTCACAAACACGGTCCACAGTCTATTATATTTCGTATATCTTCTATTAAAGATTTACAAGTACTCTTTAATCATTTTGACAAGTATCCTCTAGTAACACAGAAACTCGCAGATTATAATCTCTTCAAGTTAGCATATAATATAATGATAAACAAAGAGCATTTAATACAGGAGGGTCTACTAAAATTAGTAGCTATAAAAGGTTCACTTAATTTGGGTTTAGCTCCTGAGTTACAATCTGCCTTTCCAATGGTAATTAATGCAGATAAGCCTTTAGTTAAAGGATCAGCTCAGAAATTACCTAATCCAAATTGATTAGCTGGTTTCGCCACTGGAGAGGGTTGTTTTTATGTTGTAGCCCAAAAGCGTGCAACTTTTAAAATGGGATATTCCTTTAAGTTAAGATTCTCTATTGCTCAACATTATAGAGATGAAGCCTTACTTAAAAGTTTAATAGATTATTTAGGTTGTGGAATTCTATATAAAAATAGGGAAACTTTCGAGTTAGTATTTACCAATTTCACAGAGATTGAGGAACAAATTATTCCATTTTTTGTAAAGTATCCTATCGCAGGTATAAAATACTTAGATTTTCAGGATTTCTGTAAAGTTGCAGACATAATCAAAGAAAAGGGACACTTAACAATTGAAGGGAGAGGTGCTATATTAAAAATAAAAGAGGGTATGAACACGGGTAGAATAATTTAAAGTATCTCCACCCTACGGGTAGGATAAATCTGATTGCCGTGAATAATATAACCGGATAATTTAAAAACACTCCAACTGTATCTAAACTTAATAATACTTCAACCGTAGAGTTTAGAGTTAGTACTTTAAAAGATCTAGTTGATGTAATTCTTCCTCATTTCGATAACTATCCTTTAATAACCAAAAAACATTAAGACTATCTATTATTTAAAGATATTGTTTTACTTATGTTAAATAAAGAACATAATACTTTAGAAGGTATACAAAAAACAGTTAATATTAGAGCCTCTCTTAACACAGGTTTATCTAATGATTTAAAAGAAGCATTCCCTATGACTATTCCAGCTACGCTAAACTTGGAAAGCTCTATTAAAAATAATAACTTACATCCGGAATGAGTAGCAGGGTTTTCTACTGGAGAATCTAACTTCTTTATTGCTGTTCAAAAATCTAAGACTAATAGTGGTTTATCTACTTCATTACGTTTTTCAATAGCTCAACATTCAAGAGATCTCTTATTATTAGAGAGCTTTGTTATTTTCTTTCGCCCCAAGCGGGTGGTGGTTCTGTAATGAATTATAAAAAACGTTCAGTATGTGAGTTTATTATTACAAAAATTGATCACATAGTTGAACATATAATTCCTTTGTTTTGATAAACACCCTATATTAGGGTCAAAGCACTTAAATTTCTTAGATTTAAAGAGTGCGTCATATATTATTAAAAATAAAGAACACACCCCCCCAGCAGGCTTGCTGCAGATGGGGGGATGAATAAAGATGGGCTAGGTTTAAAACAAATTGTACAGTTAAAAGGAAGAATTACGTCACTTTACTCAAATAAGGCTATGAATAATCACAGTGTTGTAGACGGCACAGAGAAATTAGATCAAAAAAGGTAGAGTAAACCTCTGCCTAGTCATATTTTCAATATGGCAAAACCTTCAAATTGCGGGAAAGTCTTAAAGACAAATCTACCAAGTTAATACAGTAATGTAGTTAATGGAACAGGTAATGACTCGTTGTATGGTAAAAACGATTTGTATGAAGAAATGAAATAGATCATCCGCAGCCAAACACCGAAAATGAAATAAATGGATGGTGCGCAGTTCATCGACTAAGTGTAGGTTGGTGAGTAATTATGTACTACCTGCTTCTTATTTGTTATTTTTTTTAAGACCATATAAAAAAAAGGTTATTGGGGAGCATACAAAAAATAGGACACAAATTATTTGCTTAAGATATAGTCAGGCATAACCTAAAAGTTATGGGAATACCCTAGCCAACCTAAGGAAATAAATAAATTTCTAGGGTAAAGGGGGAAAACGAAGAGGAAGTATTAGTATTGAATTTAAATAATGTATCTAGCTATAATAATCTTACCACTATTAGGATCAATAGCTTCTGGGTTTTTTGGTAGAAAAATCGGAGTTACTGGAGCCCAAATAATTACTTGTACAGCAGTTGTATTAACAACCGTATTGGCTGTAGTTGCTTTTTTTGAAGTTGGATTAAATAATATACCTGTTTCAATAGAGGTGTTTAGATGAATAGATTCTGAATCACTAAATGTATGATGAGGATTTCATTTTGACTCATTGACGGTGTCTATGTTAATACCTGTACTAATAGTTTCTTCTTTAGTACATGTATATTCAATAGGTTATATGAGTCATGACCCTCGAGGTCGCGTTAGGGGAAAACGCGTCTATGGGGGTAAATTGTCAAACTCCGGGGATATCCTAAAGCTTAAGATACCAAGCTGTAATCGAAAGGTTATAAGTGGCTGAACTAATTACTCAGGTACGGTAACAAGTCTTAAGATGAGTGAAAACGAAATGGACAATCGCGGATCTAAGTCAACCACATTAAACAATATGGTTGTAAAAGAGCAAAGAGTAGACGGCAGTTGATCCACTAAGCCACAATTAATGGATTTAAGATGTACTCTACGGGGTTTCGAAAGGAACAGAGGTATAAAACTCGGTTTCAACATGCAACAAGGTTGAAACTCCTATGTCAAAGGCCCATCTAAGCAATTCGGTTTAAACAAATATTCTACCTTTAATTCTACTATTGTAAATCCTGGAGTCTGATCTGGTTTAATAGATGGTGAAGGTTCATTTGGTATAACAATAGATAGAAATAAAACGCGTAAATTAGGTTGGCGTGCTCAATTGAAATTTCAGATAGGTCTACACACTAAAGATCTTAACTTATTATATCTATTACAACAATACTTAGGGGGTATTGGTTCTATTCATTTAGCTAAAAACCGAGAGATAGTTAATTATTCAATAGATTCTATTGAAGATTTAAATAAACTTATTATTCATTTAGAAAAATATCCGTTATTAACTCAAAAAGCCGCGGATTTTTTATTATTTAAACAAGCGGTAAAACTTGTGAATAATAAAGCTCATCTTACTGTTGAAGGTTTAAATCAAATAGTAAATATCAAAGCATCCCTAAATTTAGGTCTATCAGACATGTTAAAATCAGAGTTTGCTGGTTATACACCAGTTAAAAGACCTGTAATAAATTCTGATAATGTAATTTTAGACCCTAATTGAATTTCAGGATTTGTTAGTGCTGAGGGGAACTTTGATGTTCGTATACCATCAACCAATAGTAAATTAGGTTATCGAGTACAATTGAGATTTAGAATAACTCAACATAGTAGAGATATTAGATTAATGGAAAAGATAGTTGAATACTTTGGGTCAGGAAAGATATACAAATATGGTGGTAAGTCTGCTGTTAGTTTAACAATAGTTGGCTTTACTGACATTACGGGTATAATAGTTCCTTTTTTTAATAAAAACCCTATAATTGGTATAAAACTGTATGATTATCTTGATTGATGTAAAATTCATAGTTTAATGGTTAATCGTGCTCATCTTACGGTTGAGGGTATAAATTCGATTAGAGATATAAAATCTGGTATCAATAGGGGTAGAAGTTTTGGAGATAAATAACCATTGTTAATATCAAACATCCAATAAACCAATTGTAGGATAAATTTGACTTAAATGCATAATCAAAGGTTCTTTAGTTATTTAAGCTTATTCACATTTATGATGGTAATTTTAGTTACAGCAAATAATTACTTACTTATGTTTGTAGGCTGAGAGGGTGTAGGGGTTTGTTCATATCTTTTAGTATGTTTCTGATTTACTAGAATAGCAGCAAATCAAAGTTCTCTTTCGGCATTTTTAACAAATAGAGTGGGTGATTGTTTCTTAACTATAGGTATGTTCGCCATACTATGATCATTTGGTAATTTAGATTATGCTACTGTATTTTCTCTAGCTCCTTACATGAATGAAAATGTTGTAACTATTATTGGTATATGCCTATTAATAGGAGCAATGGCTAAAAGTTCTCAAGTCGGACTTCATGTTTGGCTTCCTATGGCGATGGAAGGTCCTACTCCTGTTTCTGCGTTAATACATGCTGCCACTATGGTTACGGCGGGTGTATACCTGTTAATGCGTTCATCTCCTTTAATAGAATATAGTTCAACAGTACTAATGCTATGTTTATGATTAGGTGCTATTACTACTGTATTTAGCTCTCTAATTGGTTTATTCCAACAAGATATTAAAAAAGTTATAGCTTATTCTACTATGAGCCAACTTGGAATGATGGTTATAGCTGTAGGTTTATCTAGTTATAACATAGCTTTATTCCATTTAGTTAATCACGCCTTCTATAAAGCACTATTATTCTTAGGAGCCGGAGCAGTAATCCATGCTGTAGCTGATAACCAGGACTTTAGAAGATATGGAGGATTAAGACCATTTTTACCTTTAACTTATTCAGTAATGTTAATAGCAAGTCTTAGTTTAGTAGCATTTCCATTTATGACTGGGTTCTATTCAAAAGATTTTATCCTAGAGTCTGCATATGGTCAATACTACTTTTCTAGTACTGTTGTATATATTATAGCTACTATTGGAGCCATGTTTACTACGCTCTACAGTGTAAAAGTTTTATATCTTACTTTTATTACTAACCCAAATGGACCACTAGTAAATTATAGAAATGCTCATGAGGGTGATTTATTCATAAGTATTCCATTAATTATATTAGCTGTCTTTTCTATATTCTTTGGTTTTATAACAAAAGATATGTTTATAGGATTGGGTTCAGGATTTTTTGCAGATAATGCTTTATTTATACACCCTTGTCATGAAATAATGTTAGACACTGAATTTGGTGTACCAACTATATTTAAGCTATTACCTTTAATATTTACTATTTCATTAAGCGTAATTTCAATAGTGTTATCTGAATATTTATCTACAGTATTAATTTATTTTAAATTATCTAGAATTGGTTACAACATATTTAGTTTTTTCAATCAACGTTTCTTAATAGAACTATTTTATAATAAGTTCATTACAGGTATTATATTAAAACTAGGTGGTCAAACTACTAAAGTAATAGATAAGGGGTCAATTGAGTATATAGGGCCACATGGATTAGAGAAAGGGCTATTGAATATAAGTAATAATATAGCTAAATTAAATACTGGTATAATTACATCTTATGCCTTATATATTTTAGTAGGATTAATATTTTATATATTATTTAATGCATACATTCATTATTCAATTACCATGTTAATACTTTGTATATCTTTAGGATTTACTTTACGTAATACAGGTAAAACACCTATATTTACTAGCTTGCCTTTACAGAGTTCAATTGATCCTGCCGGTATGGCGGCAAATTTACAACATATTGTCAACATGGCTGATTGTGTACATCCGGCATGAGACGCAATTACAGTAACAGCTCGAGAA
>Ga0233335_1000032_pt1 | contig 61822 bp, 57 predicted proteins | sample GEONDECOMP222_FD_180695 | JGI IMG/M metagenome (GOLD analysis project Ga0233335, IMG submission 180695) | Leaf litter microbial communities from Shasta-Trinity National Forest, California, United States - GEON-DECOMP-222 | ecosystem: Environmental > Terrestrial > Plant litter > Unclassified... | reverse complement strand
GCTAAACGTCAACTGCCCACCCGAGATGCGCCGACCGGTCCATTCCGATGACGACATCTGCTGGGGCGGCCGCAATTTCAGCTTCCGTCCGGGGCAGAAGGCATGGCTCGACGCGATGGCATCGCGTGGCTGGACCGTCCCCGACTGGCCGACCGTTTATGGCGGCGGCGGCCTGTCGCCGCCCGAAACCAAAATTCTCCGCGAGGAGATGGCCGCGATCCGGGCGCGCAATCCGCTCTACAGCTTCGGCATCTCGATGCTCGGGCCGGCGCTGCTCAAATATGGCACCGAGCAACAGAAGCTCGAACACCTCCCCAAGATCGCCCGCGGAGAAATCCGTTGGTGTCAGGGGTACTCCGAACCCAATGCCGGCTCCGACCTCGCTGCGCTCGCCACCTTCGCTGAAGATGTCGGCGACCATTATATCGTCAACGGCCAGAAGGTGTGGACCAGCTACGCCGACAAGGCCGACTGGATCTTCTGCCTGGTCCGCACCGACAAGAGCAGCAAACAGGGCGGAATTAGCTTCCTGCTATTCGACATGACTAGCCCAGGCGTTTCGACCCGGCCGATCCTGCTGATCAGCGGCTATTCGCCGTTCTGCGAGACCTTCTTCGACGACGTGAAGGTGCCAAAGACAAATCGCATCCACGCCGAAAACAAAGGCTGGGATGTCGCCAAATATCTGCTGGGCCATGAGCGCGAGATGATCTCCGGCATGGGATTGGGCGGGGGCGGGCGCAATCCGCTGATCGACGATGCGATTGCCCACATCGGACGCGATACGGAAAAGCGGCTCGCCGACCCGTTACTGCGCGGCCAGATAGCGCTGTTCGAGGTGCGCGCGATGGCGTTCGCGGCGATGTCCGAGCGTTTCATCGACGAATTGCAAGCCGGCCGCGCGCATCCCGCGCAGCCGAGCATGATGAAATATTACGGTACTGAGTTGAACAAGACCCGTCACGAGCTGGCGATGGCAGCGGGCGGTTCGGACGCGCTCGAATGGGAAAGTGAGCGCTCGCACCACGGCGCCACCGCGCGCGCTTGGCTGCGGACCAAGGCTAATTCGATTGAGGGCGGCACCAGCGAGATCCAGCTCAACATCATTGCCAAGCGAATCCTGGATTTGCCGGGCAATTAACCGCGTCACCCCAGCGAAAAGCCGGGGTCTTTCCGTTGCAGACCCTCCCCTTGCGGCACGAGATCCCAGTTTTTTCCGGGATGATAAAAGGTAAGATCATGCCCCTCTATCTCGACAACGAACAGATCATGCTTGCCGACAGCGCGCGCAATTTCATCGCCGAGCGCGCCCCGGTCAGCCATATGCGGGCGCTACGCGACGCGAGCGATCCCATCGGTTTCTCGCGCGATCTATGGAAATCCTTCGCCGAGATGGGCTTTACCGGCATATTGATCGGCACGGAACATGGCGGGCTGGGCCTCGGCCATGTCGAGGCCGGCGTGGTGCTCGAAGAAATCGGCCGCAACCTATCCCCCTCACCTTTCCTGACCACGGCGGTGGCTGCTGTCGAGGCGCTCAAGGGCTCTGGCCAGCACAACCGCTGGTTCCCCGGCATTCTCGCCGGGGACACCGTCGCCGCGCTCGCGATCGACGAAGGACCCAAGCACCGCGATACCATTACCATGGCCGCCGAACGCTCCGGCAACGGTTTTCGACTATCGGGTACGAAACGCTTTGTCGCCCACGGTCACATTGCCGACCTGATCCTAGTCGCTGCGCGCACCGCGGGCTCGGCCGAGGACGAACATGGCATTACCCTGTTCGCGCTCGACGCCGGTGCTGCAGGGCTCACCGCCGAGACCGAGCGCCTCGCCGATTCGAGCCTCGCCGCGCGCCTCACTTTCAACAGCGTCGAAGTCGACGCGGATGCGGTGATCGGCGAGGTTGATGCCGGTCGCACGCCGCTCGCTCGCCTGCTTCGCGCAGGCTGCACCGGCGCGTCGGCCGAGCTGCTCGGGGTCGGCGGCGGGGCAACGCAACTGACCACGTCCTATCTCCAGCAGCGCAAACAATTCGGCGCAACCATCGGTAGTTTCCAGGCGCTCCAGCACCGCGCAGCGCATCTCTATGCAGAAATGGAAGTCGCGCGGTCGGCGGTGCTCAAGGCGCAACAACTCCTCGATACCGAAGATGCTGCAGCGGATAACGCGGTATCAGTCGCCAAGGCGATGACCGGACTGGCCACGACACTCAGCGTGCAGGAAGGCATTCAGATGCACGGCGGCATCGGCATGACCGACGACCATGACATCGGCTTTTACACGAAGCGCGCACGCGTGCTGGCGGAGATGTTCGGCGACGCCAACTTCCACGCTGACCGGCTTGCTCGGGCGGCGGGCTACTAATCAACTCCGGCCATGACCCAAATTCGGGGGCCAATTTCAGGTAAAACACCGCATGGATAGTCGCGAACCCGTCCCCACCGCCCTCGCCGAAGGCTTGGTCGACCTGCTCGACGTCGAGGAGATCGACACCGATCTCTATCGCGGTAAGCGACAGCCCGGCGGCGAAGGGCGCGTGTTCGGTGGCCAGGTGATCGCTCAGGCTCTCCAGGCCGCGCAGCGCTCGACTGATGCGCCCCGAGCTGCGCATTCGCTCCATGCCTATTTCATGCGCCCGGGCGATGAGCATTACCCGATTCTCTACCGCGTAGTGCGTGATTTCGAAGGGCGCAGCTTTGCCACCCGTCGGGTGATCGCGATGCAACGTGGCAAGCCGATCTTGAACTTGGCGGCATCATTCCAGATTCCGGAGGAGGGCCTGCACCACCAGGACGTGATGCCCGACGTACCCGCGCCGGAGACGCTTCAGTCGGAACGCGAGCTGCGCGGCGCGGTGATCGACAAGGCGCCAGAAGCGTTGCGCCGGCACTTGCTGCGTCCTCGCCCGATCGAGATTCGTCCGGTCAAACCGCGCGACTGGTTCGGCGGCGAGAAACGCCCGCCCGCCCAGGCAAGCTGGTTTCGGATCTCTGCACCCATCGGCGACGATCCCGCGATGCACCGTGCAGTGCTCGCTTATGCCTCGGACATGACCCTGCTCGGCACCTCGACGCTGCCGCACGGGGTCAGTTGGTTGACCCACAATATGCAGTCAGCCAGCCTCGACCACGCCTTATGGTTCCACCAGGACTTCCGCGCTGACGAGTGGCTGCTATATGCAACCGACAGTCCCTGGGCAGGCCACGCCCGCGGCTTCAACCGCGGCAAGATTTTCGCGCGCGACGGACGACTGGTGGCCAGCGTCGCGCAAGAGGGCCTGATCCGGATGCGGGACTAAGCGGCTCAGTCCGCCGACCGCCATTTCACCGGCAGCCCGGGCGCGGCCGGCATCACGAACCGTAGCCGATCGACGCGCCCGATCGCGCCGGCAACCGAAGGCAAGCGTTTGGCGCGGGTGATTATTTTCGCTCCACCTCGCCGGACGCCGCAGGTGTGCTCGCCAGCACACGGACATTGCCAGTCGCGCGCCACGGGGCAACGTCAAAGCCGATCTCGGACCAACCCTCAATCGCGCGGCGTCTGAACCGCGACGGGAAGGGCATCAGCGGCGGCAGCGACAAGACCGTCCGGAACCGCAACTCGCGCGAGACGGGCGGGACATGGCCATGTCCGTCAGCGCCGGTGCCGCGATAGGCACTTCCTGCTGATGCCAGCGCCATTGGACGCAGCCCGTGCACACACGCATCGTCGACGAAGTGCGGCTAATCCACTGCCTTGGCAGCCGCGCGATCAAGCGCAGCCGTGCCGTCGTCAGCGAGCAGACGGACCCGCACCGGCCGTCCCGCCGCCACAACCCAGGTCGAAGCCGATAACTACGAAGGAACGGTTCCCCGACGGCTGCGGCATCCCGGTGCAGTCCAGGAAGACACATATCTGCGGCGGCGGTCCATCGCCCCCACAATCTCCCCCCAAGCTCTCGCGCATCCATGTCAGCAACACAGCGCTGGGGCAACGGGCTCGGCCGCGGTCGCGGTCGCGGTCGCGGTCGCGGTCGCGGTCGCGGTCGCTATATAACGATGGACTATCTCGATCGGCGCCTCCTCGACCCTGCTCGCATGCGGCACAAGAAGTGACACCGCAGTTCCGCACCTCCCCGGGCGCGAATCGCCATGCGGCTGTGGACGGTGCAAAACCCTCGACTGGCAGGAAGACGATGGTCGGCCGGACGGGATCGGCCATCTCCATCGGACGACCGTCCGCCGTGATAGCGAAGCTCGCCGTGATCGGTGGCGGCGTCGCGCTGCTCGAAAGATGGGCGCTGGCGATAAATGCGCGAGCAAAGAACACCGGCTAGTGACTGCAGCGCCGCAGCACACCTCGCAGATCTCAAAGTCGACCAGATAGAAGCGTGAGGTCGAGACGTCTGCGGGACCCCTTGGCTCATGGGTGGAGACGCCAGATATCGCCTCCTGCGCAGCCGCGGAACGGAGAGCGAGATAAGCGTGGCGAATTTGGAACCGCTAATCCGTCTGATTTGTCCACTTTAATGTAAGCCGAGATACATTCAGACGGCTGTCTTGCCGTACTCCTGTCGCGTTACCGGATGGCTGGACGACAGCCCGCCGTCGACCGCGACCGCCTGTCCGTTGATATAGCTCGCATCGTCGGAGGTGAGGAAAGCGGCAACCTTGGCCAGTTCCTCGGGCTGGGCGCCGCGGCGCAAGGGGTTGAGCCGACCGACGCGGTCCAGCTTGTCGACCTCGCGCGCATATTCGAACACCGAGTGCGTCATCCCAGTCTCAGTTAGGCCCGGGCAAAGCGCATTGACACGGACATTCGAACCCGAAAGCTGCTGCGCAGCGACCATCGCCAAGTTGATCACCCCAGCTTTGGATGCGGAATAGGCCGGGCTCCCCGCCCCCGAACGCAAGCCCGCAACGCTGGCGGTCAGCAGAATTGCCCCGCCGCCCCGTCGGGCGATGCGCGGCGCGCCATGCTTGATTGCGAGGAACGGGCCAATCAGATTGACCCGTAACACCTCGGCGATCAGCGCGGCATCGGTATCAAAGATATTAGCCATGCCGCCCGATATACCGGCATTGGCGAACAGCACGTCGAGCCCGCCGAAGCTGTCGCAGGCCAGCGCTATCATGCGTATCACGTCGTCCTCGGTGCCGGCGTCCACCTGGATTGCCCTGCCGATGCCGCCGCTGGCGGTGATACGGCCTGCGGTTTCCAGCGCGGCGTCGGTCTTGTCGGCGACGATCACTTGCCCGCCTTCCTGCGCGAAGAGCAAAGCGGTGGCGCGGCCGATGCCCGAGCCGGCACCGGTGACGAGGATAGATTTTCCGGTGAAGCGCATGTCTTTTTCCTTATCCCGCAGCAGCGTCGCACATTCTCCCCTTTCCGTTCGTGCCAGCCTGCCGAAGCACCGCTATTCCTCTCGACGCGGCGGGGTAGCCCCTCCCTCGACTTACTCAGGGCGAACAGGGAAAGGAAAGTTCATCAAGCCGGGGGACGCCGTGTTAGGAACGGCTGGCGTCACGCCCCGGTCTGCTCTGCAAACCCCCACGCCGCCTCCGCCAATCCATAAACCCGCGCTGCGGTCGCTGCGGCCTGCGCGCTGGAGGCGGTGCCCTCCAGGATGCGCTTCTTGATCCCCTGCACAATCCCGGTCAGCCGGAAGAGGTTGTAGGCAAAATACCAATCTAGTTGCGGCATCCCGTCGCGTCCGGTCGCGGCACTATAGCGCGCGACAACTTGCTCGATCGTTGGGATCCCACTCCCTTCCCCGGCCAATCCCTTCACGCCCGAGCGACCCTCAGGTTCGGTCACCCAGTTCATCAGCAAATACGAGAAATCCGCAAGCGGATCGCCGAGCGTCGACAATTCCCAGTCGAGCACCGCCGCCACCTTCGGCGCGGCGGGTGCGAAGATCATGTTGTCGATGCGAAAGTCGCCGTGGACGATCGACGTGCGCGTCTGTGCGGGCAGCGTCGCCGGCAGCCACTCAATCAACCGCTCGACTGCGGGCATGGTCTCGGTTTCGCTGGCGCGATATTGTTTGGTCCAGCGCGCGACCTGACGCCCGAAATAATTGCCGGGCTTACCATAAGTCTCAAGCCCGGCGACGGCGTAATCGAGGTTGTGAAGCCCGGCGAGCATGTCGATCATCGCATCGTAATGCGCGCGCCGATCAACGGGAGAAGCGCCCGGCATCGCCCCATCCCAGATCGTGCGCCCTTCGACCATTTCCATCACGTAGAACGCAGCCCCGAGCACCTCAGGGTCCTCGCACAAGCCGTAAGGTCGCGGCACCGGAAAACCGGTTGGGTGCAGCCCGGCAATCACCCGATATTCGCGGTCCACCGCATGCGCCGATGGCAAGATCGGGCCGAAAGGTTTGCGGCGCAGGACATAAGAGCGGCCCGGCGTGTCGAGTCGATAGGTAGGGTTGGACTGGCCGCCCGCAAATTTGACATAGCTGATCGGTCCCGCAAAACCATCGACATTGGCGATCATCCACTCGGCGAGGCGGTCCAGGTCGAGCGCATCGCGCGCTTCGACGGTGACCGTTGCATTCATCGCCGCACCTGCGCCTTCGCCGCCACTGCCCCGGGCAGTTCGGCGTATTTCCCCAATTCGTGACGCGCGATCGCGCGGTTATGAACCTCATCCGGGCCGTCCGCGAAGCGCAGGGTTCGCATAGCCGCCCAGTCATGCGCCAGCGCGAAATCGCCCGAGACGCCCCCCCCGCCATGCGCCTGGACCGCATCGTCGAGGATTTTGAGCGCCATCAGCGGCGCTTGGACCTTGATCATCGCGATCTCCGCCTGCGCGGCCTTGTTGCCGGCGCGGTCCATCATGTCGGCCGCCTTGAGGCAGAGAAGGCGGGTCATTTCAATGTCGATCCGTGCGCGGGCGATCCGCTCCTCCCAGACGCTATGGTCTGCGATCCGCTTGCCGAAGGCGACTCGGGTAAGCAGCCGCTTCGCCATCGCTTCGATCGCCGTCTCGGCGACGCCGATCGTACGCATGCAATGGTGGATCCGCCCCGGCCCAAGCCGTCCCTGCGCTATCTCAAATCCCCGTCCCTCGCCGAGGAGCACGTTCTCGACCGGCACCCTGACGTCGACCAGGCTCACCTCGCCGTGCCCATGTGGCGCGTGATCATAGCCATAGACCGACAGCATTCGCTCTATCGTCACGCCGGCGGCGTCCATGGGCAGCAGCAGCATGCTCTGTTGGGTGTGGCGCGATCCGTCGAACGCGGTCTTGCCCATCAGGATCGCGACCTTGCAACGCGGATCACCGACTCCGCTCGACCACCATTTGGTGCCGTTGACCAGGTAATGGTCACCGCGCCGCTCCATCCGTGTTTCGATATTGGTCGCGTCCGACGAGGCGACCGCGGGCTCGGTCATCAAGAAGGCCGAGCGGATCTTGCCTTCCATCAGCGGTCGCAGCCAACGTTCCTTTTGCTCAAAGGTGCCGTAACGGTGCAGCACTTCCATATTGCCGGTGTCGGGCGCAGAACAGTTGAAGCATTCCGACGCCCAGCCGATCTTGCCCATTTCCTCGGCGCACAGCGCATATTCGAGGTTCGACAACTGCGCCCCCTCAAACTCGAAGCGATCGTCGACGTGGGCGCGGCCCGACTGCGGCGGCATGAACAGGTTCCACAGCCCCTCCGCCTCGGCACGCGCCTTCACCTCCTCAATCACCGGCAGTACTTTCCAACGCTCTCCCTCAGCGCTCTGCTGATGGTATTCTGGATCGCGCGGGCCGATGTGTCGGTCGATGAAGGACTTCACCCGGTCCCGAAACCAGCGTTCACGCTCGGTAAGGGTGAAGTCCATCGCAGCATCCTCGCTCGTAGGGCCGACCGTTTTCGACCGTACCCGATCTTCGATTTACGGACTTACCTCCCATCCGGCAAGCCCGATTGCGTGGGGTCACGCATCGATCACAAATAATGCTGTCGTTTCAAAAACCGCGCGGGTAGGTTGCCGCCAATGCAGGTGGGCACTTCGATCGAGGACGGCGGCGACGGCACGACGCCCGGCACCAAGCGCTTCCGCGCAAAACGCGATGCGATCCTGGCCGCTGCCGCCGAGGCGATAAACGAGCAGAGCGCCAAGGGCATGACCTTCGCCGACGTCGCGCGTCGCGTGGGGCTCAACACCACCAGTGTGACCTATTATTTCAAGCGCAAGGATGATCTGGCCGCCGCCTGTTTCGAAAATACGCTCGACCGGCTGCAGGAGATGCTCGATGAGGCGCTGCTCGAGACCACGCCGCAGGCGCGGATCGCGCGCTATCTGGGCATCAACATGGCGCGCCTCGCCCGCATCGAGCGCGGTGAGGAGAAGGCGTTCGCTGTGCTCTCGGACCTGCGCGCGATGGAGGAGCCGATCCGCGGCCGGCTGATGACGGGCTGGCGTGAGGTGTTCCGCAAGACCCGCCGGTTGTGGGGCGACGCGCCGACTCGCGCGCATACCGACCTGTTCGGGGCACGCGCGCACGTGTTACTGGAAAACACCTTCTGGGCCCCGGTTTGGTTGGTTCGGTACGAAGTCGACGAATATGAGCGTGTCGAGCGACGACTGATGGACGTGTTTGCGCACGGCATCGCCGCGGCCGGGGCTCTCTGGACACCGGAAACGCTCGACCTCGCCCAGGACGAGGCCGAGCCGGGACGCGAGGCGTTCCTGCTGGCGGCGACCCGACTGATTAACGAGCTCGGCTATCGCGGCGCTTCGGTGCAGCGGATCGCCTCAGAGCTCAACGTCACCAAAGGCAGCTTCTACCACCATCTTGATGCTAAGGACGATCTGGTGATCGCCTGTTATAAGCGCAGTTTCGATACGATCGCCGCGGCGCAAGCGCTCGCGGACGAGACCGGCGGATCCTATTGGCAGCGGCTGTCGAGCACGATCGCGATATTGCTCGACGTACAATTCTCGCAGCGCGGGCCGCTATTGCGCACGACCGCGCTCCATGGCCTGCCACCGCGAGTGCGCGAGGCGATGATCGAGCGCTCGAACCGGATCGCGCGGCGCTATGCCGGCACGATGAGCGACGGGATCGCGGAGGGCTCGATCCGAGCCATCGACCCGCTGGTAGCCGCCCAGGCACTGATGGCGATGCAAAATGCCGCATTCGACCTCCGCAAATGGGCCACGACCATGCCGCGCGAGCGGGCAATCGCCTTTTACGCGTCGACGCTGATGTTTGGACTGTTCGACGATCGGGTGCTGGAAGCATAGCCGGCCCGCTGCTATCGCCTGTGTCTGTCATTCCAGTGACAGCTGGGGTCTGACACGACTCCTGTCGAACATTTGTCGAGTGAAATCCCAATTTTCGCCGGGATGGAGATCAGAGCGCAGTGGATCACCCGACCTCCACCCGCTATCTTTCCCTCATCCCCTGAGATCGGACCTTCGATGCGCCTCCCCTCGACGATCGCTTTTCTGATGTCCGCCACCGCCCTGCCCGGCGCAGCGTTCGCCCAGAGCGGTGAAATCTCCGCCCGAGCGCTCGACAATAGCGCGGCCGCGATTGCCGATCTTGCCAAGGCGCGCCCGGTGATGGCGCGTCACGCGATGGTGGTCTCCGATCAACATCTCGCCAGCGACGTCGGCGTGGCGATCCTCAAGCAGGGCGGTAATGCGGTCGATGCGGCGGTGGCTGTCGGCTATGCGCTGGCAGTGACCGATCCGTGCTGCGGCAATATCGGCGGTGGCGGGTTCATGCTGATACACTTGGCAGGCGGCACAAATCTGTTCCTCGACTTTCGCGAGAAAGCACCGTCACAAGCAACCGCGACGATCTTCCAGGATGCGGCGGGCAATGTCGTTCCAGGTAAGAGCATCAACAGCTGGCTGGCAGTCGGTGTGCCAGGAACGGTAATGGGGCTGAATACGGCGCTCGCCCGCTACGGTACGATGCCGCTTAAAAAGGTGATCGCCCCCGCGATCGCGCTGGCGAAAAACGGCTTTGTACTGGTGCCAGGCGATGTGAAGGTGCTCGACCGCCGGGCCGCCGATTTCGCGACCGAACCCAATGTCGCCAGGACTTTTCTCAACCAGGGACAGCCGTTCGTGGCGGGCGAGACGCTACGCCAGCCCCAACTCGCGCGCACGCTCGCCACGATTGCCACAGGCGGCACTCCCGCCTTCTATAGCGGCCCGATCGCGGTTGCGGTCGCGGCCGCGAGCGAAGCCAATGGCGGCCTGCTGACGCGCAAGGACTTTGCCGACTATACCGTGAAGTGGGACACCCCGGTGACCTGCGACTATCGCGGCTATGCGGTGATCGCAGCTCCTCCCCCCAGCTCGGGCGGCGCGACGGTGTGCGAGATCCTGCAGACCGTATCGGGCTACCCCCTCAAGGACTGGGGCTATGGATCGGTTAAGGCCACCCATTACCTCGTTGAGGCCGAGCGCCGCGCATTCGCTGACCGCAATACCAATCTCGGCGATCCCGCCTTCGTCCGTAATCCGGTTATGCAACTGATCTCCGCTCCCCACGCCGCGCGTCTGCGCGCCGGCATCTCGCCCGACCGCGCGACGCCGTCATCCGAAATCCACGGCACGGTGATGCCCGCGGAGGAAACCGATACGACGCATTATTCGGTGGTCGACGCACACGGCAATGCGGTCAGCGTTACCTATACGATCAACTATCTGTTCGGGGTCGGTAAAATCGCTGGCGATACCGGCTTCTTCCTCAATAACGAGATGGATGATTTCACCTCCAAGCCAGGCGTGGCCAACGGCTTCGGGTTGGTGCAGGGGGCGGCCAATGCGGTGGCCGGCGGCAAACGACCGCTGAGCTCGATGTCGCCGACAATGCTGCTCAAGGACGGGAAGCCGTATATGGTCACCGGCAGCCCGGGAGGATCGACGATCATCACCACCGTGACGCAAAGCATCGTCAACGTCGTTGATTTCGGGATGAACATGCAGGCGGCGGTTGATGCGCCGCGATTTCACCACCAGTGGCTGCCAGATCAGGTGATGGTCGAACCTGGCTATTTGACCCCGCAGACCCGCGCCACGCTGGAGGGCATGGGGCACAGCTTCAAGGAAACGCTTAGCTGGGGCGCGGATGAAGCGATCCTGATCGATCCCAAGACCGGCGAGTTGCAAGGCGCCAACGATCACCGCCGGCCGGCGGGGTCGGCGGTCGGCTATTGAGGAACCAATATTGCTTGCCCGATTTTATAGAGTAAGCGGCGACCTAGCCGGTGCCGATCGTGCCGCGGCCTTCGCGCCTATCACCGAAAGATTTCCTATGAAACTTACCCTCCCCCTCGCCACGGCGGGCCTCCTGCTCGCCGCTACGCCCGTGTTCGCCGCGCCGATCCGCCAGCCGGCGGCGCCGCGCGACGTCACCCGCGCAGAAATGGTCGCCGAAGTGAATCAAGTGTTCGAGCAGGCCGACACCGACAAGGATGGATTCATGAGCCGCAAGGAGTTCGCCGCACGGATGACCGCAGTGCTCAACCGTACGCCCCCCGGCACTCCGGGCGCGCCGACCCCAGAGCAGGCGCAGAAGATGATCGCTGCCGCCACCGCGGCATTCAACGACGCCGACACTAACCATGACGGCAAACTCAGTCGCGCTGAGGCCGCACGCCGTCCGCTGGCTGCATTCGACTCGATGGACGCCAACCACGACGGCGTAGTCACGCTCGCCGAGAAGCTGGCCGCTCGGAAAGCGGCAATGGCCGCAGCGCCCTCGGCGGGGCGCTGAGGTTCAGCCATATCCATTGGCGCGGTGCATCACCCGCTCGTTGAGTGGGTAGAAGCGCATGAGCACCACGCTGAGTAACAGGAAGCAGGTCGAGATCACGCTATAAGTCAGCGTGATACCGACGATCGCGCTGTGCGGCTGGACGACGGTCGCACCCGCCTTTGATTGGACATATCCAAATAGCCCGAGCATCAGCCCGGCCAGCGACGCACCGATTGCCTGGCCGAGCTTTTCGACCATGATATAGACGCCCGCAAAGCTACCCTCGATCCGCAGCCCGGTGCGGCGATACTCATATTCGATCACATCGGGCAGCATCGACTGGCTAATCATCACAATGCCGCCGTTGCCCAACCCCGCAAGCAGACCGATAGTAACGATCACATACCAACTCGTTCCCGGTCCGAACGGCAACCACGAGAGCCACACGACCGCGGTGAACAACCCTCCCAGCGTATAGGCATTGCGCTTGCCCCAGCGTCGCGCAAGCCACAGCCAGAAAGGCTGGGCAACGATCGTGCCGATCGTCAATGTCGCATAGATCGCGCCCAGCCACGCATCCGATGCTTCCAGCCGGCGCTGCACGAAGAAGGCGGCGGAGGCGGTGTGAAGCGCGGCTGCGCTAAGCAGCGCCAGCTTGGCGCATTGCAGAATCACGAATGGGCGATTTTTCACCGCCGCCGCCATCTGCTGGCGATAGGGCACGTGGCCGGCTCCGCCCGCGTCGCGGCGGCGCGCGGGCTTGGTCAGTGCGAAGCAAGCGAACAGAACGGCAAAAATTACGAGGCCCACCACGATCCCCATCGCGCGGTGTCCGGCCAGCCCGCCGCCAAACCAGGCGATCAAGGAAGCGGTCGCCCAGCCGCCCACTAGATTGCCCAGCGAGCCGTTGACGACGCGGAAGGACATCAGCTTCGATCGCGCGTGCGGATCGTCGGTCATCTCGGCCGGCATCGCCATATAAGGCACGGCGAAGATCGCATACGAGGTGGCGTGGAGCAGCAATAACACGACCAGCATCGTCACCGCGCCCTCACGAGTCGGCATCACGGGTATGTTGAACGCCAGCATGAATGTCAGCCCGCAGGCAAAGGCGCCCGCCAGCAGAAACGGACGGCGGCGACCCCAGCGGGTCTGGGTGCGGTCGCTGAACGATCCGAATATGGGGTCTGCAACGCCGTCGTAGATTTTAGCGAGCGCGAAAATCGTACCCGCCACCGCCGGTGGCACGCCCATGTAATCGGTCATGAAACGCAGCAACAGATAGCTACCGACCATGAAAGCAGTGAGCCCCATCGTGCCCAGTCCCCATCCGAAATAAAGGCTGAGCGGAAGTTTCGCGGCGGGCGCGGTAGGGGATAGTGCCGCGGTCATGATAGCCTCCTCATTGATGGCGGGAGCCAAGCATGCCGCGGCGCGCGCGACTGCCGATCGCGCAGGCTTATCCGACAGGTGGACAAGAATGGCGCCGCGCCTGTCCCGCCCGTCGACCGACACTAGCTTTAGGCCGGTTAGATCGAACCCCGTTTCCGTTCGTTTCGAGCAGCGTCGGAGGAGTTTACCGACGCACCTTTCTTAGCCCGATCGGAGTAATCCAGTGCTTCTCAACCGCGACCGCGCGAACCAGATCATGGACGCCCACGGGCTCGACGGTCTCGTCGCCGCCTTCCCTGAGAACATCTATTATTTGTCCGATTATTGGGGGCCGATGTTCCTGATGTCGCGTAACTATACGCTCTACGCGTTCCTGCCGCGCGACGAGAGCCGCCCCGCGTCGCTGATCATGCCGGGGACCGGGGTGTACCATCTCGAACACCGTCCGACTTGGATGCCCAATGTCGCGACTTACATCACGCGGATCGCTCCCAAGGCGATCCCCCCGCGCGATTACGAATTCTCGACTGAAGAGATCGTCGAGAGCGGCGACCAGGAGGTGACCGCTGCCTCGCTCGCCGACGCACCGCTGACCCCTTATCCCACCCGCCCCGGCGCGGAGATGGCGCCGCGCGATCGGCAATTGCTCGATCGCTATGCGATGCACCGCGGCGGCGCGCAGGCAACCGCCACCCGGGCGCTCGCCCATGCGATCGAGGTCGCCGGGCTGTCCAAGGGGCGCCTGGGCTTCGACGACCCGCGGGTGCTCGGCTGGCTCGGTGCGATCGGGCTTGAGGATCTGTCGGGCGTGGACGCGCTCAACATCTTCAAGGAAATCCGGATCGTGAAGAGCCCGGACGAGATTGAGCTCCTGAAAATCGCCGGGCGGATGAGCGAGACCGCGCTCAACGCGGTGATCGCCGCGATCGAACCGGGGCTTCCGCTCGACGACATCGGCCGGATCCACGCAATGTCGATGGCCGACCAGGGCGGTAATTCGGAATGGATCATCGCCAACATCCGCGGTCTGGCCACCGGCGAGGTCGAGGCCAATGAGCTAATCAAGCTCGACTCGGTCGGCAGCTGGAAACAGTATCGCGGCGACGTTGGTCGCTCGGTCTATTGCGGCGAGCCGACTAAGGAGATGCTCAAGCGCTTCGACGCGGTCGATCGCGCGCTGCAAATCGCCTATGAGACGATCCGTCCCGGCAAGACCTTCAAGGAGGTGGTCGACGTCACGCTGAAGGCGGTGCACGATGAGGGCTTCCCGGGCTTCGTGATCGCCGGGCCGCATTCAGTAGGTCTCGAGCATACCGACCACCCGGTGTCGGTCGGCGCGCAAATGCCCGGCCACCATACGCTGCGCTTCGAGGAGAATATGGTGTTCACCCTGGACATGCCGTACCACGAGTTCGGCTGGGGCACGACGCACGTCGAGGATATGATGATCGTCCGAAAAGACGGCTGTGAACCGATCACCTCGATGGACACGTCGCTGCGGGTAAAGCCGCTTGCCTAGTCGGATCGTCCTTGGCGAAGCGAGGCTTTGATACTTCGGTCACCTCAGAGAAGCCAGGGTCATGCGCGGCTCTTGTCCCGCGCCAGCCGTTTTGGATTCCAGTTTCGCCGGGATGATCAAGCGTGTCCGATATTGCTTCATGCGGTCAGAGCCTATGCACGGCCGGCAATCCTGGCCGCGGCCAGGGCAAGGCGACGATCTGTCCGCTACCCGACAGCGTGGCATAAAGCGTCCGCATGTCTGCGCCCCCAAAGGCGATCGCGGTAACGATCGGATCGGGCAGCTTAATAGTCTCGATCACCTCGCCCGTCGGCGTAAGCGTCAGCAACACCCCTGCGCGCACTCCGGTGGCAACGATATTGCCCCCAGCCTCGACAGCAATATTGTCGAACGACAGATCGCCTGCCGGGCTGGCGACGACACGCGCATGCGGACGGCCGCCGACTTGCTCGACCATGCCCGGGCCGGTCAGCGCATAAGCCACGATCTGTCGCTTGTCGGACAGCGCGACATATAGCGTCCGCCGATCGGGCGAGAGCGCGATTCCGTTCGGGGTGAGCAACGGATAGGCGATCTCGCGGACCTCGCTGCCGTCGGGCGCACACCAATAGAGCCCGCCTTGGTCGCGGGTGCGCGGGTAAATTTTGCCGGTATCGCTAAACCATAGGCCACCCCACGCGTCGCACAAAATATCATTGGGGCCGCACAGCCGGTGCCCAGCGCACTCACGGTACAGCGTGGCCACCTTGCCCGTCGCCGGATCAACTCGTTGAATCGAGCCACCCGCAAAGTCGTTGGGCACTCCCGCCACCGCCCAGCGCTCACCAACATGATCGAAGCGCAGGCCGCCGTTATTGGCGATATAGATCGCCCCATCCGCGCCGATCGTCGTACCATTGGGGCCGCCACCGGTCGTGGCCACTGCTGACACCTGCCCGCCGGGCGCCATGCGCGACAGTCGTCCCGCCGCGATTTCGACGAACAACAGACCGCCGTCGCGGGTTGTCACCACGCCTTCCGGAAAGGCGAGCCCGCTAGCCACCATCTGCACCCTTGCCGGCGGCGCGGCGGCGAGCAGCGGTGTGGCCACCGCGCCCGCCATCAGGCCCAATACGTCGCGTCGCTCGATTCCCGTGGTCATCTCGAAACTCCTTTGCGCAAGCGTGGCGCGGCGGCACGGGCGGAGGAAACGGCATGCCCAAAATGGTCACCTGGCAATCAATTTCATCGAATTTTGATCGTCAGACGAGTATCTGTCGAAAATCCTTTCGTGACATGGCGATTGCGCCCATGCTCCCCGCCATGGAAAAAGGCGTTCCGATCCGCTCTCTCAGCCGCGGCATCGCGGTGCTCCAGGCGATCAACCGCGGCAAGTCGCTATCGATGATGGAGATCGCGCGGACCTCTGAAGTCCCCTATCCCACCGCTTGTCGGATCGTGCAGACCCTGCTCTACGAAGCGCTGATCGAACGCGAGCCATCGCGCAAGCGCTATCGCCCGACCGCACTCGCGCAGACCCTTGCCCACGGCTTTCAGGGCCACGCCGAACTGGTCCAGGCCTCGCGCGCGCATATCGTCGAGCTTACCCGCCAGGTCGGCTGGCCGATCTCACTGGCGACGCATGTCGGCCATTCGATGGTGATCCGCGACTCGACCCACGCGCTGACCGCGCTGACCTTCAATTATTACTACCCCGGCTATGCGCTGCCGGTGCTCGAATGCGCTTCAGGCCTAGTGTACCTTTCTCATGTTTCCGCTGGGGAGCGAGAGAGCATCCTTCGCACACTGAAGTTGCTGCCGAACACCGCCACCTCGCACGTGATCACGCTGTTCGAAGAAAATGGCTTCGCAGAGCAAATCCGTGCGCAGGGTTATTGCACCCGCGGCAACAACCAGTTCACCAACAACCCGGGCAAGACTTCGTCGATTGCCGTGCCGATCTTCGACAAGGGGCATATTGTCGGCACTCTGACCCTCGCCTTTTTCTCGACCTCAACCAAGATGGACGAGGCAACCCGGCAGTTCCTCGAACCGCTGCAACGCGCCGCGGCGGCGATCACTGCGGACCTGGCCGGCGCAGGGACCGCCGCGACCTGACACCCGCGTTTGGACCGAGAGTGTATCCGGCCTGCGACTATCGCGCAATTTATCATCTGTCGGATAGAATTTGCGAGTCGGTGGACCCGTGCCCCGTGCATCCCCCTAATTGCGGAACAGCCGAAACAATCGGCAATCGCTCCTGCAGGGGGCCGTCACCAAAAAGGGAAGCCGACATGACGCACATCCGGAGCATACCGCATTATATGGCCAGCACTGCGCTGGTCCTACTCGCCTTTTCCGCGAGCACGGCCGTGGCGCAGGAAACCACCGGTCCTGCCGCCGCTGTCGACAGTGGCAGCATCGATGAGATCGTTGTCAGCGCGCGCAAGCGCAACGAGAGTCTGCTCGACGTACCGGTCGCGATTACTGCGCTGAGCGGCGACGCGCTCGCAGCCCGCGGCATCAAGGACCTCAATTCGCTCAACGATTTCGTTCCCGGTCTACGCTACGAAAATAGCTCGGCCAACCGCAACGACCGCGGCTTCGCAACGATCACGATGCGCGGCATGTATCCGGGCGACTCGCCCAACCGGCAGGCCGTGACCGCCTTCGTCGACGGCGTCGCAATTCCCGGCGGCGCGATCCCCGGCATGACCGACATCGAGCGTGTTGAAGTAGTGAAAGGTCCGCAGAGCGCTTATTTCGGCCGTTCAACCTTCGCCGGCGCGATTAACTTTATCACCGTCGCGCCGTCGCTGACCGAGTATAAGGGCACGATCAACGGCTCCTATGCATCGTACAATGACATCGACACCAGCCTGAGCGTCGAAGGTCCGATCATCAAGGACAAGTTAGCAATCCGCGTCAGCGCGCGCCATTATAAGACCGATGGCCAGTATGAGAATGTCGGCTATTCGGGCCGCCTAGGCGCACGCGAGACCAACAGCTTCGCAGTCAGCGTGATCGCCAAGCCGATCGACGCCCTGACGGTGCGCGGCTATTTCACCGCTTGGCGCGACAATGACGGTCCCTCGGCGCAGTCGATCCTCACCGAATCCAGCTACAACTGCAATGCTGGCAGCACCACCGTCCGCCAAGTCAATGGCCTCAGCTACATCTGTGGCGCCGTCGGTAATTCCAATCCCGCTACGCTGTCGCAGAACATCGCCCCCAACGGCCGCAGCAACTTCCTGAACATCACAGGTGCGTCGCCGATCTTGCCTAGCGATTTCATCGATCACATGGGCCTTACTCGCAAGGAGTTCCAGGCAAACATGACCGCTGACTACGACCTCGGCAGCCACACGCTGTCCGGCTCGTTCGGCAAGAATCATAATCAGTGGGCCGCGCTGACCGATACCTACAATCGCGCACCCGACGGCACGAACTATTATTCGACCGTTTACCTGCCCTACAACATCAACAACACGTCGGCCGAACTGCGCCTGGCCTCCTCGGCCTCGGGTCCGCTCAAGTACATGATCGGCGGCAATTACTATAACGAGAGCATCAAGTTCCAGACGCTCGCTTTCCGTCCTTCGACCACCTCGGCCGCGGGCGGGATCACCCCGCTGTCGCAACCGACCGACTATCAGGCACGCACCTTCGGCATCTTCGGGTCGGCCAGCTACGATCTGACCAACCGCTTCTCGATCAGCGGCGAAGCCCGCTACCAGTGGGATCGCATCCATCACATCGTCACGCCGGTCGGCTCGGTTCCGACGGTGAATCTGGAGCAGACCTTCAAGTCCTTCTCGCCGCGCGTAATCCTGAACTACAAGCTCGAGTCTGCGGTCAACGTCTACGCTTCTTATGCCAAGGGCACGCGCCCCGGCACGTTCAACAGCAATTATCTGGCGTTCAACACCTATCAGCAGGCGCAGTTGACCGCCAGCGCCGGCCGCGCAATCCCAACCGCGGTGCCCGAAGAGAAGCTCACTTCATGGGAGGTTGGCCTGAAGGGCGACTTCCTCGATCGTCGCCTCCGCGTGCTGCTTTCGGCCTATTATGGTCAGTGGCGCAATCGCCAGATCAACCAGAATCTCGCATATCTGGCGACCCCGACGTCGACCACGCTTTCTACCGCCACACTGACTTTCCCGGACGGCAGCACCAACCTTTGGGGCCTGGAGTTCGAGACCACGGTGAAGCCGGTCGCACATGTCACACTCGACGGCACGTTCAACTGGGCGCACACCAAGATCCTGTACAACCAGTGCGCGGAGTGTCTGGCGACCACCGGTGTGGCCAATACGGTCGGCGCATCGATGGAGCGCTACCCCGAGTTCAGCGGGACGTTCAGCGCGACTTACGATCATGAGTTGGGCAACGGCTGGAACGGCTTCGTGCGCGGCGACTATATCTATGTCGGCAAGCAGTATGCCACCGCGGACAACCTCACCTGGCTGCGCAGCGCGAACCGGGTCAACGCCAGCATCGGCATCGAGAGCGGCGCCTATCGCGTCGAACTGTTCAGCCGCAACCTGTTTAACAACAAGGTCGCGTCGAACATTCTGCGCAACGCCAACCCGTTCAGCAACGCCGCCGAGGGCGTCAACCTGATCGTGCTGGCAGCCCCCGAAAAGCAGACCTTCGGGATCCGCGGCTCGGCCAAGTTCTGATCCTCTACCCCGCCCCCGCGCCGTACCGGCGCGGGGGCTTTTTTTTATGTCCGGAAGGTATGTCGATGCTGCTCAACAAAGCCCGCGCCTATGAGATCATGGATCGCGAGGGGCTTGACGGCCTGATCGCAGTCGCTCCGGTCAACGTCCGCTATCTGTCCGACTATTTCGGCGCGCTGATGCGGATGAACCGGCTGTTTTACAACTATGCGGTGCTTCCCCGCGACCCAGCTAAGCCCGCCGCGTTGATAGTTACCGGCGTCGAGCATCTGCGCTTCTTCCACCGTCCCGACTCGACCTGGATGCCAAGCATCCAGAGCTATGTGCACCCGATCTATATGGATCGCCGCGACTTCGACCCTGATGTCGAAGATGCCGAGCATGTCGAATATGGCATGAAATGGCCGGTCCGCCACGACACGCTCTCGCCGACCGACACGGAATATCTGAAGTATATCGAGAGCAACAAGGGCAATGCCTCGGTCAACGCGACCTATGCGCTCAAAAAGGCGCTGGTTGAGGCCGGGTTGTCGGGCGGGGTAGTCGGATCGGACGATCCGCGCGTGGGCCCGTGGCTCAACGAGATCGGCCTGCCGGATCTCAAGGTGCGCGACGCCTATACCACCTTCCGCGAGATCCGGATGATCAAGACCCCGGAAGAGATTGCAATCATGCGCAACGTCGCGCGAATCAATGAGGAAGCGCTCAACGAGACGATCGCCAATATCCGGGTAGGCATGCCACGCACCGACCTGGAGATCATTTACAACACCGAACTCGCGAAGCGCGGCGCGCGCGGCATCTATCTGGCGACCGGCCAGAACGGCACCAACCAGAATCTAGGCACCGTATTGGAGGGTGAACCGATCACCTTCGACGGACTATGCGATTACCAGAACTATCTGGGAGACCTTGGCCGGATCGCGGTATGCGGCGAACCCAAACCCGAATTGGTCCGCCGCGCACACGCGCTGGAAGTCGGCTGCGCACGAGTGCTCGAGGTGGTCAAGCCGGGCGTGACTGGCAAGGAAGTGTCAGATGCGGTGATCGACGCGGTGCGCTCGGCGGGGTTCGAGGGCTTCTTCTTCGCCACCCCCCACTCGATCGGGCTAGAACATTCGGACCACAAGCTTCCGGTCGGCCCGATCCTGCCCGGCGGCAATGGAGAGTTTGTGTTCGAGGAAAATATGATCTTCTCGCTCGACATGCCCTATTACGAGATCGGCTGGGGCAATCTCCATGTCGAAGACCAGATCCTGGTGACGAAGGACGGTGTCGAGCCGCTGACCAGCTGCGACGTGTCGCTGCGAGTGCTTCCAGGGGCGTGATTGAAAATTCCTCCCCGGACTATTCGGGGAGGAATTGTAACACCAACATATTTGTCAGTATATCTGCCACTCATCACGGCGGCTATTATGATTATCCCAGTAATTATTGACGCCATGACGGTATTATATTTGATTATTAATAGACGAACTTCGTAGTATAGATAAGTAAATAGTGGTTTATAAATCAATAATACACAGTTGCTAAACTACGTAATTTACTCTTTGCCGGACAAATATAGGATCGGAATGTCTCTGGGAGTTCCGACCGACATGAACATGTTCCGCCAAATCGCCGATCCAATCCTTGGAAATAAGGTTGGCGTTTTCAACAGCCTTCCCGAAAACCTCGGCCGATCGGCTTTTCGTCCGTTTCGGACTGGTCTGACACTATTCGCAGCAGGAGCGCTGCTGTCGACGATGCCAGCAGCGGCCTCGACGCAAGGATCGGTCGGCGCGACGTCGACGGGCAGCGTGGCGATCACCGTCTCGGTTCCCAACCGCGTGCAGATTACCGGACTGACAGACATCGATTTCTCGAACTCTGATCCGATGGTGCAGGCAACCAACTCGCAGAGCAACTGCGTGTGGAGCAACACTGCGACCAAAGGCTATACGATCACCGCGAGCGGCAGCGGCACCGCCGGCGCCTTCACGCTCGCCTCGGCCTCGTTGACCCCAGTTATCTATACCGTACTGTGGAATCAGTCGCCCGCGCAGACCACCGGAACTTCGCTGACCGCGGCGACCGCGTCCTCCGGCTTCGTCTCCACCGCTACCCGTCCGGGCTGCATCGCTGCGCCACTCACCTCGTCCAGCCTGACTGTTCAGATCGCAACCTCCGAACTGCAGCACATGGCGTCGCTGACCAACTACACTGGCACGCTGACGCTGCTCGTGAACCCGCAGTAGTCGCGCGTCGCCCCGGGGGGAGGCAGATGCGCACGCTACGATCGGTCGCAAAAGGAGCAATGCTTACCGCCAGCCTGTGCCTGTCGATGGGCGGCCCGGCCTCGGCGCAAACCGCGCGTATCACCAAGCTCACCGACGTCGTCTTCGGCACATTGTCGAGCACCACCAGCGACATCAGCGCCGCGCAGAATGTGTGCGTCTACGTCCAGACTTTGTCGAACAAATATAATATTCGCGCGACCGGCAGTGGCACCGCTGGCGCTTTCACCCTCGCCGGGGTCGGCGCGCCGATGCCTTATGAAGTGCAATGGGCGGCCTCGTCCAATCAGTCGACCGGCACGACGCTGACCGCGGGGACCGCCCTGACCGGCCAGTCCACGGTCACGATCGACCAGACCTGCTCAGTCCTCATCACGAGCACGGCGAGCTTGATCATCATGCTACGCGCCACCGCGCTGGGCCAAGCCACGGCCGGCGCCTATTCGGGGACGCTCACGCTAGTCGTCGCGCCGGAATAGTCGCCATGGCATGGCTCCGAGTCTCTATCGCCGCGGCTGCGCTTACCATTGTACCCTATGCGGCAAACGCAGAACCCACGCCGGCCGCCAAGATCGAAATCGGCCAGCCCGCCGGTTTCGACACGCTGCTCCAGCCGCAGCAGGCGGTAGTCGATATCTTCTCCGGCGGGCGACTGATCGGCCAGAGCCGGGTGCGCTATACACCGGGAAAGCTCAGTTTCCTCGACATTGATCCACTGATCGCACTGATCCCCGACGTGCTCGACCGCCCGGCAGTGCGCGCCGCGCTCGCCGCGCCCGATCTCGACAGCCACGTCGGGCTGCTCTGCCCGCCGGAGGCCGATCCCGACCGCGCCGCCTGCGGCCACCTCCAGCCAGAGGTTGCTGGCGTGATCTTCAACGAACGCCGCTTCCGCATCGACCTGTTCGTCAATCCCCGACTGCTCGAAGTCCATGCGGTGGTGACCCGCGCCTATCTGCCGCGCCCCGATGCTGGCCTGTCGCTGGTCGACCAGATCAGCGGGACGCTCGCCGGCAACGGTGGCAATGCCGAATACAGCATCCAGAATCGCGCGATCCTGGGCCTTGGCGCTGGGCGGCTGCGTTCTGACCTGTCCTATTCGTCGACCTTTGGGCTGCTCGCCGACACGCTGGCCGCTGAACTCGACCGGCCCGGCATGCGCTATTCGGCAGGCGCAATGTGGGCGCCCGGCATCGATCTGACCGGGCGGCGCAAGATCGTCGGCCTGGGACTCCAGAGCCAGACCGACACGCGGCTCGACCGTAGCACGATCGCCGGTACCCCCCTGGTGGTATCGCTTGCGCAACGTGCGCGTGTCGACATTCTGCGCGACGGACGGCTGCTCGGCTCTCGCAGCTATGACGCGGGCAACCAGACGCTCGACACCAGCGGCCTTTCCGACGGGTCATATGAGGTGGTGCTGCACATCCAGGAAGCTGGCGGCACGACCCGCGACGAACGTCGTTTTTTCACCCGCAACGCCGCGATCGCGGCGGTCGGCGAGCCGATCTTCTTTGCTTATGGTGGGGTGCTCGGCGAGGATCGACGCGGGGCGATCCTGGCGCCGACCCGCACCCCGTTCTACGAAGCAGGGATAGGTCGCCGGCTGTCGCCGCATCTGGCTTTCGATGCGACTTTAATTGGCACCAACACGACCGGACTCCTCGAACTCGGCGGCTATTGGCTGACCCGCGCCGCGCAGTTGCGCCTTGCTGGATTAGCGACCCTCAAGGGTGACGCCGGCGTACTTTTACAGGCCGCGTCGTCGGGCTCTGCACGGCTAGCCTACAATCTCGATTTCCGCCACGTTTGGAACCGCAGCGAGCAACCGCTGGTCCCAGACGTCTCTGATTCCTCGCTCGCAGCCGAGATCGGCGGCGACCGTATCGCCCAGCTTTCCACCGGCAGTTTCACCCAGGTGAGCGGCACGTTGAGCTATCAATTTAGACCAGGCCAAATTGGTGTCACCGGATCGCTGCGCAAGGACCGCGACCGGCTGAACTATGCGATTGGACCGACCATATACTGGCCACTGTTCGAGCGCGGCGGACTACAGGTATCGTTGCGCGGAGATGCGACGATTTCCAACGCGGGCAATTCAGCGTTTCTCGGTATCAGCATACAGCGCCTCCAGCCGCATGGCGCCTTCAACGCCAGCCTGGGCACGCGCGCCGCCACAGGCAGCAGCGCCACCGTGGTCGGCGGGATCGGCGGATCCTGGCAGCACGATCATGTACTCGGCGGCGACGCGACGCTCGGCGGCAGCGTCGAGCGCGAGATCGACGGCACCGTCGCCCGCGCCCGCGTCGACCTGCACACCGATCACGCCTCGCTCTTTGCCGATGTCGCCCAGCCGATCGCCGGCGACAATGGCCAGACCCAATACAGCGTCAGCTTCCAGACTACCGCCGCAGTCGGCGCGCGCAGCGTGCAGTTCCGCGGCCGCGACCAGAATGACAGTGTGATCCTGGTCGAGGTGCAGGGCGCCAAGGCTCGCGCGCCATTCGAAGTGTTGATCGACAACACCCCGCGCGGAATAGTCCGTGCCGGTGACACTTTGTCGGTCGCGGTTCCGTCCTATAAGCGCTACGCCGTGCGCCTGCGCTCGATTGGCGAGGACATCATGCGGTTCGACGGCGGCACCAAGCAGGTCAGCCTCTATCCCGGCAACGTTAGCCGATTAGTGTGGCGTGCGCATGCGGTGGTGGCGATGTTCGGACGAATTCTGTGGGCCGATGGATCACCCGCCGCCGGGGCGATGGTGTCAGCCGGCGATGCGATCGGCGGCACCGACGCGGCCGGCTTTTTTCAAATCGAGGCTAGCCCGGACGCATTACTCCGGCTGCAGGCGGCGGACGGGCGGACCTGTTCGCTGCAACTGACCGCAGTGCCGAGCACGCAAGGCTACGCCGCACTCGGTACGCTTACCTGTATCCGACCGATGCCACAGGTTCAGATGGCGATAGCGTCCAACGAAAGGAAAGCGAAATGAGAGCGACGCTGCGCCTGTTTCCGGCGTTCCTGCTGGCGAGCCTGTCAATCGCCGCGCCTGCCCGCGCCGATCTGGTGCTCAGCCAGGTGGTGGTCGATCTGACGCCGGACGCGCCTCCGCGCGCCGACATCGAGGCTTTGAACAACGGACCCGACCGGATGTATGTGATCGCCGAGCCCGCCGAGATCATCGCTCCCGGCACTGCGGCCGAGCACCGCGTCTCTACTCCGGATCCTGCAGCGCTGGGGTTGCTGGTGACCCCGCAGAAGCTGATCCTTGAGCCCGGCCAGCGTGAGTTGATCCGGATCGCTTCGATCGTGCCGCGCGCGACGCGCGAGCGAATCTATCGAATCACGGTAAAGCCGGTTGCGGGCACGGTGACTGCGGGCGGATCGGCGCTCAAGATTCTGGTCGGCTATGACGTGCTGGTGATCGTGCGGCCGACGGTGCTGACCGGCACGATCAACGCGCAGCGCCAGGACGGGACGATCGTGTTGCGTAACGACGGCACCACCAATGTCGAACTGTACGAGGGTAAACAGTGCGCCGCCGGGGGTAAGGACTGCAAGCCGTTGCCGCCCAAGCGACTCTATGCGGGCGCGTCGTGGGAGCAGCCGATTGATGCGGCACGGCCAGTAGAATATCGGATCAAGACCGGCAAGACCACCGAAGTGAAGACGTTCTGACTTTCCGGCCTGCCCGCCACGCCGGCTTTTGCTGGGATCACGATTAGCGGGATCGCTTTCAGGAAACCGTCCCCCGCCTCGCCGCCCGCGCCTCGCGTGGCGTCGCGGTCCACGGGTTGGTGGTATCGCCGGTGGCCGGCGTCACCCACACATCGACCGGAGACACGACCTTGCCCGGCGCGGGCTTACGGACATCGACGCGCTGCGCAGTGACCCGCTCGCCCGATTCGAGCACGAATCCGGCGCCGATCTGCGGCATCCGTCCGAAGGTAAGTTTCTGGATCGCCTGCCCAGTAGCGGCGTTCATGATCGTTGCGATAATAGCCATCGGCTGCCGATAGCGGCGACCAGGGGCAGCTGTCGATCCGCTTTGAAAGATTTAAGCCCTCTCCCACTCGAAACGGACAGGGATCAGATACCGCCGGGTTCCGCCGCCTGGACGTCGGCCGTGGTGGGGGTGCCCGGCGCGAGCAGGTGCCACGCGATGAGCACCGGCAGCAATAGCGCGGTGCCAATCACGATCCCGGTCATCCGGTCGAGCGCCGGCCCGATCTGGGCATTGGCGTAAGTGTCGGGCACCAATGTCACCAGAATCGCCATGGTGAACTGAGTACCGACATAGGCAACCGAGCTCTTACCGTTTTCAATATGCCGCCCAAGCACCACGCCGAGCAGCGTGCCGATAATCAGCACCGGCGCGGAGCCGTGCGCCGTGAACAGTACCGCCGCCGCCAGCGCCGCGCCCGCGAGACATCCGATTACCCGGTAGAGCAGTCGCCAACCGACCGGCACCAGCCCGCTTGCACCAATCCCGGTGACCGGCACTAGCATCGCCGCCAGGATCGTCACCGAGCTCTGTGCAAGTTCGGGGACATGTGCCAACCGCCCGAGTGCCGGCAGCGCGAGCAGCGCCACTGCCGCCTGGGTCGCGTGCCGCGCCGCATGCGGGTGCCAGCCGATTCGCCTGGCGGCGGGCGCGCGCACCCCGGGCCAGCGCCGGCGCAAGGTGAAGGTCGAGACCGTGCTGACCACTACGCACGCCGCCGTTCCCGCCATTACCTCCAGCAGCCGGGTCTGGGCAAAGCCGGCAAGCGAGGTCGAGGGATGCTCAAGCTTGTCGAGCAGAATCATTGTAAAGGTGAGGCCGACGAACAGCCAAGCATAAGAGCGCTTAGCGGTCATTGCCGCATAGAGTGACAACCCGCCGACCACCGCCAGCGCGACCGAGGCAAGCAGGAGGCTGTGCTCGGCTACCGGGGTAATCATCAGTCCGAGTAGCGCACCGACCCCCGTGCCAACGATCCGTAACACGCCCCGCACGAAACTTTCCGAGGCATGGCCGCGCATCACCATATAACCCGAGAAGGCTGCCCAGGACACGTTCTCCGCGCCGATCCAATGCGCGACCAGAATCGCGAGCAGCACCGAAGTGGCGACCTCGAGTTCGTCGATCTTGCGCGCGTCGATCGGGCCGATCCGGCGGGCGAGGTGTTGGAAAGGGACGCGAAGGCCGATCATCGCCTCGGCTGTAGGGGGTGACGGCGCGGGGTGGAAGGAGGTGGGCCCAACTCCGCCCTATTTCGTCATCCTCGCTAGCGCTCGCCAGGAACTCCGACAGCAGGCAAGGACCACAAGTCCGCAGCCTGAGTGACGGACTCAGCCCATGATGGAGAGAACTACGCCGCGGCCTTGCGCTGCTTGGCGAGCTTCTTGAGCACCATGTCACGCTTCAACCGCGACAGATGGTCGACGAACAATATCCCTTCGAGATGATCCATCTCGTGCTGGATGCAGGTAGCAAGCAGCCCGGTCAGCTGCTCGTCATGAGGGCTCCCCTCGGCGTCGAGCCAAGTCACGCGGCAGCTCGCTGGTCGCTCGACATCGGCATATTGATCCGGCACCGACAAGCAGCCCTCAGTATAGACCGCGTGCTCTTCGGTGTCGGGCATTACCTCGGGGTTGATGAAAACACGCGGCGCGCGGATCACCTTGCCGTCGGCGTCTTCCTCTTCCTGCAGATCGATCACCAGCACGCGCTTGGGCACGCCGATCTGGATCGCGGCGAGGCCGATGCCCTTGGCGGCGTACATTGTCTCGAACATCTCGTCGATCAGGACGCGCGTCTCGTTATCCACTCCGGCAACCGGAGTGGAAATCAACCGCAAGCGCGGATCGGGTATTTCGAGAATCTGATGGACGGCCATGTCCGCGAGCTAAGTATTCTGGAGGATTTCGTCAAGATACCGGACGGCGCGCGCGCAAGGCTTGCGCGAGCGTGCCTTCGTCGAGATAATCGAGCTCGCCACCCACCGGCAGCCCGTGGGCGAGCTGGGTGATCCGCACCGGGAAGCGCTCGATCCGTTCAGCGACGTAATGGGCGGTAGTCTGCCCCTCCAGCGTAGCGTTCATCGCCAGCACCACCTCGTCGACTCCCCCCGCCTCGACCCGCCGGACGAGGCTGTCGATCGCCAGATCCTCGGGTCGCACGCCTTCGAGCGCCGAGAGCTTGCCGCCAAGCACATGGAACTTGCCCGGAAACAGCCGGCTGCGATCGAGTGCCCACAGGTCGGCGACTTCCTCGACCACGCACAACGCACGCGAATCGCGACGCGGATCGGTACAGACGCTGCACGGATCGCTGGTATCGACGTTGCCGCAGATGTGACAAGTGGCGAGCCGTGTGCTCACCGCCTCGAGCGCCGAGAGCAACGGCACCAATGCTCCGTCGCGCTTCTTGAGCAAATGCAGTACCGCGCGCCGCGCTGAACGCGGCCCCAGGCCGGGGAGGCGCGCTAGGGCCTGCGTGAGTGCGTCGATCTCGGAGGATGCCATGCCCACCAGATAGGGGCTTGCGCGTAGCTCTGCCAAGCGGCGATGGAGGCCCATGCGGATAGTCTTCATGGGAACCCCCGATTTCGCCGTGCCGGTGCTGCAGGCGCTGGTCGACGCTGGACACGAAATCGCGGCAGCGTATAGCCAGCCGCCGCGCGCCGGAGGGCGGCGCGGCAAGGCGTTGACCGCCTCCCCGGTCCAGACGCGCGCAGAAGAACTGGGGATCGCGGTGCGCTATCCCGCGTCGCTGCGTACGCCCCAGGCTCAGGCGGAGTTTGTGGACTTCGGCGCAGAGGTGGTGGTGGTGGCGGCTTATGGCTTGATCCTTCCACGCGCAGTACTGGAGGCGCCGCGATTGGGATGCCTCAACGTGCATGGCTCGCTGCTGCCGCGCTGGCGCGGCGCCGCACCGGTGCAACGCGCAATCCTCGCCGGAGACGAAGAGACTGGAGTCGGGATCATGCAGATGGAGACCGGCCTCGACACGGGTCCGGTGCGGCTCGAAGAACGGACGCCGATCAACCACAAGACCGCGGGGGAATTGGCCGACGAGCTGTCTAAAATGGGTGCGCGGCTGATGGTGCAGGTGTTGGCCGATCTCGACAGCTATCCGCCGGTGGTGCAATCGGAGGCAGGGGTTACCTATGCCGCCAAGATCGACAAGGTCGAAACACGGCTCGATTTCTCGAAGAATGCAGAAGGGGTCGAACGGCAAGTACGCGCGTTCAATCCGCCGGGCGCCTATCTCGAATTTTCCGGGGAGAGGTTCCGCGTCCTCTCTGCCGTGACGTCATCCCAGCGAGAGCTGGCATCTCAAGTGGCAAGCACAGGACAGGAGCCGCACGAAACCCCAGCTTTCGCCGCGGTGACGCAGAGTGGGATAGTGCTGGACGACGCCCTCACCATCGCCTGCGCCGAAGGCGCGATCCGCCCCCTCCTCGTTCAACGCGCCGGGCGCGGCGTTATGCCTACCTCCGAACTGCTGCGCGGCCTAACCATCCCGCCGGGCACCCGGCTTTGACCCGCTTCGCGCTCACCATCGAATATGACGGCCGGCCCTTCTGGGGCTGGCAACGGCAGACGCATGGCCCCAGCGTGCAGGCCGCGATCGAATCCGCCACGCTTGCGATCACCGGCGAGACTGTCGCGGTCCATGCCGCCGGGCGCACCGATGCCGGGGTCCACGCCACTGCGATGCGTGCTCACGTCGACATTGCACGCGATATCCCCCCGTTTCGGCTGCGTGAGGCACTCAACGCTAAGCTGCGGCCCGAGCCTGTCGCGGTGTTGGCATGCGAGATCGTGCCAGATGACTGGCACGCGCGCTTCTCGTGCCTTGGGCGGCATTACGAATATCGCATCCTTTCGCGTCGCGCGCCGCTGACCTTTGAGCGCGGCCTGGCGTGGCGAGTGCCTAACCCGCTCGACGTAGGCGCGATGGCGACAGCGGCGCAGCGGTTGGTGGGACGGCACGACTTCACCACCTTCCGATCGGCACATTGCCAGGCCGACAGCCCGCTGCGGACACTCGACCGGCTCGACGTGGAACTGGAAGGGAAGCGAATCGTGGTGCGAGCGTCGGCGCGGTCGTTCCTGCACCACCAGGTGCGCTCGATGGTTGGATGCTTGTCGCTGGTAGGCTTGGGCAAATGGTCGGCGGATGATTTGCGAGCAGCGCTAGACGCTCGGGACCGGGCGGCGCTGGGGTATAACGCGCCGCCCGACGGGTTGTATTTCGTGGGGGCAGATTACCCGGAGTAACCGGAGTAGCCGCCTTCCTGACTGTTTGTTAAGAACGGAGAAGAGACTCCATTCTATCAGACCGTCCTCAGACCAGCCGGCTCTGTTTGACCGCAGCTTCGATAAAGCTCGCGAACAAGGGATGCGGATCGAATGGCTTGGATTTCAGTTCCGGGTGAAACTGCACACCGATAAACCACGGATGGTCGGGGCGCTCGACGATTTCGGGCAGCATCCCGTCCGGCGACATGCCCGAGAACACCAGCCCGCCCTTCTCTAAAGCCTCGCGATAGGCGGTATTGACCTCGTAGCGGTGGCGATGACGTTCTGAAATCTCGGTACCGCCATAGATCGAGGAGACCACGCTGTTGCCCGCCAGCTTAGCCGCATAGGCGCCCAGCCGCATCGTGCCGCCCAGATCACCATCGGCTTCGCGTTTCTCGACGCCTTCCGCGGTCATCCATTCGGTGATCATACCGACCACCGGCTCATCGGTCGGGCCGAATTCAGTCGAGGAGGCATTGGGTATGCCCGCCAGATTACGGGTACCCTCGACGCAGGCCATCTGCATCCCGAAGCAAATGCCAAAATAGGGCACGCGATGTTCGCGCGCGAAGCGGACGCTGGCGATCTTGCCCTCAGCGCCACGCTGCCCGAACGCACCAGGCACTAAAATCGCGTGCAACGGCTCGAGCTCGGCGGCAATATCACTGTCGGTATTCTCGAATAGTTCTGCGTCGATCCAGCGGATGTTGACCTTCACCTTATTGGCGATGCCGCCGTGGGTGAGTGCCTCATTGAGCGACTTATACGCGTCCTGCAGTCCGACGTATTTGCCGACAACGCCGACCGTTACCTCGCCTTCAGGATTGTTGACCCGTTCGATGATCTTGGTCCAGCGCGACAGATCGGGCGCTGGGCCCGGCTCAATCCCGAAAGCTTTCAGTACTTCAGAGTCCAACCCCTCGGCGTGATAATTTAGCGGCACCTGATAGATGCTCTTGGCATCCAGCCCCGGGATCACCGCTTCTTTGGGCACATTGCAGAACAAGGCGATCTTCGCGCGGTCACTGTCGGGCAGTGGATGCTCGCAGCGACAGACCAGCACGTCGGGCTGAACGCCGAGTGCTGCCAATTCTCGCACCGAGTGCTGGGTCGGCTTGGTCTTCAACTCGCCTGCCGCCGAAATATACGGCACCAAGGTCAGGTGAATGCTCACCGAATTGCCGCGGCCGAGATCGTTTCGTAGCTGCCGGATCGCCTCGATGAACGGCAGCGATTCGATGTCACCGACGGTGCCGCCGATCTCGCACAGCACGAAATCGAGCCCTTCGATATCGGCCTGAGCGAAGGCCTTGATCGCGTCGGTCACATGCGGGATCACCTGGACGGTGGCACCGAGATAATCTCCGCGCCGCTCGCGCTGGATAATCTGCTGATAGATCCGCCCTGAGGTGACATTGTCCGACTGGTGTGCGGAAACCCCGGTAAATCGTTCATAATGGCCCAGATCGAGATCGGTCTCCGCGCCGTCGTCGGTCACATAAACCTCGCCATGCTGATAGGGCGACATCGTGCCGGGATCAACGTTGAGATAGGGATCGAACTTTCGGATGCGGCAGGTGTAGCCGCGCTCCTGCAGCAATGCAGCGAGACTCGCCGCCATGAGACCCTTGCCCAGCGAGGAAACCACGCCGCCGGTGATGAAAATGAACCGCGCCATGGGAGGAGTTGCCTATCTTGTTTGGACAGCAGACGGCAAGCGCCCGACTCCGCCGAGCGCGCTTTTAATGCCGAAGCTGGGATTAGTGAGCGAGCGGAACCGCGCCGTTATCGATCGGAGCAACTGGCGCCGTAGCGTTGGACGGCACCGCGATAGGCACCGGCGCTGCTGCCGGAGCCGCAGCGGGAATCGAGCGGGCTAGCGACGTATCGATCGTGCCGCTATGCGTCCGCGCCGCCATCACCGCCATAGCGATGCTAAGTAGGATGAACGCGCTGGCAAGAATGGTGGTCGCCCGGGTGAGGAAATCGGCAGCGCCACGCGCCGACATCAGCCCCGACGGGCTACCGCCCATGCCCAGGCCGCCGCCTTCTGACCGCTGCATCAGGATCACCGTCACGAGCGCGGCGGCGATGATCGCGTGGAGGACGAGCAGGAAGGTGAACATGAGGAAACCAGGACCCGGACGAGTGGTGAAGTCGGGCACATAGGCGAGGTGGCCCCCGCGATCAACTCGCGTGATCGACTCGCCATCAACTGTGCCTGGCGGGGTCGAACCGTCATCGATCGAACAAAAGCCTTTGCAAAACGAAACCCGAACGTTGCGGGGGCGTTCTATACGGCAGGCAAGCTCGTCTGGTACGAGCGTAACACTAGGTAATTGATGTGGCGACACTTCCTCAACCAGTGCTTTCGGGATGGATGAGGACCCTGGTCGGCTATGTCCGCTCGGGCGAGCCGGACCTTACCAACCGTCAGATGGCACTCCTTCTCGTGGTATACCTCAATCCCGGCCCGCACACGGTGCGCGGGCTGGCGCGGATGCTGAACGTTTCGAAGCCGGTCGTCACTCGCGCCTTGAACAGGCTGGGTGCGCTCGGCTATCTGCGCCGCCAACGCGACGATAGCGACAAGCGCAACATCTTCGTCGCGCGCACATCCGAAGGGGCAGAGTTTCTTGAAGAGTTCGGTCAGTTCGTCGCGGGCGACACCCCCGACCAACCCGTTGAGCGACGGGCCCCGGAAGCGCTTCGCGCTTAGCGGGCGGTCGGTCGCGCTCGATCCGCGGACCAACGCCTTCCGCTCCGACATGGCCGACATCCGCCTGTCAGACCGGATTTTCGCACCACGCTACGTGCAGGCGATGACGCGACCGCTCGCCGCCTCCGTGGCCCTGCGTCTGGCAGCGCGCGCCGATTCGGAGATTCTCGCTCAGCTCCTGCCCGGGACCGCCTTCGAGGTGTTCGACATCGCCGCAGGCAGCGCCTGGGGAATTGCGACCGCTGAGGGACTAGTCGGCTATATCGACGCCGCGGCGATCGGCGGAAAGGGACTGGCATGACTGTCAGCGTATTCATCGATGGCGCGGTTGGCACCACCGGCCTCGAAATCCAGGACCGGCTCGCCAAACGCACCGACGTTGCGCTGATTCAGCTCGCCGAAGAGCAGCGCAAGGACGCCGCGTACCGTCGCCAGGCGCTCAATGACTCGGATTTCGTGATCCTCTGCCTGCCCGATGACGCCGCGCGCGAAGCGGTAGCGATGATCGACAACGACCGCACCCGGGTGATCGACGCCTCGACGGCGCACCGCACGGCAGAAGGCTGGACTTTCGGCTTCCCGGAGATCGAGCCTGGCCAGGCCGCCGCGATTGCCGAGGCGAAGCGCGTCAGCAATCCCGGCTGCTATTCGACCGGCTTTCTGGCGCTGGTGCGCCCGCTCGTGCGCGCCGGGCTGATCCCGCACGACTGGCCGCTCATCGTCCACGGCACCTCGGGCTATTCTGGTGGCGGCAAGAGCATGATCTCGGAATTTGAGGTCGGCGGCCACGTCCCAGCCTTCCGCGCCTATGCGCTCAACCTTGCGCACAAGCACGTGCCAGAGATGCAAAAGCACGCGCGGCTCGCGCATCCGCCGATCTTCATCCCAGCGGTGGCGAACACCTATCGCGGGATGCTGATTGAGGTGCCGCTGCCGCTGTTCGCGATGCCGCGCCGGCCGTCGCTCGACGCGTTGGAGGCCGCGTTGCGCGAGGCGTATAAGGAATCGTCGATCCTGCAGGTCGCGTCCAGCGTAGACACCAATTTGGTGGTGATCGAGGAAAATGCCGGGACCGATCGGCTGACGATCCGCGTGCTCGGCAATCTCGAGACCGGCCAAGCTCGGCTGATCGCCACGCTCGACAATCTCGGCAAAGGCGCCGGGGGGGCCGCCGTGCAAAATCTCAACGTTATGGCTGGGTTCGACCCGGCCGCGGGGCTGGTGCTTTGAGCAACATCCCCGCTCCCATCTTTTCCCCCTCCGATCCCACCTTCTCCGTTCGTTTTGAGCGAAGTCGAGAAACCTGGCCAGGCGCTCCGGGCTCTTCGTCGCCTTCGCTCGAAACGAACGGCAAGGTGGCCCAGTAACCAAGGAATTCGCAATGCCCGGAACCGGTAAACCTGTCGGCAAGCTCCTCCTGTTCGGCGCAACCGGCGATCTCGCGCAGCGGATGCTGTTGCCTTCGCTCTACGGCCTGCACGCCGACAATCTGCTACCCGCAGGCCTGACGATCACCGGCACCGCGCGCTCCGAGCATGACGACCAGAGTTATCGCGATTTCGCCAAGCACGCGCTCGACGAGTTCCTGCCCGAGGACCGCAAGGACGAGGCCGCGCTCGCTACCTTCCTCGATCGGCTCGGCTATCAGGCGCTCGACGTGTCGGTGCCCGAGGGATATTCCGCACTCGCTGAAAAGGTCGGCGACGTCTCCGGCGGCCTGGCGATTTTCCTGTCGACCGCACCATCGCTGTTCGAGATCACGATCAAGGGCCTCGAATCGGTCGGACTGACCGCCGACACCGTGCGCATCGGTCTGGAAAAGCCGCTCGGCTACGATCTCGAATCGAGCCGCGAGATCAACGATGCGGTGGCCTATGCCTTCTCCGAGGACCGCATTTTCCGGATCGATCATTATCTCGGCAAGGAAACAGTACAGAACATTCTCGCACTACGCTTCGGCAACAGCTTCTTCGAACCGGTGTGGAATGCGCGCGGGATCGACAACGTCCAGATTACGATCGCCGAGACCGTGGGTCTGGAGGATCGTGCCGGCTATTATGAAACCTCGGGCGCACTGCGCGACATGGTGGCAAACCACATGTTGCAATTGCTCGCGCTAATCGCGATGGAGCCGCCCGCACGCTTCGACGGCAATGCGATCCGCGACGAAAAGGCTAAAGTGTTCCGCTCGCTGCGCCACATGACGCCCGAGGATGTGCAACATTGCACCGTCACCGGGCAATATGGATCGGGCGCGATCGGCAACAAGGTGGTCAAAAGTTATACGGACGAACTTGGCAAGCCTTCGACCACCGAGACCTTCGTCGCGATCAAGGCCCATGTCGACAACTGGCGCTGGCAGGGCGTGCCCTTTTATATCCGCACCGGAAAACGCATGACGGTCCGCCGCAGCGAGATCGCGATCCAGTTTAAGGCGGTGCCGCACTCGATGTTTTCGTCGCGCGGCGGCACGCTCCAGCCCAACATGCTGGTGATCCGGCTGCAGCCCGAGGAATATGTCCAGTTGCTGGTGATGGCAAAGGAGCCCGGCCTCGACCGCGACGGCATCCGCCTCAAGGAAGTGCCGCTCAATCTCAGTATGGACGCCGAGTTCGCCGGGTCGCGCCGCCGGATCGCCTATGAGCGGCTGCTGCTCGACCTGATCGAAGGCGACCAGACTTTGTTCGTGCGCCGAGACGAGGTAGAAGCCCAGTGGCAATGGATCGACGCGATCCGCGAGGGATGGACCGCGAACGAGACCAAGCCCAAAAGCTACGCCTCGGGCACCTGGGGGCCGAGTTCCGCGGTAGCGCTCACCGAGCGCGACGGGGTGACCTGGCAGGACGACTAATTGCCGTCCCGATCTTATCGGCTGCCCAGGAACGTATTAGAGCGATATAGATTGGCTGGAACCACCTTTCCCCATTTGTGCTGAGCCTGTCGAAGCACCGTCCTTGCTTCTCCACCGTCGGAGAAAAGAGCGGCCCGTCGACAAGCTAAAGTCAAACGCGGAAAAACCAGCGTGACAAACTGAAAGAGTTATAATGACCGAGATCGAATGGTGGGAATATGACGAGGCTGCCGAGATGGCCGCCGCAGTCGCCGGCGACATCGCCTTCATCATCGAGAGTGCGCTCGACGCGCGTGGCGGGGCGGTTATCGCACTGGCCGGCGGCAACACCCCGCTGCCAATCTACGAGAAGCTCAGCCAGACCAAACTCGACTGGAAAAGGGTGACGATCATCCCCGGCGACGAGCGAATGGTGGCGCTGGGCGACAAGCTTAGCAACGTGACGGCACTGGCGAAAACCTTTCTCCCCAAGGGCGCTCGAGTGATGCCGATCGTTCCCAATGCGACCGCCGATTACAAGGCCGCGGGCCGCTCGGCCGATGCACTGATGCAGGACCTGCATTGGCCGCTTGACCTCTGCCTGCTCGGCATGGGCGGTGATGGTCATACCGCCTCGATCTTTCCCGGCCCCGATTATGAGGAAGCAATCTCCGGCCCCGTCGAGCGCCGCGCGCTCGGTGTTATGCCCGAGCCACTGCCAGCCGAAGCACCGGTCGCGCGCGTTACGCTCAGCCGTGCCGCGATCATCACCTCGCGCGCGCTGATCATCGCGATTACCGGTGACAAGAAGAAGAAGGTACTCGAGCAAGCGATCGAGCAGGGCCCGTTGTCAGCCTATCCGATCGGCCGCGTGCTCGCCGACGTCGAACTACCGGTCGACATCCACTGGAGCGCCGAATGAACGTGCATATCGAGGTCGAGGCGGTCACTACACGGATTATCGAGCGCTCGCGCCCGACACGCACGGCCTATCTCGACCTCATCGAACGCGAGAGTAACGCTGGCTCGCAGCGTCCGTTGCTGGGCTGCGCCAATCTCGCACACGGATATGCCGGCACTGACGAACAGCGCGACGCGATGAAGTCGGGCCGCTCGATGAACATTGGCATCGTCACCGCCTATAATGACATGCTGTCCGCACACGCAGTATACTACCGCTACCCCGAGCAGATGAAGGTTTGGGCCCGCGAGGCCGGTATCACCGCGCAGGTCGCCGGCGGCGTGCCAGCGATGTGCGACGGGGTAACCCAGGGCTATCCGGGAATGGAGTTGTCACTGTTCAGCCGCGACACGATCGCGATGAGCACCGCGATCGGCCTAACCCACGGCATGTTCGAGGGTGCAGCCTTGCTCGGCATCTGCGACAAGATCGTGCCGGGGCTGCTGATGGGGGCACTGCGTTTCGGGCATCTGCCGATGGTGTTGATTCCGGGGGGACCGATGGCCACCGGTATCGCCAACAAGGAAAAAGCGGCGGTCCGCGAGCGCTATGCCGAAGGCAAGGCAGACCGCGAGGAACTGCTCGATTCGGAAATCAAAGCCTATCACTCGAAAGGCACCTGCACTTTCTACGGCACGGCGAACTCGAACCAGATGATGATGGAGGCGATGGGCCTCCACCTGCCCGGTGCAGCCTTCCCCAATCCTGGCACCAAGCTGCGTCAAGAACTGACACGCGGCGCGGTACACCGGCTCGCCAAGATCGGCTGGGACGGCGACGACTACCGCCCGATCGGGCGATGCGTGGACGAGAAGGCAATCGTCAACGCCGCCGTTGTGTTGCTTGCCACTGGCGGCTCGACCAACCACCTGATTCACTTGCCCGCGATCGCCCGCGCGGCGGGAATCGTGATCGATTGGGAGGATTTCGACCGCCTCTCGCGCTCCGTACCCTTGCTCGCGCGCGTTTATCCTAATGGCTCGGCCGACGTGAACCAGTTCGAGACTGCCGGCGGACCGATGTTGGTGATCCGCGAACTGCTGCGCGGTGGCTATCTCCACGCCGATATCCTGACGATCGCCAAAGGCGGCTTCGCCGATTATGCCAAGCGTCCGGTGATCGAGGGCGAGGATCTCGCCTGGGCCGATCTACCTGAGGAAAGCGGCGACGACAGCATCGTGCGCAAGCTCGATGCGCCTTTCTCCGACGAAGGTGGCTTCCGTATCCTCACTGGCAACCTCGGCCGCTCGTGCATCAAAGTTAGCGCTGTAGATCGCGACCGCTGGACAATCGAGGCGCCAGCTCGAGTGTTCGAGACCCAGGCGGCGGTGCAGGCCGCTTTCCAGGCCGGCGAGCTCGACCGCGATGTGGTCGTGGTGGTCCGTTTCCAGGGACCCCGCGCCAACGGCATGCCCGAACTGCACAAGCTCACTCCACCGCTTGGCGTGCTCCAAAACCGCGGCTTCCGCGTTGCGCTGGTCACCGATGGTCGCATGTCGGGCGCGAGCGGCAAAGTGCCCGCGGCGATCCATTCGTCGCCCGAGGCGCTCGGCGGCGGTCCCCTCGCCAAGGTGCGAGATGGCGATGTCATACGCGTGTGCGCCGAAACCGGTGTACTGACCGCGCTGGTCAATGCCGTCGAATGGGATGCTCGCGAGCCCGCGGTCGCTCCCCCCGCCGCCGTCGGCATGGGTCGCGAGCTCTTCTCTCTATTCAACCACAGCGCCGACGAAGCCGAAAAGGGCGCGTCGGGAATGCTGGCCGCCGCAGGACTCTGAATGGACATCGTTGCAGTCGATATCGGTGGAACGCACGCGCGTTTCGCCATTGCCGAAGTCGCCCAGGGCCGCGTCATCTCCTTGGCCGAGCCGATCACTCTAAAGACCGCCGAATATGCCAGCTTCCAAACCGCTTGGCAGGCATTCGGCTCCAAGGCCGGTCGCCCCCTGCCCCGCGCCGCGGCGATCGCGGTCGCCTCACCGATCAGCGGCGACGTGATCAAGCTCACCAATAATCCGTGGGTGATCCGCCCCCCGTTGATCAAGGAGCGGCTCGGCGTCGACGACTACGTTCTGATCAACGATTTCGGCGCCGTCGGGCAAGCCGTGGCGCAGGTCGATCATGCCGATTTCCTGCATCTGTGCGGCCCGGACGTGCCCTTTCCCGATCACGGCGTGCTCACCATCTGCGGCCCCGGTACGGGGCTCGGCGTCGCGCAGGTGTTGCGCACGCCCGATCGCTACCATGTGCTCGAAACCGAAGGCGGCCATGTCGATTTCGCCCCGCTCGACGGGCTCGAGGATGCGATGGTAAAGCGGCTACGCACCGCCTACACGCGCGTTTCCACTGAGCGCGTGGTGTCCGGCCCGGGGATCGTCGCGATCTATGAGACGCTAGCCGACATCGAGCGCCGCGCGATCGCCCGGCTCGATGACAAGGCGATCTGGACGCTTGCGCTTGAGGATGGCGACAGCCTGGCGGTCGCGGCGCTCGACCGCTTCTGTATGAGCCTGGGCGCAGTGGCAGGCGACCTCGCGCTCGCCCACGGCGCCAACGGCGTGGTGATCGCCGGTGGCCTCGGACTGCGCTTGAAGGATCATTTCCGCAAATCGGGTTTTGCCGAGCGCTTCGCTGCCAAAGGCCGTTTCCAGGGCCGGATGGCGACTATCCCGGTCAAACTCATCACCTATCCTCAGCCTGGCCTGTTCGGGGCTGCTGCAGCTTTTGCCCAGGAGCACGTACGATGACCTCCATTTCCGATATTATGCGGACCAGCGCCGTGATTCCCGTGCTGGTGATCGAGGACGCCTCACTCGCGCGCGGTCTGGCTGAGGCGCTCGTCGCTGGCGGCCTGCGCGTGCTGGAAGTGACGATGCGCACCGAGGCTGCGCTAGAGGCGATCGCCGAGATGAAGAAGGTCGAAGGTGCGATCGTCGGCGCGGGTACGGTGGTGAACACCGCCCAATTCGAACAGGTAATGGCGGTCGGCGCCGAATTCATTGTGTCACCCGGGCTGACGGACCGTCTCGGTAAAGTGATAGTCGACAGCGGTGTGCCTTATCTGCCGGGCATCGCCAATTCGGCAGACATCATGCGTGGGATGGACCTCGGCCTGACCCACTTCAAGTTCTTTCCGGCCGAAGCATCGGGCGGCCTGAAGGCGCTCAAGGCGCTGGCCGCGCCCTTCTACCAGTGCAGCTTCTGCCCGACCGGTGGGATCACTGAGGCGAGCGCGCCAGAATGGCTGGCGTTCGAACCAGTGCTTTGCGTGGGGGGGAGCTGGGTAACCGGCGGAACAATGTCTGAGGTGGAGATCAAGGCACGGGCGGCAAACGCGCTGCGAGACTGAATATCCCATACCACTCCAGCGAAGTCGCGGGTTTCTCGTCATAGCAAGCACTCTTGCGACATGAGATCCCGACTACGCGGGAATGACGATCGCGGTCACATCTCCCCACGCGCTTTCCGAATCGCATACCATTTCTGCACATTCACATTGTGCTGCTCCAGCGTATCCGCGAACACGTGCCCACCAGTGCCGTCCGCTACAAAATACAGCGCTTGCGTCTGTGCCGGATCGAGTACCGCGTCGATCGACGCGCGCCCCGGATTGGCGATCGGCCCAACCGGCAGTCCGACCTTGGCGTAGGTGTTATATCCATTGTCATTCTCCAGTTCCGACCGGAGAATCCGCCGCCCGAGAGGCATGCCCTTGGTTACCGGATAGATCACGGTCGGGTCCGCCTGCAGCTTCATCCCCCGCTTTAGTCGGTTGGAATAGACCGCCGCCACCATTCGCCGCTCGCTCGGCTTGCCCGTTTCCTTCTCGACGATCGAAGCGAGGATCAGCGCATCGCGTGGCGTGGAGACCGCAATCCCGGGTTTGCGCTTGTCCCACGCTACCGCGAGATAGCGCACCATCGCTCGCTGCATGCGGTCGAGCACGAACTGCCGCGTATCACCGCGCTGGAAGCTGTAGCTGTCGGGCAGAACGCTGCCCTCAACCGGCACGTCGACTTCGCCCTGCAGCCCTTGCGCCTTCATCAACGCTGCGCGCACCATCACCGACGGCCACCCTTCTGCCACCATCACGAAGCGCTGCAGCGTCTTGCCGCCCTGCAGCATCTTTAGGATATCGGATTGGCTGAGGTGCGCGGGCACCCTGTATTCGCCGGCCTTGATCGGATCATTCGCGCCGAACAGCCGCGCGAAGGTGCGAAACCGACCGGCGGAACGGATCGCGCCGGCCTTTTCGAGCGCCGTGGCTGCGCCGGACAAACTCGAGCCTGGGGCGATCGTCACCGACAGGTTGCGGGTCGCCGGCCCTGCCCCACCCCAGCTCTGGACGACCAGGAACAACGCAAAGAGTACGGCAAGAGCGATGGCGAATCCAAGGCAGCCCAATTTACGCATCGACTGTCGCTTCCTTCATCCCGTTCGCCCTGAGCTTATCTAGGAGCCGCTCTTCCTGATCGGGGATAAAGAAGAAGAACGGTGCTTCGACAGGCTCAGCACGGATGGGATAGGAATGGCGCATCGATCAGATCGCTCTTAGGACCAGCGACGCATTGGTCCCTCCGAAGCCAAAGCTATTGTTAAGCACCGCCTTTACTTTCCGCTTCTTGGCCACATGCGGAACGAGATCGACGCCCGCACAATTATCGCTCGGATCGTCGAGGTTCAGCGTTGGCGGCACGATCTGGTCGCGCATCGCCAGGATGCAGAAGATGCTCTCCACCGCGCCCGCACCGCCGAGCAAATGCCCGATCGCCGATTTCGTCGAACTCATCGACAGCGTGTCGATGTTATCACCGAATAGCCGGCGCACGGCGTTGAGCTCGAGTTCGTCGCCGAGCGGGGTCGAGGTGCCGTGAGCGTTGATATAGTCGATGTCGGAGAGCTGCAGCCCCGACTTTTTCATCGCCATTTCCATCGAGCGGAATGCGCCCGAGCCCTCGGGATGGGGCGCAGTGACATGATAGGCGTCGCCCGACAGACCATAACCGATCACCTCGGCATAGATTTTCGCGCCGCGCGCCTTGGCACGCTCATATTCCTCGAGGCAGACGACACCTGCGCCTTCTCCCATCACGAAACCGTCGCGACCGCGATCATAGGGACGCGACGCCTTTTCAGGCTGGTCGTTATATTGGGTCGATAGTGCGCGCGCCTGTGCGAAGCCGGCGATGCCGAGCGGGCAGATCGCGCCCTCGGCGCCGCCTGCCAGCATCACGTCGGCATCGTCCATCGCGATCATCCGCGCGGCGTCACCGATCGAATGCGCGCCAGTCGAACACGCTGTGACCACCGCATGGTTCGGGCCCATCAAGCCATATTTGATCTGCACCTGGCCAGTAATCAGATTGATCAGCCGCCCGTGGACGAAATGCGGAGAGACGCGGCGCGGCCCTTTTTCGTGCAGCACAATCGATTCGCTGGCGATCCCCGGCAAGCCGCCTATGCCGGCACCGATCGAGCAGCCCGCACGGTAGCGCTCGGCCTGGGTCATCTCAGTCAGCCCGGCGTCCTCAAGCGCTTGTCCGGCGGCATCGATTCCGAAGATGATGAACGGATCAACTTGACGCTGCACCTTATGGTCGACGCGCTTATTGGGGTCGAATCCATAAGGATGGTCGGCCGGCTTCACCTCGCAAGCGATCTGGCACTGGTAATCGGTGGGATCGAAGCGCGTGATCCGCGCAGCGCCCGATTTGGCGGCGAGGATGTTCGCCCAAGCGGTTTCGACATCGGCGCCCAGCGGGGTGACGAGGCCAAGCCCGGTTACGACAACACGACGCATGAGAATCTCCGTTCCTTCATAGCGAAACGGCTCCCCGCCCTCGGTTTCCGGGGACAGGGAGCCGCTTGGCTTAGCGTGACGAGCCGGGCGCAAACACGCGCCCGCGCCGGATCAGGCCTTGTGCTCGTCGATATAGGTGATCGCATCCTTGACGGTGGCGATCTTCTCGGCTGCGTCATCGGGAATCTCGACGCCGAACTCTTCCTCGAATGCCATCACCAGCTCGACGATGTCGAGGCTGTCCGCACCCAGGTCGTCGATGAAGCTCGCGTCCTCGGTGACCTTGTCGGCTTCGACGCCGAGATGCTCGACAACGATCTTCTTAACGCGGTCTGCGGTCTCGCTCATGGGTCTTGTCCCTCTCTCGCTGGGGGTATTGAATTGCTGAACGCACGTAGAACGCAGTCGGTGCCCGCGCAAGAGGCGCTGGATCAGCCCCGCGCGAAGCCGGCCTCGACATCCCGTCGATACAGCGTTGTTTGAATGCCCTGGCGCAGGATCGTCAGGAATTGCGTCTGTCGGCTGCAGGCGGAGTCGCGAACGGCACGCCGACGAGAACCTGGCCGATGGCCGTGCGGGTGACGGCACCGCCATCGCCTGCAGGGTGGTGACGTTTTCCGATGAGCCAGTTGGCCTACCGTTACTGTAACCCTGCACATTGCTGTTCCCCCTGACGGTAACCGCCCCATTCTCGGAAACGTTGACCGACGGAACGGTATTCAAAACACCTGCGGCGGTGCCGACCTGCCCTTGGGACGCTGTCCTTTTCACGTTGTAGGTCGTCGACTCGACCGTCCGCTTGGTGTCCGGGCGACGCCCTGCAATCGTGATAGTTGGATCCAAAGTACTGCTTCCAAGGCTCGTCTGAGGATCTTCCGCCATTAATTTGGAACCTGGCAAGGCGACCGACGCAATTGCGAACAGCCTTAGCTTGAACTCTGCTGTACCAAGGCCGCTGCCGACGCGGATCACTCCCACCTGAAGCCCACCGACGCAATTGGGTCGCGCAAGTCGATGGATCGAGCGGCTCCGTCACGCTGGCGCCTCTAAATTATCGCCGCCTCCTTTCATCCAGCGACAACCCTTCTTCGGGGCCGGATTCTAGCTCTAAATAGAAGAAAAAACAGGGGCACGTCAGCGAGGATGAGCTAAAGCGCATGCGCTCAACAAATCATGTTACCTCCGGTTAACACTGAGAAAAATTAGTGGCTGTAATCGAAAAACCGAGCTCTAGGGTCATCACCGACAAACCGGTTTCCCTTCCCGGTCGCGATGCGATTCGGGCTCCTGGGCATCGAGAGCGTCGATTTTGAGCGAAGCTCTGGTTAAGCGAGAAACAGTTCGATCGGCTTCGACCGCTGCTACCCAACAAAGTGCGAGGAGTTGCCCGGGTCGATGACCGGCGGGTGATCACCGGCACCATCCAAGTTGTGAAGTCCAGCGGCAGGCGGGTCGATGCGCCGCCATGCCATGGGCCGAGGAAGACGCCCTACAACCGGTTTGTGCGGCGGACCGCCAAAGGCGTGTGGCAGGAACTATTCGTCACACTGGCGGCCGCCGGTGGTCCTCCTGCGGGAGGTGCTGATCGACAGTACACATATGAAGGACCATCGCTCGGCAGGGGGTCGAAAGGGGGCGTGCGCCCAAGCCATCGGGATTAGCCGGGGCAGTCGCAACACCAAGCACCACACGCTCACCAATATCGAAGGACGTCTACTTGCCTAGGCCGCGGCAAGTAGAATCGGTCGCATGTCGATCGCCCCCTATTTGCCTATTTGGTGCTCAAATCATCGCGATCCCGCCGTTGACGTGCAACGTCTGTCCGGTGACATATCCCGCCTCTCGGCTCGCAAGATATACCACCGCCGCCGCGATATCCGGTCCGTCGCCTAGGTGTCCGGCCGGAATGCGGCCGGTGAGCGCAGTTTTCTGCGCTTCGGGCAGCGCGTCGGTCATCGGCGAGGTGATAAAACCGGGCGCCACGCAATTGACGGTGATGTTGCGGCTGGCAAGCTCCTGCGCGAGCGCCTTGGACATGCCGATCAGGCCTGCCTTGGACGCGGCGTAATTCACCTGGCCTGGATTGCCGGTCGTCCCCACCACCGAGGTAATCGAGATCACCCGGCCGAAGCGGGCCTTCATCATTGGCCGCGCCGCGGCGCGGACCAGACGGAAGGCCGCTTCGAGGTTGACCCGGATCACCTGATCCCACTCCTCGTCCTTCATCCGCATCGCGAGATTATCGCGGGTGACGCCAGCGTTGTTGACCAGAATGTCGAGCGTGCCGAGTGCCTCGACCGCGCGCGGTACAAGGCCGTCGACCGCGGCTGCGTCGTTGAGGTCGCACAATAGCGCAACATGATCCCCTCCGAGGCTCGCGCGGAAGCTCTCAAGCTTATCGGCGTTGGAGCCGGAAACGGCGAGACGCGCTCCCTGTGCCGCAAGCGCCCGGGCGATCGCCGCGCCGATGCCGCCGGAGGCGCCGGTGACGAGGGCAGTCATGCCAGTGAGGTCGAACATTAGCGTCTCCAGAATAAGGAAAAGAATAAGGTCGGGATTCGCGCGGAGGCGCAGAGAAACGGAGGCAGAGAAAAGGTCGTCGCTGACGGGCTGTCGGATGTCTTCCCCAGGCGTGCCGCTGCCGAAATTGATGAGCAGCCCACAGCCCGGTCGGCAAGGCGTAGGCGCGCCAGCAATCGTGTGGCGTGCATCCCCGCTCGTTGACTAGCAAATCGATCCAGAACGCGATCTCCAAGCACGCCCCCCGAACTCCCGTCAATCACGCGCAACAGGATAGCCCACCCGGGTCAAGCGCGCAGCGAGGATCGTCTCGTACACGCTCTCGAACAGGCTCAGCCCAAGATGGCGGTACAGCCGCATCGTAACATCGCCGACGTCGCCGCTGATCGGATCGATATCCCGCAATTGCCCCTCGGCGCCTCCGCGCGCTCCCGCCCTGCTCTCTAAAGCGATTTCAGCAAAGCCTCAATGTCGTCCATCGAGATCACGCTGGTCGCCGCGACATCGGGCGCGGTGCGCTTGACCATTGACCCGAGCACCTTGCCGCCGAATTCGACGAATTCGGTCACCCCCGCCTCGGCCATCGCCAACACCGATTCGCGCCAGCGCACCATACCGGTGACCTGCTCGACCAGCAGTCGACGGATCGTGTCGGGATCGGACACCGCCGTGGCGGTGACATTGGCGAATAATGGCAACAACGGCGCATCAATTCGCGCTTCGGCCAGTGCCGCTTCCATCGCGTCGGCAGCAGGCTGCATCAGCGGGCAGTGGAAAGGCGCAGACACCGGCAACAGGATTGCGCGCTTGGCGCCGTGATCCTTGGCGATCGCAATCGCCCGCTCGATCGCGCCGAGAGCGCCGGAGATCACCACCTGCGACGGATCATTGTCGTTGGCGACGGTGCAGATTTCGCCCTCAGCGGCCGCCTCGGCGATTGTGCGGGCCTTGACCAGGTCGCACCCGAGCAGAGCGGCCATTCCCCCCTCGCCCACGGGCACCGCCGTCTGCATCGCCCGGCCGCGCAGTTTGAGCAGCCGCGCAGTGGTCGACAGGTCGATTGATCCCGCCACGCACAGTGCCGAATATTCGCCTAGACTATGTCCAGCCACGAAATCCGCCTTGTCGGCCAGCCGCACGCCGCCCTCAACCTCGAGTACGCGCAGCGTAGCAATGGCATTGGCCATGATCGCGGGCTGGGCGTTCTCGGTCAGTTGGAGATCCGCTTCCGGACCTTCCCACATAAGCCTAAACAGCTTCTGGCCGAGCGCGTCGTCGACTTCCTGAAAGACCTCGCGCGCCACCGGACTCGCGTCGGACAGGGCACGGCCCATGCCGACGAACTGACTTCCCTGCCCTGGGAATAGAAATGCGCGCATCTGGCCTCTTTCGTTTATCGAGCAGCGTTGCGCCTAGGACGGGAGGCGCGCGCGGGTCAACTGGCAGGCGCCACCCGCACCAGCACCACCCCGGGGCTCGGCGTAAACATCCGCCGCGCGATAGCTGCCGGCACCACAGCTTTCAGGTGCATCGCCCCAAGAATGCCCCCGAGTCGAGTCGGCGGCGACGGATAGGTGTGGACGATCCGGCCCGGCGGCGCGCCATCTGCCGGCGCGATCAGCAATCCGCCGGGGGCAGCGGGAGAATAACGTGTGTTATTGCCCTGGCTAAGGAACGACATCGGCACCCGCGCGCGCCGCACATCGACAGGATCGGCGCTGACCGTTTCCAGCGGATGCGCGCGCGCAGCATCGACTAGCGCCTCCAGCTCCCAGCGCGGATGCGCATTGCCGACGCCGAGCAGCAGCAGATCGCTGCCGACGATCGCGGCGATCACCAGCGCCCGCCATTTCCATGCCAGCCTATCGAGCCACACGGTCACTACCAGGATCGCAAAAAGTGCCGGCAACATGAAATAGCGCGGATTGAGCACCAGCTTGTGCACCAACACCGACACCAGCAGGAAGCTCGATGCCGCCATCGCAGCCAGCACCCACATGAGTCGCTTGCGATCGGGGGCGATGCCCTTCCACGCTCCCAGCCACAACGCTGCCCCGGCGATCCAGAACAACAGCCCGAAATCGTCGTTGACCAGCAGCACTAGGACCGGATCGATCGGCGGCCAAAGCAGGAAATTACCCTCCATATTGGCGGCGCGATCGATATGCTCGTCGTGGTGAAAGGCGATCGAATAGCGTCGCAGCGGATCGCCGGTCATATAGGCTTGGAACAGCGCTTCGCTGCCGAGTATGATCAGCAGGCCGACCCCGCTTGCCAGCAGAACGCGGCGCGGCACCGGCTTGCCGACCAGGAAGACGGGCACGAACGCCACCAACGCGACAATTGTCGTTTCGCGGCACAGGATCGCGAGGCCGAAGCACAGCCCCGCCCCCAGCCCGCGGCGCAACCCCGCGGCATCGTCCTTCGCTTCGCCCAGCAGCGTCGCTCCGCCGAGCAGGAAGCAGGCCTCAAGCAGGTCAACGCTCACCGTACTCGCGTGGCTCACGATCACAGGCAGCGTCGCGGTCAGCAGCCCCGCGATCCACCCCGCGCGCGGCCCCGCCACGCGGTTTGCGAACAGCCCCATTAGCGTGACCAGCGCGAGATGGCAGACCAAGGCGGTCACCGCGAAGGCTAGGTAATTCTGTCCGAATATCTTCAACGCCGCCGCGAACGTCAGGATCAGCGGAAAGCGCGTCGACCAGTGCTCCCCGCCCGCATAGGGCGGGTCGGTCAGCCAGCGGATCGCACCGCCGTAATAAAGCGAATCGTCGGACGCAATGAAACCGATCCAGCCGATCCACAAAGCGGCGATACCCGCTGCAGCGAGCAACAGCGCCCAGCGCCAGTCCGTGCGAAGCGATTCTTTCCATTTCATCCCTGTCGGGTAGCGCACCGGAGTGTAATTTCCGTTGCCGCGCCGGATTAATCAAATTTATGAACCCTGGTTCACCTTTCGAGGGAACTTGCGACACTCTGCGACCATTACGCTAGAGACACGACACACGGTCGCGACACCTACCCCCTATCTTGTGCTGGACGCTGGAGACGGCGCTGACACCGAGGAGTGAGAATCATGAAGAAGTTTATCCTGAGCGCACTGGCGCTGACGATGGTCGCGGGCCCGATGCTGGCTGCCCCCGCCTTCGCCCAGATGCAGCACGACGATCAAGGCCCTCAGGGCGATCGCGGCGGCGACCATGGACCCGGCGGCGGTCGTGGCCCCGGCGGCGACCACGGCGGTCCAGGCGGCAACCACGGCGGCCAGGGATTCCGCAACGACTGGCACAAGGGCGAGCGCTTCGATCGCAACCGCGCTCAAAACTATCGCCAGATCGATTATCGCCATTACCGCGGCCTGCGCGCGCCGCCCCGCGGCTATCGCTATTATCAGTCAGGCAATGACGCTATTCTTGTCGGCATCACCAGCGGTATCATCGGCGGCGTGATCGCTGGCGCGATCCGCTGAGCTTGCGGGGGCGGCCGACCTGCCGCCCCATCCCTCAGGTCGCCCCAGACTCGAATCAGGGCCGTATGCGGTCGGACCCGACAGGAGCCTTGCTCCTGGATAAGGTCTCTTTTTGATGGGTCCTGACAGGAGCTCAACAGGACGACGGACGGGAAGACTTGCAAAACTGCGCGCCTTCCCGCATTAGGCGCGCTCAGCTTCGGGGCGGAGGAACCAGTTTCCCCGCCCCGAAGCTGTTTGAGACGACAGTCGGAGGGACGTTCGCACTGGGCGGGCGTCAGCGATCGGCCAACATTGAGGACAAGACATGGCTCTGTACGAGCACGTGTTCCTTGCGCGCCAGGATCTGGCACAGGCGCAGGTGGACGCTCTGGCGGAATTCGCCAGCAAGATCGTTACCGATGGCAGCGGTAAGGTCATGAAGACCGAAAATTGGGGCCTTCGCAGCCTTGCCTACAAGATCGCGAAGAACCGCAAGGCACATTATGTGATGCTCGAAATCGACGCCCCCGGGACCGTCGTTGCTGAGCTCGAGCGCCAGATCCAGATCAACGAAGACATCATCCGGTACATGACCGTCAAGGTCGACGCTCTCGAAGAGGGCCCGACCGTAATGATGCGCAAGAGCGATCGCGACCGCGAGCGCCGTGGCGACCGTGAAGGCGGCCGTCCGGACCGTGGCGATCGTCCCGATCGCGGCCCGCGCCGTGACCGCGAAGAGGAGAGCAACTAATGGCCCGTCCGTTTTTCCGCCGCCGCAAGAGCTGCCCGTTCTCGGCCAAAGATGCTCCCCGGATCGACTATAAGGACGTCCGGTTGCTGCAGGGCTTCGTGTCCGAGCGTGGCAAGATCGTCCCGTCGCGAATCACTTCGGTGGCCGCGAAGAAGCAGCGCGAGCTGGCCCAGGCCATCAAGCGTGCACGTCATCTGGGCCTGCTGCCCTACATCGTTAAGTAAGGAGCGCCCCAATGGACGTTATTCTGCTTGAGCGCGTCGAGAAGCTCGGCGCCATCGGCGACGTGGTCAAGGTAAAGGACGGGTTCGCCCGGAATTTCCTTCTCCCGAACAAGAAGGCGCTGCGCGCCAACGAGGCCAATAAGAAGGTCTTTGAGGCAAACCGCGCCCGTATCGAATCCGACAACGCCTCGCGTCGTGGCGTGGCCGAGAAGGAAGCACTGAACTTCGATAATGCGACGGTCACGCTGATCCGTCAGGCATCGAACGCCGGCCAACTCTACGGTTCGGTCGCAGTGCGCGATCTGATCGAGGCGCTGGAGGCACAGGGCCACAAGCTTGCCAAGAACGCGATCGTGCTGAACAAGCCGATCAAGGCGATCGGCGTGCATACGGTCTCCGTGTCCTTGCATCCGGAAGTTTCAGTGAAGGTGAAGGTCAACGTCGCCCGTTCGCCGGAAGAAGCCGAGATGCAGGCATCGGGCGTCGACGTGATGTCGGCCATGTTCGAAAAGGACGAGGCCGGTTTCGTGGAAGACTACGATCCCAATGCCGAGCCGGGTGCTACTGCCGAAGCACGGGACGACGCTTCGGAGGACAGCCACGAGGGTTAATTCCTCCGGCTCTCTGCCGCCTACATAAAAGGGGCCGTCCAGACAAACCGGGCGACCCCTTTTTCGTGTCTACTGTCGGTGCGACGGTTTAGGGAACTGCGACCCAGGCGGAGACCACCGCGAAGAGCGAAATCAAGGCGAGAAAGACGGGTATAATCTGTTTCATGACGCGTTCGCTATCGGCTCGGAATGAACCTGTTGACGCTAAAATGCCCACGAGGAACAAAGGTTTCAATCCGATGAACGGAATTGTTTCTGCGACGTGACAAGGAGCACGGCGCCCCGGGCGATTCAGGTTGCTCTGATCGGATTGCGATCCTAGATTAATCTTGGCTGACTAACCTTGGATCAAAGAAGCCAATAATGGCGAGACTGGCCGGGAGGGCGCATACGTGCTGATTGGGCATAGTTTTTCGGACGCGGACGGCGTCATCGTCGCGATCGACCAACCCGTCTGCGATTTCCTGGGACGAGCGCGACCGAGCCTGATCGGCGCCTCCTATCTCGACATCACCCACCCCGACGACAAGCCCGAAAATCTATCGAAAATCTCCAGCCTGCAGCCAGGCGAAATATTGCTGATGACCAAGCGCTACATTTTGCCGGATGGTAGTGCCATCGCAGCGGAGATGCACGTGTCGCGGTTCGAAACTGTCGCCGGCAGCACGCGGCTCATCGGCTCGATCTCCTCTCCCCAGCCGCTCCACGACCTGCGCTCGCCGGCACGGGTCTGGGCGGCGGCGCGCAAGGCGCTACATGGGGTGTCGTTACGCAAGGAGATGCTCGGCGGCCTGCATTCCGATTTCGCCTGGGAAATCATCCTGCACATCTATCTGGCCGAGGCCGAGGGCCGGGCGATCCGCCGCGAGGACGTTGGTCGGCTGATCGGGCAGTCCGCGCGCACCACGGAGCGCTGGATCGATCTGTTACATCACCAGGAGGTGATCGACCACGACCCCGACCGAGCCGATTTGCTACAGATGAGCGGTATCGGCTTGCGGAAAACCGAAGGGATATTGCTCGCCTGATGCTCAGCTTTGGAAAAGCGGCGCTAGAAGGCAGGCTCAGAGGCGGCGATCATATCCCGCAGGATCTGGATCGCATGCTCGACATGCGCGGCGGGCAGCGACAGACTCGCGCGGTCGAGCAGCAGCAGGGCTTCGGTCAAGAGGTGCATGACCTCGACCGTCGAATTGAGCGTCGGTCCGTTCACCAAAAGCCGTCTCCTGTGCAAGCCTCCAGCCTATCCGACCGCCGTCGGTTCTGCAATTTCCGATGCGACCCTGCCAATGCGCGGTGTCGCGGTGCGCGCCATTTTAGGGACGCAGATCATTCGTGCATGCGCACATAGTCCTTGGGGTCCTTATCCACCGGCGCGATCCCGGTGCGATGTCCGGCCTCGAAGGCGATGAACTCGACGGCCAGCGTGTGGCGCTCGTCAAGGCTCGCGTGTAGGCGAAAGTCGGCGAGGCCCTGGCGCTCCTCCTCGCCCATATGGTCACTATTGGCTTCGTTGCAGACGTCGATCGCCGCGAACCACGCCTCACTGCCGACAGGATGACTGTCGACCGCCTTGGCAGTATCGCGGATTTCATTATGATCCTTGATCGCGTCTTCGGTCTCCTCGGCGGCGCTATCAGCGTCACCGCCGCCCTCGCCGACTTGGAGCAATTTCGGATAGAAGAAGCGCTCTTCCGCTTCGGCATGGACGTCGAGCAGGTCGCGCAGCCGCGTCCACACCACTCCCAGCGCTTGCCGGTCACCACGGCCGATCTCGTCGATCACCAGGAATAACCGACGGAACTCCGCATGGTCGGTGAGGATGAGTTGGGTGATGTCCATGGAGCGGGCCTTTCGGGTGGAGCGCCAAGCGCCGATCAGCGGTGAACCCACCTCGCCGTCCGAGGGTTCCCGATCCCGCAGACGAACAGCGAGCCGGCGCTCCTAAGGCGCAGAACTCTGTGAGACCACGGCGAGGGTCGCTGGGTGCAGGCCCTTTCGCCGAGCGCCCTCAATAATATCATGATCTGCGCCACTTTCATAAATGCTCATATTTGCCCCCAGCCCAGATCATGGGGCGACTCGGCGCCGTCATTTCCGCCCGAACAGCTTCTCTATGTCACCATGCGCCAGTTTCACCCACGTCGGGCGGCCGTGATTGCACTGACCGGAGTGCGGGGTTACCTCCATTTCGCGGAGCAGCGCGTTCATCTCGGCAACCGACAGAATGCGCCCGGCACGGACCGAGCCGTGGCAGGCCATGGTCGCGGCGACATGGTCCAGCCGTTCCTTGAGGCTGATCGCTTCGTCGAACACGGCGAGCTCATCGGCGAGATCTGTGACCAAGCCGGTCACGTCGCCCTGACCGAGCATCGCTGGCGTGCTGCGCACAAGCACCGCGCGAGGGCCAAAACGCTCGAGCTCCAGCCCGAATTCGGTGAGTTCGGCGATACGAGTCTCAAGGCGGTCGCATGCCGGTTCGTCGAGTTCAACCACTTCGGGGAGCAGCAGCGCCTGACTGGCAACTCCGTCGCCAGCCATCGCCTTGCGCATCCGTTCAAGCACGAGGCGTTCGTGCGCGGCATGCTGGTCGACCAGCACCAACCCGTCCTCGGCCTCGGCGACGATATACGTCTTGGCAACTTGGCCACGCGCCACGCCGAGCGGATAGCTGACGGTCTCCGGCGGAGGAGCGTAGGCAGGTTCGGCACGCGCCTGCGGAGGCGCGGCGAAAAAAGTCGGACGGCGGTCCTGCGCGCCATACCGTTGAGCAAACATAAGCCCGTCCCCTTGGGGAGACGGATAAGGGGTGGAGGAGGTTTCCTCGAGCGCAGCGCCCGCGGCCAGAGCCCAGCTCGCCCCCTGCCCTGAAAGAGACGGATTTTGCGGTTCGGAGGTCCACGCCGCCAGCGCCGCCTCAGCCGGGCGCTGCACGCTGCGGTGGCCGCCGACCTCCAATGCTCGGCGTAGCCCGCTGACGATCAACCCGCGTACCATCGCCGGGTCGCGGAAGCGGACCTCGGTCTTCGCCGGATGCACATTGACATCGACCATGTCGGTTGGGACTTCGAGGAACAGCGCAACCACCGCATGGCGATCGCGCGCGAGCAATTCGGCATAGGCCCCGCGAACGGCGCCGGCGAGCAGCCGGTCCTTTACCGGCCGGCCGTTGACGAACAGATATTGGTGGTCTGCGATTCCGCGGTTGAAGGTTGGCAAACCTGCCACCCCGCCGAGCCGTAGTCCCTCACGCTCAAGATCAACCGCTATCGAATTTTCGATCAGGGCGCGGTCCGTCAGCCCCGCCACCCGGTCGGGCCGTGATTCGGGCGCCTGCACGCCGAGCGTTCGCCGGCCGTCATGCTCGACCGAAAAGGCGATATCTGGCCGCGCCATCGCGAGCCGCTTCACGATATCCAGGCACGCCGCATACTCGGAGCGTCCAGAGCGCAGGAACTTGCGCCGCGCGGGTACTCGCGCAAACAGCGCCTCGACCTTCACCCGCGTCCCCGGCGGCAGCGCGGCGGGGCCCTCGCGCTCGACCACGCCGTTATCAACCACCCGCGCCCAGCCCTCGCTTCCGCGGATCCGACTCTCCAACGTCATCCGCGCTACACTCGCGATCGACGGTAGCGCCTCACCGCGAAACCCGAGCGTCTCGACATTCTCGATCGCCTCGTCGGGCAGCTTGGAGGTAGCGTGCCGCTCCAGGGCCAGCGCCATGTCGCTCGGTGTCATCCCGCAGCCGTCGTCGGTCACCTCGATCAGACTGGTGCCGCCCTCGCCCAGCCGGATCGCGATCCGCGCGGCGCCCGCGTCGATCGCGTTTTCGACCAATTCCTTCAACGCACTGGCGGGCCTTTCGACCACCTCACCGGCAGCGATGCGATTGACGAGATGCTCGGGCAGGCGGCGTATTGACATAGGGCACCCTCTAGCCCAATCGACCTCATCCCGCGACCCGCATCTTACGAGACAGATTCCCCGATTCCAGCCTTATGGGCTCGGGTTTTCTGGCGGCCAGCGACAAGCTTGAGATACACGCTGGCGGCCTACGCGCGCCGCGACGGAAATGGATGATCTGAATGCTCTTTTCGCGGTTCTTCAATTTCATGTCGCACGACATGGCGATCGACCTCGGCACGGCGAATACCGTGGTGTACCTGCGCGGACGCGGGATTGTGCTCAACGAGCCCTCAGTAGTCGCGGTCGAGACGATCAATGGCGTCAAGCGCGTCAAGGCGGTCGGCGATGATGCCAAATTGATGATGGGCAAGACCCCCGACAGCATCCAGGCGATCCGGCCGTTGCGCGACGGCGTGATCGCCGACATCGATGTCGCCGAGCAGATGATCAAGCATTTCATTCATAAGGTCCACGGCAAGCGGCGTTTCATGCGCTGGCCGCAGATCGTGATCTGCGTGCCGTCGGGCTCCACCTCGGTAGAGCGCCGCGCAATCCGTGATGCCGCGCAGAATGCCGGGGCGTCGCAGGTCTGGCTGATCGAGGAGCCGATGGCGGCGGCGATCGGCGCCGACATGCCGGTTACCGAGCCGATCGGCTCGATGGTGGTCGATATCGGTGGCGGCACGACCGAAGTCGCGGTGCTGTCGTTGCGCGGTCTCGCTTATACCACGTCGGTGCGCGTTGGCGGTGACAAAATGGACGAAGCCATCGTCTCCTATGTCCGCCGCAACCACAATCTGCTGATCGGCGAGGCCACTGCCGAGCGGATCAAGCAGGAAGTCGGCGTCGCCAAGCCGCCCGCGGACGGCATCGGCCTGACGATCCACATCAAGGGTCGCGACCTGGTCAACGGAGTGCCCAAGGAAATCCAGATCAACCAGGGTCAGATCGCCGAGGCCCTATCCGAGCCGGTCGCCCAGATCGTCGAGGGCGTGCGGATTGCGCTGGAAAATACCGCGCCCGAGCTAGCCGCCGATATTGTCGACCAAGGCATAGTCCTTACCGGCGGCGGTGCATTGCTCAAGGGCATCGATGAAGTGCTGCGCGACGAGACCGGCCTTCCGGTGACGATCGCGGAAGACCCGCTCACCTGCGTGGCATTGGGGACGGGCCGTGCGCTCGAAGACCCAGTGTTCCGCGGCGTGTTGATGACCGCCTGATCGCGGCGCCGGCAGGACCATGGCGTCGTCTCGTAATCGGCGCCCCGGCTTCTCGCGGCGGGCGCAATATGGGCTGTTCATCGGCTACGTGATCGCGCTCTCGGGCGCGGTCGTCGGCGCGGTGCTACTCGCCATATCGATCTTCAATCCGCCCGCCTTTTCGGCGTTTCGCAGTGGCATGGCGGAGGTGACTGCACCGGTGTCGGGCGTGCTTGGCTCAGTAGTCGGCGGCGTGGTCGCGGTACCAATGGGGATCGGTGACTATATCGCGGTCGGCGGCGAGAATAAGCGGCTGCGAAAGCAACTCGCTGACGCCAATGCGCTGCTGATGCGCGCGCGCTCCCTGTCCTATGACAACCGCCGGCTCAAGCGGCTGCTGCAGATCCGTGAAGGGTCAGCGGACCCAGTCGCGGTCGCACGGCTGGTCAATTCGAGCGCGTCGAGTACGCGCCGATATGCTACGCTCAACGCGGGTTCGCGCCAGAACGTCCAGGTCGGACAACCCGTGAGCGGACCCGACGGGCTGATCGGCCGGGTGATGGAAACGGGCCCCGACACCGCCCGCATACTGCTGCTTGCCGACCCCGAGAGCATCGTACCGGTGCGGCGCACCCGCGACGGACTGCCGGCGATCGCTGCCGGACGCGGCGACGGTTCGGTTGAAATCCGCTCAGTAGGTCTGGTCAACGCGCCCTTCCGCGCGGGGGACGTGTTCGTCACCTCCGGCACCGGCGGCATCTTCGCGCCCGGCATTCCGGTTGCAAAGGCAGTCAGTACCGCACGCGACGTCGCCCTAGCGCGTACCTATGCCCAGCCCGAGACGCTTGATTACGCGCTGGTGCAGAAGGCGTTCATCGACGTGCCCGCCCCGGCACCGGCCGCCGACCGCATCCCATGAACGGCGAGCCGATCCACCAACGCGCGTTGTTCGAGGAAGCCCCGATCCCGCTGCGCGTGCGGCTAATCCCGGCCTGGATGGTGATCGCGGGTTCACTGGTAACGATCCTGCCGGTCGTGGCCACGCTGCCGATTCTACCACCGTTCGGGCTGCTGCTACTGCTCGGCTGGCGGCTGCACCGGCCTGACGCGCTGCGTGTGTGGGCGCCGCTGCCGCTCGGCTTTTTCGACGATCTGGTAAGCGGCCAGCCGCTCGGCAGCGCGATCCTGCTGTGGACCTTGTGTTTCCTGATGATCGAATTGATCGACAGCCGGCTGGTGTGGCGCGACTTTTGGCAGGACTGGCTGATCGCCACTGGTGCCATCGCCTTCTGCCTGGAGGCCGGGCGCTTCTTCGCCTCGCCATTTGTCGCGCACGTCGATACCGTGCTGGTGCTGCAGATCGCGGTCACCGTGTTGCTGTTCCCGGTCATCGCGCGGCTATGCGCCTGGGTCGATCGCAAGCGGGATACGCCGTGAAAAAACCGATCCGCCTGTCCTCACCGGCCACGCAATCCTACAGTTTCACCCGCCGCGCCACCATGCTCAGCGTGATCCAGGGCGGCGTCGGAGCGATGCTTGCGGCACGGATGGGCTGGCTGGCGATCGCCGAGAACGAGCATTATCGGCTGCTGTCCGAGAGCAACCGCGTCAACATGACGCTGTCGCCGCCGCGCCGTGGCTGGATCGTCGATCGCAACAACGTGCCGATTGCCAACAACCGCACGGATTTCCGCGTCGACATAATCCCTGACCGGCTCGACGTTAAGGAGCGCCCGCGGGTGCTAGCTCTGCTCCAGACCATTCTCCAACTCAAGCCCGAGGACATGGACCGGATCCAGGCGGATCTAAAGCACGCAGCCGGTTTCCAGCCCGTCCAAGTCGCCGAGAATCTTGACTGGCAGCAGTTCGCCGCGGTCAGCGTGCGCGTGCCTGAATTGCCTGGCGTCGCCCCTACTCGCGGCTTTGCACGCAACTATCCGGCGGGCGCCGCGGTCGCGCATATCACCGGCTATGTCGGCGCGGCTTCAGCCGAACAATATAAACGCGACAAGGACCCGTTGATGGTCACTCCCGGCTTCAAGCTGGGCAAGGACGGGCTGGAGAAGACCCTTGAAAAGCGGCTCCGTGGCAGCCCCGGCGCCAAGCGTGTCGAAGTCACCGCACGCGGCCGGCTGGTGCGCGAGCTTGAAACGCGCCCCGACACTCCCGGGGAGACGGTTAAGCTGACGCTTGACATCGGGCTGCACGATTATACCGCGCGGCGGTTAGGCACCAATTCGGGCTCAGCGGTCGTGATGGACATCGCCAATGGCGACATCCTTGCGATGGTCTCGATGCCAGCATACGATCCTAACAGCTTCTCGAACGGGATCAGCCATCTCGAATGGCAGATGCTGTCAGCCGACGATCACGTACCGCTGATGAACAAGGTGCTGCAGGGACTGTATCCGCCGGGCTCGACGGTCAAGCCGATGAACGCGCTCGCGCTGCTGGAGGCCGGGATCAGTCCACACGACCGGATCGTCTGCACTGGCGCGCTGCGGGTCGGCACCGGCATCTTCCACTGCCACAAGAAGAGCGGCCACGGCGCGCTCGACATGAAGAACGCGATCATGCAAAGCTGCGACATCTATTTCTACGAGATGGTACGCCGCCTGGGCTATGACCGGGTCGCGCCGATCGCGCGGATGACCGGGTTGGGGCAGAAGTTCGAGCTCCCCTTCTCCACCCAGCGCTATGGCACTGTTCCCGACGGCGCCTGGAAGCGGCGCAAATACAAAACCGGGTGGACCGTAGCTGATTCGCTCAACGCCTCGATTGGCCAGGGCTATGTGTTGACCAACCCGCTGCAGTTGGCGGTGATGGCGGCGCGGATAGCTTCGGGCCGTGCGCTGCAGCCCCGGCTGCTGGCGAGCGACCCCGTCAAGGACGCCCCCCCCCTCCCAGTCCACCCGGAGAATCTCGCAATCATCCGCGATGCAATGTTCGGCGTGGTCAACCAGGGCGGCACCGGCGGCGCGGCGCGAATGCAGACGCCAGGCATAGCCATCGCCGGCAAGACCGGCACCGCGCAAGTTCGCCGCATCACCATGGCCGAGCGGGGATCGGGCGTGATTAAGAACGGGCAATTGCCCTTCAAGCTGCGGGACCATGCACTGTTCGTGTGCTTCGCGCCGGCCGACAATCCTAAATACGCCGCCGCGGTGGTGCTCGAACACGGCGGGCATATCACCCACAACCTCGACACCCCTGGCATAGGTCGCGACATCATGACCTACATGTTCGACAAGGAGCGCGCGCTGAAGACGCTCGCCGAGTTTGAGCCGACCTGGGGCGGCGACATCGTCACGCGGATGGCGGCAAAGTCCGCGGAATATCGCGCCGCGCAAGCCGTGGCGCCGCCAGCCAGCGCTGGTACGGTGACCGACGCGCAGCCAACCGCCGCGCCTGCGGTGGATGCCGCCACAGCTGCCAGTACCGCCGCTGCCGAAGCGCTCGCCAACGATGCCCTCCCCGGCTCCACCGTTGCCGAGGACGGCACCACCGAGGCCGACCGGTGACCCGCCCCGATTTCGTCCCTGAGCAGTTCGCCAATTTGCCGTGGCGGATAATCCTGCTGGTTGCCGCGATCGGCTCATTCGGGCTGGTCGTGCTCTATTCCGCTGCCAGCGGGCATATCCATCCTTGGGCTCTGTCGCAGGGCATGCGCTTCTTCGTGTTCCTGGCCGGCGCGGTTGCGCTGTCTCGGGTGCGCGAGCAGTTGTGGCGCGATGCCGCTTTCCCTGCTTATGCTATTTTGCTGTTCCTGCTGCTGATGGTTGAGCTACTCGGCGCGGTCCGCGGCGGCAGCCAACGCTGGCTAGACCTCGGCTTCATCCGCCTGCAGCCCTCCGAACTGATGAAGCCCGGCATCGTGCTGGCCTGCGCGCGTTTTTACGATGCGCTGCCTGCCAGCGAGACGCGGCGTTTCTCCGCGCTGTGGCCGGCCGCGATCCTGATCGGGATGCCGGCGGCGCTGGTGCTGATCCAGCCGGACCTCGGCACCGCGCTAATGATCGTCGCCGGTGGCGTGACGGTAGTGTTCCTAGCCGGTGTACCCTTGCGCCTCTTCATCGGCGGTGGCCTTGCCTTGGCGGTGGCAGCGCCACTGGCCATTAACTTCGTGCTGCACGATTACCAGCGCAATCGCATCCTGATCTTCATGGACCCTGAAAGCGATCCGCTCGGCACCGGATATCATATTAGCCAGTCGAAGATCGCGATCGGTTCGGGCGGCATCTTCGGTAAGGGCTTTCTCAACGGAACCCAGAGCCATTTGCAGTATTTGCCCGAAGGTCACACCGATTTCGTGTTCGCGACGATGGCAGAGGAATGGGGACTACTGGGCGGCTGCTTCATTATCTTTGGCTTCCTGGCGCTGATCCGCTGGGGAGTGAACGTCGGCGTGCGTGCCCAAAGCCGCTTCGCCCAACTGACCGCAGCGGGCCTCGCCACGACGATCTTCTTTTACGTGGCGATCAACCTGATGATGGTGATGGGTCTGGCACCGGTGGTGGGTATCCCACTGCCGTTGGTGAGCTTCGGCGGCTCGGCGCAGATGACCGTGCTGCTATGCCTGGGAATCCTGATGTCGATAGACCGTCAGAACCGACAAAGTGCGCGATGGTGACGAGAAGTTCGCGACTAGGGGTTTACAAGCCAGCGGAGCCCAGCTAACCGCCCAACTCCGTTAGCGAAGGTGCCCACCAAGGTGCCGCTCAAGCAGCGAATGGACGCATAGCTCAGTTGGTAGAGCAGCTGACTCTTAATCAGCGGGTCCTTGGTTCGAGCCCAAGTGCGTCCACCATTTTTTCCTAGTTAGAACAGATACTTAGGCCTTCACTGGACACCAGTTTGAGCCGGACCGGGGTCCCCCTGTGACCATTTTTGTGACCTCCCGGCGAACCGGGATTCGGCGGATTTCCGCCGATCCCGACTGTGACCGGAAACGTCAGCAGGTCTGCATATGGCGCGAGATGCTTCACCGACATATGCGCGTAGCGGCGCACCATCGTTTCCGACTTCCAGCCTCCGAGTTCCTGCAGCACCCAGGTGGGCACGTCATTCTGCCGGAGCCAGCTCGCCCAGGTATGCCGCAGATCGTGCCAGCGAAAATCGGTGATCCCCGCCCGTTTGAGCGCAGCTCGCCAATGTTTCGTGTTCACCTGCCCGATCGGTCGCCCGGCATAGGTGAACACCTGCTCGCACTGCTTGCCCCTTTGCCGCTCAAGGACCGAGATCGCGAGATCGTTGAGCGGAACGCCCAGCGCCTCGTTGTTCTTGGTATCCCCGTGCCCGATCGTGACCATGCGGCGGGAAAAGTCGACCTGGTCCCAGATCAGGCTTTTTATGTTTCCCTGCCGCAGCCCGGTTGCGAGCGCGAACAGCATCAGGTCCTGCTGGTGAGAAGGTAGTTCCTGCAAGAGACGGTCGGCCTGTGCGTGGGTTAGCCAGCGCACACGAACCTTGCCATTCCTCGTGTAGGTCCTGAACGCCGGGATGTGCTCGATCCATTCCCACTCGCGCTGCGCCATCCGGAATATGGCGCGGATCAGCGCCACGTAGAGATCCTTGGTGCGACTGCTCGAGCGCGCATGGTGTCGAGAGATGATCCCGTCGATCATATCCCTGCTCACCTGGTCCAATGTCTTGCCACGCAGATGCTTGGTGAACCACCGGATCCGCGACACATCGTCCCTGTAGGACTTTTTGTGCTTCTTCTCCTGCAGCCACCGGAGCGCTGCCTCATCCCAAGTCCGTTTGGGCTTGATCTTGAGTCTGGCAAGATCCCACAGCTCGGCCTTCAGCTTGTCGTGGTATTCCTCGGCCTTTTTCCTGTCGGCGGTCCCAGTAGAATGTCTAATGAGCGTTCCGTCAGGTGCTGTGACTTTGACATAGTAAGTGCTTGCACGTTTCCAGAGTGCCATATTGCCTCCTCTTGAAGGGCACTCGGCTGCATTCGTGCGGGCTGACGATATTCCGTTCGAATGCAGGCGACAAGGTCTTCTTTCAGGAAGTACCAGGCCCGACCGATCTTGCTGCTGGGGATCACGCCGCAGCTGGCGTAACGGCGCACGGTATTCGGGTGCACGTGCAGCATGGCTGCGACATCTTGCACGGTTAGGAAGTCGTTCGTGGTCATGACTTTCACCATCGATCTTCGTGTGGCCGAACGGCGCGCTATTTCCGCCGTCTGGCAAAATCGCGATCACCCTCGATGAAGGCCCCCAGCATCGCGGGCACGAGGTCTGCGATTTCCTCCTTCCGAGCGTAAACGGCTTCATAGACCGCCGCATATTCAAGGAGCTGCCGGTGGAGGTCCGGCGTCACTACGACGACCAGCTTGACCGGCGTTCGATCCGGCAGCTGGGCAAGCTTCAATTCGGGCATGACGACCTCCTATTTTCCGAACGGGGCAAGGATCAGATCGCGGTGGATCACGAGCCGTACCGGAGTGCCGGGGCGGATCGTGATCGTCGGTTGAATCTGAAGGTTTCGGGAGGTGAGCTGATCACCGGCCCGTGACACATTCTGCTGAGTCGACTCGCGGATCGCTTGCACAAGATCACTCTCGCCGGTGAACGTGAGGCTGGTGCCAACGCCGAGCAGGGTAGAGATCGCTACGCCCTTGAGCAGGGCCCAGGTGTGAAAATCGACCTTGTCGGCAAGCCCGGCATATCCGGACGGATCGGTTGCGGGCACGTTGTCGATCTGGAGCGAACTCCCGTCGGGCATGATGATGCGTTGCCAGACGACCAAAGCGCGGCGCTGACCAAATGCGACTACACTATCGTAGGTGCCGATCAGCCGCGCGCCTTGCGGGATGAGGAGAATCCGCCCCGTCGCACTATCGTAGACCCGCTCGGTCACCTGAGCGGTGACCAGCCCGGGCAGATCGGAGCGCAGGCCGGTGATCAGACTGGCAGAGATCATGCTGCCAGCGGACAGGGTGTAAGGCGACCGTATCGCAGTCAGAGTGTGCGGATTGACGTCGCCTGCCT
>Ga0233335_1000031_pt1 | contig 65103 bp, 62 predicted proteins | sample GEONDECOMP222_FD_180695 | JGI IMG/M metagenome (GOLD analysis project Ga0233335, IMG submission 180695) | Leaf litter microbial communities from Shasta-Trinity National Forest, California, United States - GEON-DECOMP-222 | ecosystem: Environmental > Terrestrial > Plant litter > Unclassified... | reverse complement strand
TGCTCGAAGACGAAGGCTATGGCACCCGCACCGCCGCCGACAGCGACGCCGCGCTGGAGGCGATATCGGTACGGCGACCATCGCTGGTGCTGCTTGATGTGTGGCTGCAGGGTTCGCGGCTCGAAGGGCTCGAGCTGCTCGACGAGATCAAGCGACGCGACCCCTCGATACCGGTGCTGGTGATCTCGGGTCACGGCAATCTCGATACTGCCGTGGCCGCGATCCGTCGCGGCGCTGCCGATTTCATTGAAAAACCATTCGAGGCTGAACGCCTCCTGCTGTTGGTTGAGCGCGCCACCGAGACGGAGCGGCTCAAGCGCGAGGTCGCCAGCCTGCGCGCCACGGTGGGCCGCGATGACGACCTCACCGGGGCGTCCACCGCAATCAACGGCGTGCGCGCTACCCTCAAGCGCGTCGCGGCTACCGGTAGCCGCGTGCTGATCTCGGGCGGCCCGGGCGTTGGCAAGGAAGTGGCCGCACGGCTGCTCCACGGCTGGAGCCAGCGCGCCGCCAGTCCGTTCGTGATCGTCAACGCTGCGCGCATGACCCCGGAGCGGGTCGACGAGGAATTGTTCGGGGTGGAGGAGGGGGGAGACCTCGTCCGCACCGGGCTGCTCGAGCAGGCTCATGGCGGCACGCTGTTCCTCGACGAGATCGCCGACATGCCGATGGCGACCCAGGCGCGTATCCTGCGCGTATTGACCGACCAGAGCTTCAGCCGGGTGGGCGGCACGCGGATCGTCAAGGTCGACGTGCGCGTCGTCTCCGCCACCGCGCGCGATTTGCCCGAGGAGATCGCGGCCGGCCGCTTCCGCGAGGATCTGTACTATCGCCTTAACGTCGTTCCGGTGCCGATCCCGCCCTTGTCGGAGCGGCGCGAGGACATCCCGCCACTAGTCGACCATTTCGTCGCGCATTATGCCTCCGAGCGCCGTGTTCCTACGCCGGAAGTTGCCGCCGATGCGATGGTCGCATTGCAGTCGTGCGAATGGCCGGGCAACGTGCGCCAACTCCGCAATGTGGTGGAGCGGACGATCATTCTTGCGCCGGGTGACCGGATCGGGCGGATCGACCTTGACCTGCTCCCCGCCGAAGTCCGCGGCACCCAGGATGCGGGTGGGGGCAGCGCCTCGACCTCGATGATGGGCTCGCCGCTGCGCGAGGCGCGCGAAACGTTCGAGCGCGAATATCTGCGGGTGCAGATTCGTCGCTTCTCGGGCAATATTTCGCGGACCGCCAGCTTCATCGGCATGGAGCGGTCCGCGCTGCACCGGAAATTGAAGCTGCTCGGGATCACCGAGGATCGGGAGGAATAATTTCGCCGAAGGGCTGAACCCCTCCTGAATTCCGCTATCGGCCCAAACATATATTACCCCTTCTGGACGCAGCGCTCCCGGCCCCCTAAATAGCTCCAGTCGGCAACGCCCGACATCCGACGCCGGGAAACGGCGCAAACAGCGGGTCCACGGGCTCGCCAATAAAACAAGGATAAAGGGCTATGGCCGAAAAACAGGCCTCGCTTCAGGATCTCTTCCTCAACTCTCTCCGGCGCGCGAAGACGCCGGTCACAATGTTTCTGGTCAAGGGCGTCAAGCTTCAGGGCATCGTCACCTGGTTCGACAATTTCTCGGTTCTGCTGCGCCGCGACGGCCAATCTCAGCTTATCTATAAGCACGCTATCTCGACGATCATGCCCGCCGGACAGATCGACGTTGGCCCAATCGTCAATGCCGTCGGCGACGCCCAGCGCAAGACTCCGCTGCTGCAGGAGGTGTTCCTCAACGCGGTTCGCAAGTCCGAGGATCCGGTGACGATGTTCCTGGTCAACGGCGTGATGCTCCAGGGGCACATCGCTGCCTTTGACCTATTCTGCATGTTGCTCACCCGCGACGGTCTTGCCCAACTGGTCTACAAGCACGCGGTTTCCACCATCCAGCCGGCCCGCCCTCTCAACTTGGCCGAAGAATCCGACGGGACAGACGAAGAATGAGTGTCGGGGATTGAGCACTGGCTTCGAACGCGATCGTGACGAATTCGCCCGCGGAGCGCGAGCGATCGTGGTGTTGCCTGACCAGGGCAATGCAACAAGAGATGCCGACGCGCGGCTGGAGGAGACCGCAGGTCTCGCCGCCGCGATCGGCGTGGTCGTGGCCGAGCGCATCGCCTATAAGGTGCGCAAGCCCAGCCCGAAGACGTTGATCGGTAGCGGGCAGGTGGACTTGCTCGCCGCCCAGGTGCGGATGGAAGAAGCGAGTTTGGTCGTGATCGACGGCGCGCTGTCTCCAATTCAGCAGCGCAATCTAGAAAAGGCGCTCGACACCAAAGTGATCGATCGCACTGGCCTGATCCTCGAGATTTTCGGCGAACGTGCGGCTACCGCCGAGGGCCGGCTCCAGGTCGAACTCGCCCATCTCGATTATCAGGGCGGGCGGCTCGTGCGGAGTTGGACGCATTTGGAACGCCAGCGTGGTGGCTTCGGCTTCCTGGGCGGCCCCGGCGAGACCCAGATCGAGGCCGATCGCCGGCTGATCCGCGACCGCATGGCGCGGCTCAAACGCGAGCTAGAACAGGTCACCCGCACCCGTGGCCTGCACCGCGACCGGCGCCAGCGCGCGCCGTGGCCCGTGATCGCGCTGGTCGGCTATACAAACGCTGGAAAATCCACGCTGTTCAATCGCCTGACCGGCGCTGACGTCATGGCGGAGGACCTTCTGTTCGCAACGCTCGATCCAACACTCCGGCAGATTTCGCTGCCGGGGATCGATAAGGCGATCCTCTCCGACACCGTGGGCTTCGTTTCGGAATTACCCACGCAGTTGGTCGCCGCCTTCAAGGCGACGCTCGAGGAAGTAGTATCGGCCGACTTGCTGATCCACATCCGCGACGTGGCGCACCCTGACAGCGAGGCGCAACGCACCGATGTTGAGGGGGTGCTCGCCGAAATCGGTGTGGCGCCGGAGACGCCGCGGATCGAAGTGTGGAATAAGCTCGACCTGCTCGACGCCGATACCCGAGCCGAACTAGTCGGCGAGGCGGCGATGCGCGACGATGTGATCGCGATCTCGGCGCTGACCGGGGAGGGGGTGGATGTTCTAACGGCCAGCCTCGCCGAACTTCTGACCCAAGGCCACCGTCGCTATCGGATCGCGGTCAACCAGTCCGATGGCGCGGCCGCCGCGTGGCTCCATGCCCATGGTGAAGTCGTCGAGCATCACACGGAAAACGAACAAGAAATTTACGAAGTGCGAATGGCGCAGCGGGAATATGAGAGGTTTGCGCAACGGGCAGGGTGAAGACTACCCGCCTCCAATCGCCATCCCGGCCAGCGTGCGCCGGAATGACGAAAAAGGGGTTATTTCTCCTTTTCCTTCACCGCGTCCCACAGCGCCTCCTTTGCCTCCAAGTTTAACTCCGCAAAGCTGTCGCCAGCGACCGCTTCCATACCCTGAAACCGCCGTTCGAACTTACCGTTAGCCGCACGCAATGCAGCCTCGGGATCTATCCCGAGGTGCCGCGCCCAATTGGTTACGGCGAACAGCAAGTCGCCCATTTCTTCTGTGATCGCGTCTCCGGTGGCTTCATCAACCTCCTGAATTTCCTCAAACACCTTTGCTCGCGGACCCACCGCATTCGGCCAGTCGAACCCGACGCGTGCCGCTCGTTTCTGCAATTTTTCCGCGCGCAGCAACGCTGGCATCCCCAGCGCTACGCCGTCAAGCGCGCCGTTGTGTGCGGGCTTGGCGCCACGCTCTGCAGCCTTGATTTCTTCCCAGCCGGGGGATGTGCCTGCGTCGCCGAAGATGTGCGGGTGGCGGCGCTCCATTTTGTCACTGATCGCCGTGACGACGTCGTCGAAGCTGAACGCGCCAAGTTCTTCGGCCATACGCGCATGAAACGCGACCTGGAATAACAGGTCGCCAAGTTCGTCCTTCAACTCGCCGAAGTCGTTGCGCGCGATCGCGTCAGCGACCTCATACGCTTCCTCGATCGTATACGGGGCGATCGTCGCAAAGGTTTGCGCGCGATCCCATTCGCAACCGATCGTGGGATCGCGGAGCCGCGCCATGATAGTAAGGAGACGATCAATCACGGCGATATCCAAATACGATAATATACATTATGTAAGTTTTACCTCAGAATGGCTCGAGGACCAACGTGGCGCCCTCAACCCGCCAGCTCTTCAGTCGCGAAAGAAAGTTCATCCCAATCACGTCGGTGTCGCCGAACTCGGGCGCGACCACCACGCCTAAATTATGGGCAGTTATCGACCCGACGCTCACCTGACGCACGTTAGATTGCTTCGCGACGACCTGACCATTGGCGGTGTTCAACACCGCTGGAAATGGACTGCCATCGAGCGTCAGTCCCGCAGCGGCCGCAGTGCCGACCGAGATCGCCGTGGCAGTCGCGCCGCTATCGACCAACATCCGCCGCGGTAGTCCGTTGATCGTCGCATCGGCCCAGAAATGCCCGTCCTGCGCCATGCGGATGCGGACGGTTCGCCCCATAATCCTCTGGTCCGCCAGCCCGCCGGAGACGGCTCGCCAGCCGCGTGCGATCGGATCGCGGGCTGTGACGATCAGTAACAATGCAGCAGCAAAGATTCCGGCCCAGGCAGCCGCCATCTTCAGCGTAGTGCCGATCGGCAGCCGGCGCGCGGCCAGCGACGATAAGGGCAGCAGGATCATCAGCCCGTAGAGCACAATATCGGCCCAACGGTCGTTGGTCATGCCATCATTTCCAGCCCGTCATATCCTGGCTCGACGCTGGCCGGTAACGTATCGAGCAGCTGGCGATAGTCCATAGTGTTGTCCATATGCATCAGCGCCGCATGGCCGGGCTTGAGCTCATCGATCCAGCTGAGCACCGCGCTGAGCGTCGAATGCGTCGGATGCGGTCTACGGCGTAGCGCGTCCACCACCCACAGGTCGAGCCCGGTATAGAGCGCGCGCATCGCCGGAGTCATCTCATGGAAATCCGTTGCATAGCCGACGACCTTGCCGCCGCTTTCGAAGCGTAGTCCGGCCGACGTAATCGATCCGTGCGGTTGATCCGCGACGCGGATCGCGATGTCCCCAATTGTGATCGTATCCGGCAGCGCTTCTCCCGAAACGGTCGTCGGATACCCATCCCTCCCCACGAACGCGTACTTGAAACGTTCCGCGATCGCCTTGAGTGTCCACGGCCTGGCGAGGCCTCGTACCGGCCGCCCGCGGGCGTGGAACAGTTGCCGCAAGTCGTCGATCCCGTGGCAATGATCGGCATGGTCGTGAGTCCAGATAACCGCATCCACATCGCTCACGTTGGCGAGCAACAATTGCTCGCGCATGTCTGGACTGGTGTCGATCAGTATGCGGGTGGTCGCGCTTTCAACGATCAAGGACGCGCGAGTGCGCCGGTTTCGCGGCTCGGTCGGGTCGCAATCGCCCCAGTCGTTGCCGATCCGCGGTACGCCTGATGATGTCCCGGAGCCAAGCAACCGAACCTTCATACGCGCGTTTTCGCAAACAAAGTGTGAAAGTTATCAGCGGTTTTTGACATCAGGTCTTCAGCTAACTCGCCGCGCAGCATCGCCAGGAAGCGTGCAGTATCGGCCACGAACGCCGGCTCTCCGGTCTTGCCGCGGTGTGGGACTGGCGCCAGAAAGGGTGCGTCGGTCTCGACCAACAATCGCTCGATCGGCAGCCGAGCGGCAGTCGCCTGCAGGTCCTTGGCGTTCTTGAATGTGACGATTCCGGATATCGAGATATAAAGACCTAATTCCAGAGAGATATCGGCAAATTCTGCGCTGGCGGTAAAGCAATGGATCACTCCGGGGAATGCCCCCTTCCCCATTTCCTCGCGAAGAATTGCAGCCGTGTCTTCCTCCGCATTCCGGGTATGGATGATGATCGGTAGCTGGGTCTCACGCGCGGCAGCGATATGAGCTCGGAAGCTGATCCGCTGGCGGTTGCGGTCACTATGATCATAATGATAGTCGAGTCCGGTCTCGCCAATACCGACGACGCGGCGATGTTGCGCGCGCTCGACCAGCTTGGCGGTGTCGACATGGGCGTGATCATCGGCCTCATGCGGATGGATGCCGACCGTCGCCCAGACGTCAGGCTCGCGCTCGGCAGTGGCGAGGATCGCGTCCCATTCGCGCTCACGGGTGGCAATATTAAGCATCGCCGTCACCCCTGCGCTGCGCGCATTGGTGAGCACCTCGCCCTGTCGCTCGAACAGTCCCTCATAATTGAGGTGGCAATGGCTGTCGGCGAGCATCAGGCGACCTCCGCCGGAAGGTCCAGCCGCGGGAAGATCGGTGAAGGTGGCGCGATCCGGAAGCCGGAGGAAGCCAAGCCGTCATACCAGCCCTCGTCGTCGATCGCGGCATGATCGCGCGCGTCCGCCCCGACTTGATCGAGCACCTTGCCCGCCGCAACTGGTACGATCGGCAGGATCGTGATTGCCAGGATTCGGATCGCGCGGACCAAGGTGCGAAGCACCGCGTGCATCCGCTCGGGATCGGTTTTACGAAGCGCCCAGGGCGCCTGCACGTCGATATATTGATTGCAGGCGACCACGCCGCGCAGCCACGCCTCGACGCCCTGCGAGAGTGATAGGTCCTCAAACGCGGACTTGAATCCGGTGGCGGCGACGATCACTTCTTCGATCAACTGGCCATCGGCCTGCTCGGCGCGGCCGGTTTCCGGCAGCACGCCTTCAAGCGTCTTGGCGATGAACGCCAGCGTGCGCTGTGCGAGATTGCCGAACGCATTGGCGAGCTCGGCGTTGACGCGGGTAACGATCGCCTCGGCCGAGTAACTGCCGTCGCTGCCGAAGCTCACTTCGCGCAGCAGGAAATAGCGCAGCGCATCCACCCCGAACGCCGTGGCAAGCTCGCCCGGATCGACGACGTTGCCGAGCGACTTGGACATCTTCTCGCCGCGGTGGAGCAGAAAGCCGTGGCCGAAGACGGTCTTGGGCAACGCCAGCTTTGCCGACATCAAGAAAGCAGGCCAGTACACTGTGTGGAAGCGCACAATGTCCTTGCCGATCAGATGCAGGTCTGCGGGCCAATATTTTTGGAAGTCTCCGTCGGGGTAGCCGACACCGGTCAGATAGTTGGTCAGCGCGTCGACCCACACGTACATGACGTGGCCCTGGCTACCGGGCACTTTCACCCCCCAGTCGAAGCTGGTGCGCGATACCGACAGGTCGTTCAGCCCGCCTTCGACGAAGCGCATCACCTCGTTGCGGCGGCTCTCCGGGCGGATGAAGTCGGGATTGGCCTCGAAATGGTCGAGCAAAGGCTGCTGATATTTCGATAGGCGGAAAAACCAAGTTTCCTCGGCGGTCCATACTACCGGCGTGCCCTGAGGCGAAAGCTTGCTCCCCTCTTCGCCCTCCAGTTCCTTCTCGTCGTAAAAGGCTTCGTCGCGGACCGAATACCACCCCTCATAGCGGTCGAGATACAGGTCGCCGGCGGCTTCCATTGCCTTCCACAGCGCCTGAGCGGCGAGCTGGTGGTCGTCGTCGGTGGTGCGGATGAAGCGGTCGTAGGAGATGTTGAGGCTGTCGGCCATCGCGCGGAAATGGCCCGACATTTCGTCCGCCAGCGCGCGGGTCTCTATGCCGCGGTCACGCGCGGCCTGAACCATCTTGAGACCATATTCGTCTGTGCCTGTCTGGAAGCGGACATCGCGGCCGGCCTGGCGCTGAAAGCGGGCGATCGCGTCGGCGGCGATCGCTTCATAGGCGTGGCCGATATGCGGGCGTCCGTTGGGGTAGCTGATCGCGGTGGTGATATAAAAAGGTTCGGCCATGGCCCTGCTCTATGGCGGGAAGCCGTCAACGCGCAAGCCGTGCCACGAGTCCGGCCATCTCGAAAACCGTCCCTTGCTGGTCGAGCGACAGGCTCCGCGCACTGGAGGACAGTGCACGGGCTGCATCATAGGCGTCGAGCGCCTCGCGTAGCTGTGGGCCGCTGCGCCGGCCGGCTTCGGCGGCGATAAAGGCGGGGGCACGATCAAGGAAGGCATCATAGCGCGGCTGCGCCGCCTTGAGAGCCAGCACTTTTGCGAGCTTCGAGCGTGCGACATTAGAGGCGTCGCCGTCCTGGGCGATGCGTGCGATCATCGTGTCGAGAGCGGCGAGGTCGAGGCCGGCATAACCGAGCGCGCGCCCAGGGGAACCCTCGCCGGCCTTCACCAACGCGGCGATTTCGGCCTCGCTCGCGTCGGGTGACTGAGCGCGCACCACTGCCTCTACTGATACCGCGTCGAGTGCATCAAAACGCAGCAAGCGACAGCGCGAGCGGATCGTTGGCAGCAGCCGGCCCGGCGCGTGACTGATAAGAAGGAAGATGGTGCCCGCCGGCGGCTCTTCGAGGTTCTTGAGCAGTGCGTTAGCGCCGCCACGTTCAAGGTCGTCGACGGCGTCGATGATCACCACCCGGCGCGGGCTCATCGTCGGGCTGGTCGCGAACATAGGCTGGAGTGTGCGGACCTGCGCGATGGTGATACTACGCACGAGGTCCGCGTCTTCCTTGCCGTCCTTGGTGAGACGCTGGAGCACCCGATAGTCAGGGTGCGCGCCGGCGGCGATCAGGTTGCGGGTGCGACTCGTGTCGGGAACGGCGAGACCATCGAAGAGGATTTCGCCTGCGGCCTCGGCGAGCAGTCGCGACGCAGCGGCGCGTGCAAAGCTGCCCTTGCCGCGGCCCTGAGCGCCGGTGAACAACCAGGCATGATGCAGCGAGGGCCCGCGCATCGCTGTGAGAAACGCGTTCTGGGCCAAGGCATTGCCGAGAATTGGCGTCATGGCAACAGGTCCGCGAGATCAGAGAGGATCGCGCGGGTGACGACTTCGGCGGAGGCCGTCGCGTCGATGACGCGGAAGCGGTCGGGCTCGGCGCCGGCAAAGCGGCGGAAAGCAGCGGCGACATCGACGTGAAACCTCTCTCCCCGAGCCGCGAAGCGATCGGCGCCCGCGCCATCGCGGATTTCGGCGCGGGCTGCCCCGGCTTCGGGTGACAGTTCGAGTACGAACGTGCGGTCGGGTAGAAGCCCGCGCGACCCGAAGCCATGCAATGCGAGTATTGCGGCATCGTCGATTCCACCGGCCACCCCTTGATAGGCGCGTGAACTGTCGATGTAGCGGTCACAGATCACCCAATTGCCCGCCCCGATCGCTGGATTGATCACCTTCTCGACATGATCTGCGCGCGCCGCGGCGAAGAGCAATGCCTCGCTGTGCGGGCTCCAGCGGGTAACCGCGCCCTGCATCAGCAATCCGCGGATCGCTTCCGCGCCTTCGCTGCCGCCGGGCTCACGGGTGACGATCACCCCGAGCCCGCGTGCGCGAAACGCATCGGCGAGCCGGTTTGCCTGAGTAGACTTGCCAGCCCCCTCCCCACCCTCGAGCGAAATGAAGCGCCCGTTCACCCGCCGAACAGCGAGGTGAAGCCATTCCACGCACGGCGGAAGAAGCCCGCGCTGCCGATGTTGTTGGCGGCGACCAAAGGCATACGCTGCTCGCCGCTGTCCGGCGTGAAGACGACAAGATCGGCGATATGCTGGCCGGCCTGGATCGGCGCCTTGATCGGGCCGTCATAGACGACCTTGATCTTCATGGCCGGGCTCGTGCCCGAGGGGATCGTCACAGCGAGATCGCGCGGCGCGACGAGGCCGACGCTGGTGGCGTCGCCACCTTGCACTTCGGCGGTCTCAATCTGCTTGCCCGACTTGACCAACGGCTGCGACTTCCATGCGCGGAAGCCCCAGTCCATGAACTTGATCGATTCAGATGCCCGCCCGTTAAAGCTGTCGAGCCCTGCCACCACCATCACCAACCGTCGGCCGTTCTGCTCGGCCGATCCGGTGAAGCCGTAGCCGGCCTCGTCGGTATGCCCGGTCTTAAGGCCATCGGCGCCGGCGACATGGCCGAGCAAAGGATCGCGATTGGCCTGGGTGATGTCGGCGCCGGCACCGAGAGTCTTGCCCCAGGTGAAGTTCGGTAGCGAATAATATTTTTTGTACAGATCATGATGGTTCTGGATCGTTGCGGCGGCAAGATGCGCGAGATCTCGCGCCGTCACATAGGTCACCCCATTGTCGGGCCAGCCGTTCGCCGTGCCGAAATGACTATTGGTGAGGCCGAGCGTGGCGGCCTTCTGGTTCATCAGATTAACAAACGCCTCTTCGGTGCCCGCAATGCCCTCGGCCAGTACGACACACGCGTCATTACCCGAGAGCGTGACGATGCCTTTAAGCAGATTGTCCACGCTGACGCTCTCGCCGGTCGACAGGAACATGGTCGAGCCCGCCTTGGGACCGTGCCACTTCTCCCACGTTTCCGGGCGCACGGTGAATTTGGTGTCGAGCTTCAGCTCGCCGCGCTTGATCATGTCGAAGGCGACATAGACCGTCATCATCTTGGCGAGCGACGCCGGCGGCATCCGGCGATCCGGATCCTTCGAATACAGGACCGCGCCCGACGATAGATCTTCCATATAGGCGATCGGCGCGGTCGTCTCGAATGGCGGTGCAGCGGCGATCGAGGACTGCGCCAGAAGGGCGGTAAGGATCGGAGCGGCGATCAACTTTTTCATGACGGTATCCGGACGTTAGTTAAGTGTTTCAATCCTCGCGGAGGATTCGAGCATCGCCATAGCCGTGGCGCGCGGCCGCGTCACGCGCGTGCGTCGCCTCTGTCGAATCGGTGAACGGCCCAAGCCGCACCCGCCATAGCCGGCCGACCGGCGATACGTGGCCACCGAGCTTGGTCGCCAGCGCCTGGGCGCTGCTGCGGGCGGAAAGCGTAACGACCTGAACATAGAGGCCGCCGCTCGCTGGCGCCGGACGTGCCACCGGAGGGCGCGGCGCGGCAGGATGAGATGCCATGGGACGATCCGGCTCCGGATAGCTCGCGCCGGCCTTGACGGGCGCTGGCCGGGCAATCGACCGCGCCGCCACTGGCTTGGGTCGGGGCGTGGGCGGTGCAGCGCTTTGCGTCGGCAAGCGATGACGCAGCGGCACCAGCAATACCGGCGGCGTATCGGGCCGCGCGCCGGCCGGCTGGCCAGCGTTCAACGCATGCTGGTCCATCGGTGACGGCAGCACGCGGCGCACTCGCACCGGCAGAGTTTCGGTCGAGGTGACGCCAAGCAAGTCGCCGCTCGCGCGCGACAGGCCGACGATCTTGTCGGTCTGGCCCAAACGTTCGAGCACCGGCAGGATAACGGTCTTGCCCGTGTCGAGGGCGGTCAGTTCGACGAAGCTGCCGATCGGCAGGCTGGCGTGGGCGACGCCGAGCCGCGGCGATTCGTACCAGCCGGCATAGCCGACCGTATCGTAGCGCTCGCCCTCTGGCCCATTGGCGGAGGTGCCGCGCGGGCCGGAGGCGGTGACGCCTGGGGGAAGCGGATCGCCCTGCCCGGATTCCCCCGCCGGCACCGCTGGTCCGGAATAGACCGGCGCCGGCGGCAGTTGAGCGAGATTGCCGCCGCCACAGGCGGAGAGTGACACGGCGAGCGCTGTAATTCCCCAGCGTCGGGCAAGCCCCCTTACCCGTTCGCGGCGACCTTGTCGAAACATCGCTTTTTCTACCGCTCCGACAAAAGGAGAAGAACGGCCGTTCGACAAGGTCAGAACAAACGAGAGGGAGGGTCTGGAGTCGGTCACCGACACATCACCGCGCAACCGCATCCGCCAACAATCCCACCGAGAGAGCATAAAAATTCGAGCAATTGTAATCGAGGATCACCCGGTAATTGCCGGTGACCAGGTAGGCGGTTGCGCCGGGACCATCGGGCTCGAGCAGCGTAGCAAGCACGCGGTCGCCCGGCCAGGCGCGGTCGACCGGCGTGATCCCGAGCGTGCGCCATTCGGACATCGTCTTCCACCGGCTGTGGCGATCGAACACCCTCGGGCAGCGCGGCGCGCTGGTCTTATCGATCAGGGCGCTGCGATCGAGCCCCGACGGGGTAGTGACCGCCAAGCCCCAGGGCTGGCCGGCGCGCCAGCCGGCGGCGCGGAAGTAATTGGCGATCGAGGCGAGCGTGTCGGCCCGGCTGGTCCAGATATCGGCCTTGCCGTCGCCATCGCCATCGCGTGCTAAGCGGAGGTAGACCGAGGGCAAGAATTGCGGGCCGCCGAACGCGCCTGCCCAACTGCCGGTCAGTCGCGTGCGGGGCACGCCGCGGTCGATCATCTTGAGTGTGTCGATGAACTCTTCTTGAAACAGCGCGCGGCGACGCCCTTCATAAGCGAGCGTGGCGAGCGAGCGGGGCAGATCGAACCCGCCCATCACCGCGCCGTAATTGGTCTCATGCCCCCAGATCGCGACCATGATCGACTCGGGAACCCCGGTCTCGGCCTCGATCCGCGTCAGCCTATAGCGCTCGGCCTGATAGGCAGCGCGCCCCCGCGAAATTCGCGAGGCGTCGACATGTTGGGCCTTATAGGGCGCAAAGGGTGGCGGCGGGGCGGTGGGATTGGCGCCGGGCTGGGCACGGTCGAGTTCGATCACTCGCGGGTTGAGGGTTAGCGTCGGTAGCACCGAATCGATCGTCGCCCGGCTGACACCCTCACCTAGAGCAACGCCCCGCACGTTCTGCAGATAGGCTTGGAAGCCGGCTTCGTCCTGCGCGCCGACCGGCGAAGTGCTGAGCAGCAGCGCGGTGGCGAGCATTAGGCGTGCGCGCATTTTGGTTAAGATCCCGAGCATGGGGGCACCGTGCCATATCGGCGGCGTGGCGTGTATCCCTTTTATCCGGTCTTGCGTCGAACCACCGCCTCGTCTTAAGCGTGGGGTTCGCGGATAGGTGGCCGAGTGGTCTATGGCAGCGGTCTTGAAAGCTACCGGACCTTGTCGGCGTAGGTGTGAAACAGGAGTATAATTACAGCGGGTTAGCGGTAGGTCGGTTTAGGTTGCGGGTGCACCCATAAGCCTGTCATAAGCTGCCAACCCGGAAACGGTATGGAAGAGTGTCCGAGTGGTTTAAGGAACTGGTCTTGAAAACCAGCGATGGGGCAACCCATCCGTGGGTTCGAATCCCACCTCTTCCGCCATCCGCTATGATCGTCGCAAGCTACCGCGGCTTGTTATAGCGCCGCTGGCGCCTCAACCCAATCGCGAAACAGTTGGAACAACTGGGAGATCGAGAGGTCCGCACGACGTCTCGAAGACGTCGCCCTTCACGTCGGCGACCCACCAACTGCCGAGTCGCTGCCATTCTTCCAAATCGTCAGCGGGCTCGCCGTGCGTCGCCTTCACGAATCGCCGCCCATGCAACTCAGTTTCGCGTAGATCGATCTTGAGGGTCCAGCCGGGGTTATCAAGCGTGTCGATCTTCACGCCGTAGGAATGCTCCCAATCGGAATTACACTCGGCCAGATACCATTGCATCAGCCACGCAAGACTATCATCCCAGGCAGCAATCTTGCTCCGGGATCGAAGCGAGTGTTTGTCATGGGGCAGTCGCAGGAGATTGGCGGCGATGTGCTTGATGGTGGCGAAATTGGCCGGAGCGTTGTCGGTTCTGACGCGGCATTCGTCATCACGAAACACCATGGCGAGCACCCCGTGCAGGTTATTTTCGATCGCCTGCTGACTGCGGACGATCGGCCCGGGCTGGTCGGCCGGCAAATTTAGTGAGCGGATGTAAAAAGCGGGTCTCCTGCTCTGTCTTGCTGCCGATCTTGCGGGTGTTTTCGATGATGATGAGGCTCTTCAACCCAGGCCACCCATGCCGTTTTTGCAGCCAGGCGATATTATGGATGACGGTAGTCGTCCGCGTTTCGATCCGACCATGGTCACATCAACAGCCTCATACCGGCTACTCTTGCTGTCGACAAAAAGTTGCGCCATCTGTTCGTCGACGAACAGCCTGACGTCACTGTGCAGTGTATTTTGATTGCCTTTGAGGGCTAGGAAATAGTCCGCCTTCTGGTCGATGATCTGCTGCGCGATCGCGCTGACACCCCGTGGCGTCGATGGTGATGATCGCGCCCTCGATCTCCAGCATTTCGAGCAGTCGGGGGATCGCCATGATCTCATTGGCCTTATCTCCGACCTTGACTGACCCAGCATCAGCCGTTGGCGCGCGGCAAAGGCAGAGACCATGTGAATTGCAGCCTTGGCTCCCTTGGATCGTCGCACCGTCTTGCCGTCGATCGCAATCACCTGCGACGCCGCGCCTGTCAGCGACGCGACCCACGCGACAAAGCAGCGTTAAAAGGCCTCGGCATCAAGCGTCGCGAGGATATCGCCGAGGTGATTGTCAATTGGCGTTGAAAAGGGGCTGACTCACATTCCGTGCAGATTTGAAGATCGCCGGTCGGATTGCCACTTCCTGCTGTGGCTAGACAGGAGCGGCAAGCGATGGGTGCACGGGATGGGGGGATAGCCTGTCGCTACCAGGTTGATCGTAAATCACAGGGCGGTCGTTGATGGTGTCGTCCGGATGTCGGGCCGGTTGGCGTGCGTCGCACGCACCCTGTCTGGATTGTGGCACGACGTCGACGTCTTGCGACAGCCGGTACGATCGCAGGCTTTCGGATTTGGCGGTTAGCGTGCGAAGGCTGAGCTTCGGCTGCGTAGCGTAGCCCCCGACTACGCGAAGCGAAGCAGCGTGATCCGTAGTGCCTGGGCACTTGCTAAATGGTGGAGAGTCCCTTCTTTAGCCCCGCACCGGCGGCGCCACACGCCGCAGTATGAAGAAGAACGGCAGCGCGAAGTCGCGATAGTCCATGACACCGAGCAGTGTCTCAGCGTCGATCCGCCGGAACACGTCGTTGATCGGAAGCCGGTCGTAGAGCATCGTCGCGCTCACTTGCCCGCGATACTCGGTCATGCGCAACCGTGCTGTGGGCTTGGTAGTGGCAAGCAGTTCCTCGCCAGCTCGAAAGGCCATCGCGACCAAGCGGTTCGTCTGCAGATGCCATTTTGTAGCCAGTGCCACCGGCAGGAAGCGCGGATCGACCGAGACCAGCGCGTGCTCCTCACCGAACAGCAAAGGGTGGGCGACCTCCGTGCTCAGAAACGCCTTACCGTACCAGCCGAATGCCTCGAGCATGCCGTCGAACGGGTGACCGGTCGAGAGTCCCGAACCGCGCCACCTGCCGATGACCTCGGCGAGGCTGGCCGGCGGCAGAGCATCGCAGGCGGCGAGCGCGTCCTCCAACGTGGTACCGTCACGTTGTGCCCGTGCCAACCAGTCGCTTTCGTTCATTTCCGCTTCCCGATCTATGGTCGGGATAGATACCCTTGAGACCGGCTTTTGGTTCACCGTTTTAGGCGACCGCGGCGACCGGCCGTCGGGCGTAGAGCCCATAGAGCAAAATCACCGCGTAGCAGAGCGCCGGCAGCAGCAAGGCGAAGCGCAGGCTACTGTTGTCGGCGAGCAGCCCAGTCAGCGGCGGCACGATCGCACCGCCGACAATCGCCATTGCGATCACGCCCGAGCCTTCGGCCGCGCGCTTGCCCAAGCCTTCGCTGGCGAGAGTGAAGATAGTTGGGAACATGATCGAGTTCATCAGCCCGATTGCGAGTAGCGACCAGCCCGAGACCAGCCCGACCGTATTGGCCGAAATCAGAATCAGCGCGATTGCTCCGGTAGCCACGCAGGCCAGCACCTTGCCCGGTGATACCAGCCGCAGCACGAACCCGCCGATGAACCGTCCGAGCAGCGCGCCGCCCCAGTAAAAGCCGACATGCTTGCCGGCCGATTCGCCGCTGATCCCGAGCGCATCGGCCTGCATCAGATAGCTCACAATCAGCGAGCCGATCGATACTTCGGCGCCGACGTAGAGGAAGATGCCGAGCGCGCCGATGCCAAAACGCGGTCGCCGCAGCAGGTCGAATGCCTTGAGGATGCTGCCGCTGTCGTCGATCGGGTCCTTAAGCCGCTTGCGCTGCGACCACACCACGATCGCCACCACCACCAGCGCGATCGCAAGGCCGAGATAGGTATGGACCACCGTTTGCGTCTCGGCGGTGCGATAGGCGTCGAGCGCCGCGCCGCTGAGTGTCTTGGGATCAACCTTGGCGAGTGACCCCAAAATCAGGATCGAGCCGACGATCGGGAAGATCGTGGTGCCGAACGAGTTGAACGCCTGCGCAAAGGTGAGCCGGCTTGACGCGGTCTTCGCCGGCCCGAGCAGCGAGATCAGCGGATTGGATACGACCTGGACCATGGTGATACCCGCCGCCAGCACGAACAGCGCGATCAGGAACACCCCGAACATCCCCGACGAGGAGGCTGGCACGAACAGCAGGCAGCCCGCGGTCATCGTCAGCAGCCCGATCGCAGCCGAGCGCAGATAACCCGCCTTGCGCACGATTGCCGCGGCGGGGATCGAAAAGATAAAATAGGCGGCGAAGAACGCCGACTGGACCAGCAGCGCCTGGCCGTAGCTGAGGGTGAACAGGTCCTTCAGCTTGGGGATGATCACGTCGTTGAGACTAGTGATGCCGCCGAAGATGAAGAACAGGGCAAACACAAACGGCTGCAGCCCGGGGGCGCTGACGCCTGCATCGGCCGCAGCGGGCTGAATCGGATCGGTCGAGGAGAGCGGAGTAATGGCCATGAGGCCTCATGCCCGCGACCGAGGGCCTTTGGCAACCCAAGGAGTTGCAAGGAGTCGTTTGCGTCCGACGCGGCTTGGTTATACCATGATTCCCAGGCGACATTCGATCGTCGGGAGAGAGCCATGGCCACCGCCGTCCTTCACAGCGCATCGATGCGCGACACCGAATGGGAGGCGCGCCTGCAACTCGCCGCCTGCTACCGCGTGTTCGACATGCTCGGTTGGTCCGAGATGATCTACAACCATATTACTCTGAAGGTACCCGGCGAAGATGGCGCCTTTCTGATCAACCCGTATGGGCTGCATTTCAGCGAGGTCACCGCCTCCAGCTTGGTCAAAATTGACATCGACGGCAATAAGCTCGACGGCAGTCCTTATCCGGTCAACCTGGCCGGCTTCACCCAGCATGCCGTGTTCCACCGCCACCTGCCCGATGCGCATTGCATTATGCACACCCACACCACTGCCGGCATGGCGGTGAGTTCGGTTGAAGGTGGGTTGCTCCCGAGCAATTTCTATGCGTGCAATTTCATCGGACAGATCGCTTATCACGATTTCGAGGGTGTGACAGTGCGTTCGGAAGAAGGCGCGCGGCTGGTTGGCAATCTCGGAGTCAAGCGGGTGATGTTCCTGCGCAACCATGGTATATTAGTGATGGGTCGGACGCTGCCTGAAGCGTTCTTGAAGCATTGGGCGCTGCAGCGCGCCTGCGAGATCCAGGTCGCCACCGCCGCGATGGGCCAGCCGTTGCTGGTGCCGCCGGAGGTGATCGCAGTGCACCAGCGCGACATGCACATGGTCCAGATTCCCGGCGGCGCGGGCAAAGCCGATTTCGACGCGATGGTGCGCAAAGTCGATCGGATTGACCGGAGTTGGCGGGACTGACCGCCATCGCCGCCCATCACGCGGCATTCGACTATACGGCAAGATCAGCGCAGCAGATGCAAGATCGCATATATCAGGCCCCAGGACGCGGCCGTAGCGCTGAGCAGGATCAGCAGGCGGACGCGAATTGGCCAACGCTCGATATACGGCGCAGCATAATTTGAATCGGTAAACGTTACTTTACTGGGCGAGGCTTCAAATGCCTCACTCGCATCCTCTACCATATAAACCTCTATGCGAACTCCGCTACGATTACGCGACGCGCTGCACAGATGCCTAATAAATCCGATATTTTCTATATGTAATAGTGTTTAATTTGGATCTAATAAGCCGGTATTATCTATTTTAGCCATTATGTTAAAATTGAGTATTACGGAATCGAAATATAGTTAGCCAAAGCGGTAGCCGGAGACGGTCCACCCCAATACGTTTCCGCGATAATCGCACCGCGCGGCATCGCCTGTCCCCGCGCCGAGCGCCACCATCAGTGGTAGCAGGTGCTCCTCGCGAGGATGGGCGTAGCGAGCAAGCGGCAGCTTTTCCCAGTCTGTAACCCGCTGCGCCCGCACCGCCGGATCGCCTTCGGTTACCGCCGCGGTCAGCCCGGCATCCCAGACATCGGCCTGCGCGGTGACCCAATCGCCCCGTTCGCGCATGTTGTGGAAGCTCATCCCTGATCCGACGATCAGCACTCCTTCGTCACGCAAAGGGGCCAGCGCCTGGCCGATCGCGATATGCGCCGCGGGATCGAGGTCGGCGCGCAGCGACAATTGCACCAACGCGATGTCGGCTTCGGGCACCGCTACCTTCATCGGGATGAACACGCCGTGATCCCAGCCCCGCGCAACATCCTCGCCAACCGGAAAGCCTCCACCGCGGATCAGTTCGGCCGCCCGACGGGCGACGTCGGGCGCGCCCGGCGCGTTCCAGCGCAGGCGATAGGTGTGCTCGGGAAAGCCGTAATAGTCGAACAGCAACTCGGGCGCCGCACCGGTGTTCACCGTCACGTCGCGCTCTTCCCAATGGCCTGAGACCAGTAGGATCGCGCGCGGGCGTTCGGGCAGCGAGTCGATGAGGCCCGCGAGATAGGCCTGCATTGGCCGCCACATTGAATCGGCCGGACCGCCGTTCGGGTCCATGAAGAAGCAGGGGCCGCCGCCATGCGGCACGAAGAGCGTGGGAAGGGTCATCGGCCTCATATCGTCCCCGCGCTGCCGGCCGACAATTGCGCGGGCGGAAACGCGCCGTTTCGGTTTGCGCATAGCGGCGCTAGGGTAGTGCGATGACTCGCTTCACCGTCAACAATCAGCCCGTTGAATATCGGATGGATCCGCAGACCCCGTTGCTGTGGGCACTGCGCGACGGCTCCAATCTGACGGGCACCAAATATGGCTGCGGCACAGGCCAATGCGGCGCGTGTACGGTGGATATCGACGGTACCGCGGTGCGATCGTGCCAAGTGTCGATCGCCGCGATCGAGGGCAGCTTCGTCACCACCATCGAGGGGCTGTCGCACGACCGCAGTCACCCCGCGCAACTCGCCTTTCTTGCGCAAAATGTTACGCAATGCGGCTTCTGCGTTCCGGGCATGATTATGGCCGTGTCGGTGCTGCTCAAGCAGAACCACGACCCATCCGAGGAGGAAATCCGTAAAGGGATCACGAATCTGTGTCGCTGCGGCATCTATCCGCGGCTGGTCGAGGCGATCCAGCGGGCGGCCCGCGTTCAACGCGACGACGACACGATCGCACCGATCGCCATCCCCGGCACCTCGCCGACCGCTGCGGCGCGTGCGGAGCCGGCGCTAACACCGCGATAAGCTTTCGGATTGCTGCACGACCAATTCAGCCGGCGCTCAACCGACTCGTACCAAAAGAACCACAATAGGGCGGCATCTCGCTCGCACCGCCGGGAGACAGGATATGCGTATTTCAATTATGGCGGCGTTGATGGCCGCATCCGCGCTGGCGCCATCGTTCGCCGCGGCGCAGGACCGCCAGGAGCGCAGCGGCGGCGGCGGCGCCCCCCACCCTCAGGCGCCACACCAGGGTGGTGGCCGCGGCGCGCCGTCTCCTGGTCAGGCCCGCTCGCAGGCCCCCGCCCCTCAACAGGCGCGCCCACAGCAGGCCGCCCCGCAGGTGCCGCAGCCGCCGCGTCCGCAGTTCAACGGCGGCGGACGGCCTGACTTCAGCCAGCGCGGGCCGGGACACGGCGTGCCGCAAGTACCGCAGGGACAGCCGCAGCAGGTCCGGGGTCAACCAGGAGGCCAGGATCGCGGACAAAGCCAATTCCGTCGCGGCGGCGACGATCGCGGCAATCCCGGTCGTCAGCAATTCCAAGGCCAACAATTCCAGGGACAACAGTTCCAGGGACAACAGTTCCAGGGCCAAGATCGCGGCAATCGCGCGTCCGGCGGCTCCCCCGGCCAGCAATCCCGCCCCAATGACCGCAACCGCGGCGATTATCGCGGCGGTTGGAACGGTAATGCCGGTCGCGGCAGTCCGCAGGGCTGGAACCGCGGCTGGCGCGGCAATGGCCAGTATAACTGGCAGAGCTATCGCAATAGTAACCGCCAGGCTTATCGCTTGCCGCGCTATTACGCCCCGAATGGTTATAATTACGGCTATCGGCCGTTCGGGATCGGCGCCTATCTCGACGAGATGCTGTATGACCAGAGCTATTGGATCGACGACCCCTATGACTATCGCCTGCCCCCAGCCTATGGGCCTTACCGATGGGTGCGCTACTATAATGACGCGCTGTTGGTAAACATCTACACCGGCGAAGTTGTGGACGAGATTTCGGGGATTTTCTGGTAAGCGCGGCAGGCCCGGCACGAACCCGCCGGGCCTCTTGCTTTTTACCACGCGCGTGGCGATTTGCAGAATTGTGAGATTCTTTTCCTCCAAGAAACCTGGAAAGCCGTCGGCCGTGCGGCGACAGGTGGGGCAGGACGTCGCGGAGCGCCTGAACGGCGCCGCCGAGCGGGTGCCGACCGAGACCGTACAATTCTACCACCGTGCCGATTTCCTCTCCCCCGCGGAATGCAACGCGCTGGTGCGGATGATCGACATCAACCGGCGTCCCTCCACCTTGCTTTCACAGGATGCCGCGCCCGAATTTCGCACCAGCGAGAGCTGCGACATGGATCGCTGGTCGCCAGACGTGCAGCCGCTCGACGAGCGCTTCGCCAATTTCCTCGGCATCCCGCCCGAACATGGCGAGACGATGCAGGGGCAGCGCTATGCCCCCGGCCAGCAATTCCGCGCCCACCACGACTATTTCCACGAGGGCCAGCCTTATTGGCAGGCGATGAAGAATCAGGGCGGTCAGCGCACTTGGACCGCGATGGTCTATCTTAACGACGTCACCGAGGGGGGCGCGACTTGGTTTCCGCAGGCCGGGATGCGGGTAGCGCCCAAGCGCGGCCTGCTGCTCGCCTGGAACAACATGAAGCCCGATGGCAGCCCGAACGAGTGGACGCTGCACGAGGGAATGCCGGTGCAGCGCGGGGTGAAGTACATCATCACCAAATGGTTCCGCGAGAAACCCTGGGCGACGCTAGCGCGCTGAGCGGCCGCGGAATTGGATGGGAGTTCCCCCTCCTCGTTCGTGCCGAGCCGGTCGAAGCACGACCCTTCTGCCCAACGGCAGAAAGAAAACGGTCCTTCGACGACGCCAGGCGAACGAAAAAGAAGAGCGAACAGTGCCAACGAAGGTCCTCCCAGGTGGCGCACATAGGCGTAGCCCCCGAACCGCGCTAAGCGAGCGGTCATGAACGCCGTACTCAACATCGAACGCTCCATCCTCGGCCAACCCTGGCGCTGGCGCGGGCTTTCCGCCGACGCCCGCGATCCCGGCTTTGCCCCCGACGATCTCGTGACCCAACTGCTGCTAACCCGCGGCTGCCCCCGCGACATGCTCGAGGCGCATCGCAACCCCAGCATCCGCGGCTTCATGCCCGACCCCTCGATCTTCCGTGACATGGATCAAGCTGCCGAGCGGATTGCCAAGGCAGTACAGTCGGGAGAAAGCGTCACCGTGTTCGGCGACTATGACGTCGACGGCGCGACGTCAGCCGCTTTGTTGATCCTGTTATTGCGCGACCTGGGGCTGGAAGCCCGCGCTTATATCCCCGACCGGCTGATGGAAGGCTATGGTCCCTCGGGCGCTGCGCTGGTGCGGATCGCTGAGGGCGGCGCGACCCTGATCGTCACCGTCGATTGTGGCGCGCAGGCGTTCGAGGCGCTGCAGATGGCGCGGGACGTCGGTGTCGACGTGATCGTGGTCGACCACCATAAATGCGCCGCCGCGCTGCCGATCGCCCATTCGCTCGTGAACCCCAACCGGCTCGACGAGGGCGCGGGCGCCGCGCACGGTCACCTCGCGGCAGTCGGCGTCGCCTTCCTACTTGGCGCGGCACTGATCCGCACGCTGCGCGCCCGCGGCCATTTCACGAGTCGGCCCGAGCCGCGGCTGCTCGACTTCCTCGACATCGTTGCGCTCGGCACCGTGGCCGATGTGGCGCAGCTCAAGGGCCTGAACCGCGCGTTCGTGGCGCAAGGCCTCAAAGTAATGGCGCAGCGACGCAACATCGGTCTGACCGCGCTGATCGAGTCCTCGCGATTGACCCGCGCGCCGACCTGCAGCGACCTTGGCTTCGCATTGGGGCCCAGGATCAACGCCGGTGGTCGGGTCGGCAAGTCCGATCTTGGCGTGCGCTTACTCACCACCCGTGACCCCGAGGAGGCGCGCGGAATCGCCGAGGAGCTCGACCGGCTCAACGAGGAGCGCCGTGCGATCGAAGCCGAAGTCCAACTCGCGGCGGAAACCGCAAGCGATACCCAGCACAATCGTGCGGTGGCAGTGATCGCGGGCTTTGGCTGGCATCCGGGCGTGATCGGCATCGTCGCCGGACGGCTGAAGGAAAAGCTCGGCCGGCCGGCGATCGTTATCGCGCTCGACGAGAATGGCATCGGCAAGGGGTCGGGCCGGTCGATCTCGGGAGTCGACCTTGGCGCGGCGGTGATGGCGGCGAAGGACCACGGGCTACTCGTCGCCGGCGGCGGCCATGCGATGGCGGCGGGACTGACCATCGCCGCGTCGCAGATCGATGCATTCGCGGAATTCCTCGACGAACGGCTGCAGGCGGCAGTGACCAAATCGCGCGGCGAAAACGCGCTGCTGCTCGATGCCGTGCTGTCGCCCGGCGGCGTGTCGGTCGAACTGGTGGCAGCGATGGAGGCCGGTGGCCCCTATGGCATGGGTTGGCCGGCGCCGCGGGTGGTGGCGGGGCCGGTGCGAGTGATCAAAGCCGACGTGGTCGGTAACGGTCATGTTCGCGCGATCGTCTCAGGCGACGACGGCCGGCCGCTTAAGACGGTTGCCTTCCGTCAGGCCGAAAGTGTGCTGGGACAGGCGCTGCTGGGCGCGCCGCCGCACCGGAAACTGTGGGTCGCGGGACGGGCGAAGATCGACGACTGGTCGTCACGCCCGTCGGCCGAACTGCATCTCGACGATGCGGCCTGGGCAGATTGAACGTTCTGCTCTTGACCGCGGCCGCTCCTTTCCGTAACCGCCGCTTCTCGCTGACGGCCCCTTCGTCTAGCGGTTAGGACGCGGCCCTTTCACGGCTGAAGCACGGGTTCGATTCCCGTAGGGGTCACCAACGTTTTCAATGACTTAGTGTCACTTTTTTCATTTCGATAGCGTAATCGTCTAAAACTCGTCTCATATACTCTCCCGAATTTCCTCGGATTTTCTCGGACATATGACTCGCGTCGTCAGCGATAGCTTTCATCCAGCTGACGCCTTTCGACTGCTTCTCGTAAGCTTGCGACGATGATCAATGTGCTCCGTCGATCCTTGGCAATTTTGATTTCGCCGGACGCGATCAGTTCGTAGATACGCGAGCGGCTGATGCCGGTCATCGCGACGGCTACTGGGATCCGCACGCTGATGGGCTCCACAACTGTGCTGGCCGACTGGGTAGCCACTCTCGGGGCGACTTTTGCACGTCCCTTAGAGCGTGCTGTGGTCGGACTGGCATCTTATCGGACAAACAGTGTGGTGCCACGGGTGGAGCAGCTTGCCATGTTGGTAGGCGCACGCCATATCCTGTTTCAGATGCCATAACGCTGTTTAGAGGTACGGAATGACGATCCAAGTCGCGGTAACCGCAAGCGGGCGCATGAGCCTTCCTGCGGACATCAGGAAGCGTCATGGTCTGACCGGCGGTGGAGCGGTCTTCGTCGACGAGACGGCCGACGGAATCGTTCTGCGAACCGCCGAGCAGGTCTTGGCGCGGGCGCGCGCCATCGCCAGACAATATGACAAGGCGGATGGTGCCAGCGTCGATGACTTCCTTGCCAACCGTGCGGCCGAGAGCGGGCAATGAGCGCAGTCGTTCTCGATGCATCGGCGCTGCTCGCGCTGCTGCGGGGCGAGGCAGGTTCCAAGAAAGTCGAAGGGGTCTTGTCCGGCGCGTGCATGTCGGTGGTCAACATGGCCGAGGTAGCGTCCCACTATTCGAAGTTGGGCATGCCCGACGACGAGGTCGGCGCAATGCTGAAGCCGCTGCCGATCTCCCTCATTGATGTAGACGCGGACCAATGTTGGGAAGCGGGACGGCTTCGTGGCCTTACCGTCGAGGCAGGCTTGTCGCTCGGCGATAGGTTCTGCCTGGCGCTTGCGAAGCGTGAAAAGCTGCCGGCGTGGACTGCCGACAAGAAGTGGCGCGATGTTGCCGATGCAGCGGGCGTCAAAGTCGTTGCGATCCGGTAGGTGTAGTGGCTCGCAATGATGATCGCTTGGAACTGCAATAAAGGACTGTTTCCGGCTCGCATTGCGTGTGACGGATCGTGGCGGGCGGCGCACGTTCATTGAGACGCAAATCACATTCGGTGCGACGGACGCGAGATGTTCGCGAAGCGGTGCAGGATCGCGGCTCTATGTCGATCGAGCCTATAATAATTGGCGTCATATATCGACGTCAGGCGAGTCCGGGCTGAGGATGGTCTTTGACGCCAGATGCGCCGCGAGAAGATTAAAGTAGGCAGGTGCACGGTGGAGCGGCTGATGCGAACCATGGGCCTGGCAGGGGTAAGGCGTGGAAAGACCACGATCACCACTGTCAGCAATCCCAAGGCGCCTTGCCCGCTGGACCAGGTGAACCGTCAGTTCAACGTTAGCCGCCCCAATGCCTTGTGGGTGGTCGACTTCACCTACGTCCACACCTGGGTGGGCTTTGTGTACGTGGCCTTCGTGATCGACGCCTACGCCCGACGTATCGTCGGCTGGAAGGTCAGCACCTCGGCTACCGCAAGCTTCGTTCTGGATGCGCTGGAACAAGCGATCCACGCTCGCAGGCCGGGCCCGGCAGACAAGCTGATCCACCACAGCGACCGTGGCGTCCAATACCTCGCCATGAGTTACACCCAACGCCTGGCGGAAGCCAGGCTGGCGCCCTCGGTCGGCAGCGTCGGTGACTCCTATGATTGTGAGTATACCGGTGCAGTCTGGGAGGCCTGACCCGTCCTTACGATTGACCACGTGTCATGGCGTTGATCTGTCGGCCCTCCAGGCTGCACCCGGGGCGTCGCGAGACGTGACTTGATAGGAGCCTGAGGGAGTGCCGTCCCATCACAGTCCTGTCCGCTCGCCAAGCGCCTTCGGGTTCCACCAACCTGGAGGACCGGTATGCATGATATCACACCCGACGCCATCGTCATCGGCGTCGATACCCATAAGGACGCCCACGTCGCAGTCGCTATAAACGGCCTGGGTGCGCGGCTTGCCACCGCTTCCTTCCCGGTAACGACCCAAGGCTACCGGCAACTCGCAGACTGGGCGGCCAGTCATGGCACCGTGCACACCATCGGTATCGAAGGTACCGGGTCATACGGTGCCGGTCTCACGCGGTCACTGACTGCCATGGGCCTGCGCGTCATCGAGGTCGGCCGGATCAACCGCCAGCTACGTCGCCGACATGGCAAGACCGATACAGTCGATGCCGAGTCCGCTGCACGAAGCGTGCTGGCTGGCGATGCGCAGGGTCAGCCCAAAACGGGCGATGGTGCCGTCGAGATGATCCGTCATCTCAAGATCGCCCGCGATACCGCGCTCAAGGCTCGAACTCAGGCGATGGTCACGCTCAAGACGCTGCTGGTCAACGCGCCGCAGGCGCTGCGCGAGCGGTTCATCGGCATCACTGGCAAGAAGACGCTTATCCGCGGACTTGCGGCGCTGCGCCCAGGCACGCCGGTATCTACCACCGCGTCGGCGAAAATGGCGCTACGCGCGCTGGCCAATCGGTGGCTGATGCTGGATGCCGAGATCAAGGAGCATGAGAGCGTCCTCGAAGAGTTGGTGCGAGCGCAGGCACCCGCACTGATGGACGCGCCAGGCATATCGACCGGCACGATCGCCGACATGCTCATCGTTCTGGGGGACAATCCCCAGCGAATCCGGTCGGAGGCAGCGTTCGCCAAGCTCTGCGGCGTCTGTCCAGTGCCGGCATCGAGCGGCAAGACCAGCCGCCATCGCCTCAACCGCGGCGGCAATCGCCGGGCGAACGCCGCCCTGTACCGCGTCGCGCTTGTCCGGATGCGGCATCACCCTCCAACCCGCGAATATATCCAGCGCCGAACTGCCGAAGGCAAATCACCTCGTGAAATCCGTCGATGCCTGAAGCGCTACATCGCCCGCGAAATCTACCACCATCTTTGCACCGCAAAGCAGCCGGAGATCGCCTGCGCAAAAGGCGCTTGACCAACATAGGAGCATCAACGCCTTGGCCGAGACCATAAACGGCCTCTACAAGGCCGAAGTCATCTGGCGACAACGATCATGGCCAACCGCGTCAGCGGTGGAAATGGCGACCCTGCGCTGGGTCGATTGGTACAACAACGACCGCCTCTTCGGCCCCATCGGCTACATCCCGCCCGCCGAGGCTGAGGCCAATCACTATGCGGCCCTTGAGATCCTCGATATGGTCGCATGACTCAAACGAAACTGCCTCCAGAAAACCCGGGGCGCTTCACTCCTTCCCTCCACCGGCATTACCCGGTTTCCTCGGTACTACGGCCTCTCCGCCACCCCACCGCGCCCGTCCCATCCCTCGCGGGCGTCCGGTTGCTCGTCCCCGAGCACGTGATGGGCTTCCCGTGTTGCGTGCGCTTTCCTTGTGTACATGCTGCCGCCACTACCCCGGTGCAGCAGGCGGGTTCAAACGTCGCTCAGACTCACCCGCCCATATCAGCCTTCCCCGCATTGTTGGACGGGTCGGCCTGCACATCGACCTTTCGAGGTTTGCTCAGCGTTCACTCACGTTGCGGCCTGCACACTCGCACGGTCACCTATGTGACCGTCATCCGGGGGCTTCAGACACTTCGTCACCTCCATGCCTGCCCCGGTTGCTTCCGGCTGGAGCAGTTTGCCGGGTGGGACCCTCACCCACTGGAAAAGCGCCGCCTTTGCACGGCGCACACCAAACCCGGCCATTTAGCGGTCCCGTCGATAAGCCGCGATATCGTCGCCTCATCGACACCAAGTAGGGCGGCGACGGTGCGCTGCGTATCGCCAGCGGCGAGCCGTTGTAGCGCTTCGCCCTGCTGGTGAGGGGTAAGGGCAGCGCGCCGGCCGAACTTCACGCCACGGGCCTTGGCTTCGACCCTGCCGACAGCGGTACGTTCGGTGATCCGGTGGCGCTCGTAGCTCGCCGCAACACCCAGCATGGCGATGATGACCTCGGCAAATTGCGAGGTGGTGTCCACCATCGGCTCTGCGATCGAACGGAAGCCAGCCCCGGCCTCTTTGACCGCGTGGAGGATGTTCAACAGATCACGGGTGTTGCGAGCGAGACGGTCGGTTGCCGTCACCATCAGCACGTGGCCGGCATCGAGTGCGCCGATCGCTCGCTTGAGTTGCGGGCGCTCGGCCGTCCCGCCGCTGACCTTCTCCTGATAGATCTTCGTGCAGCTGGCCGCGCCGAGCTCGGCGAGCTGCTGCGCCAGATCCTGGCCGGTTGATGAGACGCGTGCGTAGCCGTAAATCATGCGCTGACTGTGCATCGGAATGCATCACGGAAGTGCCAGGGTTTCAGCCATTTTATATCTCATGCAGAACTTGTGATTTTCGCATCAAACGGAGCTATTTTTGGGGATAGACGGACATCGTTCTACGCTGCCAGCCGGAAGCGACATCCCATGTTTGGCCATAACGCGGGAAGCCGACCCGGACGTTTGAACAGTGACATGGACACAAAAGCCGATTGGCCTTGTACGTTCCGTACGCCCAAATGCCGCGACGTAGTCGCTTTCGTCCACCTCAAGCAACGCAGAGTAAGATTCTAGCCAAATATTGTAATGCGTTCCCCTGTAATGCTTTGTTTCTGCAACCAGGATAGGAATGTATTTTCCACGGACCTCTAAATTACCAGTATTGAAAACAGTTTTTTTATATAACTTAGACACTATTGTCCAAGACACCATCCAGCAAACTACTGCTAACACTATAGATCCACAACTAGCTATCGCCAGTGTTTGCCAAGTCCGTGGTTTTACACCCATCACGATCGCACAGCTAAGAACGCCTAGCGTTGCACCGATTACCTCGGCCCATATCGCTATAGCTTTCGGTTCCGGAGCAATAATTTCCGCATCGCTGGCGAGGATAGTTACCAGAGCAGCAATCGAAAACGTGCCGAGAATCAGCGCGGGAAAGGCGATGCGTAGCTGGTCTGCAAGCGACCGCTTCACCTTGGATTGTCTAGGGTCTTGGTTCACGGCGGCACCTCACCGTGGCATTAGCGTTCTTCGTGTGAAAGATGCGTTAGCTGCAACCGACCGGCCTCGCTGCGCTGATGCAAAACTATTGATTTTTGCATCAGGAACTACCGGGTCTGGTGGTGAACGGTCAGACCGCTTTCGGGAGACGAATCATAAATAGCGGACGTTCCGCTTTTCCGCGCCAGGTATCGGGCCCCAAAAACGGACCGTCCGATCTTATGTCGCATCTTCCTCCCCCGAAATTCGGAACGTCCGCTTTGGAGAACCGCCAAACTCCAGGCGGCTCAAACCCGAAAATTCCATAGCTCGCTGTTTGCGGCCCGCGGGTTCGTACCTCGAAGATTTTCCGACGCCTGCCGGCATCCGAAAATCTCAACGAAAGCCGACCGGCTGCTTTGCCGGAAACGTGATGCGGTTGGGTATGCCTTTTCAAGACCGGGCTAGGTGCGGTGCTTTTTTAGGCGCTGCGACAACGTAAAAAGGACTAGATACACAAAGACTGCTTATAGCAGACCGGAAGCATGTTCATCCGCGCCTATCTCCGTGCCTCCACGTCCGAGCAGGACGCATCACGCGCTCGTGGTGCCCTCGACGCCTTTGCTGACGAAAGGGGCCTGCGGATCGCGGCGCGCTACATGGAGAATGAGAGCGGGGCCAAGTTGCACCGTCCCGAGCTATTCCGCCTGTTGGCAGATAGTGAACCGGGCGATGTGCTTTTGGTCGAGCAAGTGGACCGCCTGTCGCGTCTTAACTCCTCCGACTGGGCGAGGTTACGTGCCGAGATCGGCGCCAAGCAAGTGCGGATTGTGGCGCTCGATCTTCCAACCTCATGGGGCTTGGCGGCACCCGCTGATGATTTCACGGAACGCATGTTTGCGGCCGTCAACAGCATGATGCTGGACGTACTCGCGGCAGTCGCGCGCAAAGATTATGAGGACCGGCGTCGCCGGCAGGCCGAAGGAACCGCTCGCGCCAAGGCGGCCGGCCTCTACAAGGGGCGTCCGGAGAACAAGGCCCGGAATGCCGCCATCGCTACCATGCTGCGAGATGGCCGATCATGGCGCGAAATCATGGATGCGACCAGATGTAGCCGCACCCTTCTTGCCAAGCTCGCTCGCGACCTAAAGCTTGGGAAAGGCGAACAGCCGGCGTGACCCTTTCGTCCACTAGCAGACGTTCAGGCCACAGCGCGTCCGTTTGCCTTCATGCGCTCGACAAGCCTCGCCGCGATCGGCCGGAGTTCAGCGCCTTCCGCTGCTATCGTGTGGGCAGCGCTATACGGGTCGGCTGCGACAATACGCCACAGACATTCGCCCAACTCTTTCGCGGCCTTTGCCTCATCCGCAGCAAGCCAAGAACCCTCGCCCTGCTGAGGGTCATCGTATAGCTCCAAGTCTTGGATCAGCGTATCGGATGCCCACTGCACCCAATCACCGTCGCTATTCTCGCCCGCTAAAATGCGACTCGCCAGATAAAGGTCGCGTCGCTCCGGCCACTTCCAAACGTAGGTTTCCATTCTCGAACCATGACGTCTCTCTTTCAAAGAGACAACGGCAGCTAACCACCACTTATCGCCGTTTATGATGTGCCGAGGCGCTCGGAGCGCCTGAAAGCCGACCGCCCGCTATCGGGCGGAAAAGCTGCCGGTGTCAAATCGCCCACTTGCCGTCGGTGAGTGTTCGGTCGATGCTCTCACAATGCGACAGTCGTTCACAATCATTGCAGGCGTGGCGATGCTGACCAGCTTGAACGCTTGTCGGCGTGAAGAACCCGTCATCTGCCGGACATCGCCTCCCGAACGCTCTGAGGACTATCGGCGTTGGGCTGATGCCGTCGCCGCTGCGCATTGTAAGAATTTCCGTTTAGAGTCTTCTCCAGCGGCACATTGACCGGGCACCGCAAACGTCCGCTAAGCTGCGTCTGTGCGTCACAGCGGAACGACCGCTTTCCTGAAGAGTTTCGGGCACCGGCAGGCGTACGAAAGTATTGGAAGCCCGATCCCGAGGGCCGCAACGGTGCGCTATGGAGTTTTCGGGTTTGAGCCGCTTGGGATTCGGCGGTTCCGTAAAGCGGACGGTCCGTTTTTGGGGTCCCGTATTCGTCGATGAAGATCAGACCGTCCGTATTTGGGCAGCAATCGGGCCGCTCTGAAAATGGACTGTCCGCTTTTCAGGAGCATGTTGGCGCGGTTGGTAAGGGTCGGCGCGGCCTTCCTCGTTCCGCAGGACGCAGGCGCTGCGGGGGCTGTTGGTATCAAGCCGTGCCGGATCACGACGCAGGTCTCCCGGATGACGCAGGGCGCGACGGTGGCGCGCGCGGCTGGGACAGACGTTCGAAGGTCTCGATGATAGTCATCTGTCCGCCGCAGCACGGGCAAGGCGGCCGGGTATCCGGCGGCTCGGTGATCGGATCGTCTTTGACCGGTGGTGCGACCGCGAGCAGTTCGCGGATGCGCGCGAGGTTGGCCTTCGCGTGGAACTGGCCAAACAGCCCGTAGTGACGGATCCGATGGAAGCCCCTGGGCAGAACATGCGAACCCTCGCCCCTTCCCTGCCGATCACGCTGCCAGTGGCACGGGATCGCCCCCCTGCTCCGGATCGGACATCACCGCCACGGCGCCATCGGGCGGATCGAGCTGGATCGCGGCGACCACTCCATGCGCCCGAAAGGTGCCGACCCCGCCGCATAGTCCTTTTCGATCTGGGAGCCCTTCCGGGAGTCATCTGTCACGTCGAATAAGCGATATACTCCGGACGGGCCAGGATGATGGCGTCTTCAACCAGAGAGATACTGCGCGAAGGTCCACTTCGCGTCAGCGATCGTCAACGTGCGCGGGCGGCAGAAACGCCGAAGGCAACTCGGAAGAGCGCCAGCGAATTAGTGCGTGCCCGCCCGTGGGCGGGCACGCACTCCTCTACTTAGCACCTTCGTTTCTATCCGACGCCGGGTTTTCCAGCGCTATTCGTCGGGAGTGTTTCGAAGCTGCCCACGGCCCCCTTTCGATACTCGACGACCAGCGGCTCCATCATCGCTTCGAATTGAGCGACGAGTTCAGGCGAAGCATTGGCCGGCACTCCCATGCCGAATATCGGATGCGGATCATATTCAATGATCACTTCGGCCATTTCCGCTGCGGTGCGCCCGAACGCAGCCTCGACCACAAGCAATGCCGCCTCGAAGCTACCCACGCCTGGCCCGGCTGTAAAAAGATTGCCATCGACCGCGACACCAGTGCCGGCCGGAATTACTTCTTTCACGCCCAACCCGCTAAGAATGGGCAGCGCATTGTGGCTCGCGGTGACACGACGTCCTTTCAAGAAACCACCCGCGCCGAGCACAAGAACGCCGTTGCAGATGCCAATCACATAGGATGCAATCTTTGCCTTCTCGGCGACGAATGCGATAACCTCAGGATCGTTCTGTATCTCCGGCGCCAGCATCGGGACGGCTATGACATCGAGCTTTTCGGGGCACGTCGCGAAGGTCGTCGTCGGCTTGGTCCACCAGTTGGGAAAGCCTTCTACCAAATCGTCAGTCTTCCACAGAAGGTGGATCACCGCGCCGGGCATCAGCCCCAACACGGTCTGGACGCCAACCATGTCCATCGGCACGAACCCCGGGCCGATCAGGATGCCGACGTGGAAGGGTGCCGCGCCTTCCGGCGCTGCGACGGCGCGAAGATGATTGAGCGAGGGAAGATCGGTCGGTGTCATGTTTTAGCTCCTGTGGGTTGCCCGGATTCGCCCGGTCGATCGGATCGTTCAGTGGGAGGGGTGAAGGCAGCCGGTCGCCGCGCACGGGCCGCGCGCGATCTTCGCGAGGGATTGGGCGTGACGCAGCACAGCCGGGGCTTCCAAGGGACCGCCATGGCCCATGTGAAAGCGCTTTGAGCCGTCCCGCACCATGCGGCCGAGCTCGCGGGAAACGGTCGCGGGATCGTCTTCAAACGGCGGCCGGATCGGGCGTCCCAGAAAGGCCATGCCGCCGATCAAAATTCCGGAAGCAATTAGGTCACCGACCAGGACATCCTGCGACGCCAGTTCCACCGCGATCGAACCAGGGGTGTGCCCGCCCGTGTGGCGGACGATGCCATCGACGCCGAAATTCAGAAGGTTCACTGTGTCTTCGTCATTCATCAGGATATCTGGCACGAAGCCTTCGTAGGGCTGATGCGGCACCGGCGTCTTGAAGAAGAGTTTGCCGACCCAGCTGGTAGAGCAATAGGTCATGCGCTCCTTGCGACTATAAAAGTCGGCATCTGCCTTATGCGCGAGGATTGGCGCGCCCGACAAGGCGCGCAGCCGCGCGGCGCTGCCAGCGTGATCGGTGTGCGCATGGGTCACGATGATCAGCTTGATGTCGCGGAACGTGAGACCGTGCTTGGCGAGCACGCGGGCGATCTTGTGCTCGGACCCGGGAATGCCGGCGTCGACCAGCACGCAGCCCGCTTCGCTTCGGATCAGATGGGCATTGACCATGCCCAGCGGCAAAATCGGGATCGGAATGATTTCTGTTTCGAACATGAGAAGATCCTTTGCGTGAGGGCGGGCCGCCCGGCTGTGCAGCGAGCGATAGCTGTGGCGTGGTGGTCAGTTCTGCGGCGCAAACGCGCCGAAAGCGGTGCAACGCCGCTCAGCTCGGCAACATGGGCGCGCGGATCGGCCGCGACGATCGATCAGGTGCTGGTGGTCTCCAGGCAGGCAGGTAGGTCCTGCCCTACCGCCGGCGACGTCACCTCGGCGGCCTTTACGGAAAGCGCGAAGTTCCGGATGAGATCGGCGATTTGGCCCGGGGCTTCCAAGGGCGAAAGGTGACCGATGCCGGGAAGCAGGCTCAGAGTAGCGTGCGGGATTCGGGGCAGCAGCTCGCGCTCGAGCACCGCCGGCGGATCTACCCGATCGTCTTCGCCCGATATGACGAGCGTGGGAACGGTGATCGCGGCAACGGCAGCCGTAATATCCTCCTGGCTAGCCGCCAGCGGCCAAGCCGCCTGTGCGGCGCGAGCGCCGCACAGGCTATCGGCGATCACCGCTTCGACCTCGTCGGGCCCAAGCGCTTTTGATGTCAGCACCTGCGCAACCGTCGCAAGGATGGCGTCACGATCTGCATAGGCGCTGACCATATTCAGCCGAACCTCGAGCGGCATATCGAGCGGCGACGGCGGCGACGGCGCGACCAAAACCAGTCCCGCCAGGCCGACGGGTCGACGCGAGGCGAGCAACTGCGCGACTTTGCCACCCATCGAATGGCCCACCAGGATGTAGCGATCGAGTCCGAGCGTATCGACTACGCCTTGGGCATCGTCCGCGAGATCGCCGAGCGTGTAGCCGCTGTCGGGTGCCTGGGACCGACCCCATCCCCGCTGATCGAGCGCTACGCTACGAAACTGCGCGCCGAGGGCTGCGACTACATGCCGCCACGTCCGCGACGATCCGCCCCAATAATGCAGGAAGATCAGCGTCGGCTCGCCGCGCCCCTGGTCTGCGACGTGAAGCCGCACGCCGTTCGATACGATATCCATGGCGATATCCCTTGTCTTGGATGAAAGCGCCGGAGGGAGAAGCCCCCTTCTGGCCGAGGCAGCCGGCGCCTTAGGCAGCGGCCTGGAGGATGAAGCCGGTGACGACGTCAGGATGCGACAGCATCGGCACATGGCTCGATCCGACATGCGCGACGGTGGCGCCCATGCGGGTGGCCATCTTCTCCTGCTCAGCCCTCAGAATCGCCTGATCGTCGTCGCCGATAAGGTAGAAAGTGGGCTTGCTCCGCCAGGCCGCCTGGCTGAGCACACCGCCGAGCGCGGCCCCGTTGATCGGCCCTTGGGTCGCCAGGACGATCGCTTTCTCAGCGTCATCGAGATCCTGTGCAAACAGGTTGAAGATGCCGTCATGGGTGAGCCGAAGGAAGCCCTCCGCATCCGGCCGGATCTCGGCGCCGAGCGGCGCGGACTCGAACTGCGCGAATATCGATCCGGCGGATTCGCCAGCATCGGGCGCAAACGCGTCGATATAGACAAGCCGCATCACCTTAGCGTCGGTACCGGCCTCACCGATCACCGCACCGGCATAGCTGTGGCCGACCAGCACGACGTCGCCATCGGCGACGGCGATCGCACGGCGTACTGCCGCAACATCTGCCTCAAAGCTCGTCAGCGGAAGCTGGACCGCCGTGACGGTCATGCCTTCAGCCTCAAGCAGCGGGATAACCTTGGCCCAGCTCGAGCCGTCGGCCCATGCGCCATGAACCAGAACTACATTGGAAACGGTCGTCATCGTCTTTCTCCTTCAAAATGGGGTGAAATGGGTCAGGCGTGCCAGTGCGAGCCGCGGATCACCGAGCAGAAATTGCCGCGGTGGAAATGCGGCTCCTTGTCGGCGATCACGTCCGCCTTCACGTTGCCGAAGGTTGTTTCGGGCTTGTGCTTGATGCCGTCGTAAAAGGCCTGGAGGATGTCCTCCTTGAACCGCGGCGTGCGCGGAAAGGCGGCTACAACGGCCTCACGGACCTCGTCGGGATAGCGGTCATAGGTCAGGCCGAGCACGTCCATCTCGACGCCGGCGGTGGTCAGCGCGATCACCGGGTGCATGAATTCAGGGACGCCAGGCGTGGTGTGCAGCGCAATGCCGGTCCAGACCTTGTCGATGTCGGCCGGATCAACACCATGACTCCGGAGGAAATCCCGGGCCGCGTTGGCACCGTCGACCTCGAAACGCAGGTTGGCGCTGCTGTGCGACGGCATCAGGCCGACGTCATGGAACATCGTCGCTGCATAGAGCAGCTCGGGGTTGACGGTCAGGCCGCGTTGCTGCCCGGCGATTGCGCCGAAGAAGTAGACGCGGCTGGAGTGGTTGAAGAGCAGTTCGGTCTCGGTATCCAGGACGAATTCGGTGATCGCCCGGCACAGCGCACTATCCGGGATCGAAACGCCGCTAACCGCAGCCTGCGAAGCCAGCGCCTGGGTTGGGATGAGGAAGCTATCGTCGGCCATTGTCGTTCTCCGTGTCTGGCGGACGCACGTCCGCAGCCTCGCAAGCGAGGTGCGCCGGCCGTGCGAGCCGCGTGTCGAATGAGTAGCGGGGCAAGGGTCAGATGCGGCCTTGCGCCCCGCCCCTCCTAAGTCGCAACAATCCGACTTGGCCGCAACTGCGACACACCTCGAAAAACTGCCAACCATGTGCGATATACTGCCCGGACGGGCGCCGCGCCAATTTCGGAGCGCAAACGTCCAATCGCCGGCAAATGAAGGAAACAAGACCCATGCCAAACAGAGAAATAGCGGTCGTTATTCACGACGGTGTTCAGGCGCTCGACGTTGCGGGGCCGCTTGACGTGTTCGCGGCGGCCAACGGCTTTCTCGCCGAGGCGGATAGCTATCATTGCCTGCTGGTGGGAAAAACGAAGGCGCCGGTGCGCAGCTCGAACGGGATGTGGATAACAGCCGACTTGTCGTTCGACGAAGCCGATCGCCAATTCGATACGGTGCTGATCGCTGGCGGTCCGGCCCTGCCCACTCGCCCCGAAGACGACCTGTTGTCGGCGTGGCTGCAGCAATGGGGCGTAACGGCAAATCGCTATGGCTCGATCTGCAACGGCGCCTTCGCCCTTGGGCATGCTGGCCTGCTCGACGGCCGCACCGTCACCACGCACTGGCTGTGTTCGGCGCGGCTGGCAGAGATGTTTCCTAAAGCGCGGGTCGAGCATGATCGTATCCATTCCCGCGACGACCGGCTCGTAACGTCTGCCGGTGTGACCGCCGGGATTGATCTTTCGCTCGCACTGGTGGGAGAAGACCATGGTGCGGCCGTGGCGCTTGCCTGCGCCAAGGGGCTGGTGGTCGTTGCGCAACGGCAAGGTGGCCAGTCGCAATTCAGCCCATTGCTGCTCCCACCGAGCGATACGACGACGCCGCTCGGCCGGGTACAGGCCCACGTAATGGAGAACATCGCCGAGGCATTTCCCGTCGAACGGCTCGCCGAGGTCGCCGGCGTCAGTCCGCGCAGCATCGCGCGGCTTTTCGTCCGCGAGCTCGGCAAGACGCCGCACGATTTCGTGGAAGGCGTCCGCATCGACCATGCCCGTAACCTGCTGGAGGCGACCGAGCATGGACTGAAAACGATCGCATTCGACTGCGGCTTCGCCAGCCCGGATCAGATGCGCAGTGCGTTCCAGCGGCGATTGGGCGTGACGCCGGTGCGGTACCGCGAAAGCTTCAAAACCGGATGATGGCACGGCCGGGATCGGTGCCTCGCCGTGAAATTTGCCGGCGCAAGCCACCCTCGACGGCGTTCACGTCCGACCTGCCGAGGGTCGACCATCATCATCGTTCGTGCCGTTGTTTCGTGAATCGCAGCTGAAGTGTAACACGCTCGTTGCGGGATGCCTGCGCGACACCGTCGGGAAATAACGGCTGGGAGGCGCCCACCCCTGCTGTTGAGAGCCGATCCGCTGAGATCCCGGCAGCGACGAATCAATGCTTTGTCCAATCCGCTCGCGCTTGCGAGACGCGCCGGTCGTCATCCGCATTGGCCATCGCGGCAACGTGGCCGACCAATGTTGCGGCGACCTTGGAGTAGGCTTTCATCATCTGCGCCAGACGGGGAAGCCGCTTCTCGATAAAAGGCGTAGGAGTGATCGACAGCCCGAGGAATTGCGTGCCACCAAGTTCAAACCAGCGTGCGTCACCGTCAGGCTGATCAGGCCACTCGGTAAGCTCGCGCGCGACGGTACCATCCGGTGCAAACAGCACCGACCCGTCCTGCAGGACGGCAATCTTCTCCGCTTGGCTCGCCGGGATGAAATCGTCCGCAGAACTGCGCATGCTGCACGCGCGCAGGGTAATCGCCGCCGCAGCGAAAACGGTGACAAATAGGAGCAGGAAGACGAAACGCGCCATCTTAAGTCCTTTCCGCGCAGGCAGAAAGTGCACCATCGGTGCGTGTCATTCGGATCGACTGTCGATGCGGGCGGGGGGTGAATTGCAGGCGAAATCGAGGTTTGGTCTCGTCCGCCATGTGCCGTTCTCCGTCGCACGGTTACTGGAGCGAGCGCGCCGTAGATACGTGCGCCGCCGAAACAGGCGATCGAAGCTCGCCCACAGCAGATAGCCGCCTGACGTATGGAGCTCGCCCTTAGGCTTGCCGGTCGAGCCGCTCGTGTAAAGGATGAACAGTGGGTCTTCCGCGTTCTCCCCGCCCAGGACGACCGAAGCCTATTCCCAGTCGCTGCAGGCAAAGCGGAAAAGGAAAAGGCGATGGTCGAGGTCTTCGCCGCGATAGTCACCTGTAAAGCGTCGCAGACTGTGAAGTCCGACAGGCCCTGCCTCCCGGCAGGGTGATGCTGGGGGAAGATGATCTCCTTCTCTCCCCCGTTCAACGCTCGCCACCGGGAGATCAGACGTTCGAGCGTGCGCCGCACACCGTCGGGAACGATATCCTCTCCGAGCTCATCCTGGAGGGTCTCGAAGATCGTGACCGCCAGGGATGCCATCGATTTTGAGCAGATTTTCAACCCGCGGCCATATCTGCTCGAGGGGATCTGATCTGGTTCGCCAGTGCCGCGTGCGATCTTTCTGGGAAAATAAACGCGGATCCTTGTCGATCCTGCGGTTGCTACACTCGCTGATGCCCGCCTTGGCGGCTGCTACGGCTTGGGTGTGATCGAGACGCTGAGACATATAACGATGTACCTGCTGATCGGTAATGTGAGGGCCCGGCATCCAAACCTATCGCTGCTATGTTCGATAGACGTTCCGATATCACCACCCGGCGCTTCCCAATCAGAAACCCTCGTCAGAGGGCTTCCAATCACCACCGCCCGTCAAGCCTCCTTGCAGGGAGGGGCTAGCCCCTCCCTGCAAGGAGGCTTGACGCGAAGCCCTTCCGGCCAACATAGTTGCCGCTACACCGGCCATCATAATTTTCGCCGCCCACATAGACGGCGCTCCGGAGAAAGAGTGCGTCGTCGTCGCCGGGCGTGTCCGGTAGATATGCAAAAATGCCTGTACAATTTCAGCGGCGCCCTGGTGTGCAGCGCAACCCACGTCATCTGGTGTCTCGACCAACCGGTTGGCCCACGACGTCACCGAAGCGTGGCACCGACGCTTCCGGCGTGCCGTTTAAACAGGCGCTCGGCGTTGCCACTTTCGATCGCCCGCGCCATGTCTCCTTCAAACCCGAACGCGGCAAGGCCGCGCAATCCATCGGATATCGTTCGATACGGATAATCCGAGCCGAACAGAATATGCTCCTTACGGGCGACGCGGACCAGCGCGGCCAGGGTTGGGGCAGCAGTCGATTGGGCCGTCTCGTAATAAAAGCGTTGAAGTTCTGCCTCGACGCCATTCGGCAGAATCCGCGCGGCCGTCCCCGCGGCAGCCAGCGCGCGGGCTTGAAAGGTGAAGCGCTCGACCAACGCGGGCATCGATCCGCCCGCGTGGGAAAATACCCAACGGATGTCGGGATATTGGCTCGCCATCCCGGAAAACACGAGGCTCGCGATCGTGCGGGCAGTGTCTGTGCCATATTCGATGACCGTCACCGGTATTTCCGGGACAAGCTTGCCGCAGCATCCCGGCGTCGTCGGATGCGTATAAACCACCGCACGCCGCCGGTTGAGATCGCTCAGCAATGGGCCAAGCCGCGCGTCGCCGAGCCAGAAATCGCCATAATTCGTCCAGAGGTGAACCGCGTCGGCGTGCAGTACGTCGAGGGCATAGGCCAGTTCGCTGAGCGATGACGCGATATCGGGCAGCGGCAGGGTCGCACACCAACCAAACCGACCGGGGTGGTCGGCCACCATTCGCGCTGCAAACTCATTGGCGTCGCGCGCAACCCGGGGCGCGAGCGCCGGGCCGGATACGCCGGCTCCCGGGGAGGGAATCGAGAGGATCGCAGTCGCGACGCCGTTACGGTCCATTTCCTCCAGGGAGCGGGCGGCATCAAGACCCCGCAACGCCGGATTGAGCACCCCATTGGCCGACGCCGCCCTGGCGAACAGCGGCGGCAAAAAATGGTGGTGAACGTCGATCACGCTGCGCCGCGCCGCGGCCAGCACCCCGCCGGACGGGACAGCGAACGCGGCGATTGCGGCGGCGCCGCCCGCGAGAAGGGTGCGACGGCTCGGATTTCTCGTCGCCGTCTTTGTCTTCCCACCTTGGCGCGACGTCGTCACCACCCCTTCGTCAATTGGATCGCGAAGGTGCGCGGATCGCCAGCGTGGCCAGTCGGCACGACGCTATTGGCGGCAAACGCAAACAGATACCGCGTCTGCGTGACATTTTTCGCCACGACTTGGATTCCAAAGCTCGAACCGCGGCGGAATCCTGCCGAGAGATTGACGAGCTCATAGGCCTTCTGACTCATGATCGGCACGTTGGTGGCATCGTAGAAGGCGCGACTTTGGTGAAACAAATCGCCACGCAGGAACACGCTCCCCGCGCCGACCGGAACCGAATATTCTGCACTGGTCGTCATCGAGAATTTTGGCGCAAGGTTGAGGCGATTCCCGCTCGCGTCATAGGTGGTCGTAGCCGGATTATAGTTGGGCGAGCCCGTGACGAACGGGACGAGTGCCGCCGCGACGCTGGCCTGGGGAAAGCTGAGATATTTCGCATCCAGGAACGCGAGATTGGCTGTCAGGGTAAGATTGTGAACCGGCTTGGCGATCGTTTCCAGCTCAAGTCCCTGCACACGCGACGAGGCAGCATTGCCGATCGCGATAATTCCGGGTCCGAGCAGCGATTGGACCTGGAGATTCTTGTAATTATACCGGAATAGTGTCGCGTTAAATCGAAGGTGATGGTCGAGCCACTCACTCTTGATGCCGCCTTCGAAGCTCCAGATCGACTCTGGGCCAAAGTTGAGCGACACCAAATTGGACGCAGCGCTATTGACGCCACCACTCTTATACCCGCGCGTCGCCGACACGTAGAGCATCACGCTCGGCCTTACCTTCCAATCGATACCGAACTTGGGGGTGAACGCGTGAAAAGTCGGTGCAGAGGTTCCGACGAAGCTGGCGAGCACCAGGTTTGGGGTCGCAGGATTGAGCGAGAGCCGCGCGTAATTTTGATTCAACGTCTTTTCATCGTGCGTGTAGCGCAGGCCGGCGGTCAGCCCGAGCGTGTCGGTGAGATGGAACGTCCCTTGCGCGAACACCGCCTTGGAGCGGACCTGCGCGTACGCGTTGACCTGGGTGACGCCGGAGCGCGGAGCCGTCGTCCCAGCGCTCGGTGGCGAAAACGCCTCATTATAGAAGGGCTCGTTCTCATGAAAATAATAGGCGCCGAACACGGCGTCGAGCCGGTGAACATTAAGATTGATGTCGAATTCCTGCGAAAAATCGCGCGCGACATCGTTCTGGGTGTTGCGGTTGACCGCAACCTCGGTCGAGTCATTGTCCGACACCGCCGTGAACGCCTGACGACGGTAGGCGGTCAGCGACTTGAAGCTGAGCGCACTCGACACGCGCCAGTTGATTTCCTGTGACACGCCCCAGATTTCGGAACTGAGGTGCTGCGGATCGTTTACCGCAACCTTGGAATAATCGCCGAGGATGCTGTTAGCGAGCGGCGTGTAGCCGATCGGCGCGAGCGTATGAGAAAAGGCTTCGTAATCTTCGTCGGTCTTATTGTAGTCGGCTCGCGTGATGAATTCTAGCGAATCCGTCGGGGTAATCCTCAATTGAAACCGGACCCCACCGCGATTAGCATTGTTGATATCGCGTCCACCGGGGACAATGTTCTTCTCATAAGGGTCGTGACGATAATAATTGCCGGTGATGCCGGCCTGGATCTTGTCTTCCACGATCGGCCCGCTGACGTACCCCTGCGCCTGGAAAAGATCATAGGTACCGCCAGTAAGCATCATCTTGGCAGCGAAGGTGTCGCTTGGCTTGCGCGAGACCACGTTGATCGTACCTCCGACAGCGTTGCGGCCGTAGAGCGTTCCCTGCGGCCCGCGCAGCACTTCGACCCGGTCGACATCGATGAAATCCGCGAATTGCGCATAGGGGCGGCCGAGATAGACACCGTCGACCTGCACCGTGACGTCCGGGTCGGACCCGGCATTCACATTGTTGCTGCCGATGCCACGGACGTAGATCTGCGCATTGGCGGTGGTCTGAGAGACGCTGACATTGGGGATCAGCGACACCAGGTCCTTCATGTTGTTGACCATCGCGCCGGTCAGTCGCTCAGACGAAAACACCGCGATCGAGAGTGGAGTTTGCTGAGCTCGGGTTTCGCCCGTGCGGGTCGCGGTGACGATCACGTCCTCGACGCCGCCCTTGTCGGCAGGCTCCGCCGTGGATGTTGGCGGCGACTGGGTGGCAGAGTTCGTATTTTGGGCGGAGGCGGGACTGGCAAGCGCCGTGGCGATCACGCCGGCCGTGGTCATGGCAATCAATTTCATTTCAAACTCCCCTCTTATGATTTTTTCTGGAAAACCGACCACTTTCCCGCCTTTTCAAAGCGTTGAGTAGTCCGCGTCCGTCATGCGCTTGACGGCATGATTGTCGTAAGATAACTGGTATCTCGCAGTTGTCGAGTGGATTGTTGGACCTTTCCGTGCAGCCGGTCCGCACAAGATTCACCAAGCGTAGGAGAGGCTATGACCGATTTGACCAAGCGCCAGATGCTCGCGGGGGCGGTGGCGGCGACCGCTGCGCTGAGCGCGGGGCGAGCGGCGGCGCAAGTTGCGGATCGCAAGCAACTGGACCGCAGCCTGTACCCGGGACCTGGCCTGCCGGGCGGCGGGCAGCTCGAAGTTCGCATGGTGGCGACGGCCTGGGACATTCCCGATCGCGATGCGATCGAATTTGCCGAACGGCTCAAGCCTTTCGATCCCGAAAGCTGGTATCAGGAAAATACGCGCCTAGCCGAGCGCAACGCGGAGCGCGCGGAGCATTTTCTGACCACCGGCCGCTACGTAACTGCAGGCGAATATCATCTGCGCGCTACCGGATATTATCGCAACGCAGTGCTCTACCTGCCGGTCTCGGACGATCGGATGCTGCCGGCGTATCGCAAACTGCAGGACAGTCACGCGAAGGCCTGGTCGATTTTGCCGCCGCCATTCGAGGTAGTGCAGATCCCGTATGAGGGTAGGAGGCTACGCGGCCATTTCTTTGCAGCACATGGCGCGCCCGGGCAAAAATTGCCGGTCGTGTTCAATTACGGCGGGGCAGACGGCATTCTGCTCAACGCCGCGCCCGACGGCAATTCCGGCTTCTTCCGCGCGCGCGGCATGTCGTATCTCGACGTCGACGGCCCCGGGCAAGGCGCACCGCTGCGGTTCGACAAGCTCTATTCGCCGCCCGACGTCGAGCGCTTCGGCAAGGCCATCACCGACTATCTGAAGAGCCGCGCCGACGTCGATCCCAAACGGATCGGTTTCCACGGATCGAGCATGGGCGGCTATTATGCGCCGCGTTGCGCGACCGTCAATGACGACATCGCTGCGGTCGCGGTCTGGAGCGGCGCCTACCGGCTGCAGCGCGACATTTACGATTATTATCCGCCGATCCGGGAGCGGTTGCGCTGGCTGATCGGCGCGTCCGACTATACGGACGCCCGTCGGCGCTTTGCCGATTTCACGCTCGACGGCATCGCGCAGAAGATCCGCTGCCCGCTGCTGGTCGGATATGGCAGCCAGGATCGGGTCATGGATCCGCACGGCGCGTTCGACCTATACGCGGCGGCGTCGGGCTCGGCGAACCGGACGATGATCGACGGCGTCGGCCATCAGGACCGAAAATACGAATTGCGCACCTATCTGGCAGACTGGATGGCGGTGCAGCTCAGGTCGCTTCCGGAAAAAGGGCAACGGATCAAAGGCAGCTTCGGGGGCCCGCAGAGCGCGCCGATCGAATGAGCCTGCGCGTCGCGCTACCCCAAACGGTCGTCGTGCTGCTGTTGCTATGCCTCTACGTGTGGGATCGGACGGTGCTTTCCATCGCCCTGCCCGATCTCGCTCGCACGCTGCTCCTGCGCCCCTGGCAGACCGGTGCGGTCGCGACCGGCTTTGCCGCCGGGGTCGTCCTGTCCGCCCTGCCCGCCGGGCTTCTGGCCAAGAAGTTCGGCGACCGGCCAATCCTCGTTCTCGGCGCCACGATCTTCTCCGCCGCCACGGCCCTGGTCCCGATCGCTTCCGGTTTCACCAGCCTGCTGCTGTCCCGGGTAACGTTGGGCGTCGGCGAAGGGCTGTTCAACATCTCCATGCTGCTGTTTCTCGGGCAGCTGTCGCGCGTGCATCGCGGGCTGCTGATCGGCGCTTCGGCCTCCGTTTTCGGGATTGCCCACACGGTTGGCCCGGGCCTGATCCGGTTTATCCATGTGTCGGCCGGCAGCTGGCAAACGGCCTTCCGGCTGCTGGCGTTCGGCGGCGGCGTGCTGACGTTCCTCCTGACATCACTACCCCGCACGCAGGACAGCAACATCCCGCATGCGGCACCGGTCGAGCACCCCGTAACGGTTCGGGACATGCTTTCGATCTGGCCGTTGCTGCTGCTGGTCGCGGCCTGCGGGATCGCGATCTACTCGGTTACCGGGCTGCTGGCGGTATGGACCCGAGGCGAGCTGGGGTTGAGCGCGCTCCGCGCCGACCTGCTGCTCAGCGCGACAGGTCTCGGATTTCTCCTTGGCGGGGCGCCGCTTGGCGCGGTGGCGGATCGGGTCGGCCTGGTGCGGTATTCGACCTGCGCGATGTTTGTCACGGGGGCGTCGGGAGCGCTGCTGATGGGGATCGATTCGGGGCCGATCCTCGGTCTGGTGGTCGCGGTGGTGTTCGGCGCCGCCTCAAATTCAGCGTATGTGACGGCGATCGCAATCGCGCACACCCGTGGCCAGGGCCATTCCGCTGTGTTCGTGGGGTGCCTGGCGACCATTTTCTACGCCGCGGCCTTCGCTTCGGCGCCATTGCTGATGCTGGTCAGGGTGCAATTGGGTCCAACGCCGGCCGCACTGCTCGTCTATCTGCCGCTCAGTGCGGTAAGTGCGGTGCTGGTTGCGCTGCTGGTGCCCCCGGTGGTGCGCCTGGCGCGTGGAGCGGGCTGAAGCGCAACACCGCCAAATTCACGGTGCCAACAGATCTGTCCCGATCTAGTCGGATTTCCGCGCGCTCTATGACGGTCAGCGCGCTCGGCGCGGACCGGGACGGATGAAGGACAGGCACTCTATTCTTGTGCCCCGCCGCTCAATATGCGGCGCTCGGTCGCCCGGCGAAACGCCAATACCAGGCATCGAGCCTCGGCAGATCGTCGGCGAGCGGCTTGTCAAAGCGGACGCGACAGGATTGCAGCATCGCGAACACGGTGCAGTCCGCGACCGTCACCCGATCTCCTGCCAGGAAAGGCTGGTCCGCCAAATGGATCTCAAGACCGTCGAGCAGCGGATCGACCAGCAGTTTGGCAGCGGCTGCGACCTCCGGATTCTGCCTGCGGTCGGCGAAATAGGCTGAGGTGTGGATCAGCCATAGCTGTCCGCGGGTGATGAGATCCTGTCCGATCCGCTCCAGTGCGCGTACCTGCGCACGTTGGACGGCGGTGGTGCCGATCATCGGTGGCTCGGGATATAGTTCCTCGAGATATTCGACGATCGCCGCCGACTCCGTGATCGTAGTGCCATCTTCGAGCAGCAATACAGGCACGCGGCCAAGCGGATTGAGAGCCAGAAACTCTGCCGACCTTTGTTCGTTCGCCGAGAAATCGATTTGCCGCCGAGGGATGTCGAGGCCTTTCTCTGCCAGATAGAGATGCACCCGCCGCGGATTGGTGCTCTTGCATGTCTCGAATAACAGCACGTCCTTAGTCACCTGTTCACTGTTGTCTACTCTCGTCTAGGTGATACACTGGCAAGCGTAAAGCAGGCGGAAAAACCGGGCTGCGCGAGGGAGAGATCGATGTCGGACCGTGGCTCGGGAAAACGCTTCTGGAATCGCCAACGACAGAGGGCGAGCGCGACCGCTGCGGTTGCCGCGATCGTGTTGAGCGCGTCGGCCCTATCCGCGGAGCCGATTCCACCGGGTTGGCTCGCCCAGAACCTGCAGCCGATCGGCTATATCGACATGGAGCATCGCCACGCTTTCAAGCTGGCACTCAAGCAGCAGGACCGCCGCTGGTATCTGTTCACCAGTTACGCCGCAGAGCCGGGTACGACCGGCCGACCCGGCGCTCTGGTCGTTATCGATGTCACGGATCCTATGCGACCGAAGCGGATCAAGGAGATTCTGGGGCCGCCCGGGACCGACATGGGACAGGTCTCCCTGCACGGGGACCTGCTCGTCACCAATTTGCAGCAATTCGTCTCCCGAGAGACCATGGCGGCGCCGGCACGCGCGAATCCGCCAGGCGGACCGGATGAGGGCATCGTGCTGTGGAATATTCGCGATGCCGCCAATCCGGTTCAGGTCGGCCGGTGGAAAACGGGAGCCTACGGCACGCATCGCAACAGCTATCCCGGGGGTCGATACGTCTACGCCACTGCGGCACGGCCAGGGTTTCGCGGCATGATGCTGACCATTATCGACGTCACCGACCCAGCGCAGCCGCGGGAGGTGTCGCATTGGTATCAACCGGGCCAGCCTGCCACCGAAAGACCACCGGCGGGCCAGACTCTCGGCAGCTTCCACGGTCCGGCCATGGTCAGCCCCGACGGAAAGATGCTGGTAATGGGCTACACCCCTTCGGTGGTGAATCTCGACATCAGCGATATTGCGCACCCGCGCCTGATGGGGAGCCTGTCGCTGATACCCCCCTTCCCGGATACCGGTGCGCAGTCGGTGCATACCGTGGTGCCCTATTGGGCCCGCGGGTTGCTTTACGTGTCCGGCGAGGCGCGCTTTCCGATGTGCAGCAAGGGTGAGCTGATCGAACTGCAAGCGATGGTCGATAACAAGGACCCGGCGCACCCCCATTTGCTGTCGATATTTCCCGTTCCCCAACCGCCAAAGGCGCTAGGGATCGACAGTTTCTGCGCGCGGCCGGGACGGTTCGGTCCGCACAATATCTCGACCGAAATCCACAACCCCGACGTTGCACCGCCCAACAGCCTGATCCACGTTGCCTATTTCAACGCTGGCCTGTGGGTGTACGATATAAGCGATCCGCGCAGCCCGACTAGCGTGGGGTATTTCATTCCGGCCGATTCGCCCCAGCCCGAGCGGTCGCAGACCGGCATGGGCACCACGTTCATCGCACAGGACACCGCCACCGACACGCGCGGCAACATCTATCTGGTGGGGTCAGGCGGTCTCTACATTCTGCGCGACAGCGGCGCGCTCAGCGGACGAACCCTGGCGCGCTGACCTGCCGCCGTCACCCCGCCACGGGCGCCTCTTCCAGCATGTGACGCCGGATCGCTCCCGAAGTGACGGCGGCTGCCGCCGCTACCCCGCCCGCGATAAGAAACAGGATCGCGGAGGGGAGCGCGGCGCCCACCAGGACACCCCCTAATACCGGTCCCACGACCGCTCCCACCCGGCCAACACCGAAGGCATAGCCGACGCCGGTCGAGCGCACCGCGTCCGGATAGAGACGCGACGAGATAGCGATTGCCGACATTTGCGCGCCGATCGTGAGGAAGCCGGCAACGAATGCCGCGAGCAGCAGTTCGGGCGCGGATCGCGACAAGATGCCCAGAGCAGCCACCGCAGGCGCACCGGCCGCATATCCCAGGGCGACCGGCACCGAGGAGCGCATGGTATCGCAAAACCGCCCGATCACGATCCCGCCAAAAATCCCACCGACGTTGAGGATCGAGACGGCCAACACCGAGGCCTGCATACCCAGCCCCGCCGACCGCGCGATCAGCGGGATCCAATTGACCATGAAGACAGTGAGCAGCAGGCTGAGGAACAGCGTGCTCCAGATCAGCAGGGTCGCGACCGCGCGGCCATCTGTAAACAGGAGCGCCACCGGCCGCCGCGCCACCGCCCCCGCTGGCGAGGTGGCACGGTCGCGCCGCTGGTGGTTGGTGGAGCTCGGCAGGAAAGCGATTAGCAGCGGCAGCAGCAGCAGCGGCAGGATACCGCCCAGCAGAAAGATGCTCTGCCAGCCATAGGTCGGCGCCAGCAATGCGGTAGCCACGCCGCCGAGCACGGATCCGAGCGGAAAGCCGCAATACATCAATGCGACGGTACGCGTGCGCGTCGCGGCCGGGGCACATTCGGAGGTGATTGAAATGATGATCGGCAGCGCTCCTCCAAGGCCAAAACCGGTGGCGATGCGCGCCAGAAGGAGGGCGTGGAGCGAACCGGCCCAGATCGTCGCGATCGAGCAGATCGCGAACAGCAGCGTCGCCGCAATCAGTACCGGCTTTCGTCCCCATCGATCCGCCATCATCCCAAACACGAACGCCCCAACGGTGCCGGCGAGGAGACCGGCTCCGAAGATCGGTCCGAACGCGGCTGGCGGCGCGTGCAACGCCTGGGCGATCGCCGGGGCAACCAATCCGATCGATTGCGTGTCCAGACCGTCGATCAGGGCGACGGCGGCGCAAAGCGCGGTCACGATGATCGAATTCCGGCCGAGCGATGTGGCGCCCACCGACACGGGCACACCGACTGTCACGTGCATCCAACTCTCCAAACTTGTTAACTGGTGAGTAGTGCGTTAGTTGGGCGATGTCTACCGGATCCGGGGCCGGCTGCGCGCCGCCCCCCACCTATGAAGGGAATAGAGCTTGGCCGCGAAATGGAATCGCTATGTGATCGGGCTCGACGAGGCGGGCAAATCGCAGGTCGAGCGCACCCATTCGACGATGGTGAAGGAAACCCCCGACACCTTCTACCGCGTGGAAGTTTGGTCGACTGGGGAAATGCCGGTCGACAATCGCATCGATCACGATCGGGCGGAGGATTCGAAAACGCGCGAGCCCAAGCCCAACGGCGTGAGTTGCCGCATGCTGGAAATTTACCCAGATCAGGCCGATCCGGAAGCGCAACGTCGCGCGATAGAGCAGCTGCACCGCGACACCGGACAAAAAAACATGCCGACCGCGGCGGACTATGCGCGACATCCCAGCATGCATCGCACCGACAGCTGCGACGTGATCTGCTGCGTATCGGGCGAACTCTATGTGATGACCGATACCGACGAAGTGCTGATGCGGCCAGGCGACACGGTCGTCATCCGCGGCGCCAACCACGCCTGGAGCAATCGCTCCGACAAGCCGGCCCTGCTCGCGGTAACGATGATCGACGCAATCCCCCTGCCCTGAGACCGGCCTCACCGCACCGCGGTCACCGCAGCCTTTGGGTCAGCAGCTGTTCCGCCAAGCGCGCATTGGCCTCGTCGACCATCATTCCGCGAAACGTGATCGCCCCGCGTCCTTCGGCCAGACCCTCGCGATAGGCCGCGATCAATGCCTCGGCGCGCTCGATCTGCGCGCCGGTCGGCGAAAACACCGTGTTGATCTGTTCGATCTGGCGCGGATGGATCGCAACCTTGCCGGTAAAGCCGAACGTGCGCCCCAGCCTCGCCTCGCGTTCCAGCGCGGCGTCGTCGGACAATTGCATGAACGGGCCGTCGAATATCCATCTCAGCCGTGCAGCCAGGGCATCCGACACTAATTTGCCGCGGGCGTAGTGAAGCGCCACTCCGTCAGGCGTCCATTGCCCGCCGAGATCAACCATCAGATCGCCCTCCTCGGCGGTGGCGAGCGACGCGCCGACGACCCGCCGGGCCGCGCCGAGGATTTCGGGAAGCGCCTGAAGTCCGGCACAACTTTCGATAACGATGACCAGGCCGATGCTATCTGCGGGGAGCCCCATCTCGCGTTCGCGTGCGAATAGAGCGGCGTCGACCCTCACGACCTCCGCTGGAGTCGCGACCTTGGGCATCAGGACGATCTGGTTAGCGTGGGCGGCGAGCACCGACAGGTCCCGATCCAGCATATTGTCGTCAGGATGACGGATGCGGACGAAGGTCAGGCGGTCCGTCCAGGCCGCCAGCGCTTCGGCCACCGCCACCCGCGCACGATCCCTCTCCGCCGGCGGGACCGAATCCTCCAGATCCAGCGCGAGCGCGTCGGCTGGCGACGCGGCGGCTCTCGCGAAACGCTCCTGGCGATTGCCCGGAACGAAGAGCAGGCTGCGGATAAGCTCGCTGTTCATATCACTCTCCCAAGAAGTTGGATCACCGGTCCGCATCGATGCTATGGAGGCGTGCGAGCACGCCCTGCGAGGCTCTGGCGTTGACGCGTTCGATGGTGTCGGCCAATCGGTGGCGGCGCAACCTCAATCTTTCGGGCGGGAAAGATCCCCCCGATATCCGGACTATAGCAAACGATGATTGATCCGCTCAAGCACGACACGCCGATCGTTCTGGCCCGCGGCCGCGCGGCCGAACAGATCATCAACGACCTGCGAGACCAGATACTTCAGGGGCGCTACGCGCGAGGGTCGCGGCTACCTTCAGAACGCGAACTGGCGCAGCATTATCAGGTCAGCGTGCCTACCGTTCGCGAGGCGATCAGGGGTTTGGCGGCCGTGCACCTCGTCGAAGCCCGCCACGGCACCGGGGTCTATGTGACGGCCGCTGCAGACCTCATGTTCGCGATGGCAGCCAGCGCCGTAATCGAGCTCGAGAACGTACAACTGCTGGACGTGCTAGACGTATTCGAGCCGCTGCTGCGCAAGGCGGCGACGCTTGCCTGCTCGCTGGCGACCGACGCGGAACTGCAAGGGGTAGCCGACGAACTCAATTCGTTAGACGCGGCCGGCGATACCGAGGCAATGGGGATCAGCTTGAAGAATTTCATCAGCCGACTGGTCGATGCCTCGCACAATGTGCTGATCGCAACGATCGGGCGATTCCTGGCCGACGTACTGATCGAGATTGTTCAGGATCAGGCGGTTGGCCTGGGCGACAAATGGCAACCGGTATTTGCCGAACTCGGCGAGGACCGTCGCCGGTTGGCGCAGGCCCTGGTCAAGCGCCGGGTCCGCGATGCCGAGCGACTGACCCAGGAATATCTTCGCCACACCAAGAATCTGGTTTCCGCCACGCTCGATGCGAATGCTCATGAGGGTCAGGCGGTGATGCGTCGCGCGGCGCAGAAAGTCCGCGCGCGCTAAATCCGGCATGACACCAGTTGACTGGTTTCTCTGAGAAGATAGATTGCGTCCCATGTGGAGCAACTGTCCGCGTTGCCTTTCCAACGGGCGCGGACGATCTCAGAGGAAATATGATGGTCAGTACAACCGCTGGATCGAGCGGCGCCTGTTTCCTGAGCGAGACCAGCGACGTGGCACTGATCGATGGTCCGTTTGGGACCATTGCCGATATCGAACGGATCGAGGCCGTGCCGTTCGAGGAGCGGCTGGGGATTTCCGATTTCTACCTGCGCACCCAGATCGCGCTTGGGGCGCACGATCCGTCAACCTCGGCGATACGCTTTCTGGCCGATGCGCAGGCCGAACCCGAAGACACGAGTTTCGCCACGCTACGCGATCAGGTCGATCGGGTGGCGGCACTGCTGCGGGCGCATGGCATCGGCCGAGATGACGTAGTCGCGATCATTCTTCCGACCATGCCCGCGGCCTATTGGGCCATTCTCGGGGCAATGGCGGTTGCAATACCGTTTCCGATCAACTGGATGCTCGAAGCGGAACCACTGCTTTCGCTGATCGTCGACTCGCGCGCCAAGGTCGTCATCACGCTCGGCCCGACCCCGAACTTCAAGATCTGGGAATCGGTCAACGCAATCCGCGACCGGCTTGCGAACCTGCCGATATGGTCGGTCCAGGGCCCGGGCGGTGCGAAGGGACCGGAGGATCTCGAAGAGCTCCTCCGGAGAGTGGTTCCCGCCCCGACGGTGCACGAGCATCGAGCCGCGCCGCAAGCGCCCGACAACATCGCGGCCTATCTCCACTCCGGCGGCACCACCGGGGTCCCCAAGATCGTCCGCCTCACGCATCGCAACCTGTCCTATCGGCAGTGGGCGCAACAGATCGCGCTGCGCGTGGAATTCGGCGAAATAATGCTGCAGGACACGCCGATCTTCCACGTCGGAGGGTTCGCCGGTCGGTCCCTGCCGATGCTCGCGTCGGGCGCCCGTTTCGTCATTCCCAGCATTCTGGGCGCGCGGGACAAGGGCTATATCGCCAATTACTGGCGCCTCGTCGAACGGTTCGGGCTGACGCGACTGTCCGGCGTGCCAACGATGTTTTCGATGCTGGCCAAGACGCCGACGGACGATGCCGACCTCTCATCGCTGCGTCCGTATTTCCAGACCGGATCAACCTCCTTGCCGATATCGGTCCGGCGCGATTTCGAAGCGGTGTCGGGCGTGAAGATCCTCAATTCCTATGGACTGACCGAAAATACCGCCACGGTCGCGGTCGATATGCGCGACGGCCCCCGCAAGGAAGGCAGCTCCGGCGTCCGCGCGCCCTATACCCGGGTGCGGATCGTGGCGGGCGAGGGTCTCGATCGGCGGTGCTGTGGTACCGACGAGATCGGCATGATCGAGGTGAGCGGCCCCGGCGTGACGCCGGGCTATCTCGACGAAAGCAAGACCGCAGGCGCGCGCACCGACGATGGCTGGCTGATCACCGGCGACCTCGGCAGGCTGGATGAGGATCAGATGCTGTTCGTGACCGGGCGCACCAAGGACATCATCATCCGCGGCGGGCATAATATCGATCCCGGCCCGATCGAGGACGCCCTGCTGCGATCGCCCGAGGTGATCCACGCCGCGGCGGTCGGAAAGCCCGACGCCTATGCCGGCGAACTGCCCGTCGCCTATGTCCAGCTGGTAGCCGGCGCGACGCTGGACGAGGCTGCGCTGATTGCGCTCGCCGCCGCCACGATCCAGGAGCGCGCCGCAGTTCCCAAGCAGATTTTTGGGGTTGAACAATTGCCGCTCACCTCGCTCGGCAAGCCGGACAAGGCGGCGCTGCGGCTCGATGCCGTGCGGCGCGCGTTCGTCGAGATATTCGCCGCGCTGGAAGGCGCCGAAGGCGTCGGGGTCGAGGTCGGATCGGACCCGTCGCGCGGGACGGTCGTCACCGTATCGCCTGTGGCGGTGCCACTGGGCGACCGGCCGGCGGTCGCAGGCCGAATCGATTCGATCATGGAAGCCTATGCGTTCGCCTACGACGTCTGCTGGCGGGACGACGTCGCCATCCCTGCCTGACCAGCGTCCGACGAGGACGCCGACCGCCGATAGGGAGGCAATCATGGCCAAGGGCCCAGCATATAATCGGTTTCTGCACGATGCACCGGGCGGACCGGTCCAGCGCCTGCCCTATCGCCTCTCGCCGCCGCCGATCCGCGACTATCCGAACCCGCCGAAGGTCCTCTTCCCGCCCGGCGCTTGCGACACCCACCTCCACATCTTCGGCCCACAGGCGAAATTTCCCCTCAGCGCCGCCAAAATCAACGGACCGTTTTCGGATGTGTTGTACGAGGATGCTTTGCTGCAGGATGCACTCTCGATGCTCGATGCCTGCGGGATCGATCGGGCGATCCTCGTCGGCACGATGCTCTACGGCTATCGCTACGATCCGATGGTCCACGCCTTGACCAGCGCTCCCGACCGGTTGCGCGGCGTCACTATCCTCGACCCCGAATCAACCGACGGCGAGCTGGAATTGCTCGACCGGGCCGGGGTGGTCGGCATCCGTCTTTCGGCAGCGTTCGGGGCGTTGCTCGACGAGCGCACAATGCGACGCGCCACCGAGAGAGATTGGACCCTCGAGGTCCTCACCCAGGATTGGGAACGGTGGAAGGACGCGCTGTTCCGCGCCGACGGCCGGATCGTGATCGAACATATGGGTGAGATGGACCCGAGCGCGGGATGGGAGTCACCGACCTGGAAATTCCTGCTCGAGGCGCTCGATCGTGGCAACGTCTGGGTCAAGCTTTCTGCCAGGACGTCGCACCAGCAGGACTTCCCATTCGACGACCTCCTGCCGTTTGCGCGTAAACTGATCGAGCACGCGCCGGAGCGCATTCTCTACGGCAGCGACTGGCCGCACCCGGTGTATTTCGGGCGGCCGATGGTCAGCGATGTGTCGCTGGCGGACATGATGCTCGAGTGGGCGCCCGACGAGGCGACGCGCAACCGGATCATGGTCGAAAATGCCGTCGAGGCCTATAACTGGCCGCTCGATTTCGGTGTTGGATCGCCTCCCAGCGCGGAACGGTGAAGATCGACGTCGCGCTAACGTCCACACCGAACCTGATGCTGCGTCTCTCGGTCCGATGCAAACTTTCGTGTTTCCGAAGCCAACAGCCTATAATTTTAGTTGACCGTCCGGACGGACTATATATCTAACGGCGTAGGATTCGAGCCTCCCCGGTCGTTCCGGCGGCCAGAAACCCAAAAGCACATAATCCGCCGCCCGATTAGAGGTTTAGGAGAGGTCGAAATGAGAGGATGCTATAAAGGGCTCCCATGGCTTGTCGGCGCAACGGTCCTGTTGCCGGCCGCCGCGCATGCCCAGTCCGCGGCGCCAGCGACGCTGTCCGATGCGGCGGTGCCCGCGCCGGGTGTCCAGGAGCAGACACCGCCTTCGCCTCCCGCGTCGCAGAGCGGCCCGGTGGCAAGCGACGCCATCGGTGACATCATCGTCACGGCGCAGCGGCGACGGGAAAACCTTCAACAGGTTCCCATCACGGTAACCGCGGTTTCCGCCTCGACGCTCGCCGCGGCCTCGATCACGAACACCTCCGACCTGGTCAATGTCATTCCAGGCCTCACCGTGCCCAAGTCGGCCGGCTATGCCTTGCCGCATCTTCGCGGCATCGGCGTCACGGCGATCGGCCCCGGAATTGAGAATTCGGTCGCGACCTATATCGACGGCGTCTATCACGGGGTGTCTGCGTCCAACGCGCTTGCCCTCAATAACATTGCTCAGGTGGAAGTCGAAAAGGGCCCGCAGGGAACTTTGTTTGGGCGAAATGCCACCGGAGGCCTGATCCAGGTCACGACCAAAGACCCCGAACCCGGCTTTTCGGGCAGCATCAACGGCGGATATGCGAACTATAATACGTTCACCGGGGACGCCTATCTGTCCGGAGGCACTGACACACTGGCGGGCGACATCGCGGTTCAGGTGACCCACCAGGGCGACGGCTGGGGGCACAACATCGTTACCGGCGATGATATCAACCGGGTCGACCTCGATCTCTCGGTTCGCTCGAAGTGGGTGTTCAAGCCCGCCGTCGGCACCAAAATTACCTACATCGCCGATTACGCCAAGGGGCAGTTTTCGACCTCCGCACTGCGCAATTACGGCACGGACCGCAACGCATTCTACCCCAAAGGCTTCGCCGGGCTCGGGACGTTCGATGTCGATCTGGACTCCCAGCCGCTCCGCCGGCTACGGGAAGCCGGGACGAGCCTGTCGATCGATCAGGAACTTGGATTTGGCAATCTGGTCAGCACAACTGCTTATCGCAATAGTCGATATAGCTACAATATCGACTTCGATCTCGGCCCAAGTCCCTATTCCACCAACATCGCCAATCAGTCGGACACCCAGTTTACCCAAGAGCTGCAGCTTCTATCGAAAAGCGGGTCAAAGATATCCTGGGCCGCCGGCCTGTATTATTATCACGCCTCCGATGCCTATGATCCGCAGGATGTGCTTTTCAGCGGTCCCGCGGTCAATCCGCTGCGTCCGGTCACCCGTGTCAACAACCAGACCGATCAACGGACCAATTCGCTGGCCGGCTACGCCCAGGCGACCGCGCCGATCACGACCGACACCAAGCTCACCGTGGGAATTCGCTACACCTGGGAACGTCGGGATCTAGACGGCGTGCAAACCGGCTATCTGAACGGCGTCGTGCCGATCTCGCTCGCCAACGTCCACACCAACATGGAAACCAAGACCCCAACGTGGCGGGTCGCGCTGTCCCATGAGTTCAGCTCGAACGTCAACGGGTACATCTCGTACAATCGCGGCCTTAAGAGCGGTGGCTACAATGTCTCGGCACCGGCATCGCAGCCCTATCTTCCGGAAAAGCTCGATGCATATGAGATTGGTCTCAAAACGCAGCTACTAGGCCGCCGACTCACGCTGAATTCCTCGGTATTCTATTACGATTACTCAAACATTCAGGTGTCCCGGTTCGTCAACGGCTCGCCGCAGGTGTATAACGGCGGCAAGGCCCGCGTGTACGGGATCGACCTAGATGTCACAGCGCGGGTGACCGATCGCTTCACGATCACCGGCGGCCTCGAGGCGATGCACAGCGAATTCACCTCATTTCCCAATGCCGACTTCTTCTACAGTTGCCCGACGCCCTACCCCACCGTGTGCAGTCTGTCCGCCAAAGGGAATGCGCTTCCCCAGGCTCCCAACATTTCCGGTAGCATCAACTTCGATTATCGGGTCGACGTCGCCGATGGAGAAATGCGCTTCAACGTGAATGAGCTCGTCAATGGCGGCTTCTACTTCGCGCCCAACAACGAAGACAAACAGAGCGCATATGGCCTCACCAATGCCTCTATCGCCTTTACCAAGGGCGCCTATACCATCAGGTTTTGGGGTAAGAACTTGCTGGACAAGATTTATCCGCTCAGCGTCAACCAGTCTCCGACTTCGGTCGCGGCCTCCTATGCCGCCCCGCGAACCTTTGGCATCACTGGTGGACTTAAATTCTGACGTGCCCCCATGCCACGTTCGGACAGCCCGCAACCGGAGGTCAAAATGGCCGTTGACGATATCGCCCGCACCGACAGCGGGACCTACGATGATGACACGCTGAGCCGGTATCAGATCGTCGTCATCACGCTATGCGCGATCATCGCGCTGCTCGACGGCTTCGACACGCAGGCGATCGGTTTCGTCGCGCCGGTGATCGCCGCGGATTGGGGCCAGTCCTTGGCAGGCTTCGGGCCGATCTTCGCGGTCGGACTGCTCGGAGGACTATTGGGCGCGATCCTGTTCGGCCTTGTCGCCGATCGCAAAGGACGGCGTGTCACGCTGCTAACCACGGTCGCGCTTTTCGCGCTCGGGTCGCTGCTGACCGCGCTGGCCCACACCCCGTCTGAGCTCGGCCTGTTTCGCTTTCTCACCGGCCTCGGGCTCGGCGGCGCGATGCCCAGCATCATCGCATTGACCTCGGAATATGCGCCAGCGCGGATGAGAAATACTCTGGTATCGGCGATGTTTTGCGGCTTCCCGCTCGGTGCGGTGGTAGGGGCGTTGGTGTCGACGTCGTTGATCGCGCAATTCGGCTGGATGTCGGTGTTTCTGCTCGGCGGCATCATCCCCATGGTTTTATTGCCTGTGCTCACCTGGAAAATTCCTGAGTCGCTCGGATGGCTGGCCGCACGCGGCGATCACGTCCGCATCGACGCGATTCTCGCGCGCATGGGTCAAACGAGGGTGCGAACCGAACCGGTGGTGGGCGAACCGGCGCCTCGCAAATCGAGCATCGCGGCGCTTTTCGTCGGGGGCCGGGCGTTCGGCACTATTCTGCTCGCAATGGTCTTCTTCGTCAGCCTGCTAATCGTCTATCTGATGGTCAGCTGGATTCCGGGAATTGCGGTCCAGGCCGGCCATTCTGTCGGCTTCGGGGTCTTGTCGGCCGGGGTACTGAACCTCGCGGGGATTATCGGCAGTCTGACGATCGGCGCCTTGAGCGACCGGATGGGTGCCTATCGCATCGTCGGCATCGCCTATGTGCTGGGGGCGCTGGCGATTATCGCTTTGGCTCTCCTCGCCGCACCCGGCGCGACGATCCTCCCCTTCTGTGTCCTGGCGGGTTTCTTCTGCATCGGCTCTCAAATGTGTGCAGTCTCCATCGCTTCGCAATTCTATCCCGTGGAATTGCGCGGCGCCGGAGTTGGTTGGGCGATGGGCATGGGGCGCTTCGGGGCAATCGCCGGGCCGCTGATCGGCGCGACTCTGATCAGCGCCGATGGCGCACAACGGCTGTTCACCCTTGTCGCAATCCTCTCTGCCGTTGCTGGGATCGGTATTTTGGCGATGGGCGGGGTGGTCCGTCGGCACCGTTTTACACTGGCCAAGTCCCAACTCGCCATTTAGAATATAGTTAACCGACCATCCGGACAATTATTCCGGAGTGAGCTGATGGGAGACGTGATTTGGCCTCGGCCTTAGAGACTGCCACCACCGTGAACCGCAATGCGCCCGACCCTAGCCGGGATTGGGAGCGCATTGCGTATCTGGTTCACCTCTCCCGAGCACTGGATGGGATGGAGGAGGAGCGCCTCGTTCCCGAAAAGAAGGTGCTCTACCAATTTTCCGCGCGCGGCCACGACATGGCGCAGATCCTGCTCGGCGAGCGGCTGACCGATGCGAAGGATGCGACCTGCGGCTACTATCGGTCGCGACCGTTGTTGCTGTCGCTCGGCGTCGATGTTGCCGACGCGCTGGGATCGTCAATGGCGCGCGCCGGCGGCTATTCGGACGGGCGCGATATCGGCGTGGTATTCAACTATCCCAATCCGACAGGGGCTTCGGCATTGCCAATGTGCGGCGGGGTCGGCGCGCAATATACGCCCACCGCCGGCTGGGCCCAGGCGATGGACTATTATCGCGACGTTCTCGGCAGCGCCGACCATGCCCAGGCGATCGGCGTGGTACTCGGGGGCGAAGCCTCGGTCGCGACCAACGGCTTCTGGTCTGCGCTGACGATCGCGACGACACAGAAATTGCCGATGCTTTTTTATATAGAAGACAATGGGTACGGCATTTCGGTGCCATCGACCTTCCAGACGCCGGGCGGCGATATCGCCGCCAATCTGGCGAGCTGGCGCGGCCTTGAAGTGTTGAATGGCGACGGCACCGACCCTGCCGAAGCGGCGCGGATGATCGACCAGGCAGTCGACCATGTGCGGGCGCGCAAGGGCCCGTGCCTTTTGCGGCTGACGGTGCCGCGCCTGCAGGGCCATAGTTTTCAGGACACGCAGACCTACAAGTCGAAGGAATGCGTCGCGTCGGAATGGGCGCGTGATCCGCTGCCTAAACTCAAATCCTATCTGGTGCCCGCGGTGATCGACGACAGCCGCTGGAACGACATCGCGGCGCAGGCCGCCACCGACGCCGAAGCGGCGCTCGAGCGCGCCGAGGCCCGTCCGGTCGCCGATCCGACGACGGTCGAAGACAATGTCTTCTCGACCGAGGGCGCGCTCCAGTCGATGGGCGGACAGTGGACGCACGGCTATGTGTCCCTCGCGACTACACAGGAGGCGCGGCCCGAGGGCCAGCGTATCAACATGGTCACCGCCATCCGGCGCACGCTCGACCAGGAAATGGCGCTCAACGACCGCGTCGTGCTGTTCGGCGAGGACATCGGCCCGAAAGGCGGCGTCCATGCGGTAACGCTGGGCTTGCAGGAGAAATACGGCACGGCACGGGTATTTGACACCAGCCTTTCGGAAGAAGGGATCGTCGGCCGTGCGGTCGGCATGGCCATCGCGGGACTGGTTCCGGTGCCCGAAATCCAGTTCCGCAAATATGCAGAACCCGCAACCGAGCAGATCAACGATTGCGGCTCGATGCGGTGGCGTACCAACAACCGGTTCGCCGCGCCTATGGTGGTGCGGGTGCCCGGCGGCTTCTTCAAATGCGGCGACCCCTGGCACAGCCAGACCAACGAAGTAGCGTTCGTCCATACGCCGGGCTGGATCGTCGCTGTGCCGTCGAACGCCGAAGATGCAGTCGGCCTGTTGCGCTCTGGTTTGCGCGGCAATGATCCGGTGATCTTCTTCGAACACCGCTCGATGCTCGACTTCGCCTGGGCACGCAGACCCTGGCCGGGCGATGATTTCGTCGTGCCGTTCGGCAAGGCGAAGGTGACGAGGGCCGGTGACGCCATCACGATCGTCACCTGGGGTGCGATGGTGTCTCGGTGCGAAGAGGCCGCCGAGGGGCGCTCGGTCGACGTGATCGACCTTCGCACGCTGATGCCATGGGACAAGAATGCGGTACTCGAGTCGGTGCGTCGCACGCGCCGCTGCCTGATCGTGCACGAAGATCTGAAGACGGCAGGATTCGGCGCGGAGATTGCGGCGCTGGTTGCGGACGAGGCGTTTATGGACCTGGATGCGCCGGTCACGCGGCTGACCATGCCCGACGTGCCCAGCCCGCATAATCCGGTGCTGCTGGATCACGTCGTACCCTCGGTGGAGCGGATACGCGCCAAGATCGACGAATTGGTGGGGTTCTGATGACCGAGATACTCGTCCCCTTCGAACAGGAGGGCACCAAGGCAATCGTGCGCAGCTGGCTCAAGCAAGTCGGCGATACCGTACAGCTCAACGATCCGCTCGTGGAATTGGAGACCGACAAGGTTACGCAGGAGGTGCCCGCTCCTGCGGCCGGCGTGCTGATCGAGATTTTGCTCGGGACGGACGATGAAGCGGTGCCGGGTGCCGTGCTCGGCAGGCTGGGCGCTGCGGTCGCTCATGGCATCGAGGACAATGGCCAGGCGGCGCAAAGCGGATCGGCGGTCCTCGACCGGGCCGATACGGATACGAGCCGCGGTGATAGAATTTGGTCTGTGACCGGCGCGCTCTCGCCGGCGGTCCGGCGCGCGGTGGCGCAGCATGCCATTGATCCCGCGACCATCGACGGGACCGGCCGGGGCGGGCGTCTTACCCGTGCCGACGTCGATGACGCGGTGAGTCGGCGGGCCGCGACTACGGCGACACTTCCGGCAGCGACCATCGCGCAAGCGCCGACACCGGTCGCGGCCCCTTTGCCAGCGTCGAAGAGCGGAGGCAGCCGCGACATCCCCCATGACCGGATGCGGCTGGCGATCGCCGAGAACATGCTGCGCTCCGTCAATACGGCACCGCATGTGACGGCGGTGTTCGAGGCGGACTTCTCTGCGATCATGGCGCATCGCCGGCGTCATAAGGAGGCGTATGCGCGCGAAGGCGCCAACCTGACGTATACCGCCTATCTCATCGCTGCCTCGGTTGCGGCGATGTCGGCGGCTCCTGCGATCAATGCGCGCTGGCACGATGATCGACTGGAGCTGCTTCACGACATCAATATCGGGGTCGGTACGGCGCTTGGCGACAAGGGGCTGATCGTACCGGTGGTCACCCGTGCACAGGAGCTCTCACTGCTTGGCATCGCCCGACGACTGGACGAACTGGTCGGCCGCGCTCGCGACAACCTCCTGGCCCCGGCGGACGTGCGGGGCGGCACGTTCACCATCTCGAATCACGGCGTCTCAGGATCGCTGTTCGCCGCGCCGATCATCATTGCTCAGCCCCAGTCGGCAATCCTCGGGGTCGGCAAGCTCGAGAAGCGCGTCGTCGTTCGCGAAGCAGACGGGGTCGACACGATCCAGATCCGCCCGATGGCCTATGTCTCGCTGACCATCGACCACCGCGTCGTCGATGGACACCAGACCAATGGCTGGCTGTCGAAATTCGTCGAAACACTCGAGCGCTGGCCGCTGGAGGCCTGACCGAAGGATAGAAGTATGAGTATCAAACTCGTCGCGCTCTACCGCAAGCCGGCCGATGTCGATGCCTTCATGGCACATTACGAGCAGGTCCATTTACCGCTCGTCGCCAAGACTCCGCACCTGATCAAGACGGTCGTCGGGAGGGTTACCGGTTCGCCAATGGGCGAGCCCGCCTATTTTCTGACCGCAGAGATGGTGTTTCCAGATGCGGCCCGGTTTCGGGAGGCGATGCGCTCGCCGGAAAACCAGGCGGCTGGCAAGGACCTGATGGGGTTCGCCGCGGATCTGGTAACGCTGATTGTGGTCGAAGAGCAGGTTTGATCGGGTTTGCCTGCGGTTACGCTCATGCTAACCGGGTCGGCCGTAGCCTCACGCTTCGCAAGGATACCCATGGCAAGAACGCAGTCCGCGGATTATGACCAGCGTCGCGAGGCGATCGTCGAAAGGGCAGCGCATCTCTTCGCGACGTCGGGATTTCGCGGCGCGTCCGTGTCCGATCTCGCCATCGCTTGCGAGACGTCCAAGTCGCTGCTATATCATTATTTTCCATCGAAAGAAGACGTCCTCTACGAGGTTATGTCGTCGCATATCGATCAATTATGTGAAGACGTCGATGACGTGATGCAGCGAAAGGACGAGCCGACGGTCCTTTTGCATGCGCTGATTCACAATTTCATGCGCCATTATATCGGTGCGGCAGACCGGCAGAAGGTGCTCCTCAACGAACTGGATAATCTTCCATCCGATCGGCGTGAGACGATCGTCGCCAAGCAGCGGCGGGTGATCGACGCGGTCCAGAGCCTGCTGGAGAGGATTGATCCTGGTCTAGCCGATCCGGCCCGGGCGCGCGTCCAGACAATGTTGCTGTTCGGCATGATCAACTGGACGCACACCTGGTTCGACCCGAAGGGCCCGGTATCCGCCGATGCGATCGCCGATATGGCTCTGGCTCACTTTTTGCCCGGGAAAAATCCCATTCAGGCGTCGTAATCGAGCACCACGCCCTCGGTCAGCGGCACCGCCTGACATGTGAGGACGTACCCACGAGCGACCTCTTCCTGGCTCAAGCCGTAATTGACTTTCATTTCGACCTCTCCAGCAACCAGCCTGGCGCGGCATGTCGCGCATACCCCGGCCTTGCAGGCGAAGGGTGCGGGCAACCCGGCGGTGCGCGCGTTCTCCAGGATCGAACCTTTCGCCGCATCGAATTCGATCGTCCGCCGGCGGCCGTCGAGCGTCACCTGTACCTTCAGCCCGGCGGCGCGCTGCTCCAGCGCCCGCTCGCGCGCCACATCGGCCTCGGACCTTGGGCCCGCCGTGAAACGCTCGACGAGCACTACACCGGCGGGCACGCCCGCGGCGTGAAGCGCAATTTCCGCGGAGTCCATCATCGCGCCGGGACCGCATATAAAGGCGGCGTCGATCTGTGTCGGATCGACCAGCCCTTCCAAAATCATTTCCATGCGCGCCGCATCGATCCGGCCGTTGAACAGCTCCACGTCATCGGCCTCTGCGGTAAGAAAGTGATAAACCTGCAGCCGGTTCAGATAGCGGTTCTTGAGTGCCGCGAGTTCCTCCAGGAACATGATCGAGTTCGAGCTGCGATTGCCATACAGCAATACGAACCGACTGTCGGTCTCGGTCGCGAGCCCAGTCTTGAGGATCGACAGGATGGGAGTGATGCCAGATCCGCCGGCGATGCCGACATAGGTCGCGCGCGTCCCCGCCCGGAACTGCCAGGTGAAATGACCATGGGGCGCCATCGCCTCGATCAGATCACCCGCGGCGAGATGCTCGGTTGCCCAATTCGAAAAAACGCCACCCGGCACGCGTTTGATCGCGACCCGCAGCGGCTCGCCGGCGGTCGCGCAGATCGAATAGTTGCGGCGGACATCCTCACCGGCGATCTGCTGCCGCAAGGTTAGATGCTGCCCGGGAAGGAAGCCGAACGCCTCCGCCTCTGCGGCTTCGAGCGTCAACGATACGGCATCTTCGGTCTCGCGACGGACGTCGGTGACCTTCAGGGCGTGGAAGACGGGTAAGGACATGCGGTTTCCTAGTGACACTTGAATCGGTCGAACGGTTCGAGACACTGCGTGCAGCGCCAAAGGGCCTTGCACGGGGTGGAACCGAAGCGGCTGACCTCCACGGTTTTCTCCGACCCGCAGCGCGGACATTCGACCATATCGGCACCGCGTAGCGATCGAGCGTGGCTGCCGCGCGGCGGCGGCGCGATGCCATAGTCTTTCAGTTGCTGGCGGCCGCGCTCGCTTATCCAGTCCGTGTTCCACGGTGGCGACAGCACCGTTTCGATCGGCAGGTCAACGAACCCGGCAGCGTCGAGCGCCAGGCGCACCGAGGCGGTAATCGCCAGCGTTGCCGGGCAGCCGGTATAGGTCGGGGTGATCAGCACCGCGGGCGCGTCGCCCCCGCGAACGCCGCGCACGATTCCCAGATCAATCACCGACACGACCGGGATTTCGGGATCCGGCACCTCGGCAAGCACCGCCAGAATGCGACGCTCGGTGTCCGCATCAAGGGACGCCTGCACGGCCACGGCGACTACCAGCTTGCGTCGGGATAGGTGCGCGGAAGATATTGCATCACCGCCAGCAAATGACCGAGATGCTCGGAATGATGGCCCTTGCGGCCGCCGACCACGGCGCGCGGATACACCGGCAACGAGATCGTCGCCTCGTCCAGCACCTTGGCGATCGTCGCGTCGAAACCGCCGCGGAGCGCCGCCTTGTCGACCGCGATGCCGCGATCGGCGAGCGCCTGTTCGATCGGGTCCATCTGGAACAGTTCATCGACGAAGCGCCAGAACCAGTCGAGCCCGTCAATCATCCGCTCACGGCTCTCGTCGGTGCCGTCGCCAAGCCGCACGACCCATTGCGCCGCCAACTCGGCGTGATACCGGACTTCCTTCACCGCCTTGGCAGCAATCTCGGCGAGACGCGGCTCAACCGAGCGGGTCAGCGCTTCGAACAGCGCAAGCTGGTAGGTGGAAAAGAGGAACTGTCGCGCAATCGTCTGCGCGAAATCGCCATTGGGCTGTTCGACCATCAGGCAATTGCGGAACGCCAGCACGTCACGGTGGAAGGCTATGGCATCCCCATCGCGGCCCCTGCCCTCCAGCTCGCCCGCCAGGTCGAGCAGGAACGTTGCCTGCCCGATCAGGTCCAGGCCGAGATTGGCGAGGCTCAATTCCACTTCAAGCACCGGTGCGTGACCGCACCATTCGCACAGCCGCTGGCCGAGGATCAGGCTGTCATCGCCCAGCCTTATGCAATATTCGACGATCGCGTCACGGTGCGCCTCGACGGCGGGGGCGTCGAATGCGCCGGCGTGGCTGGCGCGATCGGCTTCGGCAACATCGCCCGGCTGGATGGTGGGGAGCGACGGCATCAGATATGCTTCAGCACATCGGGAATGTCGTAGAACGTCGGGTGACGGTACACCTTGTCCTCGGCAGGCGCGAACAGCGGCCCGCTGTCGTCGGGATCGGACGCGCTAATATCGGTGGACTTGACGACCCACAGACTCACCCCTTCCATCCGACGCGTATAGACGTCGCGCGCATGGCGCACCGCAAGGTCGCTGTCGGGGGCATGGACCGACCCGACATGCTTGTGGCTCAGCCCTCCACGCGCACGGATAAACACTTCCCAGAGCGGCCAATCGTGACTCATCGCTATTCCCTTCAGGCGGCCAGGCGGGCCTGGCGCTTCGCCTCATGCGCATCGGCGGCGTCGCGGACCCACGCGCCATTGTTCCAGGCGTCGCGCCGCGCCTTCATGCGCTCCTTGGCGGTCGGCCCCTCGCCGCGCACAACCGCATAGAATTCGTCCCAGTCGATGGCGCCATAATCGTAGGCGCCGCGTGTCTCATTCCACTTCAGGTCCGCGTCGGGAATTTCGAGACCAAGATATTCGGCCTGTGGCACGGTCGCATCGATGAACTTCTGGCGCAGGTCGTCATTGCTGTCGCGCTTGATCCGCCAGCGCATCGACTGTTCGGAATTGGGCGAATTATCGTCGGGAGGACCGAACATCATGATCGAGGGCCACCACCAGCGATTGAGCGCATCCTGCGCCATCGCCTTCTGCTCGGCGGTGCCGTTGGCCATCACCATCATGATCTCATAGCCCTGGCGCTGGTGGAAGCTCTCCTCCTTGCACACCCGCACCATCGCTCGGGCGTAAGGACCATAAGAGGTACGCTGCAGCGGAACCTGATTCATGATCGCGGCGCCATCGACCAGCCAGCCAATCGCGCCCATGTCGGCCCAGGTCAGCGTGGGATAGTTGAAGATCGTCGAATATTTGGCTTTGCCCGCATGCAACGCCTCGATCATCTGCTCACGGCTCGTCCCGAGCGTCTCGGCGGCGCAATAAAGATAGAGGCCATGCCCGCCTTCATCCTGCACCTTGGCGAGCGCCACCGCCTTGCGT
>Ga0233335_1000030_pt1 | contig 66558 bp, 55 predicted proteins | sample GEONDECOMP222_FD_180695 | JGI IMG/M metagenome (GOLD analysis project Ga0233335, IMG submission 180695) | Leaf litter microbial communities from Shasta-Trinity National Forest, California, United States - GEON-DECOMP-222 | ecosystem: Environmental > Terrestrial > Plant litter > Unclassified... | reverse complement strand
AAATAAGGGCAAGCTGAACGAACCACCGCTTTCGAGCAAGCGGCACTGGACCTAACTACGACCGCAAGTGGCGTCCGCCGACCGACTGCTGTGCGCCTCTGGGTGATGCAAAACTTTTGATTTTTGCCTCAGGAATGGCAGGTTTCAGGACCCGCAGAATCAGCCTGGAACGACCAAATCTGGGCGGGAGCCGTCGTCCGATCGCGAAGGGGTCGAGAAGGGCGAAAAGTGGTGGAAAGCTGCCGTTCGGTCAGTCGGTCGGGACCTGCTCACCAAGCAAGCTGACTTCACCGCTGGTGGCAACAATCTCACGCCCGTCATGAGTTCGTAATCCGAACACCGCATCACCGTCTGGATCGGTGATGTGGCGTTCGGCCTGCACCAAGATCGCAGGCACGTCCGCTCCATCAGCCTTATGCCAGATAGCATATTGAGGCACCTCGACGTCGAACGGCTCGCTTGCCTCGGCATCGTCGGCCTGCTGGCAAAACACCGCGCTTCCCCGGTCAACATCATCAACAGTCGCTGGACGGCCCGCGATAAAGCCCGTGGTGGGGAGTGTAGGCCATGTCATTCGGTAAGCATTACCTGAACGCCGAACGTCTGCAAGTGGGCGGGAGTTGCCTGTCGCCTATCACCCCTTTGTGGCCAGCCAGTGAACGGCAATGTCTGGTGGTTAGCTGCCGTTCCGAGACCGACGCCATGGAGCCCATAACAGCGAAACAGCCATGGTAACGAGAACCCCGGAACCCGACCAGAAAAGGAATGGGAAGACCTGCTTGTCGAGGCGGGCTGATCCGAACAGGAGAACGCCAGCTACGACCGCAAGCGAGGCGGATAGCGGTCGCCGATATGTTTTGACGTAGGGCGAGCCGTAAACCGCTTTGAACCACAGCGTCAGCGGCATCAGTAAGATCACCCAATCCATTGAACGATCATACACGCAGCGTGAATGTCCGCAATTGGGGCGTGAGCGGCGGTTCGATCGGATTTTGACGCGAATGGCCGGGATTGGTGGGGAGCGGAACGGCGGCTTTCGTTGAGATTTTCGGATGCCGGCAGGCGTCGGAAAATCTTCGAGGTACGATCCCGCGGGCCGCAAACAGCGAGCTATGGAATTTTCGGGTTTGAGCCGCTTGGAGTTTGGCGGTTCTGCAAAGCGGACGTTCCGAATTTCGGGGGCGGAAGATGCCACATAAGATCGGACGGTCCGTTTTTGGGGTCCGATACTTGCCGCGGAAGATCGGACCGTCCGTATTTGGGAAGCGATCGGGCCGCTCTGAAAATGGACTGTCCGCTTTTCAGGAGCATGTTGGCGCGGTTGGTGAGGGTCGGCGCGGCCTTCCTCGTTCCGCAGGACGCAGGCGCTGCGGGAGCTGCCCTGCTCGACGCGTAACAGCATGCGCTCGCTGTCGACGTCGATCACCCTGAGTGCCGCGACCTCCGCGACGCGCAGCCCCGCGCCGTACGCGACTGACAACGCCGCATGATGCTTGAGACAGTTGTGGCGTGTAGCAGCCGCGCTACTTTGTCGAGGCTCAGAACCACGGGAGCCTTGCGGGCATGCGAAGTTCGGACCAGCTTGCGTGCGAGCTCCGGTCGATCCAGCGTGTGCGTGAAGAAGAACCGAAGCGCTGCAACGATGCTGTTCATCGTCGGTACCGCCACGCCAGCTTTCTGCTGCTCGATCTGGAAACGGCGGACATCTTCTGCCGTAGCAGTGTCGGGCGACCACTTCAGGAAGGTCGCGAACCGCGTCACATCGCGGATGTAGTTACGCTGCGTCTCGTGCGAGAAATGGCGCATCGCCATGTCGTCCATCAACGGCTGCCGAAGCGGGCTGATCCGGACTACCGGGCTGATGAAGGCAAGGTTGTTCATCGTCGGGCTCCTTCTAGAGGGACCCTGATGTTCTGCCTTCAACTCTTCGCGCTCAACCGACTCTAAACGCTTGCTTCTTTACTTTACCAAGCCGCAAAAACCCTCCCGCGCAGCGGGTTCGTGCTTCCACCCATTGCTACCGTTCAGCCTCCGAGATGAAGGTCCTCTTCAATCGGAATTTCCAGCTCTCCAGAAGCGCCTCGTGCGGTTGGGCGAGCGCAAGCGATTTTGCGATTGATTCTCGCATTCGCCCTAGGGCCGATTCCAACTCCTCGTTCGAGAAATAATCCGCGATTGGGTCGTGCGCCGCAGCCTCGATCCCGAAGCCGGCGTACATCGACAGCCAACTCGGATCCTGGAAGGACTCCCACTCATAGCGGACCAGATTGCCCCGCGTTTGGAACAGTCGCACTTTGTGCGCCAGTCTTTCGGGCAAGGCGGTATCGCGGCAGCGGTCCCACATCGGCTCGCCGTGCCGTCGATTCGCCCAATAATGTAGGAATAGGAAGTCGCGGATGCGCTCATATTCGAGCCCAGTCGCGCGGTTATAGTCGTCCGCCAACGCCGGCGCGAAGCCGCGATCGGGGAATAAAGCGAGCAGCTTTTCGATGCCCGTCTGGATCAACGTGATGCTGGTCGATTCAAGCGGCTCCATGAACCCCGCCGCCAGGCCCAGCGCGACGCAATTACCGCGCCAGAATTCGCGGCGGTGGCCGGTGCGAAAGCGGATCAGATTGGGCTCGGCCAATGCCTCTCCCTCCAACCGCCCGCGCAATACGTGCACCGCCTCGTCGTCGGAGAGATGCCGGCTCGAATAGACATAGCCGTTGCCGACACGGTGCTGCAGCGGGATCCGCCACTGCCAACCTGCGGGGAGCGCCGTGCTGCGCGTGAAGGGGGACAGCGGCCCGTTGCGTTCGCACGGCATGGCCACCGCGCGGTCGCAGGGGAGCAAATTGGTCCAGTCCTCATAGGGCACACCCAAAGCGCCGCCGATCAGCAGCGCGCGAAATCCCGAGCAGTCGATGAATAGGTCGCCGTCGATCGCCCTGCCACATTCCGTGTCGACGCCGGCGATCAACCCGCTTTCGTCGTCGAGGCGCACATTGGTGATCGTCGCATCGACCCGCGTAACACCCTGCCCAATCGCGCGCTTGGCGAGGAACTGCGCGAACATCCTCGCGTCAAAATGCACCGCCCAGTCGAAGAACAACAAATCGTGGACCGGCTTGTCGGTCGGCAGCATGAACGATCCCGCCCGCGCCATCGCTGTCGCCAGACAATAGTCCTCCAGATCGACTGCTATCCCGGCCTGCTGCAATTTCAGCCAATATTGATGGAAGGCCACCCCGCGCGATCGCATCCCGTAAAGCCCGAACGGGTGAAAGAAGCGGTGTCCCGACTGCTTCCAGTCCACGAACTCGATGCCGAGTTTCACCGTGCCTTGGCTCGCCGCCATCACCTCCTGCTCGGTAACGCCGATTTCGCGAAAAAAGTCGCGGATCCCAGGTACGGTCGCCTCGCCGACGCCGACGGTGCCGATGTCGCTGGATTCGACGACGGTGATCGTCACCGGCTGACGCTCGAGACGCCGCACGAGAAGTGCCGCCGCCATCCAGCCTGCGGTGCCACCACCAACGATGACGATCGACCGGATCGGTCCTGTGCGCGTGGTCATCGAGCTTCCCCTACTTCCGCCCTAAGCGCCACCGAACCTCAACTCCGTTCGCCTGAGCTTGGCGAAATATCATTCTTCTTGTCCACGGCGGAATAGAAGAACGGTACTCCGACGGCCTCAGCACGAACAGAGAGGGGTGATTTCAAGCCACTCGATCTCGCTCTAGAATTTCACCCGTACGCCCGACATGAAGCGCCGCTCGTAGATATTGTTGTAAGCATGCTCGTCGGTCCAGGTGAGATAATATTTCTCATATTCGCCAGTCAGATTGGATCCTTGTGCATAGACGGTGATGTGCGGATTGATGTCGTAGCTGATCGACGCGTCGATATAATTGGTCGGCTGCTGGTACAGCTCCAACCCACTAATCCCGCCGAAATTCTGCTGGACCGCGCGCTTCGAACGATAGTTCCAGGCGACACGCGCCTGCAGGTGGTTGTCCTGGTAGAAGAGCGCGACGTTAGTCTGGATCTTGCTGTTGTCCTGGAACGGGATCGACTGGCCGGCGAGATCGGTCTGCCCCGAATCCGACGGTGAGAAAGTGATGTTGGAGTCGAGGCCGAAGTTCGACAGGAAAGTCGGCATGAAGCCGAGGTCGTTGAACGACTGTTTCCAGCCCGCCTCCAGCCCCTTGAGCGATCCGCCCTCGCCCTGCACCGGGGTGCTGATCGCCACGCTGCGTCCGCGTACCACGCCGTCATTATCGGGAAGGTCTGTACGTACAATCGTACCCGACTGAATGAAGCTGGCGACGTCGATGTGGAACGCCCCCAGGCTCAGCAGACTGCTGCGCCCGATATAATATTCAAGCGACGCCTCGACGTTCGTCGCCCGCCACGGATCGAGCATTGGATTGCCGTTCGAGCTACCGCCAGTGACGCGGAACACCGGTGCGCCCGGATTGGTGGTGTCGATTGCATAGGTGGGGTTCAATCCCCCGCCCCACTGGTTGAGATCGAGCAACGTCATCGTTTTGGTAAAGGCGACGCGCAGCTTCAAGTTGCTTGCGAAATCGAATGCCAAGTTGAACGCCGGCAGAAAGTCGGTGAAGCCGCGTTTGGTCTCGAGCGTACCGTTGCTGAGATTGGCCATGCCGTAAGGCTGGGGCGATCCAGTTACGTATTGCAGGATGTCGAGCTTGGTGTTGATGATCTTGAGGCCGGCATTGCCCGAGACCGGAATGCCAAACACCTCACCCTTCACGTTCAGTTGTGCGTAGCCCGAGATCTGCTTCACACCGACGTTGAACGACGCGCCCGGGTTCTGCACTTCGACGTTGCCGGGATAGAAACTGTTCTGGAAGGCCAGCGCATTGTCCATCGCCGCCGGATTAAGGACATAAATGCCCGGCAGGCCTGCGCCCGGCAGCGTATATTGCTTCACTTGGCCGTTGAAGATCGGATCGTTGGCGTGGCGCACCATGCCGGCGGTGTAGTAAGCGCCGGCCGGCCCTGCCGAGCAACTCGCGTCACTGAGCGGAACGTCGAACGCCTTCCATTTCGCCAGGCATCCGCCCGGCTGGGAGGCGTTGCCCGCATAGAGCGGCGCAGCACGATCGAACTCGTAATCGTTGACCGAGCGCTCGCTATAGCGCGCACCTGCACTCAGGCTGACGCTGTCATTGGCTTCGTAGGAGACGTCCCCACGGATCAGCTTGAGGTCGCCCTTGCGGCGGTAATTGCCTTCCGACGAGGTAGTCTTCATCGAATAATTGTTGATATTGCCGAGCAGGTTGGTCAGCTGTGCAGGCAACGTGAATACCGGCTGGCTGCCGGAAAAGTTGATCTGCGCAGGCAGCGATGCTGCGCCGGCGATGGTGTCGACCGAATAGCCGCCCGGGTTGAAGGCGACTTTGCCGGCCGGATAGTTGCCGACCCCTCCCGGCTCCCACTGCGCGCCGTTGCTGACGCTATACTGCAGATAGCTCTGGTCATAATTCTGATAGGCCTTGCCGTAAACGCCGCGCAGCGTCGCCTTCAGGCCGCTGCCATTATCATATTTCAGCTCGGCATTATAATTCTGCGACTGCGACTTGTAGCGGTCATTCTGGGCATAAGAGTCGAAGTTGCCGAGATCGTAATTATAGACTTGCGTCGTGTTGAGATGGTAATCGTGCGAGATGCCGTTGCTGGTCTGAGTGATGATCTTGCCGGTATCGCGCGAGGCGCCCGGGGTGAACTCGGCCGCCTGCCAATTGACATCCTGCATCTGGATACCGGCGGTGCGGTCATGCTCGTCCTGGCGAGTAAAGAAGGCGTCGGCCACCAACGTGAGCTGGTCGCTGATCTCCCATTGCGCCGAAGCGTTGATGCCGAGCCGCTGCCGCTCGTTGATCTTGTTCCAGGCGGTGAAGCCCTGCGGCACAATGAAGGTATCGTTCGAAGTGCCGTTGCCGTTCACGTCGCGGCCGGTGCCGACGACCGTGCCATGCGGCCGATTGGCGGGCGAAAAGCCGCTGCTGCTGTCGACGTCGCCGGTCGGGTTGGCGGCAGTGTTGAACTGCTCGTTGTGCAGCGTCGCTCCATAACCTTCCTGAATGCCGTTGTGCGAGTTCGACAGATGCACGTCCGAATAGGCGGCAGAGACCAGGAAGCCGACGCGCTCTCCGTGATAGGCGATCAGGCCGTTGAAATTGGGATCGGCCTTTTTGGTCTTGTCACCGTATGCGCCCTCCCCCGCGGCGGCGATCGTGAAGCCCTGCTTCAGGTCGAACGGACGGCGAGTGCGCAGGTTGACGGTGCCGGTGATGCCCGCGTTGAGTAGGTCGGCGGTGCTCGACTTGATCACGTCGGCGCCGGCGAAGAGCTGCGACGGAATGTCGTTGAAATTGGGCTGGATGGTGGTGATCGACTGCGCGCCGAGATAGGCTTCGCCGTTGAGCAGGGTCGTCACCTGCGGCAGGCCGCGGATGTTGATCGCCGCACCCTCGCCGGCGTCGCGGCGGATCTGCACGCCGGGGATGCGCTGCAGTGAATCGGAAATGGTGACGTCGGGCAGCTTGCCGATGTCTTCGGCCGAGATTGAGTCGGTCACCGAGGCGGCGTCACGCTTGAGATTGACCGCGCGCTGCTGCGCGCCGCGGATACCCGTGACAATGATGTCGCCTGCTTCGGCGGCGGCGTCGCTCGTCGGCAGGCTCGGGTTCTGCGCCTCGCCCGCTTGGTCGGCGGCAGCAGCAGATGGCGATGCTGCCTGGGCGGTCGGCGCGCTCTGCAATACGCCTTGCGTGGTAGAGCTTTGCTGCGCGAGTGCGGCGTTGCCGTAGATCAGCGCCGACGCGGAAGCCGCGATCATCAGTGCTGCCTTGGATGTGTTCCGAATAACCATAGCCCAGTCCTCTCCCAACCTGTTTACAGGCCCCCCGTCCCTGGGTGGCCACTTCGTAGGTGGGTGAAATGACTGGGCGTCATGCCTCGCATGCCGTCCCTTCCTCCCCTCCACGCTGTCGCGACTTGCCGTCGTCTCGAAGTTCTCAACCTAATTATCGCGCCACTTCAGAAGGTCAACGATTAAATAATGCAATTTGCAGAAAGAAGGCTGGATCGGGCAATAACCTCCCGCGGCAAGCGCGAGATCATCGCGCGGCGGACCGAATTTACAGGATCCAATTCACCCCGAGCCAGGAGTTGTCGGTATCGGTGGCGAAGGAATCCGCTTGGTATCACGCACACCGCGTCGACATCACAGTGCGCCGGCGCTTCAGCCTGAGCAGCAGATCCCCCCGTCGTCGCAATGCCGATCGAGCCGCTGCTAATAGCGGTCGGTTGCCGACGCCGCAGCCGAGTCAGCAGTCCGACCGCCTTCCACCCATAATCCCGCTGCCAAACGCGCCACGAAGACCGTCAGGCGGAGTGGTGGTGAACGTGTCAGCCCAGCCTTGAAACTTGAACCGGCTCGCGAGCGGAGTCTGGACGCTGGACACCGCCCAATCTTGATCGGCGCCCAGAACCTCGCAGCCGCCGCCGGCGGTCTCCGCACCCCAGGCCATGCCGATGTCACCCAGTCGGCATTCGCGACATAGCTGTTCGGGTTGCGATAATAGCCGCTCTATCGCGCCCAGCTTGCGGCATATCGGAGCTTCGCCGTCCCCGCGAGCGGCGCCGACCCGGCAACCCTCATTAGGCTGGCTGGACAGCCGGTAGCCCTGCGCTGCGGGATTGTCCCGGTCGGCCAGATCGGCAAGCCGGTCACGCCCCCCGGGTCCCGTAGCTGAGCAGCGCGAAAACAGTATCGCCGGTCGTCTGCGGCCGCGCGCTCGTGCCGTCGATACCCTTCGGTGCGATCGGGCCAGGCGTAGTCAGGTTGGAGAACAGCGCCTTGGGTTTGCCCTGTTGAACGTAAGCCGCGTCATAGCTCTGCAGGCTCTGCTGGAAGTTCGACCATCCAACGAAGCCCTGGTCGGCGAGCGGGCGGTTACCGGCCCGCGGCCACCGACATCGCGTTGCCGGCATAATGCCGTAGGGCGCGATTAAGCTCGATAATTGGTGAGTCGATCCGTCGGATAGGCGGTGTCGCCATCGTACCGCCGTCGTAACGTTCGGAGATGGCGAGCGTGGCTTCCGCCGGCGCCGACCAGGGGCCGTAGCGTGCCTCCACGCCGGAGCGTATCCGGATCGTCACCGCCTCGGCCTGATGCGGCACCCCCCTGACCGACGTCTTCCCAGCGCGAGGCCGGGCGTCGATCAGCGGTTTCAGCCGGATCTCCTGCGCTTGTGCAGCGCCGCCGCAAAGCGCGCCGGCGAGCATCGACAACTTCTTCAGGCAGCGCGCCTCACGCCGGCTCGGACGTGACCCCGGCAAGCGGCCCATCGAGCGCCCCGAGCTCGCCGGATTTTCGCGCTTGGCGGCCATAGAAAAGCTCGAACAGCGGGCTTGCCATCATCGTCGTCACGATCGCCATCAACACCAGCATCGAAAATAGGGTCGGGCCGATAATGCCCTTCTGAAGCCCGATGTTGATGATGATCAACTCCATCAGCCCGCGCGAGTTCATCAGCGCGCCGATGCCGAGCGCAGTGCGATTATCCTCGCCCGAAAGCCGCGCCGCCAGATAACAGGCGCCCCCCTTGGCTAGGATCGAGGCGAACAGGATAGCGAGCGCGATCAGCAGCAACTGGCCCGAATTGACCATGCCCATTCGAGTGTTGAGTCCTGAATAGGTGAAGAACATCGGCAGCAGCAGCACTACGGCGAGTGGCTCAACCATGCGTTTGAGTTCGGCCGCGAAAGCGCCGCGTGGCATCGCCGTGCCGAGCAGGAAACCGCCGAAGATCGCATGGATGCCGACCGCGTCCATCAGGAACGCCGACAGGCAGAACAGGGCGAGCGTAATCGCCAGCACGGTCATGCTCATCTCGCCCTCGCGCTCGACCGCACGCCCGAGCGGGGCAAGCAGTCGCGGCCCCAGCAGTAAAACGATTATCGCCCAGGCGAGCCCGCCACCGATCGCCAGCACCGCAACCCCGGGGCCACCGCCGAATGTCGCTAATACTATTGCCAGCACGCACCACGAGCATACGTCGTCGAACGCGCCCGCGGTCAGCGACAAGGTGCCGAGCGCGCTGTTGCTTAGCCCCCGCTCGTTAATGATCCGCGCGAGCATCGGAAAGGCGGTCAGCGCGATGCACGCGCCCAGAAATAGCGTCGCATTGCCCTGGCCGATGCCGTCGGCGAACAGCCCGGGCACCCTCAGCAGCAGCGGTGTGATCAGCACCGCAACCGCGAAGGGCGCGGCGATACCGGCGAAGGACACCATCGACGCGCTGCGCGCCTTCGACCGGAAATGATCGAGCCGCAGTGTCGTGCCGACCAGGAACATGTACAGCCCGACGCCCAACTGCGACCCTGCGTAGAGCACGTTCTTGGTTTCCTTGGGAAAGATTGCACCCTGCAGCCCCGGGAGCACCAGCCCGAGCAGCGATGGCCCGAGGATTACGCCGGCGATCATCTCGCCCACGACCTGCGGCTGGCCGAGCAATTTGCGACCGAGCCAACCGACCACCCGGCAGGTGAGCAGGATTACCGCGAGTTGAAGGAAAAAATGGATGCTGAAATCGCCCGGCGCGTAGCTCGCCACCCCCGCCACGGCCGGACCGTGCGGCCCCAGTATTCCACGCACGGTTGCTGCAAGGCTTTCATACCAATCGGCCGTCATCCATCCCCCCGGTTTTCTTTTTTACATCAAGCGCGCGTCCGCGCCGGAAGCAATAGCTGATAAACACCGCCCACTCGGCCGGGGTCAAGAATACATAATTCAATTTGGCTTTTTGTGGAGGCTGTGCTTCTAACCGATGCAAGCCGGCAGGATCGGCAACTATCGGGAGGATATGATGGGCAGGAAATCGATGGCCAGTCACTGGGCAACCGCATTCTCGACGGCACTGCTGCTGACGGCGGCGACCGCACGCGCGCAGAGTTACGGCCCAATTAACGCCGATTTGCCCGCAGGCGGCGATTCGGTGACGACCGCGATCGGCGGTGCGGGTGCGCCTGCAATCTCCTCGCCGAGCTGGACGCTTGCGGCATGGATCGAGCCTAGCAACCTCTCCGAAGGATCTGTGCTGGTCGCCGGCTTTGGCGATCCCGTCACCGGCCCGCGCCGTTTCTTGGCGCTGGATGGCGGCAGGCCCAGCCTGATTACCGAAGGCGGCACGCTGACCGCGCCCGGCAAAGTTGTTATCGGTCGCTGGCGGTATCTGGCAGCGAGCTATGACGACGGGATTGTGCGGCTGTTCGTCGATGGTCGGCAAGTCGCCCAGCGCCGTTTGGCCGCAGCCCCGGTCGCAGCGCTCGCGACGCTCGCGCCGCGTGGCGGCAAGGCGGTGTTTGCAGGACGCGTGGCGGGCTTCACGCTGGAGACCGGCGCGCCTCTTGCCGCGACCCTACGGGCCCGTGCCGATACACCACCCGACCCGACGCTGATCGCTTTCCCGAGCGGCAGCCCCCACTGGCCGGTGCAGGTGCATCAGATGTACGGGCAGGTCGCGCCCCAGGATGCCTGGACGCTGCCCCAGTCTAAAGCCCCCCTGCCCGCGCCCGTCGCCAAGCCTGAACCAAGCGGCCCCGCAATCGTCGCCACCGGCCCCGGGCTGTGGGAGGTCGCCGGCTGGCGGCTCGCCGAAGCGCCCAAGGTGAGCGCGCCGGGAGCCGCGCTGAGCCGTGCCGGCTTCGATGCAAGCCATTGGTATGCAGCGACGGTGCCCGGGACGGTGCTGACCACCCTCGTCGACCGCGGAGTCTATGCCGATCCGGCCTATGGACTCAACAACCTGGCCATTCCCGAGCGCCTGGCACATCAGGACTATTGGTATCGCACCGAATTCGACGTGCCGGCCGGCGTCATTGGCAGGCGGCAGGTGCTGACCTTCAAAGGGATCAATTACGCTGCCGACATATGGGTCAACGGCGTGAGCGTCGGCACGATGAAGGGAGCATTCATCCGTGGCAGCTTCGAGGTCTCGCTGCAGCCCGGCCGCAACGCAGTTGCGGTCAAGGTGTCGCCCGCGCCGCATCCCGGCATCGCCCAGGAGGAATCCCTGACTGCGGGGGTCGGCGAGAATGGTGGGATGATGATGCTCGATGGTCCGACCTTCGGGGCCGCCGAAGGCTGGGACTGGATCCCGAGCATCCGCGATCGCAACACCGGACTGTGGCAGGGGGTAACGCTCGCGGCGACAGGCACGGCCGTACTCGGCGACGCTCATGTCGTGACGACCCTACCCAAGGCAGACAATAGCGTCGCAGAGATTGAGATCACCGCACCGCTGACCAACACTTCCGATCGACCGGTAACGCTCGGCCTGCATGCCGCGTTCGACGGGGTGACGGTCGACAAGCAGGTGACGCTTGCTCCCCGACAGACAACCGATGTCTCGCTGCGCCCGTCCGAATTTGCGCAGCTTTCGGTTCGAAATCCGAAACTGTGGTGGCCCAACGGATATGGCGATCCCGCGCTGCACACGCTGACGCTGACCACCAGCGTCGACGGACAGCCGAGCGACGCCAAGCAGCTTCGCTTCGGCATCCGCCAAGTGACCTATGACATCTCGCTGATGGATCAGAAGGGCGAGCTCGAGCGCGTCGGCATCGACCTGACCCGCGCTCGCGCGCTCGGCCGGCAGATCGTCGACGGCAGCCACCAAGGCATCCGCAAAGTGGCCAACGGCTGGGTCGCCTCGCTGGCGCCGGGCGCGGAGAGTTCGCCGGCGGTGCGGCAGATCAGGGACGAGGACGGCCTCACCCCGTATCTGGTGATCCGCGTCAACGGCGTGCGGATCGCCGCACGCGGCGGCAATATCGGCATGGACGATTTTATGAAGCGGGTCGATCGCGCGCGCCTGGAGCCCTTTTTCCGGCTCCATCAGGACGCGCATCTCAACATCATCCGCAACTGGGTTGGTCAAAATACCGAAGACAATTTCTACGATCTCGCCGACGAATATGGCCTGATGATCCTCAACGATTTCTGGGAATCGACCGAGGATTATAATATTGAAGCGCAGGACCCCGCACTGTTCCTTAAGAACGCCACCGACGTGGTGAAGCGCTATCGCAACCATCCCTCGATCGTCGTTTGGTTCGGCCGCAACGAGGGCGTGCCGCAACCGATTCTCAACGAAGGTCTGCAGTCGCTCATCAACAAGGAGGACGGCACGCGCCTCTATATGGGCTCGTCCAACCGGGTGAATTTGCAGAACAGCGGACCCTATAATTGGCGCCCGCCGGTCGAATATTTCACCGAGCACGCTAAGGGTTTCTCGGTCGAGAGCGGCACCCCCTCGCTACCGACGTTGGAGGCGTGGAAGCGCGCAATCCCGCAGGCCGATCGCTGGCCGATCAGCGACAGCTGGGCCTATCACGACTGGCACCAGACCGGGAACGGGGCGGTCACCTCCTACATGAATGCGCTGTCGACCCGCTTCGGCCCCGGCACCAGTCTAGAGGATTTCGAGCGCAAGGCGCAGATGATGCAATATGAATCCTATCGCGCGATCTTCGAAGGAATGAATGCCGGGCTGTGGACCCAGAATAGCGGACGGATGCTGTGGATGACGCAGCCGGCTTGGCCGTCCTCAGCGTGGCAGATCTTCTCGTCGGACTATGACACGCAAGGCTCGTTCTACGGCGTCAAAAAGGCGTCGGAGCCGGTCCACGTTCAGATGAACCTGCCCGATTACAAGGTGATCCTGGTCAACAACCGACTTGCCGGGCTGCACGGCGTGGTCGTCAAGGCGAAGGTGGTCAGCCTCGACAATCGCACGCTCGCCGAGAAAAGCATGACAATCGCCGCGCCGGGCGAGAAGGCGAGCGAAGCTTTCACCCTCGATCTCGCGCCGATCTTGGCCAAGGGTGTCGCTCTGGTGCGGCTGGAGGCGAGCGACGCCGCGGGCAAATCACTATCCACCAACTTCTATTGGCAGGCGCGCGACGATGCCCAGTTCCAAGCGCTTAACGGCCTCGCCGCGGTCACCCTGCAGGCAAGCGCCACCCGCCGGATCGACGGCGACGAGACGGTGGCGAGCGTCGTGCTCACCAACGCCACACAAACCCCGGCGATCGAGACCAAACTGACGGTGTTCAACGCCGACGGCGCTCAGATACTGCCGGCCTATTTCACTGACAATTACGTCTCGCTGCTCCCCGGCGAGACGCGCACGGTCGAGATCCGCTACCCGACCGCCAAAGCCGCCGATCCCGGCGTGCGCTTACGCGGTTGGAACGTGACCGCATCAAGCGTTTCGTTCCAATGACCGGCCGCGCGGTACGGCTATGATCGCGGCGCTCGCTTTGGCGATTGCCGTCGCCGGACCGGTGGTAGCGACCGACGACGGCCCGGTGCGCGGACAGGCGACCGGTAAGGACGCGGTGTTCCGGGGTATCCGTTTCGGCCGCCCACCGGTCGGCCCGCTGCGCTGGCGCCCGCCCGAACGGCCGGCACGCTGGACAGAGCCGGTCGATGCAACCGCTGAGCACGCCGCCTGCCCGCAGTCCGACTATGGCGCATGGAACCGCGTCGCTTCGCGGTCAGGATCGGAGGACTGCCTGTTCGTCGATGTCCGCACACCCAGCCTGTCGCACGCCGCGCGCTTGCCGGTGCTGGTGTGGATCCACGGCGGCGGCAATCGCGGCGGCGCCGGCGGCGGCGCCGTCGAGACGCGCTTACCTGGCGTGGTGCTGGTCAGCATCCAGTATCGCCTCGGCGCGCTCGGCTTTCTCAGTCACAAAGCGCTCAGCGCGGAAAATGGAGGAAGTTCGGGAAATTACGGGCTACTCGACCAGCAGCTCGCGCTGCGTTGGGTTCAGCGTAACATCGCGGCGTTCGGCGGCGACCCAGCGCAGGTGACGATCGCGGGGGAATCCGCCGGCGCACAAGACGTTGCGCTACTTCGGCTGTCACCGGGTTCTCGCGGGCTGTTCGCGCGCGCCATTCAGGAAAGCGGCACCGCCGGCTTCGGCGTCCCGCCGCGCAGCCTTGCCGAGAATGAAGTGGTAGGAGCGCTGATCGTGGGAAAGGCCGGGTTGTCCGCGCGGGCAAACGCCGCCGAACTCCGCGCGCTCCCCCTTGCCCGCATTCTCGCCGCACAGGAGGCGGTCGGCGTTCCCGGCCTCGAAGACGCCAGCTTCATCTGGCTGCAGGCAGTCGTCGACGGCCGTGTGCTCACCGATACGCCTGCGCATTTGCTCGCCAGCAGGCGGGTGAACCGCGCGCCACTGATTATCGGCAGCAATGCCAAGGAACTCCCGCTTCATGGCGGACTTGCCGCCGCACCCGACATCGTCCGCCGCGAATATGGCACGCACGCCGCACAGGCGCTGGCATTTTACGGTATCCGCCCTGGCGAAGCGCCGATTGCCGATCCGCGGCTGGGCGACGCGACGCTGCAACTCGCAGACGATCTCACCTTCCGCTGTCCTGCGGGGGTAACGGCCCGCGCTTTGGCGACGCACGGCGGAGCGGTGTGGCATTATACTTATGATTATGTACCGCCGGACGGCGCACCCGTCACCCATGGCAGCGAGGTCCGCAACGTGTTCGGCTCGCCGGCGGGCGGCCTCGAAGCCGGAGCGCCACCATTGCAGGCCTATTGGTTGAACTTCGTGCGGACGGGCGATCCCAATGGGCCGGGACTGCCCGCATGGCCGCGGTATAACGTAACGACCCCCGCTTATATCGAATTCGGCCAGGAGGGTCCGGTCGTGCGCACCGGACTGCGGGACATCCCCTGTGCGTGGCGCACGGCCCCTTGAACCTGGCCGCTCGTCGAAAACGGTGAGCAGCTCTGTCTACCCAGGCCACAAACGCGCGGCGCCGCGCACGCCCGACGAATCCCCCCATTGGGCGGGCACGATCCGCCCTTCCCAAGCGCCGCCAAAAGTGTGGACCCGGATCACCTCGGGCAGCCCCGGATAGATTTCCTCGACGTTCGACATACCCCCGCCCATTACAAACACCTCGGGATCGACGATGTTGACCACCATCGCCATCGCCCGCCCGAGCCGGTCGACATAGGCCGCAAGCGCCGCTGCGGCCGGCGGATCACCCCGCCGCGCCGCCTGCACGATTGCCTCGCCGTCGAGCCGGTGACCGGTGCGTGCTTCATGGTCCTTGCGCAAGCCTGTACCCGACACCAACATGTCGAGGCAGCCATGGTGCCCGCACCAGCAGGCCGGCCCAGGAAACTCCTCCGCAGTCATCCACGGCAGCGGCACATGACCCCATTCGCCGCCGATACCGTTGGCGCCCTCGACAATCTGACCGTCGATCACCAGCCCGCCGCCGACGCCGGTACCGATGATCACCGCGAAGGCCGAGCGCGCGCCGGCCGCCGCGCCGTCGACCACCTCGGACAGTGCCAGGCAGTTGGCGTCATTCGCCATGCGCACCTCGCGGCCGAGCGCGACCTCCAGGTCCTCGCGAAAACTACGGCCGTTGAGATAGGTGGAGTTGGCGTTGCGCATCAGTCCGGTACGGGGGCTGATCGACCCCGGGGTGCCGATGCCGATCGTCCCGATGCCTCCAGCGCTCTGCTCGATGCGTTCGATCAGATCACACACCGCGCGGATCGCCGCATCATAGTCGCCGGGATTCGCGCTGCGGGTCCGCGCCAGATAGCGGCCCGAGTCATCGAGGGCTGCCGCCTCGATCTTCGTGCCACCGAAATCGATGCCGATCTGTATCAAAAACACCCTCCCTGCGTCCGGATTGACCGTCCGGCTATGCAGAGCCACCCTGCCGATGGAATTCATAAAGTCAATTTATATAATGCCGATCAGGCTTTCATCAGGATCGAATCCGACGGCAGAATGCGATCGAGAAACGGCAGAATCGCGGCGCCGACTGCGGGCGCGTCCCGCGAGAGGGTCGCGCGGCGGATCGGCGCCATTGCCGGCAGGTTCGGCGCCATCGCACTCAATTTGCGATGGGTATCGGCCGCCAGCCGGTCCAATACCGCGTCCGGCAGCCGCCCGCCGATCAGCACCACTTCCGGGTTGATCAGACAGTTGACTGCGGTCAGCGGCGGGACAAGCGCGCTCGTCGCATCGTCGAGCCACGCCTCGATGTGCGGTTGCGCGTGGGACGGGAAGCCGACGGTGGGATCCACTCCCTCCAGCGCAATCCCCGCCTCCTCGAGCCGGGTGGAAAGCGCCGATAGTGACACCACGTCCTGCAGCACCTGTCCGTGCGGGTCATTGCGATGGAGCGGAAGGAAGCCGATCTCGCCACTGCGCGCGGTGGCGCCGCGGTAATAGGTGCCGTCGATCACCAGTCCGCCGCCGAGCCCCGCGCTGACCAGTATGTAGAAGAAGCTGGCATGGTCGAGCCCACCGCCGAACTGCGCCTCGCCGATCGCGGCCGCCGCGGCGTCATTGTCGACGTGGATCGACAGCGGCACAACGTCGGCGAGCAGCGCCTGCAGGTCAATTTCGCCCCAGACGCCATAGCCATCGGGCCGGTGCGGCAACGGCACCTGTCCCAGTTCATCGGGGATCGCCACGCCCATACCGAGCAGCCGCTCCTCGCGCACCGCGCCGGTGCGGCGGATCGCCTCCATGCCAGCGCGCACCACGTCGACCACGTCGTCGGGCATCGCAAAGGCAATCTGTCGGGTGAAGCGCGAGCGCACCGTGCCGGCCAGATCGAGCGAAACCAGCGTGACATGATCGCGATCGAGGTTGAGCCCGATGGCAAAGCAACCGTCGGGGTTGATACGCAGCCGCACCGCCGGCTGGCCGCGCCCGCCCAGCCGGCGGCCGGCATCCAGCACCATGTCCGCCTCGAACAGTCGTGCGGTGATATTAGCGATCGTCGGGGCGGTGAGCCCGGTCATCGTCGCGATCTCCGTGCGGGTGATGTCCGGGTTCTTGCGGATCACCTGCAGTACGACGCGCTGATTATAGTCGCCGGCACGCACGAGGTTGGTGCCCGAAAGGCTGGTGCCCAGCCGCACCGCGCGATCGCTGGCGGTAACACCGCCGTTGGTAGTGGCGCCGAAATCCGAAAGGTCCAAAGCCCTGCTCACTCCTTGCGTGCCTAATACACTCCTATCGCGCTACGCCCCGCGCGTCACGGGCAAGCTGTCGGCCTTGTTATCGGTATGTCACGACCTGACGGGACTGCCCTTGCAATGGGTTTGCCGTGTGGTCTGCGCCGCCCAGGACTCGATCCCCGACGCGCAGGTCGCTGACGCATGGGACCACTCAAAGCTATTCCGTCACGCGGACAGGTCGCCAGATCGTGCTACCCTCTCCTGCCCGGCTGCTATGGTGCGGACATGGAAATCCCCCCAATCGACGCACCATGCTCGGCCTGATCGGCGCCGCGCTGACCGCTACCCCGTCGCTGGCGAAGCTCGCGAGCCGATCGCTCCCGTCCGAGACCATCAATCTCGTCACCGCGACTGGTCGGGTTTCCCAAGTCACCCGCTGGAGCGCGAAGCGATCGCGGGGAACGATCTTGTTCTCGCACGGCGCGCGGTCGTCGCCGCTCCATTATGACGCGCTGATCCTGCCCTGGGTAGCGGCCGGCTATGACGTTTGGGCGCCGATGCACGTCGACTCGCCCGCGCATCCCGATACCCGGCAATTTCCGGGATTCGCGCCGTGGCGCGCGCGCATTGAAGACATGCGCGCGCTATCGACGCAGCTCGGCAACCGGCCTCGGATCGCCGCCGGGCACAGCTATGGCGCGCTGGTCGCGCTCACTCTGGGCGGGGCATCGGCGGAGGTTCCCGAAGGCCTGACGGGGCCGCTGAACGATCCACTGGTCAGCGCGGTCGTCGCCTTTTCGCCGCCGCCCCCGATCAAGGGTCTGGTGTCGCGCGAGGGATATGCGACGCTCGGCGTCCCGACGCTGATCGAAACCGGCACGCGCGACGTGCTTCCGGGTGCGCCGCCGGGACTGGACGCGTGGCGTGGCCACCTAGCGGCCTATGACGTAGCGGCGTCCGGGCAAGACCGTTATGCGATGGTGCTCGACGGCGTGAATCACTTCTTCGGCGGAATGATCTGCTGGCCCGATGAGCCCGGGCCGCCGCAGCGCGCACAAATGGCGATTGCCGTCGATATCTCGCGGCTTTTCCTCGATGGCTACGCGCTCGGCGCTCCAAGGGCACGGACAGCGCTCGATGCCCGGCTCGGAGTGCATGGCGCGCTGAACCTGAGCAGGAAATAGGCGCTCAAGCGGGCGCTCGGAACCACATAGCGCCACCTCGTCGGCCCACTGCGAGCGCGTCACCGGTGGCGCTTATTGCCTGCCCTCGGGAAAAAGGCCGAGGTCGGCATTGGCGCGTACCGCTGCTTTGAGTTCGGCTTCCAGGAAATCGACGAAGGCGCGTACGCGCTGCGGGCGATGCATGCGCACCGGCTGCACCACCCGTAACGCGCGGGTCATGCCCCACCATTCGGGCAGCACCCGAATCAGCCGACCCGAGCGAATGTCGTCGATCACATCCCAACTCGATTTCATGGCGATCCCTCCGTCCGCGAGCGCCGCGGCGTGCGGCACCTCGCCGTCGGTTGAGCTGAGCGCGCTACGGATCGGCACGTCGATCTCCTCGCCACCGCGCGCCAAAGTCCATCGCACCGGCGGCGGGTCGCCGACCGTGAGGCAGCGATGCCGCGACAGATCCTGCGGCGCTTCCGGCATTCCGAACCGCGCGACATAGTTCGGCGAGGCGCACAGCACCCGCCCGTCCGGCGCAATCGTCCGCGTCACGAAGCTGCTCTCACCCAGCGCTGTCTGCCGGAACGCCACGTCCACCTTCTGCTCGACCAGATCGACCAGCCGCTCACTGGCGATCACCTGCACCTCGATCTCCGGATGAAGATCAAGGAAGCGCGGCAACCGGGGCCCGATCTGGCGCTGCGCGAGGGCAACGCTGGCAGTGACCCGCACCACGCCGCGGATCGTGTCGTCGGCCCCCAGTTCCTCGGCAGCCGCCACCGCTTCCAACACATTGCGACATCGATCGAGGAAGGCGAGGCCCTCACCGGTTAGGCTCATTTGCCGGGTCGTGCGATGGACCAGGCGAATCCCCAGCCCCGCTTCCAGCCGTTTGAGCTTGGTGGATACCAGCGACAGCGAGACCGCCATCTCGCGCGCCGCGGCCGACAGGCTGCCGGTGCGGGCAATCGCGTCGAACACGCGCAGATCCTCGATCGCCTCCAGTGCCATCGTGCCGGCCTACCATTCACCCGGAGATAGGCAAGAAGACGGTGACACAGTTCCTTGCCGTTTTCGCCAATCAGTATTGTCGATTTCGAGAGGGTGCTGATCTCCCGCGACGCGCTGCTGACGCGTGGGAGCGGCGACAGCGTCGCAACTGTCGACCTCTGGCGTGGAGTTCTTATCGATCCACGTTATGTTTCCGTCTGTTAGCCCGGAACCAGATAGCCGGTCCGGTCGTCGGCATCAGCTCGTCGTTCCTATCGCTCGCTCCACCGCTGGCGGAGGCGTGCGGCGACCAAAGATACGACTGCAAAGATCGCAGGTGCTTCGTCCGTGCTGCGCACTTGCGATAGATCCCGTTCAGGTTCGATCGCCACACGGCGCCGTCTCGCGACGGCGTTTCGTCTTGGATCGGAATATCGCATGGAACGTCGCGCAGTCCTCAAAGGAGGGCTCGTCCTGGTCGGCACCGCTACCGCCGCCTCGATTTACAAACCCGCGCCCGGCGCGCCGACCTTCACCGGCGGCAGCCACTGGCCGTCGTCGCCGCTGCCGCTGCCCGTACCGGTCGAGGGCGGACCTCTGGTGTTCCTGTCGGAGACGCAGGCGGCCCTGGTCGGCGCGATCTTCGACCGGCTGATCCCCGCCGACGACGTGTCGATCGGCGCGGTCGCGGCGGGCTGCGTCACCTTCCTCGATCACCAACTCGCCGGCCCTTATGGCAAAGGCAGCAGCCGTTACAGCCTGGGGCCGTTCCAGCGCGGCACCCCCGAGCAGGGCGACCAGACCCCGATGGGCCCCGCCGCATATTACCAGCGCGGCCTGGGCGAGCTCGAAGACTGTGCGAAGGCGACCTACGGCAAGACCTTCACCGAACTCGCCGCCGCCCAGCAGGATGCATTCCTTGAGAGCATGGAGGCGGGCAAGGCGCGCTTTCGCTCGATCCCCAGCGACACGTTGTTCGCGCTGCTGATCCAGAATGTGAAGGAAGGCTTTCTCGCCGACCCGATCTACGGCGGCAACAAGGACATGGTCGGCTGGAAGATGATCGGCTTCCCCGGCGCCCGTTACGATTACCGCGCCTATGTCGACCGCAAGGGCCAGGCGCTCGATCTCGCCCCGATCAGCCTGATCGGTCGGATCTGATGCGCGCTTTTTCTCCAGGATTTTCGAACGCATGACATATAAACGTCCCAAAGCCGACGTGGTCATCATCGGCCTCGGCTGGTCAGGTTCCACCATCGCCGAGGATCTCACCCGCGCCGGATTGAACGTCGTCGCGATCGAGCGCGGCGCCTGGCGCCAGACCAGCGCCGATTTCCCGACCACCTCGGATCCCGACGAACTCAGTGGCGCGGTGCGGAAAGCGATCCTGCAGCCGCCGAGCGTCGAGACCTACACGTTCCGCAACAACGCGGGGCAAGTCGCACTACCCGCACGGGAGTGGAACAACTGGACGCTCGGCATGAACGTCGGCGGGGCCGGCACCCATTGGGCCGCGGCAAGCTGGCGCTTCAGCCCCTGGGATTTCCAGATCAAGACCCGCGTTACCGAGCGCTATGGCGCCAAGCAGTTCGTCGACGGGCTGATCGCGCAGGATTGGGGAGTCACCTATGACGATCTCGAACCGCATTACGATCGCTTCGAGAAGATCGCCGGCACTTCCGGTACCGCCGGCGTGGTCAAGGGTGAGAAGCGGCCGGGCGGCAATCCGTTCGAGGGATCGCGCTCAAGCGAATATCCCACAAAGGCCCTGACCCGCAGCCGCTGGAACGACATTTTCGCCGAGACCACGACCAAGATGGGCTACCACCCCTTCCCCGTGCCCGCGGGCACGATCGGCGAGCCCTATACCAACCCGCTCGGCATCAACCTCGCGCCCTGCACCTATTGCGGTTATTGCCAGCTTTACGGCTGCGGCAATTTCTCGAAGTCCAGCCCTAATGCCTGCGTCGTGCCCGCGCTGATGCAGCGCACCAACTTCACCGTCGTCACCGAGTGCGAGGTGCTCAGGATCAACCTCGCCCCCGACGGCAAGACCGCAACTGGCGTGACGTTCATCGACTCCCAGGGCAATACCGGCGAACAGCCCGCCGATATCGTCATCTCGGCGGCATACCAACTCGACAATGTTCGACTGTTGATGCTGTCAGGGATCGGCAAGATGCACGATCCCAAGACCGGTGAAGGCACATTGGGACGCGCCGCCAATTTCCAGACGCTATCCTACGCCTATCTGTTCTTCGAGAATGAGCGCCTCAACCCGTTCATCAACACCGGCGCGCTGGCCACCCAGATCGATGATTTCAACGGCGACAATTTCGATCATTCCGGACTGGGCTTTATCGGCGGCGCCGGCATCCAGGGCCTGTCCAACGCCGGCCTGCCGATCGGCCTGTCGAGCACGATCCCGCAAGGCGCCAAGCAATGGGGCAGCAGCTGGAAAAAATCGTTCCAGCACAGCTACCAGAATTATGCGATGATTCAGGGCCAGGGCACCAATTACTCCCATCGCGACCAGTATCTCGACCTCGATCCGACCTACAAGGATCGCCATGGCCAGCCGCTGCTGCGGATGACCTATAATTACAATCTCAACGACAAAAGGTCGGGCGCCTTCGTCCGCGACAAATGCCACGAGATCGCCGAGGCCTGCGGCGGCAAGAGCATCCAGTCGCTGTCCTTTCCGGACAAGAATTATTCGCCCTACACCGCCAACGATTCCTCGCACACGATCGGCGGGGCTGTGATGGGGGATAACCCGCACACCAGCGTGCTCAACCGATACCAGCAGTCGTGGGACGTCCATAACGTGTTCGTGCTGGGCGCCTCGTCCTTCCCGAACAATGGCGGTTACAATCCGACGATCACGATCGGCGCTCTGGCGCTATGGACCGCCAAAGCGATCAAGGAACAGTATCTGCGCAATCCGGCCCCGCTGGTGACCGCATGACCCGTAAATCCGTGCTCCGCACGCTCGCCGGCGTGGTGATCGTCGTCGCCATCGCGGTGATCCTCTTCGTGGTCATCGACCAGCGCTCGGACCCGTTCCAGGGCAATGCCGGCGCGCGCGTCGCTGGCGACCCCGCCCAGATCGCCCGCGGCAAATATATCGCCGTCGCCGGCGACTGCGTCGCCTGCCACACAGCCCCGGGCGGCGAGCCCTACGCTGGCGGGCTCGCGCTCGCCACGCCGTTCGGCACGATCGTCTCCAGCAACATCACCGCCGACCGCGCGACCGGCCTTGGCAACTGGACCGAAGCCGATTTCAACCGAGCGTTACGCCGCGGCAAAGGACGGCACGGCAATCTCTATCCGGCGATGCCTTATACCGCCTACGTCAAGCTGAGTGATGGCGACGTCGCAGACCTGTGGGCTTATCTGCAGACGGTCACGCCCGCCGCGCATGACGTGGAAGAGGATCAGCTTCCTTTTCCATTCAACCAACGCTGGCTGCTCAGCTTCTGGAACCTGCTGTTGTTCGACAACGCCCCGTTCAAGGCCAATCCGGCGCAGTCGGCGCAGGTCAATCGTGGCGCCTATCTGTCCGAAGCACTCGAGCATTGCGGCATGTGCCATACGCCCAAGAATATGCTCGGCGGCGACACCGGCGCCGTGCTGCAGGGCGCCAAGCTCCAAGGTTGGCATGCTCCCGATCTGACCAACAATCCGCATACCGGCCTGGGCAACTGGACCGCCGCGGACATCGTCCAATATCTGAAGACCGGCACTAACGAACGCAGCGCGGCCTCTGGTCCGATGACCGAGGCGATCGAGCATTCGACCCAGCACCTGACCGATGCCGACCTCGCCGCGCTGGCGGCGTATTACAAGGCGCTCCCGACCCGGTTGGTGACGGCGCCAAGCCCGGTCGCCGCGACCGACACCGGTTTCGTCGAGGGCAAGCGAGTCTATGAAGCAGCGTGCGCGGCCTGCCATGTCTACAGCGGCAAGGGCGTGCGGCGGATGATCCCAACGCTCGCCGGCAGCGCCTCGGTTCAGGCGGATGATCCATCCAGCCTGCTCCACCTGCTGCTCAAGGGCGGCGAAGGGCCGATGACCGCAACCAACCCGACGGCGGCCGGTATGCCGCGGTTCGACTGGAAGCTGAACGACACACAGATCGCTAGCGTGCTCACGTATATCCGCAACGCCTGGGGCAATGCCGCACCGGCGGTATCGGCCTCGACCGTGGCAAGCGAACGCACATCGCTCGCCGCGGCTGCGCCCCTCGCCAGCAAGGCCCATCCATGATCCGGTCCACACTGCTCGCCGCCACGTTGATCTTCCTTCCCGGCGTGGCGGCCGCGCAAAGCCAGGGTGCCGACGACGCCCAGGCGAAGCCTACTGCCCCACCAGTGCCCCCTACCCTCACTGGCGAATGGGGCGGCCTGCGCACCACCCTGCGCGACGCCGGGATCGACCTTACGGTAAACTATACCAGCGAACTCGCCGCCAACGTCTCCGGCGGCACCCGCCACCTAGCGACCGAGACCGGCCAGTTCAGCTTCGGCGCGACGGTCGACATGGCTAGACTCGTCGGCATCCCCGGCGGCACGTTGACCGCCAGCATCAGCGATCGTCGCGGCGACAATCTCACCGATCGTGCCGGAATCGGAGCCCTACTCCAGATCCAGGAAGTTTATGGCCGCGGCCAAACCTGGCGGCTCAGTGAATTTTCCTACAGTCAGAAGTTAGGCGGCGGGATCGACCTCAAGCTCGGGCGTCTGCCGATGGGCGCCGATTTCGCAAGCTTCCCCTGCGATTTCGAAAATCTCACCTTCTGCGGCAATCCGGTCGGCAATCTGGTCGGCGGCTATTGGTTCAACTATCCGCTCGCGGTGTGGGGCGCGCGCGTTCGCAAGACGCAGGGCGACTTCTATGTGATGGCCGGAGTCTATGAGGACAATCCGAACAACAATCGCAACCGCTTCATCTTCCTTGAAAACGGCGCGACCGGGGTGACCGCCCCCGCCGAGCTCGGCTGGACTCCCCGCTTCCGCGGTCTGCCCGGCACCTACAAGGTTGGCGGCTGGTACAACAGCAGCCGCGGCGCCGACGTGCTCGACGGCACGAACGGTCAGCCGTTCGGGCTGACCGGCAGCGATCCCGCACAGCGCCGCGGACGCTACGGCGGCTGGATGCTGGTCCAGCAACAGCTGACCGGCCGGTCGACCAACGGCCCAGGTGGGCCGGTCGCCACCCACGGTTTGTCGGTATTTCTGAACCTCACCCAGGCCGATCGCCGCACGACGCGGATCGATAATCAGATCGCCGGCGGTCTGACCTTCCTCGGCCCGCTCGGCGGGCGGCCGATGGACGACATCGGCTTCGCGGTGGGGCGCAATCACGTCAACAGCCGCGCCGCTTGGGCCGAGCTACTCGCAGCCCCTGGTAGCGCACATGTCGATTGCGAATATGTCAGCGAACTTTACTACAGTCTCCACGCCCGGCCCTGGCTGATCGTGCGCCCAAACCTGCAATATATCGTCCACCCCGGCGGTTTTCACCAAGCGACCGACGTTGTCGTGCTCGGGACCAAGACGTCGATCACCTTCTGAACGACCAGCCTGGGCGGGGTCACCGGGCCGGCGATTCGGCCGTCCAGCCGCCGCCCATTGCCTGATAGAGCTGGACCAGCGCGACCAGCCGATCGCCTCGTGCCTCGGCGGCGGTAAGCCGGGCCGCGAGCAGGCTCCGCTCGGCGTCCAGCACCTCCTGATACGAGGAATAGCCCTGATCGAACCGGTGCTGGCCGGCCTGTAGCGAGGCGGCATCGTCGGCCGCCGCCGCGGTCGCGGCACGCTCCACGATCGCCAACTGGCGGTTGCCGGCGAGCGCATCCTCGACCTGTCCGAACGCCTGCAGCGCGGTCTGGCGGTAGGCGAGCGCCGCTTGGTTACGCTGCGCAGCGGCCACGTCCTGCGTCGCGCGCAGCCGCCCGCCCTCGAACAGCGGCGCGATCACGCTTCCGGCAAAGCTGTACAGCCACAGTGGATTGGGCAAAACATTGGTGGCGAGCCGCTCGCCGGTTACTGCGATCTGAAGATCCGGCATGAACGCAGCGCGCGCGCTGTCCAGCGTGCGGTCGGCCGCGACCACCGCTTGCTCGGCCTCATAAATATCGGGCCGGCGACGCAACAGCCGCGCCGGAACCGTTGATGGCGGCGCGAGCAGCGCCAGATCGGTCAAGCCGCGCCCGCGCGCCACCGCGCCGGGCGGATCGCCGAGCAGCAGGGTAATCGCGTCCTCCTCCTGCCTGATTTGGAGCTGGAGCTGCGCCACCTGCTGCTCGACCGCATGCACCTCGGCCGAGGCCTCGCTGACCGCGATCTGCATAACGTAGCCGCTGCGCGCCTGGTGCTGCACCATCGCAAGTTCCCGCTGCCGGGCAGTCAGCGTTTCCTGCGCAATCGCGAGCCCGGCATCCAGCGTGCGCAGCTTTACATAGCCACTCGCGACGCTGGCGATCGTCGCAATCCGCACCGCCTGCGCCGCTGCCTTGCTACCCAGCAACTGCGCGCGCGACGCCGCGGTCTGGTTGCGTAGCCGGCCAAACAGGTCGGCGTCATAGGACACGCCCAGCGTCGCGTCATAGCCCGCGACCGTGATCCCGGCGCCGGTAACGGCGCTGTCGGTGCGCTCGCGGGGGATGCCGGTGAATTCAGCATCAAGCGTCGGCAGCTGCCCGGCGCGCGACAGTCGCACGCGCGCCTGCGCCTCCATCACCCGCTCGGCCGCTACGAGTACATCGCCGTTGTTGGCGACCGCACGCGCGACCAGTGCATCAAGCACCGGATCGTTGAGCGCCCGCCACCAATCCACCGTCGGATCTCCCGCCGGGCCCGGATCGGTCAGCCATTTCGGCGGCGGCGCCACCCGTGCCTGGATTGGCGGTTGTGGCCGCGGCCCGGCTGCGCACCCCGCGACGAGCAGCGTCGCCGCCACCACGAGCCGGTGACGGGCGCTCATCGGTCGCGCCCCACCGGCGCTGTATGTGGCGCGACCGTGTCGATCCGCGCTTCGACCGACATGCCCGGGCGCAGCCGGTCGACGGCGGGCTGGTCGGCGAAGATCGCGATCCGGATGCCGAGACGCTGCGGCACCTTCACGAAATTGCCGGTGTTCGCGCTCGCGCTCACCCCTGCGAATACCGCACCGGTGGCGGGTGCAATTCGCTCGACCACGCCGCGGAACTGCTGCCCGTCGAGCCCATCTACGGTGAAGTGCGCCGCCTGACCTACACGCACGCCGTGCGTCTGCTGCTCCTTATAGTTGGCGATCACCCATTTGGCGGGTGGAACTAGCGTGAACAGCGGCGCGCCGGTCGCCGCCAGGGCGCCGACCCGCACCCGTACTTCGGAAAGTTGCCCATCTTGTGGCGCGCGGATGCGGGTGCGGGCAAGATCGATGTCGGCGCTGAACAGCGCGGCGCGTGCCTGGCCGACCTGCGCCGCCAGCACATCGCGCTGCACCTGCACCGACCGGACGTTCTGCCGAGCAATATCGACGTCCGCCGCTGCCTGCCGTTCGCCCGCCTGCATCTGGTGGAAGCTCGCCTGCGCAGTATCGCGCTCGCGGCGGGCAACGCTACCGTCAACGACGAGGTCCTCGTCCCGGCGCAGCACCAGCGTGGCATTGACCAGCTGCGCCCGCGCGCTGCCGAGGGCGGCGACCTTGCCCTCCAGCGTCGCCCGCGCGGAGGCTTCCTGCTGACGATTGTTGGCGAGCTGCGCGCGCGCCTCGTCGAGCCCGGCCTGGGCCTGCATCGACTTGGCGCGGTAGCTGGCGTCGTCGATCACCACCAGCAGCTGGCCGGCTTTGACCTGCGCGAAATCGGGCACTAGCACCTGCGTGACATAGCCGCCGACCTGGGTGGAGATACTCGTGGTGGTGCCTTCGATATAGGCATTGTCGGTGCGTGGCCCGCCGCTGTCGAATGGCGGCAGCTGCCAGGCCGCCAGAATCGCGAGCACTGCGGCGGCAGCGAGGAGCATGATGACGACGATCAGAATGGGATGCTTTGCCGGTGGCTTCCAGGGCGCCGGTTGGGTCGGTTCGGCGCTATGGCCGGGCTGGTCGTCCGCCATCATGCCGTCTCCTGTCGCGATTTCATCAAATGTGCACGGATTGCCGCCGCGACGACGAACAACGCCCCGGCCAGCGCGATCACGACGACAACCCGGAATACATCCAGCGTCGCCAGCAGCGTGGCCTGCGCCGAGGCAAAGTTCGCATCTGCCGCGATGCGACCGCTTCCATCGAGCATGGCGATGGCATGGCTTTGCGCAAACCCATATTCGAGGCTGGAAAGGAGCGCATTGCCGGTTAGGGCGCCGACATTCTGCGTGAAGCTGAATACCATGATCATACTGAGCAGGAATTGTGGCCCTGCTTGAACCATCCGCGAAATGCCGAACATAAGCGCTGGGCCGACGAACAGCGTCGTACCGAAGCCGATGAGCATCTGGCTGAATAGCAGTTCGTGCATCCGCGTCTCGCCGCCGGAAAAGCTGTCGAGCCAACCGGCGAGCCCGATCGCCAGCATCGCAGCGGTCACCTGGAAGGGAATTGCCTGGATCCCGATTGTGAGCACGGCGGTGAGGATGCCGGCCACCATCCCGAGCGCGACCATGGCAAACAGGCCGTGAAACTGGTCGTTGCCGAGCCCGGCCGCACTGAGCAGGCCAACCGCGCCGACCGTTTGCTCGGAAACCGCGATCCGTTCGAAGAAGGCGACCGCGGCGAGGCGTAGCATGTCGCCGTGCGTCATCCAGCCGATCCACAGCGCCGGGTTGCGACGGCCGAGCTCGACAAGAACGCCGACCGCCAGCAGCGGCACCGCAAACACCGCGAACCAACCCAGCCACGGCGTATCCGACCACCACCGCACTCGGCCAAGCGCGAGCACGGTCACCAGCAGGATCAGACCCGGTGCCAACAGCGCCACGCTGAGCAGGTCTGCCCACTCAAACACGCGCGTGGTCGGCGTCGGTGGCAGCGGCCAGCAAAGCACCAGCGTGAGCTCGATCAGCGGCACGGCGAGATCCATCAGTCGCTGGCCGAGCGCGCTGTCGGCGGTGAGCAGCTCGACCGGCACGAGCCGCGCAAGTGGGGTGCTGATCTGCAGGCAGCCAAGAATGATCACCGGCGCGGCTAGTCGTTTGGCTGCGGGCAGCACCTCAAGAACGTAATAGACCGCCATTGCGACCCCGGTCGAGGTCGTAAAGCCGGTGACGGCGCGGGTCAGCAGCGCGGTCGCCACGCACGGCGCCGTCAGTTGCAGCGCCGCTGCCACCACGCACCCGACCAGCAGCGTCTTGATGATCCGTTCGATCCCAAATTGCTGCCGGCCCTTAATGACGAACAGCGCGGAACTGGCGCTCATTGCGGTGAAGGCGACGGTGAGCCAACTCGCCTCGGCCGAATAGAGTCCATATTCGCCGCCGACTGCTTGTAGATTGGCGGTGACCAGATTGTTGGCGAAGGTACCGAGCAGCGCGAGAAGCACGCCGTTGCAGAAATAACCGATCTTGCGACCGCGCGTGTGGCGCGCGAAATAAGGCGCTCCCGGCACTTTGGGACGCTCATCCTCGCGGAACGTGTAACTGGGTTGACCGTCGGTCATCGCATGTTTCCCGCGCGCGGCGTGACCGGGCGCGGACCCTCAATTTAATTCCGGAATGGGCGGCAGCGCGCTCTCCTGAAGCGCGACATCGGTGCTTTCACCGCCACGAACTCATGACGGGGCGCCGTCACGGTTTCAAGCGGGATATGACGTATAACGTACAATCGAACTTTGCATCGCGATGCAACCAACCCTTGCCCATCGCGTTCCAACCTCGACCAAACCGTGTTCGGCACGCGCATTTTTCCACGCCAAGCGAGGTATATCATGGAATATCGTCTATTGGGCCGCTCCGGTCTGAAGGTTTCGACGCTTACACTCGGGACGATGACCTTCGGCGGCAAGGGCGCCTTTGCCAAGACCGGCAATACCGATGTCGAGGGTGCGCGGCGCCAGATTGACCTGTGCCTGGATGCCGGCGTCAACATGCTCGACACCGCCGACGTCTATTCCGATGGCTTGTCCGAGGAGATCGTCGGCGAGGCGATCGCCGGTCGCCGCGACAAAGTGCTGCTCGCCAGCAAGGCCCGCTTCCCGTCCGGCGACAAGGGTCCCAATAACCGCGGCCTGTCCCGACATCATCTCATCGCGGCCTGCGAGGCCAGCCTCAAACGCCTGGGTACGGACCGTATCGATGTCTATTGGCTGCACGAATGGGACGGGCAGACCCCCCTCGAGGAGACGCTACGCGCCCTCGAGGACCTCACCCGCGCCGGCAAGATCGGCTATGTGGGTGTGTCCAATTTTTCGGGCTGGCACCTGATGAAAGCAATTGCGATTGCCGAGCGCGAAGGCACGGTGCGCCCCGTCGGCCAGCAGATCCATTACACGCTGCAGGCCCGCGAAGCCGAATATGAACTGCTGCCGATCGGCGTCGACCAGGGCATCGGCGCCGTCATCTGGTCGCCACTCGCCGGCGGCCTGCTTTCGGGCAAATATCGCCGCGGCAAGCCCGAACCGACAGGCACCCGCAAGGCCGCACAATGGGACGAGCCGCCAGTGCGTGATATCGAGGCGCTGTACGATATCGTCGAAGCCTTGGTCGAGATTGCCGACGCCAAGGGCGTGAGCGCGGCGCAGGTGGCGCTTGCCTGGCTGCTGACCCGGCCGAGCGTCGCGAGCGTCGTGATTGGCGCACGCACCGAGACGCAGCTGGTCGACAATCTCAAAGCCGCCGAGGTCCACCTTTCCGACGCGGAGATCGCCACGCTCGAGACGGTGAGCCGGCCGCCCCTGCTCTATCCCTATTGGCACCAGAAATCGACAGCGGCCGACCGGCTCTCCCCCGCCGACCTTGCGCTGCTCGCGCCATTTCTAAAGGACTGAGCGATGTCCGATATCGCGAAGCTCCCGACCCGGGAGGATGATCGGCTGCAACCGGTCTGGCAGGCGAACCGCGTCTGGAACGGGGTCACCACCCTGCAAGACGGCCGCGCTTTTGCCAGCTTTCCATCGTGCGACGGGCCCGGTGTCCAGGCGGCCGAGATCCTAGCCGACGGTTCGCTGCGGGCCTATCCCGACGAAAGCTGGAACGCGGTCCTCGATCCGCCGTCGCCCGATGGCACGTTCGTCCGGGTCAACGCGATCCGGGTGGGTCCGGACGGAAATGTCTGGGTTATCGACGCGGGCGCGCCCGGGATCGGGGCCGAGGCCGTCGCCGGTGGCGCGCGCCTGATCGTGATCGATCCGGCCACCGACCGGGTCGCCGAAATCCACGATCTCGCCGGGGCGGTGAAGACGCATTCCTATATCGACGACATCCGCTTCAACGGAGATCGGATCTACATCAGCGATGCCGGCGAACCGGGCCTGATCGTCCTCGATCGCGCCACGGGCATCGCGCGCCGTATCCTCGACGGTCATCCGAGCACGATCGACCAGCGCGACATGCGCGCGGACGGCAAATTGCTCCTCACCGAAAAGAGCACGCCGCTGAGGGTGCACGCCGACCAGCTCGAAGTCTCGCCCGACGGCCGCTTCCTTTATTATCAGCCCTCCTCTGGCCCCCTCGCCCGGATCGAGACCGGCTTGCTCGATGATCCCTCCGTCGACGCTGCCGCCCTCGCCGCCGCCGTCGAGATTTTCTACAACAGCCCCACGACAGGCGGAACCGCGATCGATGCCAATGGCACGATCTATATAAGCGATACCGATCGCCGCCGTATCCTCGCGATATCGCCCCAAGGCGCGGAAAGCGTGTTGATCGAGGACTCCCGACTGATCTGGTCCGATGCGATGTGGATCGATCGCGACGGTTGGCTCTGGATCCCCGCGACCCAGCAAAACCTCACCCCGGGCTTTGCAAACGGTGCAATGGAGGTCGACTATCCAGTGTGGATCTACCGCATGCAAATCGGTATCGGTCCGGCGGCCAACGATCATGTCTGAGCGTCGGGGCGGATAGGAAGCGCGCCGCCATGGCGAGACACAAGGACCAGCCCGGCCGGCCGGTGACCTCGCATGCGGTGGCGCGCCTGGCCGGTGTTTCGCAGTCTGCCGTGTCGCGAGCCTTTACGCCCGGGGCGAGCGTGTCACCCGCGATGCGCGATCGGATTGCAGCGGCAGCGGCGGCGCTGGGGTATTATCCCAGCTTCCTGCCGCGGATGATGGTATCGGGACGCTCGGGGATCGTCGCACTGGTCGTCGGCGGATCCTATAATCCCTTCCACGCCGCCACGCTCGACGCTTTCTCCCGCACGCTGCGCGCGGCCGGCAAGCAGATCATGCTCGTCCAGGTCGAAAGCGACCGCGCGCTCGACGAGATCGTCGGCGAATTGGCCGGCTACCGCGTCGACGCCGTCGTCAGCGCCTTGTCGGTGCAGTCGCAGGCCGTGGCCGACACGCTGACGGCGCATCATATCCCGATCATATTGCTCAATTCCGGAATCACGTCAGAGTGGATCCGTACGGTCGAATCCGACAATGCGGGAGCCGGGCGGGCCGCCGCTGACCTGTTGCATGCGCGCGGGGCGCGGCAATTTAGCTATGTCGGCGCCGAGAGCAGCGCTTCTGCAGCGCGCGAGACGGGGTTTCGTGATCGGTTGCGCGCCTTGGGCGTGCCGGATGTCGTCACTTATGCCGGCAACCTCGATCATGACGGAGGATATGCCGCGGGCCGCGCCATGCTGACACACAAGGACCGACCGGAGGGCATTTTTTGCGTAAATGACCTGACCGCAATCGGCGTGATCGATGCCCTGCGCATCGAGGCCGGACTGTCCGTGCCCGGTGATGCGATGATCATCGGCTATGACAATATCGCCGCGGCCTCTTGGCCCGCCTATGCGCTGACGACCTTCGACCAGCAGGTCGGCGAGATGGTGTCCAGGGCGGTCGCCTTGATCGATCTTTCCGCCGACGCCAGCCTAGAGCGAGAGGTTATCCCCTATAAGCTCATCGAAAGACTCAGCGCATGACGTATTCGGTGCACCTTTGTGCACCGAATATCATATGCGGCCGGCTCCGTTATTTAAGAAAAGGCGCTCCCTCGTGCGCCACGAGTAGATCATGCATGTCCGAGGCATGGTCCTCTTCGTCGGCCAGAATATGCTCGAGCATAATACGAGTGGTCGGGTCGTGGTCCGCGAAATAGCGGATCAACTCCTGATAATGCTCGATCACCAGACGCTCGGCGATGAGATTATCTTTGAGCATCTGGACGAGGTTTCCACCCTTGCCATATTCCGTGGCCGACCGGCTGGCGAGACCTTCGGGATCTAGGTTGGGCGTGCCGCCCAGCTGGTCGATCCGCTCGGCCGCCATCAGCATGTGCTTGCGCTCGCTGTCGGCATGTTCCTGGAATTCCTCACCGATGCTCTTGCTGTCGATGCCTTCGGCGGCGATCGCGTGCATCTGATAGCGCAGCACACAGACCAATTCGGTCGCGACCACGGTCTGGAGCAACTCGATCGTCTTGTCGGCGTCGCCGCCGTAGCTCGGCATCAACGCGCCATCGTCGAGCGACTTCTTTGCGCGTTCGCGCAGTGTCTTGACGTCCGTGAGGAAGGCGGTCTCGGATTTGGGGGTAAGGTCTGCAGTCGCCACGTTCACTCTCCGCTTGTGCTGCTGATCAGCACGCCTCGACCATACGGGCGGGGCCGCCGAGAGTTCCACCTGCGAAACGTTCTCATTTGATCAGAGCCGCTTACACCTCCATGCGGTAGCTCTGGACACGCCAGCGGCCGGTCCTCCGCTGCTGCTGTGGCCGCCATTTCACGCCGGTCGCTGCTAGGAAGCGGGCATGAATTCCCTCGGCATGTTGCGCGAAATCGTGAAAGTCGATGCGGTGGTGGGCAAGCACCAGACATCCGCCGGGCGCGAGCCCCTTCGCGACGTCGCGGGCCACTTGGTTCAGGTCCATAATCGACAGATAATAGAGCAACTCTGCGACGACGACCGCGTCATAAGTGGCGCGCGGGAACCGCCCCGGTAGTGCGAGCCGCACCGCACGGGCACGAGCATTTCCTGCGAGCGCCCGCTCGACGAGCCTCGTTCCCGCCTCGGTTCCTTCGGTTGCCTCGAGCCGCAAGGCTCGATCGGCGATCGCCACGCTGTTCGATCCGTTGCCCGCGCCCAGTTCGAGCACGCGCCCCAATATGCGCCCGCCTAGCCCGTGCATAATCGCGGCGCGTTTGAGCGCCTCGTCGCGGTCGCTGAAAGTACGCCACGGGTCGTCGTCGCGCGAGAAGGTGTCTTCGAAGCCGCCCAGATCTATCGGCCGCACCGGCGTTCCTCGCGATAGCATTCCAGCGGGTGGGAAAAGGCGCGCAATTCGTGCGGCGCGATCGTAAAACCGGAAGGATCGTCGGTGATTGCACCGGTTTGCGTGCGGTAGCGTCGGATCGCAGTGCGCTTGGCCAGGGCTGCGGGCCCGAGCGCCAACGCCCGCAGCGCCCCGCCATGCCGGGGTGTCGGCCAGACGAGATACGACAACCGTCGGCAGCCCGCGGTTCCCGCTCGGGCAACTTCCAGTGCAACCGCGCGGTGATCGGGATGGGCATCGTCGCCACTCGGCGCGACCAGGAGTTTCAATCCCGCCATCCGCCGAACCGCGCGTCCGATACGACGCAGCGCGCTGGGCGCCGCGGCAGTAAGAGCGCCGTCCGGCAGTCCGAGGAACGTCACTTGCGCTGCCGTCACGCCGATCCGCTGCATCGCCCGCCGGGTTTCACGCCGACGCTCCGCGGTCAACCGCCGCTTGGGCCAGCGCACGCTGCCAGGGTGTGACGCCGCACCGTCGGTGACGACCAGCACCCGCACCCGCGCTCCGCGCAATCGCTGCAGCCGGATCAGCCCATAGGCGCCGATCGTCTCGTCGTCCGAATGCGGCGCGACCACCAGCATGCACCGGGCTTTTACCTGAAGTATGTTCACAGCTCGGGAACGAGCAGACCGTCGGCCGCCGCCCGGCCGACCCGCATCCGCTGCGCGTCGGGTGCTGGCTGGCGTAAATAGACCATCAGATCGGTAAGCGTCGCCGACAGCGGATGCGACTTGAACATGCCCTGTGCGCCGACCGCCTGCTGCGCGATTCCGATCGCCTGCTCGGCCAGATCGGCAACCTGCATCCGGGCCGCTGCAATCCTTGGCAAGCGTATGTCGTTGCCCTCCGCGAACCAACGCCGTGCCGCACCGCCCACCGCACCCGCAGCCTGTTCTGCAAGCGCGAACAAGCGTGCCAGCCGCACCACCTGGTGCGGATCGTCCGCGCGCGCAGTGGCGACAAGATGGTCGCGGACCCGGTCGAACAGCGCCGCCACGCCCCCCGCCTGCACCGCGACGAATCGTAGCGCACCGCCGCTGAACCACGGCTCGCGAGCATAGTCGCCCGCTACTCCGACCTGACGATCGGCCAGAATCGGCGCCCCGCGCCAGCGAACGATGTGCGTTTCCGACCGCTGCATGCCGACCACATCCCACCAGCTGCGATCGATCTCGGGCGGGCTGTGCGCCAGATCGAGCAGCAGCAAATGCCGCCCCTCATCGCCATCGGCGGTGACGAGCGCGTGGGTCAGAATGCCCGCACCCGAGGCAAAGCCCTTGCCGCCGGTCAGGCGACCGTCTGCGAGCCGCAGCGGATCGCCGGGCAAGTCGGCGTTCCAGACGCCCAGCACACAATTCTGCCGGACGCTATCGGCCAACTCCGGCGCGCCGTAGCGCTGGACGATCTGCAGAGCATCGACATGGCCCTCGAACAGGCGACCTAGCGGCAGATCAACGCGCCCCACCGCATATAGGCAGCGCATTAATTCCAGGAGCTGACCGGTATCCTGCGGATCGCCAGTGGTTACCAGACGATGCTGCAACCGCCCGATCGCCGATCGCATCCCACCCGCGTCCATATCGGGATATGCGATTACCCCGGCGATCTGGTTCATGCCGCTCGCTCCAGGAGATCGCATTCGAGCTGGGAGAGCGCGAGCTCCGCGTCCCGCAGGGCAATCGATGCGCCGGTCCCCGGTGCCGCCGGAACGACATGGGTGGCGAACGCCTCCTCGTTCGGGCTGCGCGCGCGAACCCGCAACACATGCCCCACCTCCACCGACAGCTGGTCTGCCAGCCGCGCTACACCAGCGAAATCGAGGCGTGCATAGCTTGCCCGAGCCAGGGCATGTCCGCGATACTGCCAAATGGCGTCCATGGGATCGGCGACCCGGACCCCGAAGCCATCCGCTTGGTCGATCGACCGTAGATGATCGGCCAAGCCGCCGATCGCACGCCCCTCACGCCGGGAGGAGGTCTTGACCCGCACCGCCGAGTCCCGGCGTACACGCAGGCCGGCGCGATGCGCGGCGTCGACAATCGTCGCATCTTCTCCCGAAGGGCACGGCGCAAATCCGCCAAGCACCGCATAGGCGTCGGAGCGGAAGGCCAGGCTCGCCCCGCCGCTGTAATGGTGAGGGGATTCCGCCTCCCAAGGCAAAGGATCAATTACTCGGCGCAGCGCGTAGAGTCGGTCGTAATAGGCCTCGATACGGTCCTGCTCGGGATGATGGCCGTGATCCTGCCGTGCGATCCGCCCGGCGACGACATCTGCGACCGAGAGTGCACGGCATGTCGCCGCGACCCAATCCGCGGCCGGAACGCTATCGGCATCGGTGGTCAGCAACGCACCGTCGCGGCCATTCAGCACCCGCTCGCCCAATGCCATTGCCAGCCGTCGCGCCCGCCCGGCATTGGGAATAGCGCAGGAGTCCGACTGCGCGCTCACGACGCCGAAGGGCAGATATGGTGCGCGCTCCGCGGCAAAATCCTCGCTGCCATCGGTACAGCCGTCAAACAGCAGGCACAGCGTCACGGGCACGTCGGACGACGATTGTTCCGAAAGCGCGTCGAACAATGCCGGAAGCAACTCGCGCTCATTGCGCACCGGGATACAGATCGCAATGCCGCGGGCTACCCAATCCGGGCCAATGGCGGTATCCGCCAGGCTATTCTTCAATCTTGGCGCCCCCTGCGCGGGAAGCGCGTTCCCGGGCGTCCTTATCGATGGCGAGTTTCTGGCCGGTCGCCTGCGCGGCGCCGTATAGCAGCCGGTCGGACGTTTCCGCCGCCGCTTCAGGGGTCAAGGCGAATGCCACACCGTCGGGTCCATCGAGTTGGACCTCGCCCTGCACGGCGGTGATTTTCGACGGCTCTTCATACAGGCGATTGGACATCATGCTTTCCTTTCCCATCCAACGCGTTGATCTCAAATTGGAGCCATCGGGCAGACGATAAAGACACGACAAGATGGACAATCTCGAATGTGCCGCGGTCGCGGTCTGCGACGCGACAACGGCAAGCCTTTTCATTCCCGGCCCGGTATCGCTATGGTAGCGATACCAATATAAATGACGTGCGCACCAGGAGAGGGGGAATTTCGATGTACAACGGGCGAACCAATCTGCACCCGCACGTCCGTTCGATAGCCGATGGCGCAGTGTCGCCCGGCTACCCCGGCACGAGGATGCATGCATGACGACCCGACCTAACCGCCGCAGTTTCCGACGGCTGCTGCCCCTGCTTGCGGCCGGAGTTTCCGTCGCTGGCCTTGCAACGCCGGTCTCCGCGGCCCCACTCGCCACCGTTGATCGCAACGGCAGCCTCGTGTCGGTCGAAGCCTATGCACCCAACATCCTGCGCGTCACGATCGCCACCGATCGGGGACAGGCGGACGCGCCCCCCGGCGAGGGCCCCAATGCAAAACCCGATTCGAGCGGTTGGACCCACCGCGCCGAGGGCGGGGCCGACATCTTTCTATCCTCCGCTCTGTCGCTGTCGGTGGATGCGCAACCGTGGCCCAAGGCCCCGACCCAGATGGAGCGCTATTTTGCCCCGGCGCTCCCCCCGGTCTCGATCACGGTGCGCACGGCCGCGGGACAGATGCTCACCCAGATGACCGGCTGGGAAATGTCGCCGCACGTCGTGAACGGCGAAAAGACGTTCCGCGTCGGCGCCAGCTTCGCCGCGCCGGCCGACGAGCATTATTATGGGCTGGGCCAGAATCAGGAAGGCACGCTGGACCTGCACGGCCGCACCATCGATTGCCGGCACAATTACGATGCGCCTGCCGGTGAAACCGTCTGCGTTCCCTTCATGGTCACCAACAAAGGCTATGGCATCGTCTGGGACAATGCCTCAGCAACCACCGTGTCGCCGGGCGTGCATTCGGCCACCCGTTGGCAGTCCAACGTCGGCGAGCGGGTGTCGTTCTTCGTGATTACGGGCGCGACCACCGACGCGCTTTATGCCGGCTACGCCCGGCTGACCGGGGCCACCCCGCTGCCGCCCAAGGCCGCCTTTGGCCTGATCCAGAGCAAAGCGCGATACGCCAGCCAGGCGGAGTTGCTGGGCATCGCCGACGGCTATCGTAGCCGCGGACTGCCGCTCGACGTGATGGTGCTCGACTGGTTTTATTGGTCGCGTATGGGGCAGCTCGATATCGACCGCACCTATTTCCCCGACCCCAAGGCCATGAACGACCATCTGCACGCGATGGGCATGCACTCGATCGTCAGCGTCTGGCCACGGTTTGAGAAGGAATCACGCTATTTCGACCTGCTGGCGAGCAAAGGATGGTTGCTGCGCGATAAGGATGGCAACGTCGTCGATGGCTTGCCGGTCCGATCAGACCGCGCCGGCGCGTTGATCGACAGCACCAACCCGGACGCGCGCCACTGGTTCTGGGATCGTATCCGCGACAATATCGCCAGCCAGGGGTTCGACTGGTTCTGGCTGGACGAGACCGAGCCCGATCTGGTGCCCGACGGCAGCTTCTATGCGATCGGGTCCGGCGACCGCTATCACAATTTATTCCCGCTGCTTCACACCGACAGCGTCGCCGAGGGATCGGCGAAGGACCGCCCGACGATGCGCAACCTGATCCTGTCGCGCGCCGCCTATCTGGGCTCGCAGCGCAACGGCGCATTGTTCTGGTCGTCCGACATCCAGGCGACGTGGGAAGCGCTACGCCGCCAGGTGCCGACCGGGCTGGGCGTTACCGCCAGCGGCTTGGCCTATTGGGGTAGCGATATCGGCGGCTGGCAGACCCCGAACGGCCCCAAGGCGCTGCACCCGATCCTGGTAGATCCCACCGGCGCAACCGCGATGGATCCGGGCTATGCCGATTATCCCGAACTGTTCGTCCGCTGGTTCGGCTATAGCGTCTTCACCCCGACATTGCGTATTCACGGCCAGCGCCCCGCGACCGAATTATGGGCCTATGGCAAAGCCTCGGAGCCGATCCTCGCGAAGTTTCTGAAGCTTCGCTACGCGCTGATGCCCTATATATACGCGCTTGGTCGGCAGACGTACGAAACCGGCGCACCGTTCATGCGCGCCTTGTTTATGGATTTCCCGAACGATCCCAAAGTCGCCGATATGGGCGACGAATATATGTTCGGCCCCGCCTTCTTGGTCGCCCCGGTCACCGAACAGGGCCTAACCAGCCGCCCGGTCTATCTGCCGGCCGGGGCCGACTGGTACGATTACTGGTCCGACCGGCGGTACGCGGGCGGCCAGACCGTCACCGTCGACGCACCGATCGACCAGGTGCCGCTGTTCGTCCGCGCGGGATCGATCGTGCCGATGGGCGTTCAGGTGCCCAGCACTGCGACGGTTCAGCGGCTGGAGAGCATCCGCGTCTATTCAGGCGCGGACGCGGACTTCACGCTCTATGACGACGATGGCGTGACCAACGCGTATCGTACGAAGGGCGGCGTCAAGGCGACGCTGCGTTGGGACGACAAGGCCGGGCACTTGACCGCTTCAGGCAGGCTGCCCTCGGGACAGGACACTGCGCCGCTGGTCCATGTCATCGGCCGGTGACGGCCGGTCCGCTTCCTCTCGCTCAGAAAGCGGGTCGGCTACAATCCCGGCACGCAGCCGATCCGGTCATTTTCCGCTATAGAGCATCTGTCCGGATATAATGCGATGTCTCTATGGATCTTTCGCTACGCCGCGAGCATGCGGCCCGGTGCCGCGCGATGGCGGCGGGCTCCAATCCCGGCCTCCGCGCCGCATTGCTTCAGCTGACCGATGGTCTGGGCGCTCAGGCGGACCAGTGTGAGAATGATTGTGATCGGAGCCTGTCGCGAGCGGCGTGAGTGTCGAACCGCGTCCCGCCCCTAATCCTTAGCCAGGTGCCAGCCATAAGCATCTTTGACCATCGACTGGCCGCAACCAGAGCACCTTCCATCATACCCAGCGTCGGTGATGCGGGCCCGCTTCGGATCACGGTGGTGCCGGCCGAGCGCGCATCGCACCAACTGCACTATCTTCACGGGGCTTGCTCCTACAGGTGCGCACTACCGAACCGGTAGAATACATATCCTTCTCAGACTTCTCGGATATTTCTAAACCGGCGCGTCCAGATGTCCTGCCGCCACGGCGAACCGCAACGTGCGGCTCACGCGCTCGCGGTGGGTGCGCTTTGCCCCGACCGACACACCCGCGGCTAGGAGCCGCCGGACAGATTACGGTGTAGCGCTGGGCCGAACCTCCGGCGACGCGTTCACGCTCGGCAATTCACAAACTTCGAGTAGTACCACAGGCTCCGGAACCGACATATCTTGCACCTTCCTCGCCTCTCCCGCGAGCACCGCATACCGCTCGGCCAGTTCGAAGTGCAGGCGACGGGAAATAGGGTCGACCGAACCTTGGGCCAGCTCGCACTCTTGAGCCTCCCTACCTTGATAATAGACCAGCGATTGGTTCATTTTTTCCACCCCCAAGCAGAAGATCACACGTATCCTCACGGCACACCCTGATTCAAAGGGGTCTTCTAAATTAAACATAAGTTTACCCGGGAGATCGACTACCGATCGTGCGGCGCCATAGCCGAGGACATCGCACTTTTCGAAAATGACGGAGGAATGGTTCTTTTCCATGACCAGTCTTATCTTGATCGTGCCAACGACTTCCTGTTCGAAACGGGTCGGCATCGCCAATGGCGCCGCTTATGGCCGCGCTATTATCGTTGCTTGCCGGGCGGTGAACTTCCAGTTGCCATCCACTTTTTTCCAGAGATCCGTGAAACGCCTATGTAGCGTTGCCAGCCCCCTTTCAGCGACACGATCTCCTCGCCCGGGAGAAGGACTATATCTCCGCGCAGACCGGCATAGTCAGTTATCGGTGGTGGCAGGCGTAGCTGATGTACCGGCCGAATTGCGCTTAGCGGTGGCGCCGCGCACAGATACGCCGTTATGCGGATTATTGACCGCCAAAATCTCCGCAAGGCGCGCGGCGCAAGCGGCCTGGTCATCGCGGACCGCGGCCTCACCGATCGCATCCACCACCGCCAACGCGCCCGCGATTCTCGGGTCGCTGGCAGCCGTCGCAACGGCGGGATTGCCCGCTTCTCAATATGTATATGCCGGCGCCGCTTATCAAATGATCGCCATCAACACGAAGCAGCAACAAACGAAGCCATCACTACGGATCCATCTCTACGACGACCGGATTCGACACAGCCGATTGTTAGCGCGAAAGCGGCATCCATGCGCGGCGACGTCTCGCTTGAGGCTATGCGTGGCAGATGCCCGGCGCGGCCACCTCGACTACGCTGTCGGGCGGGACGTCACTGCGCAGACAGACGGCGCCACCGATCCGCGATCGAGCACCGATCGTCGATGGTCCAAGCACAACCGCGCCGGCAAAAATCACGACATCGTCCTCAATCGCCGGGTGACGGCGCTGCGAGCCCTCCACAAGCGCCACCCCCACTGACACCCCGATCTTATAGCGCTCCCAACGGCGCCGGAAGGGATGCGCCGTTTTTCTGAACGCGCGTACGAAGGTGCGGCTCCGCGCCGGCGCCAAAGCAAAACTTGACCACGGCCAAATGCGACACCACTTGTATTCCCACTAAATCAGAGGAGATTGGACAATCCTTATCCCGGAGGCGACGTGTCCGAGTTCCGACTGCCCCGATTTCGAAAACTGGACGGCCCTACGCTGGCCGTCACTGCCGCACTTTACGGCGGCTGGCTGGGGGCAACCGCCTGGCATGCCGCGATCCCGACGCCGATCCTGTTCCTGCTCGGCGGCTGGCTGCTCGCCTGGCATGGGTCGCTGCAACACGAGACGATCCACGGCCATCCGACTGGAAACGTCGTGGTTGATCGCGCGATCGGCTTCGTGCCGCTGTCGCTCTGGCTGCCCTATTCTGTCTACCGCCGCAGCCATTTGGCGCATCACGGCTGCGGCGCGATCACCGATCCCCGGCGCGATCCGGAATCACGCTACCATGATCGGCGGCGCGGCTTCGCCTGGGCTTTTGGCCGACTCCATGCCAGTCTGGTAGGACAGCTGTTACTTGGCCCGCCGATCAGCATCGTCCGGTTCCTTGCCAATGAAACGGCGCGCTTTCGTTACCAACCGCGGCAGGTGGCGCGCGACTGGGCGCCGCATCTGATCGCCGTCGCGGGGCTGCTCTGGTGGCTCGACCATGTCGGCCTTAGCATCGCACGCTATGCCCTGACCTTTCTCTACCCGGGGACGATGCTGACCATGCTGCGCTCGTTTGCCGAACATAATGCGGGACTGGCGACATCGGCCCGGGCCGTCTCGGTCGAACGCGGCGGCCCGCTCGCGCTGCTGTACCTAAACAACAACCTGCACGCCGCACATCACGAACGGCCGATGCTCGCTTGGTACGAGCTTCCGGCCTATCACCACGCGCATCGGCAGCGCTTCGCCCGAGAAGGCGCAGTATCATACGCCAGCTATTCCGAAGTCGCGCGCCGTTTCGCATTCCGCGCACATGACGACATGCTACATCCTGCACACCGTGAACCGGCATGAGTAGGATCGCCTCACTCGGGATGTACGATCATCCCGCGCAAGCCGCGGCAAACGATCGGCTGTGGGGCGAGATCGCCCGGATCTTGCGCTTGCACGGCGTGCCCGGCGTTCCCAACACGCTCGACCGCAGCCGCCCGGTCCAGGAAATCTGGCGCGATCCCGGACTGTTGTTCGGGCAGATCTGTGGCTATCCGCTCATTCGGCAGCCTGAACTGGCGCTGCGGGTGCTGGCACTTCCCATCTATGACGCGCCCGGCTGTGTGGACGATACCCATTGCAGCTTTCTTATCGCCCGGAAGGGCGACACGGGCGACGATCTTGCCGCCTATCGCGGGCGCCGCGCGGCAATTAACGAAAGCGGCTCGAACAGCGGCATGAACCTGTTCCGCGCGGCCGTGGCCAGAATCGCCGATGGCGCGCCCTTCTTCGGCAGCGTCCGGGAAACCGGGTCGCACCGCGAAAGCGTCCGCGCAATCGTACTTGGCGACGCCGACGTAACCGCGATCGACGCGGTGACCTTTGCAGCATTGGCTCGGTTCGAGCCCGAACTGACGATCGCACTGCAGACCCTGGGCCGCACCCCCGCGTCCCCCACCCTCCCGTTCGTCACCGGCCGCGCGACGGACGGCGAGACGACCGCCGCGCTGCAGATTGCGCTGGCGCAGGCGCTGGCGGATCCCGGCCTTGCCCCGACCCGGGCAGCGCTATTCCTGACAGGCGTCACCCGGGTCGGCATCGACCGCTTCGCAAGCTTGCGCCACTTTGAGAGCGACGCCGTGCTCGCGGGCTATCCTGACCTACGATGAATGGCCGCTCGATCGTGCAATCGCTTGCGCTTTGCGCCGCGATACGATTTCTTTCGATCAATTCCCATTCAGATAGGGGATATTGAGCCGATGGCACACGCTCTCTTCTCCCTCTCCTCCCCTTCGCGCGACGAGGACGTGAATCGTGCCGTCGCGGCGCTCCGCAGTGCCCGCGCGGCCTGGCGCCAGGATCGCGCCGGCCGCCACAGCGGCGCGCTGTTTCCGGAGCAGAGCCACGTTGCCGTGGCGGTAGAGCTGCTGTCGGGCGCCTTGTTCCCAAGACGTCTGGGGGGCTTCAAGGGCACGGATTTACGCGAGGATGCCTTCGTTTCCGGAAACCTGCACCGCGCCCTGACAGTCCTCCACCAGCAGGTTTCGCGCGAACTCGCCTATTGGCAGGCCGAAGCGGAGGAAGCGTTCGATCCCGACCAGCCGGCGACGATCGTCCGATTGTTCGCGGCCGCACTCGGCGAGGTCCGCGCCCTCGTCGACAGCGACGTCCGCGCCGCGTTCCTGGGCGATCCCGCCGCCCGCAGCGTCGACGAAATCCTGATCAGTTATCCCGGTGCGCTGGCCGTGCTGCATCACCGCCTCGCCCATGAGCTATACAAGCTCGGCGCACCGATCGTCGCCCGGATCATCTCCGAACTCGCCAACGGCCGCACCGGGATCGACATCCACCCGGGCGCTACGATCGGCCCGAGTTTCTTCATCGACCACGGCACCGGAGTGGTGATCGGCGAGACCGCGATCATCGGAGCACGGGTCCAGCTCTACCAGCACGTTACGCTGGGAGCACACAGCCCGCTTGGCAAAGCACGGGTGTCGGCGTGCAATCGCTTCGCGCGTCATCCGATCATCGAGGACGATGTCGTGATCTACGCCGGCGCTACCATCCTCGGCCGGATCACGATCGGACGCGGGTCGATGATCAGCGGCAACGTGTGGCTGCTCGACGACGTCCCCCCCGGCAGCATCGTCGCGCAGCCGAAGGCCGACGTGCTGCACGACGCTGCGGCGGAGCAATTACACGACACATTGCTGGGTAACGACCGATGAGGCTGTGCTATCCGCGCCGCGCTCGGGTCTGCAAGCCGGTGGTCGGCGTATTGTGCTGCAATGAGGTTCACGAACGCGCGATCCAGGCGGTCGCGACGCGCTTCATTGAGCCGCTGGTGACCTATTCCGGGGTCACCGTGATGTTGATCCCGGCGGTCGCCGACGCTTTCGATCCTGCCTCGTTGATCGATCGACTGGATGGATTGCTCCTGACCGGCTCGCGCTCCAACGTCGCTGCGGCCCGCTATGGCGGCGCCGGCGCGGCCGGCGACCTACTCGACGAGGATCGCGACGAGGTCGCGCTTGAGCTCGCCGGGCGAATGATCGAATCAGGCCGCTCGGTGTTCGGCATCTGTCGCGGCCTGCAGGAACTCAACGTGCTGTTCGGCGGCACCCTCACCTCCGACCTCGGCGGCGACCATCACCGCGACGCGGCGGACCTGTCGTACGAGGGCATGTTTGACCATCGCCATGAGGTCGATCTCGCCCCGTGCGGCAAGCTCGCCGGATCGACCGCCCAGCGGCGACTATCGGTGAATTCAGTCCACCACCAAGGGATCGACCGGCTGGGCGCAGACCTTCATATCGAGGCGATTTCGACTGAAGACGGACTGGTCGAGGCCTTTTCGGCGAGCCCGTGCGGCGGTCAGGTTCTGGCTGTGCAATGGCATCCGGAGTGGGATGCCGCGCGCCGCCCCGCGAGCCGTGCGTTCTTCGAGCTGATCGGCGCCGCCGTCTCGGCACCGCAGTCAACGCACCTCAGTTGACGCGAGCCCCAAGGACGCGTCCGGCTCTCGCACGGCATCGATGAATGCCCGCAGCGCCGGGGCCATCTGCCGCTGCCGGGGATAGCAGAGGAAGTGGCCTGGAAAAGGTATCGACCACGGATCGAGCAACGGAACCAGCCGCCCGTCCGCGATTAGGTCGAACACCATATATTCGACCGGAAACGCGATTCCCGCTCCATCGACCGCCGCCCGGATGCTCAACTCCTTGTCATTGACGATCAGCGGCCCGTCGACCGCGACCTCGAACCAGGCGCCGTCCTCGAAGAACTCCCACGCATAAGGCAAAGCTCGGCCCGGCCAGCGCCAGCGGATGCAGCGGTGGTCGACCAGTTCGCGCGGATGCGCCGGCACGCCATGCCGCGCGATATAGTCCGGCGCGGCGACCGCGATCTGGCGCAGCTCCGGTCCCAGTCGCACGGCGATCATATCGCGCTCGATCACCTCGCCGATCCGCAGCGCCGCATCATAGCCGCCGGCCACTACGTCGACGACCGCATCGTCCAGCGTGAGATCGAGCACGACGTCCGGATAGGCCGTAGCAAATTTACCCAGGATCGGGGCAATGTAGCGCTCTGCTGCCGAGCGAAAGGCGTGGACGCGCACCGTACCGGCCGGTCGCTCGCGGGTGCGGCGAACCTGCCCCACCGCGCTGCCCAATTCGGACACCGCCGGGCGCACCCGCCGCAGTAACGTATCACCGGCCTGGGTCAGTGCGACACTGCGGGTCGTCCGGACCAGCAACTGCACGCCGACCCGGTCCTCAAACCCGCGCACCATCTGGCTGAGCGCAGACGGCGACACGCCGAGCGCTTCGGCGGCGCGGCTGAAGCTGAGCAGCTCGCCTACGGCAACAAAGGCGCGCAACTGGTTATAGTCGCCTCCTGATAGGGGTATTTCCATAGCCGCACCGAAGCATTGCTTAGCTTGGCTTACAAGCCTTATCAGAACATCGGATATTCTGAACCGGTAGCGGCGGCGCCATACCAGTCGCGAAGGAGATCGCACATGAAGACGTGGTTCATCACCGGGATAGCTCGCGGGCTCGGCCTCGCGCTCGCCCAAGCGGCGCTGGCGCGGGGCGATACGGTCATCGGCACAACCCGCGGCACGCGGCCCGAACTGAATATCGGACAAGGAACGCTGCACCTGCTGACGCTCGACCTATCCGATGCCCCCTCAGTCGCGGCAAGCGTTGAGCGGGCATTCGCGCTCGCCGGGCGCATCGACGTGATCGTCAACAATGCCGGCTACGGCCTGCTGGGCGCGATCGAGACCGCCACCGACGAGGAGGCGATCCGCCTGTTCGAGGTGGATGTGTTCGGGCCGTTCCGGCTGATCCGCGCCGCGATGCCCTATCTGCGCGCGCAGGGCAGTGGTCACATCGTCAACGTCACCTCGATCGCGGGGCGCGCTCCGGGGCCTGCCTGCGCGCTTTACTCCGCGGCGAAATACGCCCTGGAAGGTCTTTCGGCCGCTCTCGTCCTCGAAGTGGCGCCGCTCGGCATCAAGGTGACCGCGGTGGCGCCCGGCGCGTTCCGGACAGATTTCCTGTCCACGCATTCGATCCGCAAAAGCGGTCCCGAGGACGCCGCTTATGCAGCCAGTATCGGTCGCGCGTCAGCCGCCTTCGAGGCCGCCGACGGTCGCCAACTCGGCGATCCCGCGCGCGCAGCGCATGCGATTCTCGAAGCGGTCGACGCGGACCAGCCACCGCTGCACCTGCTGCTCGGCTCGGATGCGCTGCGACGCGCCCGCGAGAAACTAGACGCCGTAATCGACGAGATCGATCGATGGGAGACGGTGACGCGCGGCACCGACTTTCCCGCAACCGCGGAGTGACCGGATCCCGGTTGCCCACTTGGCAACGCCGAGTGGGCAACCGGTCGGTCGTCACTCCATCGCAGACCCCAGATAACGGGCAGCGACATCCCGGCGGGACAGATGAGGTCCCATCGCCAACCGCGCATCCGTCATGCTCTTCCAGAGCCCTTCATCGGCAAGCGGTGGAATGGTCACCGTCTCGCCCGCGTCGAAGCCGAACAGTGCGGCATCCACGAGATCGTTGACTTCCATCACCATCTCCGCTGGGAAAGCATCGATGTCCTTGCCCGAGCGTGCCCAGATTTCGGTACGGGTCGCGCCGGGCAGGACGGCCTGGACGCGGACGCCCTTGGGCTCGAGCACCGCGGCCAAAGAGAGGCTGAGGTTGAGCAGGAACGCCTTGGACCCACTGTACACGCCATCGAAAGTTTCGGGCAGCAGCGCGAGCACGGACGCGAGGTTGACGATCCCGCCCTTGCCACGCTCTGCAAAGGCCCGCCCCGCTGCGCCCGCAAGCACGGTGGGCGCGGTGATGTTCAGCGCGATCAGCCGCTCGACCGAGGCCGGGTCGCTGTCGAGCAAAGTCCCGGTGAGCGACATGCCGGCGTTGTTGACCAGTAAAGTGATCGTCGGATCGGAAGCAAATTGATGCTCAACTTTCGAAAGATCGCCGCGCTCAGTCAAATCGGCCGGGAGCACCGCGATCTCGCGCCCGGTTTCGCTGCGCAGCCGCGCCGCAAGCGCTTCGAGCCTTTCCGCGTCGCGCGCCACCAGGATCAGATCATAACCGCGCCGGGCGAGGCGATCGGCATAGACGGCACCGATACCGGTGGATGCGCCGGTGACGAGTGCAGTTCCGAATATAGACATGGTATCTCCTCTGGACCGACCATGCCAATCGGCGGTCAGTGACTTGCATAAGGATAGGAAGGTGACTATCTTTCTGCAATGGACACTCGGAGATTTATCGACGGCCCTTGCCCAATGGCACGCGGCCTGCACCGCATCGGCGACACGTGGAGCATGTTGATCCTGCGCAACGCGAGCGCGGGTCAGACCCGGTTCGACCAATTTCAGAAGAATCTCGGGATCGCGCCGAACATCCTAACACGTAGGCTCGCGGCGCTTACAACGGAGGGACTGCTCGAGCGCCGTCGCTACAGCGAACGACCAGCGCGGTACGAATATATCCTCACCGAGGCCGGCGTCGATTTTCTGCCGGTGCTTGCGGCTCTGGGGGCGTGGGGGAAGAAACATTTCTCAGATGGCAATGTCAGCGAACTGGTCGACACCCGCAGCGGCAGACCAGTGTTGCCAGTGGTCGTCGATCGGATCAGTGGTCAGGAAATCGCCGATATGAAATTGCGCACCGTGACGCCCGCAAGCTCCTGACGCACGGTCTGCCGATGGTGCCGCTACGCCGGGCGGATGTTAGACGGACTCGCCGACGGCGGATATGGTCACCTGCCATCCACCGATCTACCGCCGCCGCACTCCGCGCCGGTCCCTTGCAAGGATTTCGACATGATGAACGAGCCCCTCCGCGGTCTGCAAGTACAGTCCTGCATCAGTGCTTCCGGCGAGTTACAACTGTCACTTGTCGAAATCGCGATTCCGGAGCCCGGTCCGGATCAGGTCGTCGTCCGCATCGAAGCCTCGCCGCTCAACCCATCGGATCTGGGCCTGCTGCTGGGACCCGCCGATCTGTCGACGATGCAGGCGACCGGATCGGCAGGCACTCGGCAGCTGACAGCCGCGGTTCCCGCCTCGCGCATGGCGGCGATGTCGGGTCGGATCGATCAGCCGCTACCGGTCGGCAACGAAGGTGCCGGAACGGTGATCAAGACCGGTGCGAAGGCGCAGGGACTGCTTGGAAAACGTGTCGGCATATTCGGCGGGGCGATGTATGCGCAATTTCGCACGCTGCCAGCACGCGACTGCATCGTCTTGCCGGAAGGCGCAACCGTCGCCGACGGGGCATCGATGTTCGTCAACCCGCTGACCGCGCTGGCCATGGTCGAGACGCTGCGGCGCGACGGCCACCGCGCGCTGGTACATACCGCAGCGGCGTCGAACCTCGGCCAGATGCTTGCCAGGATATGCCTTGCAGACGCGATCCCGCTGGTGAATGTGGTGCGCAATCCCAGTCAGGTAGAGATCCTCCGCGCGATCGGCACCCCGTATGTGGTGGACAGCAGTTCGGCGGACTTCCGAGAGGCGCTGACCAGCGCCGTCGCTGAAACCGGGGCGACTTTATGCTTCGATGCGATCGGCGGCGGCACCCTGGCCAATACGATTCTGCACGCGATGGAAATCGCCGCGACGCGCGCCTCCACCACTTACAGCCGTTATGGCTCGACGACCTTCAAGCAGCTCTACGTCTATGGCGGGCTCGACAAAGGCCCGACCTCGCTCGATCGAGGCTATGGCATGTCCTGGGGGATCGGCGGTTTCCTGGTCATGCACTTCCTCGAGAAAATCGGCTGGGAAGCGACCTTGCAGCTGCGCGACCGCGTCGCCCGCGAGCTCACAACGACGTTTGCGAGCGCCTACACCAAAACGATCTCCTTGGCCGAACTACTGATGCCCGAGCATGTCGAGGCATACGCCAGGCAGGCTACAGGCGAGAAATATCTGCTCGATCCCAGTCGCTAAGCGGAAAGTACAGGCTTTAGCGCGCGGTGCTGCGTGCCGCGCGTGATCACCAGGTCGCTCGGCAGGATCGCGTCGATCTCGATCTCGCCCTGGCCGTCAAGTTCGGCATAAAGCGGCCCGAAATCGGCCTCTTGAGTCTGGCGAAGTAGATCCTCGAAACTGTCGATCACGAAATAAGCCTGCTGATAATCGTCGATCCGATATCGGGTGCGCATCAGCCGCTTCAGGTCGAAACCGAGCCGGTTGGGCGAGGCATCGTCGAGCGCAAAGATCGACTCGCCATAGGACGAGACAATCCCCGCCCCGTAAATCTTCAAATCCCCCCCGGCGCGTATCAGCCCGAATTCGACCGTGTACCAATAGAGCCGAGCGAGCTTCTCGATCGCGCCCAGCCCCGCCGCGCGCTGTCCGCCGATACCATATGCCTGCATGTAATCCGCAAACACCGGATTGGCGAGCAGCGGGACGTGACCGAACACGTCGTGAAAGACGTCCGGCTCCTGCAGGTAATCGAGCTGTTCTGGGGTACGGATGAAGCGTCCAGCGACAAAGCGGCGATTGGCGAGGTGATCAAAGAACACGGCATCGGGCACTAGGCCTGGTACTGCGATCACCTGCCAACCGGTCGCCGCCATCAGTCGCTCGGAAAGCTCGTTAAAATTGGGAATACCGGGCCTGGACAGTCGCAGCATGTCCAACCCGGCGAGAAACTCGGGTGCGACCCGCCCGCGGAGCATCGCCGCCTGGCGTGCGAACAGCCGATCCCACGTCGCATGTTCGGTTACGGTGTAGCGCGCCCAATCCTGCGGAATCGACCAGTCTTCGGCGGCGCCGGCGGGGCGTAGGAGGATATCGTGAGCCATGATTGAATATCACATATATCCCGTGCAAATGTGTTTCAAATTTCTCGGTTTTAACGACGTCCTTGCGTAGAGTGTTCCAATATGGCCGACGATGTGAAAGATTCTATCACCCTCGATGTAATCGACCGTCGCATCCTCACCGAGCTTCAGGCCGACGGGTCACTGAGTCACGCCGAGCTCGCCATTCGGGTGGGCAGTTCGACGGCTTCCTGCTGGCGGCGGATCCGGTCTTTGGAGGCGGCCAGGGTGTTTACCGGGACGGTGCGGCTGGTCGATGCCGCGAAGGTCGGCTGCGGGGTCAACGTGCTGTGCAATATTCGCGTTCGCGACCACGCCCGCGCCACCCGCAGCGGCTTCGAGGACTTCGTCCGCTCGCGCCCGGAGATCATGGAAGTTTATTCCATGTCCGGCGACTGGGACTATCTACTGCGTATCGTCGCCAGCGGCGTCGCCGATTACGAGCATTTCCTGATGCACGTGTTGCTCGACCACCCATCCGTGGGCGGCGCTTCTTCACATTTCGCTTTATCGTTGGCGAAATACACGACGGCGGTGCCGGTGTGAGGACTCGCGATCAAAATCCGGCGCGCGCGCGAACCGTGAAAACGCTGACAGGTGCGCAATCCCGGTTATAACCGGGTTTCACGACGAATTGATAAATCGGCGTGGCGCAGGCGAAGGCGGCGAGGGCATAATATCTTTCGCCAAGGATCTCGTCCCCGGGATGCGGCAGGCGACCATCGCCGGCTGAGACGCCAAGTCCACCGGCATCGAGGTGACGCCGGTGCTCGGCTGACACACCGTTGACGGCCATCGCGGGCCCGGCTGTGTCGGCCGCGCGTCCCCAACCTGCCCCCTTGAGCGAACCACAGAACTGGCGGGTCAGGGGCGGCTGAGGCGCACCTCGAGCAGATCGAGTTCGCGCACCAATTTGCCGGCAGTTTCGCTGCCGATCCGGTGCTTGCGGGCGATACGGATGATCTCCCCACGTTCGGCGGCGACCGCGGCGAGCCGGAGATCGCGTTCGATCTGCTCGTGCAATCGCGCCTCGGGGCCGACCGGCGTCCTTCCCGCACAGCTTTCGATGCGCTCGCGATAGCCGTCCATGATCCGCGCACCGGCGGCGGCATACACGTCGGCATCATCGCGCCCATCGGCGAGCGCATGCTGTACACGCTCGATCGCCTTGATCGCAGCTTCGGCGGCGGCGACTCTCGCGAGATCCTCCTCGGCCTGCTTCGAGGGCTCGGGCGGCATCGTTAGCCCGCGCAACAGCAGCGGCAGCGCCACGCTGGCCAGCACCAGCGAGACTAGGATCACGCCGGTCGCCAGGAAGATCGCCAGTTCGCGACCGGGAAACGGCGCGCCATCGGTCAGCGCGAGCGGCAGCGTCAGCACGCCGGCCAGGGTGATCGCGCCGCGCACGCCCGCGAACGACATCGCCGCGATCAGCCGCCAGGGCGGGCTCGACGTCGCCTCCCCGCGGTGCGAACGCCGCAGGAGGCTGATCTTCAGTGACACCCACACCCACAGGAAACGCAGTGCGGCCAACCCACCGACGATCGCGGCGATATACAGCGCCAGCCACCACGGATTGGCATGACCGGTCAACCGCGCGGTCTGGTCGAGTCCGGAAAGGATCTCGGGCAATTGTTCACCGAGCAACACAAAGATGATGCCATTTGCGGCAAACTGGATGGTGTCCCACACCGAATTACGCCGCATTCGCGTAACCGCCAGCGCCTGCCGTGAAATTTCGGCATAGCTCATCGTCACGCCGGCCGCGACCGCGGCGAGGATGCCCGAAGCATGGACATGTTCCGCAACCAGATAGGCGCCAAATGGAATGAGCAAGCTGATCAAGATCTGCGAGCCGGTTTCCTCGCCGAAGCGCCGCGACACCCAGGCCTTCGTCCGCGCCACCACCAGCGTAAGCGCGACGCCCACGCCGATTCCCGCGCCTGCCATCCACAGAAAGCTGAGGGCAGCCTCGGTAGCCGAGAAGCGACCGGTCAGCGCTGCGGCGATCGCAAAGCGCAGGCACACCAGCCCGGAGGCATCGTTAAGCAGCGACTCCCCCTCAAGGATATGCATCATCCGCACCGGAATCGGTACTCGCGCGGCGATCGCCGATACCGCGATCGGATCGGTCGGCGAAATCACCGCAGCCAACGCGAAGGCTACCGCGAGCGGCATCGCCGGAATCATCCAGTGAATCAGCAGCCCGATGCCCACCACCGTCAACAGCACCAGCCCCAGCGCCAGTTCGACGACGGTCGACAGATCCTTGAACAGCGCATCCTTCGGGATCCGCCAGCCATCAAGAAATAGCAGCGGCGGCAGGAACAGCAGCATGAACAGATCAGGCTCAAGCGCTACGCGCAGATGGGCCGCCAGCCCGATGCCAAATCCCAGCGCGATCTGCACCAGCGGCGTCGGAATCGACACGGGCATCATCCGAGAAACGGCGCCACTGACTACCACCGCCAGCAGCAGGACCAACACAATCGATACGGTATCCATATGCTCCCATTACGCCAACCGGGGCCCGCCTTGCCTGATATTGTCCGTATCGCCTGTCTTGCCAGCGGGCCAACGTCAATGGTCAGCCTGAGAACAGCAGGCAATCGGGTAGGGTAACGCGTGACAGAGGGGTATACCGAATCCGTGCGGTCCAGACAGACCGGCCTGAAGCGAATAAAGGCGTCGGACGTTGCAGCTTTCCTGCAGTTAGATAAAATCGCGAGCATAATCCATACGGGGCCCATCGACGTTCACGGTTCCAAGTAAAATCCGGTGGATGATTCCTCGGCGCTCCTGGAAGATACTTCGCCTTCGGATGGCGCCGTGGACTGTCGCCTCGATCGTCACCCCGGTTCCTACTTTGAATTTAGCATTGTCCCGTGCCTTGGTTTCTGCATCGTGGGGATCCACTTCAGCAGATGGTCATCATGCGCGAGAAATAGGCAACCGTCAGCATCACTGTCATCCCCGGTGCGAACAGCTTCGGCAGCTGTAGCCCTTCTTCACCATGTCCCGCGGCGGCCGCTCGATCAGCGCGTCGCGGCCTTGACGAACAATCGTGCGCTGATTTGTTCAAGCGCACGCTTAGGTCCTTGTGAATCAGGAAGGCGATCGTCTCGGGCCCCAGCCGGAGGGCCAACAGGATGGCCCGGAAGGCGGCGCGGATCTCGCCGCCGCCATCAACTCTCGACCGCCTATCGGGATGGAGGCAACCAGCTCGGTATCGATGGGGATCGTTCTCCCCTGAAACGTCCATGCAATAGACGACACAACGGCGCTTCGCGCTTGATACCGTACGGCTGCTCAAGGCAATCAACCGTATTACTTGTGGGGTCCTATAAGTTGATTGCAGCCGGTACGATCTAATATGGTTGCATAGCCCCCTTCGACATGAATGAGTTTATTGCGACGTAAGGTCATAAGCGTTCGGTTAACGTGAACGCTCGTCAGACCAAGTACATCTGCGATTGCTTCTTGGGTCAGTGGTAAGGGGAAGGTAAGCCCAGTGCATTGGCCCGCTAAAATAAGCCGCTCGCACATTTCGAGGAGCCAATCAACGATCCGCTCAAGTGCGCTAAGTCGCCCGAGCCGAGCAATTTGGCGATAGAGATAATCGACGTCCCACAATTGACTGACGGCCAGCGCTTTGTCGAGCCCGGAGGTGTCGCGAGACGGATCAAGATCTGGTAACGAACAATAACTCAGGTTCGTGAGCGCTGTCACGGCGCGCGGCTGCACGGAGCCTCTCGGCAGAGTGTGGATCACATCGCCTGGAAGGATGATACTGAGAATTTGTCGGCGTCCATCCGCCAAGAGCGAAGAACGGAAACCCCAGCCTTCGACGATCAGCAGCGACGTGGGAGCAGTTGAGTCGCCAATGATCATATCGCGCCGTGCCGCCACCGAACGGACGCGGCTGGCGGCTTCGCCAAGGACAGTGATATCGGCAGCGTCAAGTGATGCCAGTGAGGCAAGCCGTCCAATAGCTTTAGCAGCTTCCAGGGACAGCGCGGGTTTGACGTTGAGCATCAATCGATATCCTTTGGGACTGGTACGACCTCATCCATCAAATTGGCGAGGAGCGGCAGGGAAATGCGGACAACGAGACCGCCAGGAACAATGTTAAAGCTGCTTTCGGCTCCGAGCTGAAAGGGAAGCGCCTGTTCGATGAATTCGCGACCGAAGCCACTGTGCATCGGCGCCAGGGTAACGATCGATATGCCGGTCTCCGCCCATTCAAATGCAAGCAATGAGTCCTCGAGCGTCCAACTCACGCGCAGCCGACCGATGCCTTCATCTTCAGCGAGCGCCCCGTACTTGATCGAGTTCGTGGCAAGTTCATGCAGCGCCAGTCCCATCATCTCCGCCGTCTTTTGCCGCAAACGCACCTCGGGTCCGACCACCGATGTTCGTAGATCGCTCGCGAAGGTGACCGTTAGCAGCTCGTCAAAGATCATTGTCTCAAGATCGAACTCTGCCTGAGGCGCGCTTGCCATCCGCCAGTGGTACCGCGCTAAAGCGTCAAGCCGACCGCGAAAATGATCCGCGGCGTGTTCCAGCGTATCGGCTGTATCGACCGTTCGGATGAACAGAGCGCGCGTGATCGCAAGAATGTTCCTGACGCGATGTGCCAGCTCATTGCTCAGCACCATTTCGCGGTCCCGACTGGCTTGCAGTTCGAGGCGCACGCGTTCGATATCCGGAGCAGGATCGATAGCGCTTTGCTGAGCTTCCGTGCGCGGTGCTGCTTCCATCCGAAACCATCATCCCTTTCCGTATCGCAAACGCACAAGCAACGATCAAAGCCCCCAAGCTGAGATATTCTTTTCTGGCGCCCCGCGCACTAAGCCGTATTCAGTCGATGAATAACGCTGCCGCCGATATGCGACGGCTATCTCCGCGCTTCAGGGCGCCAACCTGGATAAGCGCATGGCCGACAAACCTCCGGTGGAACCCGATTTTGAAGCGTTGCTGGATTATATCCAGGGAAATCGGGGTGTGGATTTTCGCGGCTATAAGCGGACCAGTCTCAGGCGGCGCATTACGCTGCGGATGTCAGCGATCGAGGTGAATTCGTTTGGCGCGTATCAGTCACACCTGGAAGCGGATCCCGGCGAGTTTGAGAGCCTGCTCAACACCGTGTTGATTAACGTCACCTCCTTTTTTCGTGATACCGAAGCGTGGGAAGTGCTGAAGTCGGAAGTGATCCCGAAGCTTATCGCCCAATCAGAGCCGGATAAGCCGATCCGCATTTGGAGTGTCGGCTGCGCGTCGGGCCAGGAGCCCTTTTCCATTGCAATGCTGTTTGCCGAGGTGCTGGGAACGAGCGAGTTCTGCAACCGGGTAAAAATCTACGCGACCGATCTGGACGAAGAGGCGCTAAAGGTTGCCCGCATCGCCACCTACGCTCCGCGCGACATCGAGGGCGTGCCTCCAGAGTTGCTGGAGCGTTATTTCGAGCGGAGGAACAACCACTATGTGTTCGAGCGCGAATTGCGCAAGTGCGTGATTTTCGGCCGGCACAATGTCGTACATGACGCCCCGATATCGCGGATCGACCTCCTCATTTGCCGAAACCTGTTGATTTACCTCGAGGCCGATACGCAAGGCGTAGTTCTGCCAAGACTCCATTACTCCCTTAACGGCGAAGGCTTCCTGTTCCTGGGCAAGGCCGAGACTCAGCTTGCCCGCTCGCCGCTATTCAAAGCGGTCGAAATGAAACACCGCATCTTTGCCAAGGTGGCGCAGGAATGGCGCCGACCAATCGGCAGCGGGTTTGGCAACGGACGAAAACGGGGCGACACCCCTATGCCGAGCATATTGTTACTCGAAGCCTCACTCAATGAAGCAGGTACCGCGCTCGTCGTCGTCGATGAAACCGGTGCTGTCGCATTCGCCAACACGCCGGCGCGACGGCTGCTGGGTGTCGGCGAGGCGGACATCGGGAGGCCCTTCCAGGACCTGCCGATCTCGTATCGCCCGCTGGAGCTGCGCGGACCGATCGAAGAAGTGTTCCGCACGCGGCACAGCGTCCGGCTCGAAGATCAGGAATACCATCTCAGCCAAGCCGAAACCGTTCGGTTGAGCATCGACGTCCGCCCGCTCACCCGCCCGGATGGTTCGGTATACGCGATCCTGCTCGCGTTTACCGATACTACTCGTCTCTACGCCCTGCGGCAGGAACTCGAAGCGGCCCAGGAACATCTCGAGAACACGATCGAGGAACTTCAGTCTGCCAATGAGGAACTGGAGACGACCAACGAGGAGCTCCAATCCACGAACGAGGAACTGGAAACAACCAACGAAGAGCTCCAGTCCACTAATGAGGAGTTGGAGACGCTAAACGAGGAGGCACGCTCCAGCAACGACGAAATGGAGTCGGTCAACGAAGAGCTGCGTATTCAGGCCGAGCAGGCGTCGAGCTACCGCATTTATCTGGAATCAGTACTGCGCAGCATGAACGGGGGTATCATAGTGCTCGACGACAAGAGAGTGATTCAAGGCTGGAATCGATGGAGCGAAAATATGTGGGGATTGCGGACGGAGGAGGTGATCGGCACCGCTTTCGACGCGCTCGACATTGGCCTGCCCGTTCATATGCTGCGCGACGCCATGGCGATCGTGCATTCCGGCCGCGAAGAGCAGCTTGAGCAGGCATTGGAAGGCATCGACCGTCGCGGGCGGCGCGTCCTGTGCAAGGTCACCGTCTCTGAATTACTCGACGAGGCGCATGATGGTCACGGAACCGTGCTGCTGTTTCAGGACGTCACGAACGAGTACCGCCGCGATGAATATGGACGCTATCTCGGGCGAGTCATGGGTCGCGCGCTCAATGAGATATACTTCCTCGATCCGGTGACGCTGCGCTTCACTCTCGCTAACGACGGCGCGCAGCGCAAGCTTGGCCATGACGAAAAGCAGCTCACCACAATGACGTTGCCCGACGTCCTATCAGGAGTGGAGGCTACAGATCTGAGAGCACTGCTATCGCCCCTGATTGCCGGGTCCGTGCTGGAGGTTGTTTTCGAGACAACCATGCGCGGCGCCGACAAGCGCACGTACCCGGCCGAGATCTGCATGCAATACTTGGCGGACGAGCACCCGCCGATCTTGGTCGCGATGGTGCATGAGACCAGCGAACGGCAGAAACTGGGCCGATCCTGAGCGAGAGGCCCATATGAACAATGCTTACGGTTCGCCATCGATCGTCGGACGTTGGAGGCTAGCGATCGCATGCTCCAGCACCGTGATCATCTCCTGCGCGTCTTCACAGGCTTTATTCCAGCGCCGCTCCGCGTGAGGAAGGCTACGCGCATTGGCGCTTTCGCGCATCTGTTCGAATAGACGAATACGGTCGCGATGTGTGCGCGCAGCCACCGCCAGAGCGCGCTCAAGTTCGTCATTCTGTGCTGCTCCAAGCCCCACCGGGGTGAATGCGTGACCCACCTGACACCGGAAGCGAACTTCGTTGTCAGCCTCGATCTGATTGAGTACCCCGCCGCAATCCGGGCAAGAAATTCGGCTCGGCTGGCCGGGCGTGACGACATCCTTTTCCATAACGGCAAACTCCAGCGCCGCAATGCGGTCTTCGACGATAACATCCTGTGGCAACGGTGCGCTGTTGCCTGCGTCTTCGCGAACGAGGCGGTCGAGCAACGCGCCGAGATCACTCAGTCGCACTGAATAATCGACATGATCGCGCGCGAGCGCACTGCGCGGCATCGACGGCCATTGCGCATCTGCAGGATCCTGCACGATTGAAAGGCCACCTGCCGCCTTGATGGCGATCAAGCCTTCCGTGCCATCGTCAAGCAATCCGGTTAGCACAACCCCAATTACTTGGCCGCCATAAGCGACCGCGGCCGACCGAAACAGAGCGTTAACAGCAGGTCGCGACCGATTCTCATAGGGCCCACGCCGCATAAGCACCCTCCCTGGGCGCACTAATATGTGGTGGTCGGGCGCGGCGACGTAGATGCGCCCCGGCTCGATGGGGTCGCCGTCGGCTGGCGCTCCAGTCGGCAACTCCGTCACCCGCTCGATCAGCTTCGGCAGCATGCTGCGCGCGGATGGGGAGAGGTGCTGGGCGATTAGGACTGCAGCCGGAAAGTCCCTCGGCAGGCTGGCGCACAACCGTTGAAGCGCCTCGACGCCGCCGGCAGATGCGCCCACCACAACGATATCTCGCTTCTGCATTTTAATCACTCCTAAACATCGAACGATCCTGTCCCTCCGTCGGGCTCAATCCAATTGAAAGAATCGGCGTCTGAAGCGTTTATGAATCACTAAGCCGGTAGGCGAGCCAGGGAGGGCATCATTGTGGCAGCTTCGGACGATTTGTTGGTTGGCCAAGCGGCCAAGCTGCTCGACGAGAACGAGCAGCTGAAAACCGAGCTGGAAAGTTCGCTTTATGAAAACGCTCGGTTGATCGACGATCGCGATCGGCTGCTGCGTAGGGTCACAGCGCTGGCGCGTGAGTTACAGTCGACGAGCTCGATCAAGCTTGCGCAAGCTAGCGATCGAGCTGACGATCGGACTGCTGAGGCTCCTACCGAGACGAAATTGAGCGAAACCGAAGAGGAGCTTCGGGTCGCGTTCGAAGAGCTGCAGGTGCTGACCGAAGAGCTTGAGGTTACCAATAATGAACTGCAGCGCGCCAATGAGGAATTAGAGGAACGAGTCCGGTCTCGTACGCGTGAACTCACCGCTCTCAACGCGGAGCTTCGTCGCAGCGACTTGCGTATGAGCACGCTGATCGAAGGCATACCGCAACTCGTCTGGCGCTCTGGTGATCATGGGCGCTGGACATGGTGTAGCCCGCAATGGACCGATTTCACCGGGGAAACGTCAGCGATGTCTCAGGGCTTGGGCTGGCTCGACGCTCTGCATCCCGATGATCGTACCGCCGCGCTTGCCGCATGGGACAAAGCGGAAATTGTCGGAGACCTGAGCTTCGAAGCCCGAATTTGTCACAAGGCACATGGCAAGTACCGGCACTTCCAAACGAGGGCCATGCCTGTGCGTACCGCCGACGGCGTCGTGCTTGAGTGGCTCGGCACTTGCACCGATGTGCACGACATCATGCGTTTGCGCGAGCAGCAGAATGTTCTGGTTGATGAGCTGCAGCACCGGACGCGCAACCTGATGGCCGTAGTACACGCGGTGACGATCCGCACGATCAAAGGTAGCCGCACGCTCGAGGATTTTCGTCGCTGCATCGACGACCGTATGTCGGCGCTTTCCCGAGTGCAGAGCCTGCTCTCTCGTAGGGGATCGCAGCGGATTTCCTTCGACACGCTGCTCCGAGCGGAGCTTTCCGCGCACGTCGATTTGGAAGGAAGCAGTAGCGCGCTCAAAATCTTGCTGTGCGGTCCGCAGGATGTGCCCCTGCAGACCTCGTTAGTGCAGACTCTCGCATTGGCACTGCACGAACTTGCCACAAATGCCGTTAAATACGGCGCGCTGTCTGTGCCTAGCGGCATGCTGAAAGTTGCGTGGCATACCGCTCAATCCGATGGCAGCAAAGTACGCCTCCTCGTTGATTGGCATGAGAGCGGTGTGCCGGACATTCCCAAACCCGGCGCGTCGCCGCGCGGCGGTGGTTACGGACGCGAGCTCATCGAGCGCGCGCTGCCGTATCAACTAGGCGCAAAAACAAGTTACGCCTTCACAAACGATGGTGTCCGGTGCACCATTGAGGTTGACGTGCCGGATGACGATGTCCGGTTGGAGACAAACGGTGCTCGAACATTGGCTTAAAGGCTGTCGTATTCTCGTGGTAGAGGACGAATATCTAATCGCCGACGATCTACGTAGCATCCTGTTGGAGGCAGGCGCGGAGGTACTCGGGCCGGTGCCCAATGTCGAAGATGCCGCCTCGCTGATCGAGGCCGAGCAGCAAATTGACGGTGCGCTATTGGACATCAACCTCAACGGCACAATGGCGTTTAATATAGCGGATACGTTGGTCGCGCGTGAAGTACCGTTCGTTTTCGCCACGGGCTACGATCAATGGGCAATTCCCGACCGTTTTGCCCTGGTGCCACGATTGGAAAAGCCGATCAAAGGACCGCAGATATTTGCTGTTCTCGCACAGATGATACAAAGAAAGCCCTGCTTGCCGCCATTGTAATCAGGCTTGTCTTGCTCGATTGAATAACACTGGCCGACGGGTGAAATGCGTCTACGATTCTGATTGGCTGTCACAACGTTATTCACCGCCCGCACTAATCATTTCTAACAGCATTGCGCCGCCCGCGGCGGCGCAATGCTGTTAGCTTTTCTCAGTATCCTATGTGCCGCGAAGGCTTGCGCGAACGCAGTGTAACAGCGCGAGAGTTTTGGCTTGTCCTGCGCCGAACCTGTCTCCCGTTCGCTCAGCTTGCTGTGGGCCACTCAATGAGCGCCAGCGGCGTGGCCGAGCTTCTCGTCACGATGATGGCAGGTGGCCCATTCGCGAACACGCGCGGCGCCTCAGCAAAGCCCGACACCTTCAGTCTCCGCCATAGCTCGACACCCTCCCGGCATTCGGCGCTCCCCTCGGCCGCGAGCGTCAGCGACCCGCACCAAGCGAGTTCTGGCGATTGCGGATGTATCGTGCTGACCGCAGGATATTGCTCTCGTAAGAGCCCAAACGATTGACACCGGTGTCAGGTGCAATAGTGTTGCGATCGCCAGCGAGGAACGTTCATGAATATCAGCCGTCGTGACGCATTAGGCTTGGCACTGGCCGGCTCCGCCGCCCTCGCCGCAGATCCCGTCGCCGCCGCGCCCAATGCCCCATGCATCTCTGAAAGCTGGCGACGCGGGTTCGACGGCCAGCGCATATCCGATCGCGGCGACGGCACCTTCCTCAATCCGCTGCTGGCTGGCGATCATCCCGATCCCGCGATCCTGAAGGACGGTGCCGATTATTACATGACTTTCTCAAGCTTCGATTCCTATCCGGGACTGACGATCTGGCACAGTCGCGACCTCGTGAACTGGCAGCCGCGAGGATCTGCGCTGACACGGAACATCGGCTCGGTCTGGGCGGTCAGCCTGGCGCAGCACGGCGGGCGCTACTTTCTCTACGTGCCTGTGAAAGCACAGCAGGATTCGATCTTCGTAATCTATACCGACCATATCGACGGTCCCTGGAGCGAGCCCGTCGACCTCCACCTATCCGGTCATATCGACCCGTGCCACGCAGTGGCAGAGGATGGATCGCGCTGGCTGTTTCTGTCGGGCGGGGATCGCATCGGGCTCGCGCCCGACGGCCTGTCGACGCTCGGCACGGTCGAGCATGTCTACGATCCGTGGCGCTATCCCGAGGATTGGGATGTCGAGGGTTTCAGCCCCGAAGGGCCGAAGATCGTGCAGCACGGCAGTTGGTGGTATCTGGTCAGCGCAGTCGGCGGCACCGCCGGTCCGCCCACCGGCCACATGGTGATCGCTGCGCGATCACGCTCGTTGCACGGGCCCTGGGAGCAATGCCCGCACAACCCGATCGTGCGCACCGCCAGCACCGAGGAAAAGTGGTGGTCACGCGGCCACGCCAGCCTGGTCGATGCGCCGGACGGCAGTTGGTGGGCACTCTACCACGGCTATGAGAACGGCTTCTGGACGCTCGGCCGCCAGGCGCTGCTCGATCCCGTAGAGTGGACCGCCGATGGCTGGTTCCGGATGACCGGTGGCGATCTCTCGCGGCCGATTTCCAAGCCGCGCGACGGCGCGGCGGTGCCGCACGGCCAGCCGCTGAGTGACGCCTTCGCAACGCTCGAACTTGGCCGCCGCTGGAACTTCTTCCGCCCCGGCGCCGCCGAGACTGACCGCGTGCGGATCGAGCGGGGCGCGCTGGTGCTGCGCGCGCGCGGCACGGCACCGGTCGACTCGTCGCCGCTGCTGCTGACCGCTGGCGACCAAGCCTATGAGTTCGAATGCGATATCGAGATCGCGCCGGGCGGAACCGCGGGCCTTGTGCTATTCTACGACGAAGCACTTTACGCAGGCCTTGGGTTCGACGAACGGCGCTTCGTGACGCACCAATATGGAATGGAGCGCGGGCGTCCGGTCAACCCGCATGGCCTGCGGATGCGGATCCGGATCACCAACACACGGCACATCATCGCGATCCACACCTCGGGCGATACCCGCTCGAAGGAGGGGAGCCGAAGCTGGCAGCGCTTCGATCGCGGAATGGAGGTATCAGGTTATCATCACAACGTCCGCGGCGGCTTCCTGATGCTGCGTCCCGGCTTCTATTCGGCGGGACACGGCGAGGCGCGTTTCCGCGACTTCCGCTTTCGCGCGCTATGAAGGGAAGATGGAAAAGGTTGGGAGAATGGGCCGCCTCCCCTGGCGAAAGCGCCGGCCGCATTCGGGAGAGATAGGATGATGTCTTCGCTTTTGATCCTGCTGATAGCGGTACAATCCGTGCCGACGATCGTGCCGCCGCGCTTCCCGCCCGAGTCGCCAACAGTGACCGACGCCGCGCAGCGCGCCGCGATCAAGCCGATCGTCCCCAGCAAAATCATCCTCGTCGGCGATTCGACCACGCAGGTCGGCAGCGGCTGGGGCGGCGCCTTCTGCAGCGATCACGTCACCTCGTTTGTCGCCTGCGTGAACCTTGCACGCGGCGGCCGCAGCACCTTCGACTATCGCGCCGAGAGATCCTGGGACCTCGCGCTCGGCGAAATGCGGGTACCTGGCTACACCAAGGTCTACGTGCTGATCCAGTTCGGCCACAATGACCAACCCGGCAAGCCGGGCCGCTCGACCGACCTGCGCACCGAATATCCGAATAATCTGCGGCGCTACGTGCGCGAAGCACGCGCGGCCGGGGCAATTCCGGTGCTCGTCACCCCCCTCACCCGTCGCACGTTCAAGAATGGCTCGCTGCAGGACGACTTGCAACCTTGGGCGCAGATGGTGCAGCAGGTGGCGCGTGAAATGGGCGTGCCGCTGGTCGACCTGCATGCGCGCTCGGTGGCGGTGGTGCAGGCGATGGGTGCGCGAGCAGCGATCGATCTCGCCGAAACCCCGCCCCCGCCCGACGTGCTAGCCGCCGCCGAGAACGGCACTACTATCGCCGCTCCTAAGGCGCTCGGGGCGCCGCCCGCCGCGCCACGCAGCACTGAACAGCTGGAACTGCCGCAGGCACACCCGACCGTGATATTCGACTATACCCACCTGGGCCCACGCGGCGCTACGCTGTTTTCGCGCGAGGTCACTGAAGCGCTCGCCCGCGCCGTGCCGGAACTACGCGCAGCGCTTGTGCCATGACAAGGCGCGCGGCGTAGCCGAGACTTGTCCATCTGGTGAGCAATCCGCGAACAGGGATTAGCGCTTCACGACGTTCCCCGGTCTGCTGACGGAATCCACAGGAGCTCCCGCCGATGCGTTCCGCCCCCCGGGTGCGCCCCACTCCGGCCACCGTCAGCGATCGGCAGATCGCCGCTTATTCCGGCGCAGCGTTCGCCACCATGTTCCTATATCAACCGATCATCAGCTTCGTGCCGCAGCTCTACGCTAAAGAGCTTGGAATCGGCTTGGCCGGCCTCGGGGTGGTATTATTTGTCGGCCGGATCCTCAATGCGGTTGTCGATCAGCTGATCGGTTATCTGTCGGACCGCACCCGCACCAGATGGGGCGCCCGCAAGCCCTGGGTGGTGGCCGGCGCGACACTGACCGTAATCAGCGCCTTCTTCCTGCTCAAACCGCCGCCAGGCATCGGGCTGCTCTATTTCTTCGGGTGGCGGCTTTCCTATGACATCGCCAATGCGATGGTAACGATTCCCTACACAGCGTGGGGTGCCGAGCTGTCGGACGACTATGACACCCGGTCGCGGGTGGCGGGATATCGAGGACTGGCGTCGCAGCTGGGCATTTTGCTCAACCATGGCCTGCCGATCCTCGTCGCCGGGATCGGGCTGACCGCCAGCTCGGCGTATTCGATGCAGATGATGGGCTGGTTCTTCGTGGTCGCGCTCGTGGCGATACCGCTGGCTATATCAGTGTCGGTCGCAAGCGCTCCACAGGGCCCCGCGCTGCCGCACGAGCGGCCGGACTTTCGCGGACTGCTCGTCTCGGTGCGGCGGAACCGGCCGTTCTGGATCTACCTTGTCTCGTTTATGACCACAGGCATCGGCCTCGGCGTGCTCCAGTTGATGTTCACCTTTTACGACGGTTATCTCGGCATGGGGGTGTGGTTCCCCTATGTGATGACGGCCTTCGCTTTGGCCACGCTGGTCGGCATTCCCTTGTGGTCATGGGCGGCGCTCAGGATCGGCAAGCACCGCGCCTACAGCCTGTCGATGATGGTCGCGAGTCTCGCGATGAACGGCTTCTGGTTCGTGACGCCGGGCCTCACGCCGATGTCCACGCTGGTGCCGATGGCCTTCGTGGTGCTCAGCATCATGGGACTGGGCGTCGCGGGCAGCATGACGCTGCCGCCCGCGATCTTGGCCGACGTGGTCGATTACGGCACGCTGAAGACCGGCGAAGTGCGCACCGGCAGCTATTTCGCTTTTTATACACTCACCACCACCATCGCGATGGCGCTGGGCGCGGCGATGGGATTCATGTTGCTGTCGGCATTCGGTTATAATGTGAAAGCCGGCGCGCTCAACGGCGCCACCGCGCGGCTTGGCATGATGATCACCGTTGTGGCGATCCCGACTGCACTGAAGATCGGCGGCGCGTTGATGGTCTGGCACTTCCCGATCGACGCTCGCGCCCACGCCACGATCCGGCGGCGGCTGGCGGAGCTTGGCCGCCGCTCGGCACGTGACGAGATCGCCGTCGGCGCGTTGGGCGTTCCGGTCGATCCCGAAACGCCTGCGAGCCGTGTGCTGGGAACCGCTTGATAATTCCATGCTACTTTCCGTTCATCTCGAACGGGAAGGTTACCCCATTCGCTCCGACCTGTTTGACCGAAGGAACCATCTCATGCTCCGATTTGCCGCCCCGCTCCTGTTGCTCGCCGCCATCCCCGCGCACGCGCAGTCCGCGCAGACCAAGACCGACGCACAGGCCGAGATCTGGACCAAGGAACAATCGATCTACCGCGAGCGCGGCAAGGGTAATCTCGGGCCCTATATCGACAACGTCGCGACCGACTATCTCGCCTGGCCGCCGTTCAGTGCCACGCCGACTGGGGTCGGCGACCTGCGCCGCACCCAGCCCAAAATGGCGATCGAAAACCACGAGGAACTCAAGATGGAGTTCGTCGCCTTCGCGATGAACGGCAACGCGGCGGTGATCTACTACAAGACCCATCGCACCCGCCTGCCGAACGGAACACCTGCTGACGAGCGCTTCGAGGTGACCCATAGCTGGGTGCGGCAGGACGGCTCGTGGAAGGTATATGGCGGAATGGCGCGGGCGCAGCCGACCCGGCCTTGATGATAAGATGGGCTTGTCCAGCAGATGGATAGTTCCCAAGCCCAACCTTCATCGTCCGGGCGGGCTGTGGCTCTCTCGACCCACAGCGATGCCGAGGCGCGATCATCCGCCGGTGCCCAGCGACATCCAGGAGTCTGCCGATGATTACCGCCCCCCAGAGCCCGCGCCTCGAAAAATGGACCGCCCCCGGCCTGATCGAGCATATCCAGCGCGGCGCAATGCTTGTCCACCGCGAGCGCGCCGACGCAATCATGGATAAATATGGTCTCGACGGGCTGGTCGCCGCGCTGCCGAGCAACATCTATTATCTGTCGGGTCATCTCGGCATCTCATCGATGATGGGCCGGCACTTCTCGAGCTATGCAGTGCTGCCGCGCAACCACGATGCGCCCGCATCGCTCGTGATCAACGGCTCGATGGTCTATCACCTCGATTATCGTCCGACCTGGATGCCGAACGTCGAGCTGTTCAGCTACCCCATCGGGCAAGGTGCCGGCGGTCCGATCGCGGAGCCGCTGCCGAGTCCCTGGGCGCAAGTGGTGCGCGAGGGCAGCATGACCGATCGCGACCGGTTGCTGATGGCGCTTTACGCCAAGTACGAGGGGAAGACCGCGCCGTCCGCTGCCGCCTCACTTGAAAGGGCACTCGCCAAGGCCGGCCTCGCCAATGCGACGCTCGGCTTCGACGACTTGCGCATTTCCGCCGCGCTTGGCAGCGGCTTCGGCGGCAACGCGGTCGACGCGCTTAACATCTTTCGCGAAATCCGGATGGTGAAGTCCGAGCCCGAGATAGCGATCCTGCGCGAAGCGGCGATCCGCAACGAGGCCGCGCTCGACGCCGCCATCGCCACCATGCACATCGGACAGCCGCTGCAGGAGGTCGATATCGGCCACCAGAAGAAATGGGGCGAGCTCGGCGGCAAGTCGTTGTGGCTTATCGTCAATCAGCGCGGGCTCAACTCGGGGGTGATTGAACGCGACGAACCGACCAAGATCGACAGCGTCGGCGAATATCTCGGCT
>Ga0233335_1000029_pt1 | contig 66748 bp, 85 predicted proteins | sample GEONDECOMP222_FD_180695 | JGI IMG/M metagenome (GOLD analysis project Ga0233335, IMG submission 180695) | Leaf litter microbial communities from Shasta-Trinity National Forest, California, United States - GEON-DECOMP-222 | ecosystem: Environmental > Terrestrial > Plant litter > Unclassified... | reverse complement strand
TGACGGCGCTGTAGTAGCGCGTGGTCTGCGCATCCGTGGCGTCCGAGCCGAGGATGCTCTCGTGCAGGCTCGACATCACGCTCGGCGCATTGTCACCGAACCACGTCGTCAGCTGGCGCGCGGTGGTTGGGTCCACGTCGCCCGTGGCCTGCATCACGGCCATCGTCTTGCGCAGGCCGTCGGAGACCATGCGCAGGGTGCTCTCGTTCTGCACGATCTGTGGGAAGCGGTCAGCCAGCGCGGGCGCGATGGTGTCGGCGATCTTCGCCTGCACGGCCGGCGCGGTGTCGGACAAGGTCTTGTCCTTGGTCACGTCGTTGTACTTCTGCGTGATCTGGTCGACGAACGACGAGGCCATCGTCGAGGCTTTGTCGGACAAGTCCTTGGCCACCTTGACGCCGGCCACGAGCGCCTGATTGCCACGGTCGCTCAAGTCAGCGCCAGCTTGTTGCAGCTTGGCCTGCTGGTCGTCGCTCAGACCACCGCCGTTGACAAGCTGCTTGGCCCACGAGCTGACCTGGGCCAGACGCGACTGGTCGGAGTCTTGCAGCAGCTGGCCCTGCTGGTCGGGCGAGGCCGACGCCAGCGTGGCCGGGTCGACGGTCTCCTGGCCGGCAGCGACTTTCTGCGCGTCAGCCAGATCGGCGTCTTCAGGCTTCGGCGTGAAAGCATTCTTGATACGGTCGACCAGCGAGGCACCAGTCTTCGCCGCAGGCGGTACTGGCACAGCGCTTTCAGGTGGAACTGCTGCGCCTTCGGGAGCGGCCGCGCCGGTCTGCGTGGCACGTTCAAAGGGCGACGGCGCAGCGGCTGCATTGTTTGGCGCAGCCGCTGCATTGTTTGGCGCAGCGGCTGCATCAGTTGGCGCGGCGGCTGCATCGGTGGGTACACCGTCCGTGCGCGGCGCGGCGCGGCCATGTAGACTTTCGCCGGCCACGCCGAGGCCAGCGAAAGGAATGCCAGTGATGGCGCCACCAGCGGCGGCTTCCTTCAGTGCTTCGGTGTCACCTGACGTATCGCGGTTTGGGTTCAGTGTCGTGGCCGCGTTCTGGCCAAGCTTCTCGGACGCCGCGCCGGCAACCGCATTGCCACCGACAGCCTCGGCGGTATTCGTGGCGATGCGCCCACCCAGCGTGCTGGCCACGGCGCCTTCGCCAGCGCCAATCAGCTTGCCACCCATGGCCACCGGTACGGCATTCATCAGCGCGGCCTGACCCACGCCGGTCGCCAGCGCAGTGCCGGCGCGCAGGCCCACACTCTGCGCGGCCTGGGTCGGATCAGCCTGCTGGGCCTCGACCTGACCACCGACGGTGAAAGGCGAGGCCGCAGCGGTGCCGGCCACGAGCGGGTTCACTCGCCCACGTGTGGCAGCGATCGTGGCCAGCCCCGCAGCAAGCGGCGCGGCCGATGCGCCAAGCTGATAGGTGCCATAGTCATAGGCGTCCTTCAGGCTGTGAATGTCGCGGAACGAGGCAACGCGCGCGGCGTTTTGCGGCTGCGCAGCTTCTGCCTGATCGGCGGTGGACGCTGCATAGCGCGCCTTGGCAAAGTCATTGGCACCAACCAGCTCGCCGGCCGTGCCGGCCAGGGCTTGCAGCTGGCCTCCGGCATTGATGTTGCCGCTGCGCAGACCTTTGCTCAGTTCGGAGTCGCCAGCAGCTGCCGGCGCAGGTGCCGGTGCTTCGGCCAGATACTTGTCGATGATGCCCATTATTGACCCTTCGCGAACAGCGAGTTAAATTCGTCGGTCGGTTCGCCACCGATACGGTCGGCGTTCTTCTTATTGATGTATCGGGCCGGGATGACCTTACCATCACGCGTCTGCGCATCACCATTTGGCAAGCGCTTCATGCCCACCAGATTGAGCGGGTTCGATGTGCCAAGCGCATCAGGCTTCCACGGAATCGGCCAGCTCGTCGCATCCGGTGCGATCTTGCTCAGCAGTTTCGAGCCGGCCAGCAGCTGCTCTTTTTCATGCGGGTTCAGATCGGCGTAGCTCTGCGCGCCGTGCTTGGACAACTCGCCCATCGCGGCGTCCAGATACTGACGCTGCTGGCCAACCTGATTGGCGTCGAACGTCGGCGCACCATTCGGCCCTGTGATGGTATTGCGTGCCTCGAGGTCTTTCTGCAACTGGTTGCTGCCATCCTGGATGCGCTTCTGCTGGTCGGCGGCATTGGCACGATCCTGCGCACCCTGTTCGCGCGCGGCCGTGACACCGAACTGCAGCGCCTGACGTTGACGGTCGGTCGCGGCCTGATCGCGCAGTGCGCGGGCGTTCTCGATCTCGGCCTGGACTTTGTCGCCCGGTGCAGAGAAATTGCGAAGGCTCGCCACGTTCTCCTGATTCTGGATCGCGTCGGGCGTGTAGTTGAAGTTGGCATTCGAGCCGGCGTACTCACCGTTGCGGTTCACGCCCGAGATCATCTGCACGGTGCCATCACGGTTGAAGCCGTCCTCGCCGATGTTTTTCTGGTTCGTGAACGATGCCTGTGGCGACAGGTTGTTGCGCAGCGTTGGGTATGGGTTCGATGCGGCTGCTTGCGCTTGGGCTGCAGCAACGTTCGATGCCGGCACGCCGTTGAGCATGCCGTAAGCGGCCGCTACCTTATTGCCGTACTGCGGGTCTTGCGCGTAGCCGGCCAGACCCGTTGTGAACTTGGTCGGATCGCTGCCTGCGCCGACGGCGCCGGGATACTTGCGGCTGATCAAGCTGGCATAGTTATCGGCAAAGTCCTCGGGCGACGAGAACTGGCGATACTTGTCAGTGCTGCCTGTCGCATTGTCGCGCGCGCCGACGCCACCACCGGAGAAGTCCTTGATGTTGCCGAGGTTGTTGGTACCCGGGATCACGGACTTGCCCCAGCCCGTTTCGTTGCCCCACTGGGCCAGCAGCAGCTTCGGATCGACACCGAGTTTGTCGCCAGCGCGTTGTGCGGCGGCACCATACTGCTGCTGGAAATTGGCGACGTTCTGATTTACATTGTTTGGTGACAACGCTGGCTCAGCCGTAGAGGCCGCGCCGGCTTGCGAGGCGGGCGCTGGCTGGGCGATCGTAGGGTCGGATGATACCTGGCTAGGGTCTTGGGTGCGAAGGCTTGCAGCCCCTTTAGAGGCTGCGGGCGCATTCGGCACCAATTGGTTGCCAATATCACCACGAACTTTGCCATCGAACGCCTGCGCCAGCCCTGGGTGCAGGCCCACCACGCCCGCCAGTGCGTCGCCTGTCTTGGCAATGCCAGAGATCGAGTCGAGGCCCGCCTCCACAGCACCTTGGCGCAGACCTGCGCCAGCGCCGGCGAAGTTACCACGCAGTGCATTGCCGATCACGCCGGAGGCCGACGAGTCCACACCTGGGTCATTAATTTTGTAGTCACCGAAGCCGTACACAGGCGCGGTCAGCGCGGCAGTACGCAGCAGGGGCGCGGCGGTACGGGCCAGATTGCCAACGGTGCGGCCAGCGCTCTCAGCCAGTCCGGACGCGGCCGGCGTAGCAGCTTCGGCTACAGCTGGTGCAGCATCGACAGCGGCCGCTGCTGGTGCAGGCGTCGACGGCGGCACAGCGGTCGGACGCTCGAACGAGCGCAAGTCCTGCGCCGTCGATGGCACACCACCGGTCGGCACATTGGTAGCCGGCGTGGTCGGGATTGGTGCGGGCCGCGCCAGCTCGCGACCAGGGTTTTGCAGCGGCTCCTGATTGAACGTGCCGGTGGCCGGGTCTTGCGTGAGGCCCGGGCCAACTTGGCGCAGCGATGGCGTCTTCGACTGGACCTGCTGCAGTGGATCGTTCGGATCGATCAGCCCGCCGTTCGCATACATACCCGGCGCGCGCAGGCCGACGTCGGCGTGCGTCGCATCCTTGAGCGCGTTCAGATTGTCCACACCGATCGCCTGCACGGTATCGGCTGGCAGCATGTACTCGCCGGCCGAACCCTGGATCGGTACGCTGTCTGAAGTGCCGGTACCCGGACCTTGCACCTGACCGCCATCGGCCATGCGCAGGCTCACTGCCGCGTTGCTGCGCTTGGCCTTGTCGGCGTAGGCTTTTTGTAGATTGTCCATTAATCGTCACTCCCTTTGTGTGTGGTGATGTCAGATACAGTGCCGGCGTCGCTCCACGACGAGCTGTTGCTGTTCGCAAAACTTGCGCTGTTACCGACGCTGTAGTTGGTGCCGTTCGATGCGCTGTCGGAGATCGAGGCATGCGCGCTGCGCGATGCCAACGCGGCCGCAGCAAGTTGTCCGGAGACCTGCGCGGCGGCGCGCACAGAAGCCTGCACGGTTTCGTTAGAGCTGACCGCTGCGGTCAAATTGGCCTGACTGGCCTGGACTGCGATCTGCGCGGCCGAGGTCGACAAGGTAGCGAAGGCGCGCGAGTAGTCGACGGCCACGGCGGCGTTGGCTGTCTTGGCCTGCTCGATGGCGGTGTAGGTTTGCACGCGGCTCTCGAACGTGTTGATCAGCGCCTGCACGCGCGCCGACTCGGCGGCGACACTGGTCTGGTACGTGTTGACGCGCTGCTTGTACACCTCGAGCGGGAACTCTTGCAGCTGGCGAAAGTCCATAGTCTGCGCCGACAACTTGGCGTTGACTAGCACGCCGTACGCATCGACACGGCTCTTGTACGCGCCGACCTCCTGGCCAAACATTTCGACCTTCGTCAGCTGGGCCTGGACCTGCGTGGCATACGCTTGATACTCGGTCGCTTTCGAGCGGACCTGCGAGTCGTAACCGGAGAGCTGTGCGGTATATATTTCGACCTGCGTGCGCTGCACATTGATCTGCGCATTGACGGCGTCGACGCGCGTGCGGTACACCTCGGCGAGCGTGCGCACACCGTCGAGCTGCGCGGTGTACTGCTGGACCTGCTGCGTGTTGATGTCGCTGATCAGGCGCTGGCCTTCCAGCTCGGAGCGGTAGATTTCGAGCTGCGACAGCGCGGCCTGAAGCCGGGTCTGGAATACCTGGGCCTTGATGCCAAAGGCTTGCGCGTCGGCCTGATACAGCTGGACCTGGGCGTTGAAGATTTGGATCACGGCTTGGAACGTGAACTTGGCAGCGTCGAGCGCGCGGCCCTGCACCGTATTGAACAGGTTCATGAGCTGGGTCTCGAGACCGATCGCGGCGTTGAACGAGAACTGAAAATTGCTCTGCTCGAGTTCACCCTGCTTGATCATGATGTCGCGCGAGAGCGCAGCATCGCGGCCGATGCTGTCTTGCAGCGCCTGCTGCACCGTGCGCAGCAGCACACCACCTGGGATCGAAAAGCCACGGGCAGCAAACACACGCGTGGCCTCGTCGACGGCGCGCTGTGAGACCAGGGCTTCGCGGTCGCGGCCGCGCTGCCAGATGGCATCCTCGACAGCCGGCGTCAGGCCGGTCGATGCGCCATTGACCATGTCGATCAGGCGGCTGTTCAAGTCACCGAGCAGCGTGGTGTTGTAGGCGACTTCGGCGTAGGTGAAGTTCGCTGTCGGCGCGGTTGGTCCGTCACCGAGCATGTCGGTGAAGACCGGGATATCGAGCACTGGCACGCTCGGCAGGTTCAAACTGTTCAGCGTCGGCACGCTTGGAAACACGAACGTCGGCTCGACCGGCAGTGCCACGACGCTCAGCGTCGGCGCCGATGGCAACAGTGCGGAGAGCGGATCGGGCAGGTCCACGTCAATGAGGAATGGCGAGGCCACACTGTAGTCGGGCACGGCGCCCAGGTCCACCGATGGCACAGCAGCGATCGTGATGTCAGTTGGCGCATTCGGAAACGATGGGTTGATGTTCGTCGGCTCGATGGGCGCAACGCCCAGCACTGGGATCGCCACCGTCGGCATATTGACCTGCAGCGCAGTGACCGCTGGCAGGAGCGGATTGAATGTAGCCAGGGCTTTCACCGCAGTGTTGGCCGCATCAGACGCGGTCTGCGCAGTCGTACCCGATGAGCTAAAAACCGAGGTGACAGCGTCTCGCGAACCATTGTCGATTTTTGGCGCAGCGGGCGGCGCTGGTGCGGCCAGCGTCGAAGCGATAGAGATAAAAGCCATGAGAATTCCTAACTTGGAGAGGACTTGCGTATTGGCAGACCCGGTGATTCTACCGAACGTCTGTTGACTTGTGTCAATTTTCCATCCTGGTAAGTTTCTGTCACCTCGTCCTGCGTGGTCTCGCCATCGTCCGTCGGCGAGCAGTAATCGATCACGGGAATGCGCAACGCGCCCGTGTTGGCTTCGACGATATCGGATTGGAACGTCACCACCGCGACGCCTTCGGAGGCCATGAATGTGTAGGGCATCGTAGCGTTGAGACTTGGGACATTGACCGGTTCAAAATCGGCCACATTGATATCGAGCACGGCTAAAATTTCCAGTGCCGGTGATAACGCAGGATCGACCACGAAAAAGAAAAATGCACTGGAATCACTAAGCAGGCCCAGTCCGACTATGCAGTCGCATGCGCGGTCATGGGCAATTAAACACACGGTCGGTTCGACGGTCTCAGCTGGGAAAGTCCAGGTGATATTTCCAGGTTGATTCCCTTGCGCATCTAGCCCAGGTACTTCGCCCAGCGTATTGGTGTCGCCGTCGATGTACCACTGCGACCCACCAGAAATACAGACAGGCGTCCCGGGAATATCAGCGTATAGCAACGCTTGGTCGCCTGAGTAATCTATAGGATTTTCAGTATCACCAAAGTTTGGATCGAATCGAAATTGCGCCGGCACTGGCGTGTCTGAATATGTCGAAGGACTCGGTTCATACTCGATATCGGACGGCGAAAAAAATAATGGCGGCAGTATAGTCAGCTCATTGGTCTGATAGTTAAAAACGCGCACAGGGATATATCCCGGGGTATTGTTTGTACCGTACACGTCCCACCAGCCGAGCCCAGGTACGGAGCTTGGTGGAAACGTCAAAGTAGAATCAAGCGTGAAGTCTGCATCTGTCTTTATGACAGTAAGCTGGTACGTTGAACCCTGAAGCGCATGCGTGTACCCAAATCGGCCGCCGCCAACAAACTGCAGCGTGGCGGGCGGCGCACTTTTTTGCGGAGGTATCGCGGGAACGTCTATATCGATCGATCCGAAGTGACACGAGAAGAAGAATCCTGTGTATGGCCCAGCCAACGGATTATGGTAAAAGCACGGATTCGCCGCGGTTGGCTGCGCTCCGACATTTGGCTCAAGTAGTGCGTCGTACGGCGGCTCCGGGTTCTGGATCGGGTAGGTGTACGAATAGCTTACGCCGGGGAATGCAGCCGTAGTAGCGGTGCCGCTGTCGTAGTACCGCACACCCGCGCGCGCGCAGGGCTTGATGTTGTCGACGGTATAAATAAGCTGCTCTTCCTTGGACTCGACAGGAGGAACATCGGGCAGGAATATATTGGCCTGATCGAAGCCATTGTTCGAGATCACCACGATGCGCGTGCCATCACTCTCGATAGAACTGAGGGTGTAGAAGCCACCCAGCTCGCCGCTGGCAATGCGCTCATTGATACCGAACTGCGTGCGACACGCACCAAGCAGCGCACGCGCGTTGCCGACGTAAGCGGCGCCAAGATCGGCATCACCGTAGATTTGAATAAGTAACGAGCCGGTAAAGACCGGCTCGTTGATAATCATATTTGGTATTTTGCTCATATACGCCGAGAGAGAACGTTGATGTCCATTTCAAAACCCTCGACCTGGAAATCAGCGCCGAGGACATTGGATAATCTCCACTGCCAGTAACGCCCTGTCAGGCCACGGCCGAAAGTGACTTTGGTTGGATGGATGGCCTGTACCTCGCGCGGGATCACGTTGTAGGTGAACTCGTTCTGCTCATCGGTGAACAGCGTCACGGTCATGTTGCCATCGGCGCGGTATCCCATGTAACCGGCCACCGCACGCTTGTTGAACGACGACTGGTAATCGGACACGCCACTGAGCACGTGGGCGTCGATCTGCGCGCCGTTGTCGGTATCGCCGGTCAGCGCGACGATGCCGTTCGGCGTCGCGGCCAGGACCACACCGTTGAACTGGCAGAAGCTGTTCGCTTCCAGACCGCTGTATGTCGACACTGCGTTCGTGCGCGAGTTGACAACGATCGTGGTGAAGTCAATCGCGGCCACGGACGCGGCGCCTTCCATCCAGCCTGAGACTTGCAGGCGCGGCACGGAGATCGTGGCCGTGCCGATGGCGCTTGCATAGCCAAATGCGTCGAGCGTCAGCAGCGGTATAGTGATGTCGGCGCGCAGGACATTGCCAGCCCCGCCAGTGCCGGTCTCGGTGATCAGCATCACCGTCACATCACCATTACCAACATTGCCCGACACACTCGCGCTGGCGACTGTCGACAACGTGTAGAGACCGATACGCGCATCGCCAGTGCTGGTCGTGCTGGCGAACGCGGTGCCGGCGACCTGATACTCATTCAGTTCGGAGACGGCTGCACCGATTGCGCCAACGTTCATCGCAGCATTGAGCGTGAACGGTGCCATGAGCGCCGCGCCATTCACGCCGAAGTCGCCGCTGGCATCGTATGGGCGCAGGCTCATCAGGCCATCGCCTGAGTTGCCGGTCAAGCCGATGGCCTGGACATCGAAGCTCACACTGATCGCGCCATCTATGGAGCTACCGGCAAAACCCATCGCACCGATCACGTCGTACGGCAGCAGCGCCATTGGCGGATCGATGCGCGCGTCGACAGAAATCTCGATGCGATACAGCAGATTGATATCACCGTCACCTATATTCGGTGCTACACCGGAATTGAGTAGTGAGTACAACTGCCATGGAGTGCCGATGACAGTGCCGTCGCCATTCACGTCATAGCCCAGGTTGACGGTACCGACACCCGTCGGGCCAAGATGATCGACAGCGGTCAATGTGAAAGGCGTGACCGGCGTACCAGATAGGGTAGGGTCGCCGATGTTGGCCGCGCCGATCGCGCCACCTGTAATGGTGCTGGTCATCGTGCCGGCCAACGTCGGGAACAAGATCGACACAGCGCCACCGACCACGAGCATCACACCGCTTGCATCGAATGGCGTGAGAACGGCGCCGCCACCGAACGAACCCAACGTACCACTCGCGTCAAAAGGCGTGAGGGTGATGGCGCCGCTATTGCTGGCAGGACCGAGTGTAAAAGTTTTGACGCCATCGGTACCGTAACCAGTTACACCGGTACGCGTGTCGACGGTGGTCCAGGTGACGCCATCAATGCCGAGTGATTGCAACTGGAATGCAGTCGGCGCGCCATAGCCGTCGACGTCATCGGCCTGGATTGTGTACTCAGCGATCTTTACCGGTGAAGGGTAAGAATAGCGCCACCAGAGTGGATCAGCTGGTGTGTCGCCTGAGTCCCAATAGGGACCGGCATTTGGCCCGCCGTCATTCGTTGCTGCGTACGACGCTATGAAGGAGGAACCATTATTCGCTGAGCTTGACGCCTGCGTGGGTGTGGCAAAAAGTTCCGGTGTGCCAGCGACCTCACGGAACTGGAATTCACCAACCATGACACGATTGCCATGCGCTCCACCAGAATAGGTAGAGGCCGTGACAAGCACGCGCCAGTCGGTTGAGTATCCGGCTGCAAAGGACTGCGACAGGGTACCGACTATGGTCGGGTAGTTACCTGCCAATTTGGCCGAAGTTAAATCGAAGCCCAGGTTCCCGGCACTCGCATCCCAGGTCAGCAGGTAGTTACCAGATACACCGTCTGACACGGCTGATACACCGCTCGCGCTGCCAGTGGCGCCGACATCTATTTTGTAATTGCCGGCGGAGTCGAAGGTGACTTCCCAGATATTTGGCGACGCCCCTGGCGTGCCGCCACTACCGGTGTAACTACCTTCCCAGCGTATGCGAAATGTCGCGTTCCCATCTTCGGAACCAGCGTACACGCGTTGATAATGCTGATCGCCACCATAAATAAATAAGGTGGGGCCAGCAGGTATTGTTGGACCTACGAAGTAATTGGTAGCCGAGAAGCCGAATGTGATGTAGCCATTCGAGCAGACATAAATGTCTGTGTAGCTGATACCGTTGAAAGATACTGGAAATGGCAGCGCAATATACGTCGTGCCATCATCTACGTTTCCTTCTTCTATAAGAGCCAGCGTTCCGATACCGAGCAGGTTCACTGCCCGGGTTGTGACGGTGTTTGTTACCAGACCTGGTGATAGGGAAACAGCACCGTCATTTGACATGCGTTTCTCCGATTAGGAAGTAGGCAGCGTGATTGGGAACGATGCGATGGTCTGCACAGCACCGGAGGCGATCGTCGTGCTCGACATATTGAGCTGCGCGCCGGAGGTCGAAATCGCACCGTCCATACGTAGCGTGGCCTCAGCCGAGTCGGTGGTACCCGGGTCCGATACAGCGCCGACAAAACGGAACCAGCCAGCGGTACCTGCCGCGATCGCGGTACCCGACCAGACCTGCGTGGTGCGCTTCGGCAGCACACCAGCTGCGGACACGCCGAACTTCAGACCATTCACGGCAGACACACCACCGGTCATGGCGGTGTAGGTCGCGGTCAGGGTCGTCAGCGTGGCGGCGACGGCCAGGGTATTGGCCTGCGCGCCAGCGCCGCGTACGGCGATGATCGTGACCACCGCACCGGACGAAGTGGCGTTGTACTCGGGGGTCGAGTCGCTATTGTTGATCATCGTGGCCAGATCGGCTGCGGTCTGGGTCAGCGACGTGTTGAACGGCACGGCGGTATCGATGATATTGACGGCGCCGATGGTCACGGAGTTGATCGAGCCTGCGGAACCGGCCAGCGTGATCGAACCGGTTGCTTGCACTTCCTGCGTGCGCGCGCCCGAGTTGTCGGTGATGGTAGCCAGCAGCGTACCAGAGATGGCAGTGTCAGCGGTGGCCGGCTGGGTGCCGGAGTAAATCTGGATTTCACCACCTTGAAGAGCATCACGAATGCTGCCGTTCTGGTTGATGAAATTTCGTAGACCGGCCGAGAGGCGCAACGTCATGGTGATTCTCCAATTTAAAGTTTAGGTGACGGTCAATCGTGCATCGTCAAGAGGTACTGGGTGAGGGTTTGAGAAGTCCGCAAGACGGCTGCGCCGCTGCGGGGCATTGTAATTTGGAAACGATCGTAAGTCAAATTCGTGACCGTCCCATCAGGGGTGCCGAGGTGCACACCACTACCCGACGCAAACATGGCGCAGATTGAGCCGGCCAATTTCTCATCACCCGTGGCGACAAATCCATCGACCAGGATCGCCGAGCCGGCGACGCCGTAGCTTTCGGTCACGGAGTCGAGTGTCATTTCAGTGAGCGCATCGCCCTTGAGGAAGTAGACAGCCAGCTCGGTGCCGACATAGACACCGTGGTCCACCGCGATGGCGAAGCGGATCAGCGTGTTGTCGATCGCGACATAATCGCGCAGGTCGACGTAGCCATAGCCGAGCGCGGCGGTGGCATACAAGAACGCACCCTTCGCGATGAAGATGCGGCCGCGATGCCACGTCAGCACGTCGCCGGCCGGTGGCGCATCGAGCCACTGTGTGTTCAACGGCAGCGACAGTGCACCACCGGTGAACGACGCTGCGCCAGCACTGACCGGTGCCACGAATGCCTGATACATCACCTCGCTGTTAGGCTCGCTGAGGTAGACGGCCACGCTGGTGATACTGCGGTCGCTTGGCGGCGCCCACGTAAAGCGCAGCCCGGAATTGTCGGCAAGCTGAATCTGGCCAGCCAGCCCAGTGCCCGATTCCTGTCCGTCGTTGCGCATGTAGGTCATCGCGAACAGGTAGGTGCCGGCTGCGAGCGTGCCGGCAATGCCGACGGCCTGCGGCTGGTACTCGGGCGCATACATGCCCCAGGTCTGCGCGATACCTTCCACGGTGACGACACCATTCATCACGCCGTTCGACCAGTAGATAGTGTCGTTTACGTCCTCATAGCACATGGGCGAGTCGCCGATGCCGGAGGCCAGTTGCGTCGCGGTGTAGTCAGCGTTCAGGCGCATCAGTACACCGGCCTGGACGAACAGGCACATATCGTTCGAGGCCCAGATCGAGTGGGCAGCAGTAGGGATCACGAGCGTCTGGCCAGCGCGCCGGCTGGCGCGGCCCGAACTGTCCAGGTCGACATTGTCAGCTTCGACAAGATCGGTGCGCTGATCACGCGACCCGACTTGACGTACGGCGCGATCGATCCGCTCATTGCTCAGCGTGTTGCGAATGCCCCCGAATGCGGCGTATTTTTGAGTTTGCATAATCTCTCGCGTCAGTTATAAAAATGGCCCCGCAGCTTTCGCAACGGGGCCGGTACGGGGGTTTTGCGGTAGGCATGTTCACCCGCTCACAGCCCACCCCCGCTGGGACTACCGTGACTATTTACTTGGCGTTGCAGAAGTCGACGAGCTTGTCATAGGCGTCGGCGAGGTTGTTATAGTCCCGCATGTTTGCTGCGATACCTCCGGCGACGTGGAGAATATCGCCAACAGTTGCAGGCATAAGTCCGGTGTCTTGCGCGTCGCTAGGTCCGGCGACAATACCGGCGCCTGCGCCCGCGTCGGCATTACAAACACGGGCGGTTGTTGGGACGCGCATGCTGACACCACCAGCGCGAGCACGCTTTTCAAGATCAGCGATTTTAGTTTCATATGCGTCTTTCTCTTCCTTGCGTGCAGCGGCCGATGCGGCCAGGGTTTGTGTGAATTGTGTTTGGCGCGTGGCCTCTTCGGCGTCGGCGGTGGCTTTTGCAGTAGCGGTGTTTTCAACCCACACTGCTTTCTCCTGCTGCACACCCACGTCGATGTAATGCAGCTTCAGCTCGTGCCAGCCTAAAGCGAGCAGGAGCAGGACAAACACAATGGCACCACCTTCGAGCAGGCGCGCGCGGGTTTGTGCGGATAGGGCGGCGAGGAACATCATGGTGTGTCTTTCTGCAGGCAGAGCTGCTGCTCGAGTACGCGGCGCTTGGTCAGGCCCGGGAGCGCGACGGAGACACCCAGGATCGTGGCGCGGTTCCAGCGCGGCAGCTCATTGCAGGCCATGACATAGTCCTTGGCGTACAGGAAGCGCGCGGCGGTCGACTGCGACGGATTGCAGACGATCTTCGTGCCGAGGTTGTACGCTGCGTCCGTGAATGCAGCCCACACGTTCGGTGGCAATCCGGGCTGGCACTTCTCGACCATGACGGCGTATCCCATCATCTCCGTGTTGAGCCGATCCTTGCACTCCTGGATCGAGTAGACCTTGTGCTTGTCGACGTTCGTCGTGCTGCCGTAGCAGACCGTCAGGATGCCCGGTGGATCGTAGTAGGCAACGCGGCGCAGCCCTTCGGCCGGCGCGGCCAGTGCCACGGCGATCGCTGTTGCGGCCGCGGCCTTTTTACGGTTGGGCGTTTGGGCCACGGGGCACCTCCATCTCGTTTGGGCAGTCGTCGTGGTGGCCATCATCACGGCGCGAGTCATCGTCGTCCGAAGACAGCTCAGTCTGGATCACAGCGCGCGAGGCCAAGCCGAGGAACGTGAAGAAGAAGGACAGGGCGCAGAACATATTGTGCGGGATGACGGTCGTGTCGAGGATCGGCATGGCCAGCTGTAGACCGGACAAAGTCATCGATAGCGCGCCGAGGCGAACGCTCCACAACTTCACATAGGTTTTCTTTGGGATGGTCTGGACGTTCATGACTTGTCTGCTTTCTTGTCCAGTTTGTCCTCGATCTTGTCGAGTTTTTTGAAGATGGCTTGGCTAAAATTTTCGAGGGCCGAGTGCGTCACATACTGGCCGGCGACCATGATTTCCAGACGCTGCGTACGCTCGATCTGTTCGAGGCTCGAGCGCTGCAAAGCCTTGATGTTGTCGGTGATCGATTTGAGCATCCACCCACCCATCGCGCTGATAACCATCAGGGCGATGTTGAGTATTTGCTGGGGTGTGATTTCATTCATGTTTTTATCCGCATCGGTACCACGCGAGCGTGGCTAGATCAAATTGAAATGTGTAGGGCGTCAGAGCCAGCAGTGTTGCGGCGCCTCCGACAAACGTCGCACCAGCGCTGACATACGTTGTAAGGACTCGGGCGCCCACCGACATAACCGTAATGAGCTGGCCGTCAAGGGCGAGGGCGGCCGATGGGAACGTGAGGGCTAATGAGGCCCCGGCTGCTCCGGTGAAGTAATTATACCGTAGGGAAACATTTACTGCGGTCAAAAGTGTCGTGGCCGTGACGGCCTTCGACACACTGGCTTCGGTGCCGCCGTTGATGAATGGCCCCGGCACACGCACTGTGTCAGTGGCAAGGGCCTCAACGATAAATCCGGCGCGCTGTATCAGGGCGTTGCTCATGACTAGGCCAGCGAGATCGCTGGTTCCGACTGCATCGTGAAGGACGTGGCCGAGGTGGCGAAGCCGACGATCTGCGAGGTCTGGCCGGAGCCGGTCGGTGAGGCAGCAGCCGATTTACCCGGCGTCGTGGCCGACAGCCACTGCCGGCCCGGTGTCAGCCCGACGACGTGGCCATTGATACCCTCGAAGTAGACCACGGCAGCTGCGCCAGAGGCCACCGCAGCCTGGACAAAGCCGTGGGCCTCCTTGCCAGTCGTTGAGCCATCAGCCTTGCGCGCGGCCGCGACGCCAGCATTGTTCCACACATTGACCAGATCGCCGTCGGCCAGGGCTTCGCTGGCCAGCACCGAGGCAGTGTCGGCGCCGATCCCAACCGGCATGACGGACTGGTCCAGATGGCCCGTGGCGTCCAGTGCCGGCAGCTTGCCTGAGTCGCCCGCGCCGGCAGACACCACCTTCGCGTTGACGATCGACTGGTCCAGCACGCCAGCGGCATTGAGCGCGGGAATTGCATTGGCGTCGGCCGCGCCGGCCGATGTGGTCAGCGCATATTCCTCGGTGACGATACCGAGCAGATTTTTGAGGAACTTCTTCGTCGACGAGATACCCATGGTAGTGCCCCTATGCGAGAACGATCGGATGATGAATGCGTACGAATAGCTGTGTCTGCGAGATGGCCACGCCGACGATGACCTGCATGCCGGCGACGGGTGGCACTTGCGTGACAGCGCCGTTCGAGCCGAGGAACACCGGCAGCTCGGCGGCGAAGTTCCAGGTCGGTTCGGTGATCGTGCCGGCGTGACGAATGTCCACGACCTGACCGGCCAGCGTCGCGCTCAATGTAAAGCCCACGATCGCAGTGACGTCATGGGCCGTGGCCGAATCAGCGTACGACACGGTGCCGTCGAAGTTTGAGCGCACCACGCGCTGACCACCGAGGTCCATGGCGCCGGTATAGTTGACGAGGCCACCGTCGATCCCACTGAGGCCGCGGTCGGCGACGGTGAGGACCGTACCGGGTTCTCCGGTGATTGTCAGCTGCGGCTGGTTGTCGAGCACGATGAGTTGCGGGTCAACCTCGCTGACGATGAGCGATACCGTCGGACCCGTAGTGGCAAGTAGACTCTGCGCCGACGCGTCGACGATGAGTGATACGCCTGGGTCCGATGGACTCATCGCGTGACCTCTGGCGAGAGCGTGGCAGTGCCTGCGATGTAGCGGATCACATCACCAGTCGGTGAGATCAGTTCGAGGTCGTAGACGGCGGTGTCCCACGACATCGCGGCGGTCGCCACGGCTGAGAGGTACAAGTCGATCGTGCCGGCCGTGCCACCGAGCGTGATGCCACCATTCTCGGTGGTCAGTTCAAACACTGGGATCGCGTCGGTGATGGCCACACGCGCCTGCATGCGGGCAGTGTAGCCAGTCAGGTCAACAGCCGCAGCGGTCGTGCCGGAAACGACGCTGGCGTGCCAGCGAAAAGTGCTGCCCTGGTAAATCTGCAGCTTCACTTTGAAAGGTGTCATGATCAATATCCACGGTAGCCATAGTCGCCGCGCGCGCGGCCCGTGCCGGCGATCGCGCCGCCACCGTAGACAACGACGCGGGTCTTGTGTTTGGCGCGGTCCTTCTCAGCCTTGGCGGCTGCGCAGTAGGCGCGAAACTTCCCTTCAAATTCTTGCTGCTTGTTGCGGTCGAACGTGTCGGCATCCTGCTTGTCATAGGCCATCGACTTGGCCCACAGCAGCAGGCCGGTAAAGTGCTGGTCCTGCACCTCGAGCACTTCATCAACGTCGTCGATCGTGCGCAGGGGCAAGCGGTCGACGATCAGCTGGATCGTATCGGTGTTCGATGGGAACGGGTACAAGCGGGCGCGACCTGGTTCGATGCCGATGACCAGCACGCGTGGAATGCCGGTGCGGCCATCGAAGCGCACACCGCGCGCGGCCATGTCCTCGTAATTGATGATGTCGATCGGCTGGCCATCGGAGACCTGCCATGCGTCGCGGAATTTCAGGATCAGCGGGCTGACTGCCAGCCAGTCAGTGGTCGTGTCCCACGGCAGCACCGTGAGTGCGGAAGAACCATCACCGATGCCACCCACCAGCCGGCAGAACATCTTCTGCGCGTCGTCGATGTAATGCAGCAGCTCCGCGTCGCTCCACAGTTGTGGCTCCACGGTGTCGACGATATCGAGACGGAACTGGGCGAGCAGATCGGTGCTGTTCATTTGAATTATCCCTCTGCGTTGAAGTCGGCCCACAGCTTGTCGCGCTCTTTGCTGTCGACGATGAAGCCCAGCTGCGCGGCCAGGGCTTTGGCATGCGGCGCGCCGGTACCGGTGAAGCTTTCGCGCTTGGCGCCGAGCACCAGGGCAGCGAAGGCTTCGTAAATGAGGGCTTTGCGTTTAATCGGGTCGTCCGGTTCTTTCGGGGCGACGGTGACTGTTTCTTCAAGCTCGTCTTCAGGGATGGCACCGATCTGCTGCACCTCGGCGTACATCGCGGGCGGCACGTGCGTTGGGATGCCTTTCTTGAAAGCGATGGCATGGCCATGCAGGGAAACGATAGTCTTGTCGCGATTCAGGATGAAGTTCATGCTGTGCTCCGGTTGGGTGAGGTACATAAAAGTAAAGCGCGGAGACCGCGCTTTACAGGGGAGAAATTACGCGGCTGGCTGGTCCGTGGCCGAAGCCAGCGGCGCGGCGGTTTCGGACGAGACGCCCGTACCTTCGGCTGCAGGCGTGTCTGGCGTCACGGTGGAGGTGACACCCGAGGCGTGGACCGTAGCACCGGCGTCCATGTCCGAGATGACTGGGTCGCCGGTGACGGCCGCAGCAACCTGCGCTGGGTCGTCGGTCGGCGTGCCACTGGCAGTGGTGCCAGCGAGACCGGCTTTAGCCTTGGGCTGCGCGACCATCTCGCCAGTGTTGACACCGCCATCCAAGCGAATGGACACGTCAGTCACGGTGGCGTAGGTGGCCTGATCGACGATCTCGCCTTCAGGTTCCATGCCAGTGAGTTTCTGGATTTCGGCGATGCACTCGGCTGGAACGTGCGTTGCGACGCCGGCCAGGAAGTGAATGGTGTGGCCGATGCGGGTCTGCACCAAGCGCTCGATATCGGAAATAAATTTGTTCATGATGCACTCCGTAAAAAGACGAAAACCCAGGACCGAAGCCCTGGGCACTCAACAGCTCACGTATTAGGTGATCTGAACTTCGTTGATACGGCCATCGACCATGTAGGAGACGCGGACACGGACACGACCAGCCGTGGCGTTACCACCCGTATAGGTCAGCGTCATGCGCACATTCGAGCCATCCAGCGAGGCCAGCGGCGTCGTGAGCAAGATCGGTGTGCGGCCGACGGCGGTGACACTCGTTGCAGCCAGATATGCCGCTGGTACAGCTGCGGTACCGAGCGTGATCGTCGCGGTGGTTGGACCGACATAGGCGGTTTCAACGACCAGATCACCACCGATGATGGTGGCGCCCAGTGGCAGCGGAATGCAATCGAACGTGATGGTGTTCGCAGTCGGGCCGACGAGGCCGACGGTGGCCGGGTCGGTCGCGGCGGCGACCGTCGAGCCAAGGGTCTCGTTGGCCAAGCTGACCGAGTCCTTGAGCCAGTTGTTGAAGTTAAACAAAAACTGCTGATGCAGCGAGTATTGCGCGCCGCGCGAGGCGAGAATATTCATGGTGGTTTCCTTATCCGGTTTTGGGCCATCTTAACGATCCTCGCCGAAGCGAGGATCATCGAGCTGGATTATTTCGTTGCGGCGTAGACTGACAAGACGCCGAAGTCCTGCACGGTGCCATTGTCGTAGATCGAGCCGAACTTCGGTTTCAGGAAGCCCAGAATCTTACCGCACGAGATACCTTGCGAGTTCTCGTAGTCGAAGCCTTTCTCTTCCCACTCTGGTGGGCCGATGTCGGCCATGCCGAGCGCCTGGGCGCCGCAGAACAGCACCTGAACGCCGTCGACGGTACCGGAAGCGCCGTACTTCGAGCCAGACGGCGCACCGAAGGTGTTCGGCACGTGGCGGAACTCATGCAGGTAGACGCCGTCGATCTTGACCGAGGTACCCGAGAACAGCTTGTCGTTGATGCCCTTGGTCTGCGAGTAACGCAAGTTCAGCAGGTAGGTCGGATCAAGCTTCAGGTTGGCCATGGCCGTAGGGGTCAGGAAGGCGTGATACGTTTCTTCGCCGTCTTCCATCACGCCACGGATATAGCGGTCCTTGGCAGCTGCTTTCAGCTCGACGAACAGTTCCCAGGCCAGGGTGTCGGTCGCGGTGACGGCGTTCGACGCGCCGGCCAGGACAAGCGCCTTGTTGGTATTGTCCCAGCGGAAGAAGCGGCTCGAGGTCGGTGGCGTGACATCGGCGGCAAATTCCAGGAACGGCAAGTCCGAACCGACGCGCAGCGCGCCGTTGTTCTTCTTGGCGTAGGAGATACCGGCCAGGGTCAGGAACGCCATCTGATCGATACGATCCGACAGCCAGTACGACAACACGTTTTTCGAGTTGCCGCGGAATTCGACGATCGATTTCTGATCGGCCATACGGCCTTCATGGCGGTTGGCGTGACGCAGCTGATCGATACGGATCACCTGGTCGAACGTCTGCATCTGCTCTTCGTTACCTTCGAGCGTGCGGTCGCCAGCGATACCGTCACCGGTCAGGTCGGCCAGCAGCGTGATGACTGCGCGGGCGCCCTTTTCGGATTTCTTCAGTTCGGTGATGTGCTGCACCATGGCGCCGGGGCCATTGCCGAGGAATTTGCCGATGAACGACTGGTTGCGTGCGTTCTTCCACAGGTCCATCGACCAGATGGTTTTTTGTTCGTTGGTCAGGAGACCGAAGTTTGTGAGTGCCATTAGGCTACCCTCCGTATGCGTTGAGAAAATTTTTTGACAGGTACTGCGGCTATCGAAATATCGTCTCGACCGACGTTTTGGGTATCAGGCGTATCGTGCCCGTGCTCGCGCGTTGGTGGGATTCTATGTCACAGAGAAATTTTCTGCAAGCAACCTTTAAAACAAAACGGAGCCGAAGCTCCGTTTTGTTGTTCACTCCTGAAAATTTACAGCTCGTCACCGCGCAGCTTTGCGAGCGACTTCTCGTCGAGCGCCGCAAAATCTTTCTGCGACATTTTCATCGCGCGCTCGGCGGTGAGCGTGCCACCCAGCTCGTCGCTGTTCAAGCCGGCCGCTGCCAGATTGGCCGGCGTCTTCGCGGCCGCGTCGACGTTTTTCTTGAGTGCGGCGGCTTTGCGTTCAGCGGCCACGTCCTTCGTTTCAACCTTCGCCTTCACTTCAACTGCACCTTTTTCTTTCGTGGTCTCGGCGCCGAGCACATACTTCACAGCCTTCTGCAGTGCTGCGGCTGGCGTCGCACCCTGGGCCTGAAATGCCGTCTTCAGCTCGATGACTTCGGCCACTTTGGCCTGATCGAAGTCCTCGTGGTCCGGGTTCATGATCGGATAGGCCGCTTCGATGCGCTCGACGGTGGTATCGTAGCGCACGCGCTCGATGGCACGCGCTTCGGCAGCTGCGGAGACGAGCGTGTTCTTCTGCTCGTTGATCGAGCGCTCGAGCTGGCGAATCTCGCGCATCTTCGTGGTGGCCTTCTCCACCTCACCGTCGACGAGCAGCTTGTTGTACTCACCCTCGAGCGCGAGCAGCTGGGTCTCCGTCTCGGCGATGACCTTGTTCGTGTCAGCCACCACGGTGCCTTTCTGGTACTGCGCCACCTGCGCGGCCAGGGCGTCGCGCTCGGCGCGCGTGCGGTTGAGAATCTGCTCATGGCGCGCCAGCGGGATGCGCGTGTCCTTGCGCTTGCCGTCGGCGCCAACTTCCCCTTCCTCGTCGGTCTTGCCCGCTGCCGCGGCCGCGGCTTTTTCCTCGTCGGTCAGCTCGTCGTTCTCTTTGGCGAGCGGGTCTGTGAGGCCGGCCGCTTTCGCGGCAGCGGCAGCTTCCTCGGCCTCGTTGGGCGCGGCGTCGCCGAGTGTGTCACCACGCGCCAGCGCGGCGGCTTCAGCGGCTGCGGCAATAGCAGCACCGTCACCACCGCCTTCGTCGCCGTCGGCATAGGTGATCGAGGCGAACAGGCCGGCCAGCAACAGGCTCAGCAAACGGGATTTTTTCAGGAAGTTCATGGTCATGCTCCTACGGTGGGTTTGGTTGGGGATGCTGCTTTTTGTGATGCCGCGACGCGGTCTGCTACTGCTTTCTGCGCTGCTTGTTGACGGTCAAGTGCAATCTTGGCGTCAGATTCTTTCTGCTTCATCTGCTGCTCATCGAGTTTGAGCTGTTTCTCGAACTCGAACTTCTCGCGCGCCAGCGCGATCTCGGCCTGGACCTTCATGATCTCGGCGGTATTGTCCTGCTGCTCGGGCTGCTCGATCGGTGTGGCGGCGTCCTTCTGCGTGGCCACACCTTCCTTGCTGGCCTTGGCGTCCTTGAGCTGGGCGTCGGCTTTCTTCTGCGCGGTTTCGGCTTCGGTCTTGCCGACGTCGGCCTGCATGCCACGCATCTGCAACTGCTGCTGCTGCTGCGCCTCTGGGCTGTTCGCTTGCGCGGCCATTTCCTTAATGAGCGCGTTCTTGTTCATCAGGCGCGAAGCGTTGATGATGAAGTCGTCCGGGATATTCATGCCCAGATCTTTTTTCATCGACACGGCTTGGTCGAACTGCGAATCTTCCAGCGTCTCGCGCTGCGGCACAGAGCTGATCGTCACGTCGAACTCGCCCAGGGTCAGGTCGTTGACGACCTCGCCTTCCGGGGTCACGTGGTTGATCGTGATGTCCTCGGTGCCGCCGCCGTTCTTGTCGTGGGCGATCGTCATGACGCGCTCTTCCGAGTAGAACGTCTGGACCAGATCGAGCACGTTGCGGGCGATCATGAAGTCCGTTCGGACGAGGCTGTCGAGCGGCTTGGCCATGTTCGTCGACGCAGCTTGGCGCTTGGTCTGGATCGCTTTCGCGGCCACGTCCTCGCGGTCCATGCCCTGCTGGCTGTCGGACACGCCGGAGATCGTCTTGATGTGCTCTTCGGCCTTGTAGCTGATCCGGTCCAGGCCGGTGGGCGTGGCGTTCGGCTGAATTTTCTCGATCTCATCGAGCGCGCCATTCATCTCGATGACGAGGCCCGACTCACTGCCGCGCTGTTCCAGCTCTTCGACCGACATATTCGTCAGCGAGCCGGTCTTGACCTTGTAGCCTGAGTTCGCCGTGGTGTTGACGACGTGCAGCTCCTGGCTCGACACCTTGTTGAGCAGTTCCTGCGGGCCGACCAGATTCTCGACGAGGCCGATCGTCTGGCCGCGTCGGAAGTACGGGAAATACGGCACCACGGTGAAGTGCTTGTAGGGCGACCAGTCGTCGTGCAGTACGACGTTGTCCGAGATCACAGTCCAGCGGATGCGCTTGACGAGCTTCTTGACGATCTCGTAGCCGAACGCCTGCGAGACCATGGCGATGCGCTCTTTGCTCCAACCGTCTGGCACCGGGCGCATGTCGCCGGTCTTGACGTTGATGAAGTGGTCCTGGCGGTCCAGCACGCGGTGCTGACGCTCGACGACGCGCACGCTGCGCAGTACGCTCGACCAGTCATCGTCCGACATCATGTTCGACGACATGGGCATCGACACGCCGGTGTTGGCCGTTTCGCCGAAGCGATCGCGGAAGCTGTCGACCGAGTCGAAGCCGTACGGGAAATACGAGTTGTCCTTGTTGCGCAGGATTTCCGCGTCGGCCTTCGAGTAGAGGATCGCAATGTCGTCGGCGGTCATCCATTTCGTGACCATGACCTCGTTCCAGCTGTCCGGATCGTGCTCGTCGGCGTCGTTATCGATGATCACGTTCTTCGGATTGATGTTCTGAATCTCCACCTCGCCCTGCATGCTGTCGTTGAACGACATGCGAATATCGAGGAAGCCACGCGAGGTGATAATCCCGTCGGTGAACATATCGCTGCGGCGCCAGTCGAGCTGGTTGTTGTCGCTGATCTGCTTGAACAGCTTCGTGAGCACGTCGGCGGTCTTCGGATCGGCGCCGGACTTCGGGCGGAACGAAATCTCGCTGCGGTTGTAAATCTGCTCGCCCATGACGTTGCCGATGGTCGAGATGATCTTGTTGATCGTCAGCGCCGGCCGGCGCGAAGCACGCAGCGCGGCGCGGTCTTCACGGGTCCACTGGTCGCCACGGAAAAAACTCTCGCACAGGTCAGCTTTCTGGACATAGTTCGAGTGGCCGTTGTCCCGCGCGTAGATGTAGCGGTACCAGACCTTGTTGGCGATTTCGGCGTTGATCGGCATTATAAATTCCCCATTAATTTTTTGGCAGTGGCGAGGCCCATGAGAAAGCCGGCATCAAAGCCGTGCTCGTACGGACCATCGTCTGGATAAAGTTCAGTTACCGTGCCGTCAGAGGCGCGTACGGCGGCGCGCAACCGCATCCGGGTAGGTAAAACGCTGCGAGGGATGAGGTCGTCAGCGTTTTCAGGAGGCAACAAACCAGTAGTGTCGTTCATTTTCAAGCGGCCATGTGAGATACGGTGCCATTGCGGCCACCAAGTTTGTCTTTCCACGATTTCCCCTGCTGGTCCGCAGGACGGCGCGGCGGCATGCTGCCCGACGCCATCAGGGCCATCCATGACGCGCTATCGACGCAGTCATCGTGCACGCCGGCCGGAAAGCGCAGCATCTCGTTCTTGACGACGTCGTACCACTCACCGTCCTGGCTGAAGCTGACCATGCCCTGCTGCATGCGGCCCTGCAAGGTACGCGCGCGGGCCATCTTGTCCGTGATCGGCTGCAGCACGACGATGGACGGATAGAACTTCAGCTCGCGCATGCGCTTCTTGAGGACCGCCTCCATGGCGCGGTAAATCTGGCCATCTTCAAAGCCCAGGACCAGGCTCGGATTGTGCCAGCGCTTGGCCTGCTGCAAGATCGCCTCGACGATGAAGAAACTGTCCTTGGACTTCATGCGCATGACCTCGGCGACGTGCAGCACGTCGTCATAATCCTGCAAGCCGACGGTGCCGACGGTGAAGTCATTGACCTTCTTCTCGCTGATGGCGAAGTCCCACGCGATGAAGACCTTGGAAAACTTCAGGCTCGGGATCACGCCGCGCCGGAACTGGTCCTTGGTGAAATACGAGCCGTCATCAGGCACCGGGTTCTGCTGGTACAGGGCCGACCAGAACCTGTTCGGGATGACGCCCTTGATGCGGCGCAGTTTGCGCACGTCGTAGCGGGCTTCGTGCAGGCAAGCGCCTTTCGGGCGCAGGAACTTCAGGGTCGAGGTGTCGATGCCCTGCATCTTCGCCTCGTGCAGACTTTGCGCCTCGAGCAGCTGGCGAAAGTGCGGGTCTTTCTCGTCAAGGGCCGTGTCGAAGCACGCGGTCGTCGACACGCGCACGATCTGGTCGGTCGCGGTGTCGAGGTATTCAGCCTGCTCGGCGATCGCTGGGTACTTGATGATCTCGAACTGGTCGGCTTCCTCGTCGTTGGCCATGGCCTGCTGCAGTTTGCCGGCCAGATCATCATCGTGCCACCACGTCTGGATGATCAGCACGCCGGCGCCGGGGGCGAGCCGGGTGTACGCAGTCGAACCGTACCAGTCCCACAGTTTCTCGCGCGTGTCGGCGCTGTCGGCTTCCTCGGCGTTCTTGATCGGGTCGTCGATGATCAGCACGTGCGCGCCCTTACCCGTGATACCGCCGCCGACGCCGGCCGCGACGTAGCCACCGAGGCGTCCGTGCAGCGTCCACTCTTCGGCCGCGCGGTGATTCGGGTGCAGACGGGCCTCGAAGACATTCTGGAACGCCGGGTCGTCAAAAAGCTGCTGGACTTTGCGTGAAAAACCCATCGCCAAGCCGACGTTGTACGAGCAGGCGATGATCTCGTGGTCCGGGTTGCGGCCGAGGTGCCACGCCGGGAACGTTTTCGATGCGATCTCGCTCTTGCCGTGGCGCGGTGGCATGAGCAGCATGAGGCGCGGGCTGAGACCCTTTTCCACGTCCTCGGAAAAGCGCTCGAGGCGGCGGCAGATGTCCTCATGCACCCATCCGGCGAGGTAGCGCGGGTTCATGCGCTGGATGAAGGGTAGCAGCCGGCGCTTGGACAGCGTGCGGGACGCCAATTCACGCAGGGCTGCGGCCTTGTCGATAGGAGGCGGGGAGGCAGCGCCGGTGTTTGGCCCCGAAGGGGCTGATTGGGCCGGCGTGGGTGCTCCCTGGGCTTGCGGAGCGGCCCCAGGCGGCGTTATTGCCTGTGGGACAGGGGTTTGGACGGCTTTTTTGCGCGGAGCGCCTGGGGCGCGCACCACAGGGGCTGCTGCCACGGCCTTTTTCTTCGCCCGGGCCAGTTTTTGCGACTGGGCCAGCGCGGTCATGGCGGCTTTACTCGTCGCCATGGTCATCTCCGGCAATCTCGGCCAGCTCCATGTCGATCACCTCGGCGCCGACCTCGCCCTTGATGATCTTGAGCAGCATCTCATCGTCCATGTTCTCCACACGACGCGTCACGATCTGGCCGTTTATGTTGATGTCGATGCGCTTTCTGACCGGCTCATAGTAGCCCGCCATTTTTCCGATCTCGCGCCACGCGCCAGTCATCGCTGTCGGGTCGGCCTGCAGCTTGGCCATGTCGGCCGCTTCAAGAAAGCCATCCATCACACGCTTGCGCGTCATCTGGCACGACTTCTCGTAGAGGACTTTTTCGCGCTCATAAATTTTGAGGACAGCTGGGTCTTTGGCCAGACGGTATGCGTACGTACCGCTGTCCGCATAGCCGGCACGCGCTGATGCGCTCAAGATCGACTCGCCGGCCGCCCAGTGACGCACGAACATCATCTGCATCTCGGTGAGGTGACGGTCTGATTTGCGCAGCGCTACCGCTGCGTAGCTGACACCAGCTGGGTCGCCAACAGTTGCGGCCTTGGCGCGAAGTTTTGCGAAATTTTTTTCTTGGGCCGCTAGCTTCGTGTTGATGATGGCTTTGTTCTTCGGCTTGCGCACCCCTGGCGTCGCTTTTGCTTTTAAGCGTGGGGCACCTGGGGGGAGTGGCTTGGTCATGGCGCTCTCGATGAATGTGGATTGTACGGTCGGGATTATAGGTTGTTTGTAGGAAATATCCAAATTCAAAAATATTGCGCAAAAATTTTTGAAATTCTGTGTACCGGGTTCGAGAAATTTTGTGCGGTGTGCCGGGTACTGCGAGTTTTGCATCGGGGTACTGCGTACGGCGTGATACGGGCTGCGAAAAATTTTCTCAAAAATAAATCCACGTACTGCCTCGTGAGTCTCCCTTCGGGCCTCGCCCGAAGCGGGTGGTGGCTTCGGATTCCGTTCTCCGCCCCACGTAAAAGGATGCTTAAGCTATGCGCAAAGCGACGCCATCTCCCCACTGCATACGCGGCGCTTCGTTCTTTGAACGAGGCAAGCACGCGCGTCGGCAGCGGCTCTGCGATCGAGCAAAGACCCGCTCGCCCGCTCGTACTGCGTGGTGTGTAGTTCAATCATTCATTCAATCTATTCAAAGGACATCATCATGGCTAAGCAGATCAACGTGGCATCGAACGGCAAACACATCAACGTCATCAACGGTGATGTGCTCAAGGCCCAGGCTGAAGCACGCGCAGCACGTCGCGCTGAGCTGAAGGCTGCGCGTGAGGAAGCAGCACAGGCTGAGGCCAAGGCTGCGCAGCAGGCTGAGTTGAAGCGTCTGCGTAAAGAGAAGAAGGAAAAAGAAGCGCTGGCTGTGAAGCTCGCCGCTGAAGTTGAGCTGAAGCGTATCGCTGCGCTGCAAGCTGTGGAGCAGGCAGCACTGCGCACCGAGGAACCGAAGGTGTTCGTTGCCGCTGACGAAGATGCATCGCGCGCAGCACGCATGGCAGCGGCCATGGACGTGTTGATGGAAGGCTTCGAGCTGCCATCGTGGAAACGTGTGGCTGTGAGCTTCGTGTGCGCCGTCGCAGCAGCAGCTGGTGTCGGTGTGTTGGTCGGCACGCTCGGCGGCATGCTGATGGTTGGCGCAGTCGCCGTCACTGGCGCTGCGTGGGTTGGTTGGATCGTGTGGGCGTTGGCAATCATTGCCGGCGCTGTACTCGGTGGCAAGGCTGCGTCGTGGGTGTTCTATTACATCGCAGAGAAACGTGCTGATGTACACGTTGATGCCGCCAAGACGAAAGTCGGCGGCTGGTTCAACAGCAGCAAGGACAAAGTCACTGCGGTCAACGATCGTGTGATGCAGAAGCTGAACACGATGAAGCCAGTCGCTGCTTAATATGAGCGACGATCACTTCAAGCGATTGTGCATGGCCGCTCGATTGCTTGAGTGGTCACGTTCAACGGAATGCAAGGACTCGGAGATGCAACGTCTTCGAGCTGAAGAAATATTGTCGAGTGTGCTGATCGAAGAACAGCGCACTCGGTTGAAGGAGAAATGATGGAACGCTTTGTGATCATGTTCATGCTCGGCAGTGTCTTGCACAAGACGCGGCCGATGGGTGACGTTGAAAGTGCGGACGCAATTGCTGCGTTCAAAATAAATAATCCTATGCGCGCAGTGATGCGTGTTCAGTGCGGGGTGACGTCGTGATCATCGAGTCGGGCGTCATCGTCGCACTCGGTTTGTTGTTCTTGTTTTTCAAATTGTCATGGCGTAGACGCTTGCAATTATTGGGAAAACCATTGGCAATGGACCTCGCAGTTTTCGTGTTTCTAAATATCCTTCACTGGGGCACATTTAGTGGTGTGATGGTCGCAGCGACGGGCAGTTTGATCTGTTCAGCGCTCATCAGTTTGGGTCGCAAGTCAGTCGGTTACATCGACGGCGGGCGATACTATCAAGGTCAGTTCAACGTCATCGGAAAAATAAAATGAAACGTATTCCAACAGTTCGTCCGTATTCAAAGCTCAAAGCTTTTCTCGAAATCGTGTTGGCATGTGTGGCGATGTTCGTCATCACAATCATCGCGTGCTCACTGCGGTATCCATAGCATGAGTACCGAAGAGACTTCGGAGTTCAGCGTCAATGAACTGCTCTACATGGGCAGCGTCTCACTGACAATCACGGTCGACATTTATATCGACCCAGCCACACGCGATCCGTTCGACATCGTTGCCGAACGTGAAGAGCACGACAAGGTGCCGCTCGCAGTTCACGCGTTCTTTAGACGCAAGGAGAATCCAATGTAGCCGCAAGAACGCAGTACCCACGTATCGGAACGAGTAGCACCCAATCACATTCAATCTCAATCTACAGGATCACATCATGTTCACTTCTATCCATCACGGTCTCCCAGCATCCGTCGGCAAAACGATTCTCAAATCCGTCATCGGTTCACTCAACGCAACGGTCATCGCGTACACGCGCGGCTATCTGCGCTTCGATGCAATCGAAAACATTGCAGCCAATCGCAGTGGCCGCACGCTCGCTGATGTTCCAACCATCGACGATTACTGTGATGCGCACGCAGCGATCGACGAGGCCAAGGTCAATGACAAGTTCACTGAAGATCTGGGCTTCGCTCCGGTCATGAGCAACGCACACATCATCGAACGATTGATGATCACGCGCAATTACATGGCAGGCCAGTTGACGCAATTGGCCACGCAGCAAAACGATGTGCCACTGTCCATCGCTGAAACGATTCGGTTCCAGATCGACCGTCAACCTGACAGCAACGACACGCTGCTCGATGCAATGGCAGCAGCTGTCGACATCGATCCAGCTGTGCTCAAAGCTGCTAAGGTCAAGATGATCAACGACGACCGTGCACAACTCGTTGAGATGGCAGGACGCATCATCTCGCATCTGCAAGAATTCAATGGTCACGAATTCGAGCACGATGAAGTCGACACACAGTTCGACGGTTTGCCAGCACACGTGCAGTACAAGTTATACGCTGGCGTCATCCGTGCATACGACAAGGCCACGCAGTCGGCTTTGGTATCACTGCTGCGCGGCAAGCTCGATGCAGCAGCAGACACCAAGTTCATCAAGGCCAACAAGGATGACATGATGTTGTGGCTCAAGTCGTTCTACGTTCAGCACGATCGCGAGCTGAACGAATACATGGAGCGTGGCGGCAATCTGCCAGAGCTTGATGATCGCAGCATGATCGACGGCCACGTGCAAGCTGTGAAGCCGGCAGTGGTTGCGCCGATCGCACCGATTGAATCGAAAGCAGTCGAAGCAGCTAAGCCAAAAATGCGGCGTGCACCGAAGCCTGTTACGACCGTTTAATATAAACGATATAAACTATATAAATAGCCACGACCTGCGAAGGTCGTGGCTATTACTTTTTTAACATCACCTTCCAAACTTCCGCCTTCCAATCTTGTTTTATTCCGACGGGATTTTTCACTTCCTATGTACTGTTTCTTCTATTATTTAATATATATATATATATATATATATATTAGAAGAATAGAAGAGCAGAAGAGTACGTTTGAAATCAACGACTTACAAATTCCACTCTTCCGGTCTTTGTGCTGCGCTCAGCAGTGCTTTACGACACCAACAGCCACATGCTACAGTGATGCCCAGCGGAAAGCCTCGCTATAGCCAATTTCCTACCAAATTCTTCCAGAGACTCAAATGAAACTCATCTTTCTCAAGGCATCGATTTCGCTCACAAAAACGTACGTCAAGCAGAAAGATGGCACCCTTGAAAAGTATCCCTACCCGAACGCATACGAGTTCACCTCGATCGAGGAACCCTGCACCGATATCAAGCGTCTCGAACAACTCATACGCAAACACGCCGCGCTCGGTCACTGCATGCTCAAGGGTTCAATCGCCAAGCCACTCATGAACGAGTCACGCAAGGGCAGCACGGACAGCAACGCAGCCACTGACTGGATCGTGCTCGATCTCGATGGCATCCCGAACCTGACCACAGTGTCTGCCTTCCTCAAGGAACTCGGCCTCGACGACATCTCGTACGTGATCCAATACTCGGCGTCCTACGGCATCGAGAACAAAGACCTGCGTGCCCATGTCTTCATGCAGCTGTCCAAGCCAATGGCTGCACCACTTCTCAAGCAATGGCTGATCGGTATCAACCACCAGGTCGCCACGCTGCGCAATGCCATGAGCCTGACAAAGACAGGTAACGCGTTGTCCTGGCCACTGGATATCACCGCCTGCCAGAATGACAAACTGATCTACATCGCTTCGCCGGTATTAAAGGGCGGCATCAAAGACCCGATGAACAACAAGTCCCGCATCACGTTCGTGGCCGGGAAGAATGCAACGCTCACCATCCCGAGCACCATCGCAAGCACTGAGGCCAATCGCGCTTTGACCCATGCCCGTATCGACGACCTGCGCAAAGCCACCGGCCTGCCAAGCCGCAAGTATGTATATAAGATGGTCGGCGCCAATCAGGTATTGACCAAACCGGACAGCGCCACGATCAGCGAAATGAAGACCGACCGCGGTTATGTCTACTTCAATCTCAACGGCGGCGACTCGTGGGCGTACTACCACCCCGAGAACAATCCGGACTTCATCTACAATTTCAAAGGCGAGCCGACCTACGTCACCAAGGAACTGTTGCCAGAATATTGGGAAGAACTCACGCAGCAGTCGGTCAAGATCAGTTCGTCCGGACTGATGTACCTGACGTTCTTGGATCGCAAGACCAGCGTCTACTACCGTGGCACGTATGACCCAGGGCTGGACCTGCTGGACCTGGTCCCGGCCAAGAACGAAACGCAGATTCGCCACTTCGCCAAGCAGTACGGCATCCCTCTCGGTGACTTCATCCCGGAGTGGAGCATGATCTTCGACCCGCAGTCACGTATCCGCGTCGACCAGACGACCAAGACCATCAACACATACGAGCCGACAATCTACGGCAAAGCCAAGGCGAAGAAAGTCATGCACATCCCACCGATGATTACGCGTACGATTTCTCACGCGCTTAACGATGATGCAGAAATCTTCGACCATTTCATTAATTGGTTGGCTTGCATCTTTCAGTACAAAGTGCGCACCAAGACGGCCTGGATATTGCATGGCGTCGAAGGCTGCTTGGCTGGTGATACGGTGCTCGATTTCAATCGTGGTACACGTAGAGGTGGCCGGCCACTTACTGTCAAGGATGCGTTTGCCAAAACCCAAGGTACCTACAAGCTCGGAACAGGCAAAGGCAAAACATGGCAACCCGGTATCGTCACACGCACCAAGTCGGTAAAAGATGGCATGACAATCGGCTTCCATGAAATCTATCGCATTGTCGAGGCCGGTGAAAAGCAACTCTACGCTCTCACGACCAACACAGGTCGTAGTATCAGGGTATCTATGCTGCACCCATTCATGCGCCCTGATGGATCGTTCACGAACCTACATGATCTGCAACCTGGTGACGAGGTCGTTGTAGAAGGCGATCACAATGATCATATAGCTGAGCCACGGGGCCGTTTGCCTCGGCACACGACGTATTCAATCCCGCACCATCCCTACGCATGGAAGCAGATAGTCGGCGGCAAGGACTATAAGCGCATGCACACTGCGCGACTCGTTGTCGAAGCTGACATGAACAATATGTCGCTCGACGAATTTATCAGCATCATCCGTAACGATGCCGCCCGCGCTGCACAGCTGTTGTACTTATCAGTCGACGAGATCGTGCATCATGCCGATGAGAACCCGCTCAACGACGCCCTCAGTAATCTCAAGGTAATCGATAAGCTCAATCACGATCAGCACCATGCCAAGTCAGTTGGACTGGGTATGATCAGCACCAAGATCGAGACCGTCGCTAGCATCATTGCTGATGGAATTGAAATGACGTACGACCTGACGATGAAAGCGCCATACCAGAACTACATCGCAAATGGCTTCGCTGTACATAACACGGGCAAGGGCGCGATGATGCACAAGATCATCCGTCCGCTGCTCGGTCTGAACCAGACGTCCGTGCGGCCGATGGAAGACCTCAATGAAAAGTACAACGACTTCCTGCTCAACAAATTCGTCACCTTCATCGACGAGATCGAAGCGAAGGCGCTCAACAACGAGAAAGGCGTCGGTGCCCGGCTGCGCAATTGGATCACGGAGCCGACGATCGCGATCCGTGCCATGTGGACCGGGTCCGGTGAATATGACAATCGCACCAACCTGATCTTCGCCTCGAACAAACCCGAGCCGGTGGTGTTGACGCTCAACGATCGTCGCCACAACGTAGCCCGGTTCCAGCCCAATAAGCTGCAGCTCTCGGAAGCTGATCTCGACCAGATCGAGACGGAGCTGCAAGCGTTCCATGATTACCTGATGGCCTACAAAGCTGACAAGGCACTGTCCGGACAGGTCATTGATACACAGGACCGGCAGACGATGATCAGCATCAGTGAGACCTCAGTCGATGTCGCTGTGAACAATGTCATCAACGGCAACATGGAATTCTTCATCGACCAGCTCCCCAGCGACGACACGTACAAGCGCAATGCGCTGCGTGCCAACAAGGTCGAAGACTATAAAGAGGTGCTACTCACGATCCTGGCTCGTACGAACCCGCAGACCGGCGCATGTCACATCTCGCGCGACGAGCTGCATGTCATGTTCGACTACACGGTCGGCAACGTGCCGGAGACGGCCAACAAGTTCACGTCGATGTTGAAGCATCACCGCATCCACATGACGAAGGTCTGGATCGACAGCCGCGCGCTGCAGGGCATCACGACGACGTGGTCCGAACCCAAACGCATCACCGAGTTCAGCACACTGATCTCGCCTCTGCCTGTCACGCCAGTTAAACTGAAGGCAGTGGGAGGTAAAACGACAAAATAGATAGGAGTAGGACATGAGTGAAAACACGCAGCGGTACTTCATGGGCAAGCCGGTTGATAAGGATGCAGCGCCACCAAAGGCGCTGCCCATCGACAAGGGCGTGCCGCTTCCACCATATGCTGGTCTGCGGCGCACATCAAACCTCGCCGAAACTGCACGAGCTATGGAAGTGGGCGACAGTGTCCTCGTGCCTTACACGCGCAAACCAGTTGCCAGCAACATGGAGCGCGCCACTGGGTTCAAGTTCACGCAGCGTAAAGAAGGTGAGAACCTGCGGATATGGAGGATGAAGTGAGTCCGCCTCTACCTGCATTATCCTTATTGCCTCTCCGTGCACAGATCACCGCGCGCACCACCGATCTCCTGGCCGCAGCAGTAGCCGGCGGGTACCCGGCCGCCGAGATCGTACTGCTGGTCAGCCAGAAGATATGCCAGCATGGCGACCTATACCAGCAGGGTCCGGAGATCATCTGTGAAGACTGCGGTGCCAGTACATATTGGAGAGCGTGATGAACAATCCCTTCCTCGTCAACGCGCTCGCCGCTCGTGCAAAGTCCCTGCTCAGTATAGAAACAGGCTTCATCAATCCTGATGAAAGTCGGATCGCCCGTTACACGTCGCAGGTCTTGTGCCTGCATGACGGCACCCTGCAAGTGAGTGCGCAAGTGAATGCAGATGCAGTGACCTGCATGCAGTGCTTCGTCACTGCGGGCCTCGGTTCGACTCTTAAAGGAAACTAATATGCCGTCGCCCGCCGAACAGATCAACAAAGTGCTGCGCAGGGAACTGTGCGTTTTGCGCGATAAACTCATTAGAGTCAATGACGAAGTTGTGATCAGGCGCGTCGAAAAGTCCATCGCACTGCGCGTTTCTAAACTGCTCTGCGATCATCCAGATATCAAGGTACAAGCTAACGGACGCAACCCGACGAACAATGCGGCGATACGCCGGTATCATTGCGATGTTTGTAAATCCTCCGTCAGTACTCTCTAGGGACCATCATGCCAAACCAGCGCCTCACCACCGCAGTAAAACGTCGCATCGAACACATGACCCGGCTGATCGATGAGCTGCGCCAGCGGCCGATGACACTCGACGCAGTATGCTTCTTCCTCAAGTTCTCATCATCGGGCGCACGCAAGTACATCGCCGATCTGAAGCAAGCTGACATGCTGCGCGTCGTCGGTACGACGTCGACCAGACAGGCGTACTACCAGCAGCCTGAATACCAGCTGACGTTGGATGAAGAACGTGTCACCGAGTTCATGACTGCGATGCGCAATGTCCACGCCAAGATCGCTGACCATGCGCAGTTCGGGCCGAAGGAAAAAGCTGTACCGCTTTATACCGGGCGCATGCTGCACCTGATGAAAGACGATGAGCACTTTCATGTGCGCCGCACGAACTCAATAATTCCAAGACCAGACCCGCTCCTGGCCATGTTCTATGGTCAGATAAAAACGAAACCCGAATCCATTTTAGGAGATTGACATGGAAGTACAACGAAACCTCGCTGTCCGTATGACAGACACCGAGGTGCGCGACGCGCTGCTCGACTATGTCGATAAATATGTCGAGCAAGCCGATGTGAGCAAGATGGAAGTTGTGCTGCGCGTCAGCACGAACAACAATGTGCAGACCTTCACGGCATGCTTCGCTGAAGTCGATGAAGCCCAGCTTAAGCTGCTCGTTGCGCAGCAGGAAGAAGATGACGCTGCACTGGACCCGGCGAAGGTTGACATCGCAGTGGGCCGCATCAACGAAGCGATGGCACTGATCAGCCAAATGCAGCGCCGGCTTGAACCTGAATACTATGCGCAGATCGACACGCAAGCTGATACATTCGGCCCGCTGGTCGATGTGGTCCCTGGTCCAAACTGGCACGCGCTCGAAACGCTCGACGATCGCCTGCACAATGCGCTCGGCGCACTGGGAGATTGATCATGAGCCTCACTGATTATTCAATCGACCGCTACGCCACGGCTGTCATCGAAGACAAGCCGGCCAATTTCGATGGCATCGAGATCAATGGTGTCTCGAGTTACCAAAACCGGCGCCGACAGCTACACGTATGAGGTCGATAATATCGATCCGAGTGCATACTCGGTGTACCTGCACTCGGTCGAAGGTGGTGTCGCATGTGTCGGTGACTTTGCTCGCGTTGAAGATGCACGTGCTTACGCCCTCGAGCTGAGCGCAGAATACAGCTGGCCGATCCGCGACTTCGCACCGGTCAACCAGGTCCATTAATTCCGACCAGTAACAAACCTGTTGTAGAATATCTGCTCTTCTCCCTGCCCTGTCAGGCATTTCTGACAACCTCATCAACCCCATAAACCCTCGGAGTCCTTATGAAATACACCGTCCTCGCTACCCTGCTCGCCCTGACCGCCACCAACTTCCCAGCTGACACCGTCGCAGCCTCCACGCTGCACGCCGACCTATTTCCTGTCGGCGATGATGGCGTCACCAGCACCACTGCTGTCAAGTCGACCGACTTCGATCCAGCCGGCCTGAGCGTGTCCCTGGCCGACCTCGACGTGGGCACCTACGTCCTGGCCATCTCGCGTCTGGACAGCACCACCGGCGTGCCACTGGCGCCGGCGATCACCGGCCCAGTCATCATCAAGGAGGTCGTTGTGCCTCCGACGACGGTCTCGATCGATATGCCCACGGCGTTCACCTACACGGTGACGCCGCAGGCGTGATCCTCTGGCTACTGAACCGGGCGCTGCGCTGGTTCGGCTTCAAGCTAGTCTTGCAGCGGGTCGTGATGATGCCCACCGGGTTCAAAGCGATCAGCGTGAAGCAGCAGTAATAAAGAAGGGAGCCGAAGTTGGCTCCCTTTTCCACACCTTCGTTTTTAGGAAACCTCATGAAGCACATCGACCTCAAACGCGGGCATGCGTATCACCATGAAACCTATGGCACATGCTTCCTCGTTGGCTACCATCCACAAGATGGTGCTGCGTATGTCGTTGCATACCACGACGAGCGAGAAGATGAAGAAGTCTTCAAGTTGGCGATTCCTGAAGAACTGACCCATGAAGTCTTCGATGAGATCGTCTTCCCTGAAGGGCATGAGTTCGACATGAAGTGCTTGGCAATGATGCACATGGCCCACCTCATCGGTACGATTTTCATGGCCGGCAACTTCAAGGCAGAAACTGCCAACGAGCGCGAGCTTGAAGCGCTGCTTGTCAAGTATGGGTATCGCTACAAAGACTGGGACGAGTCTATAAAAGGTTCTACTGTGCTGCCCACCTTGCGCGATTAATTGCGTATCACTTTTATCTACAATCTCAGGAACCTCCATGAAGCACACTGTCATCCTTGTCGACGAAATTCTCTCCATCGTCAATTCCGTCAACGCCCTCGCCGAGCACATGAAAGTCGACATCAACCTGATGCCGACAACCCAGGCCGAGTATTCGCGCATCCATGCAGCTGCTCAAGCCACTATTGGTCCGCTGACCTACACAGGGGTCAAAGTCGCGTCGATCGAAGAGCGTACTGAAGGACCGGCACCCGAAGCTGCACCTACCTCGGACGCCGGCGTCAGCCCTGGTCCTGCTTCAAACGAGTCCGATCGCAAGCGCACTCTGGACGCGCTGCTCAAGGCCGCAGTGCAGACCGGCGCCGGCTTGAAGGAAGAGCCTAAGCTGCCGGCCGACCGCGATCCTGTCGGCTTCCTGCTGGTGATCCAGCAGGATGGTATCGACTCCCACGTCGTCCATGAGTCGTTCGACGCGCATCATCGTTGCTTGATCGAAGCCCGTGATCAGTTCAACGACGGCCCGGGCAAAGCAGTGAAGATGATGGGCGGGAATGTCGAGATGCTGATTCGTCCCGTCTTCATGTAATTCGGAGAGCGCCATGAACCCACGTCTGAAACTGGCTGATGCTGTCGCAGCACTCGTGCGCAACAAGCCTGATGCAAACCTGTATGGGCGTGTGTTCGACGCGCTCGAAGAAATGATCCACCTCGATACCGGCAAGGAGGTGAAGATCACTATCACCGAATTGCCGGCAAAGGAGAATAAAAATGTCGGTCCAGTTTGAAGTAGCTGGTACGGTCAACGACGGCCTCGAGCGTACCGATTGGTTCGATGGTGATACCTGCCCGACCGTCGTCGGCGAGTACGAGGCAGTCACCGGTGGTGGCCACGTGTTCCGTCGCAAGTGGGACGGCGCCGGCTGGGTCAACACCGTGAACAACCTGCCGACGACAGTGAAGATGCCCTGGCGCGGCCTCGTGCCCGGTTCGCTGTCGCTGGAACGCTATGCGCTGTACACGCGCATGCAGCTCAAGGGAAATGCAGCGCCGACCATGCACGAGCTGGCCATAGCGGTACTGAACTCGTGATGGGCAAGCAGCGTCTTCTCGATCTCGAAGCGCTCGCTGCCATGACCGATGCAGAATTTATCGCGTACCTGTATTGGAAGCTCGGCACGCCCTGGTCGACGTTAATTCAGATTGAAATACAACGCCGTGCAGGTCGTAAATTTCCGATGTATGCCAATGAACAGATTTACCTTATAAAACATTTAGAACATCGCTTCACTCAAAAAGTGATACGGAGGCTCGATGGACATCCTTAAAAATCCATGGACATCGTGGCGTTCTGAATTTAAGGACATGACCGACGAAAAATTTCTTGAGCATATTCGAGGATTCAGCGGTCAATGGTCATTCAAAATAATGGCCGAGATCGAGCGGCGCAGTAGCAACACAATCAGCACCAACCTTTATACCAGTCAGGTCGATGAGCAACTTAAAATCATCGACCGGCTTGAAAAATATCTCATCAATCAATTCACTCAACGTCTCAATTAATAAGGAATTCATCATGCGTCCAATTCAAATCCGTGAAGCTCTCAATGTCGCTGTCGCCAAGCAGCGTCCTGTATTCGTCTGGGGTCCACCGGGCGTCGGCAAGTCCGATCTGATCGCCCAGGTCGCCGCGGCCGGCGACATGCAGCTCGTTGACGTGCGTCTGAACCTGCTCGACCCGACCGACGTGAAAGGCTTCCCAGTGCCTGACGTCGCGGCCGGGAATATGCAGTGGTTGCCAGCGAACTTCTTCCCACCGATGTTCGTCGAGCAAGAGGTCGAGATCAAGCCGGCCAAGGGCAAGACGGCTGCGGTGACGGAGCTGCAGACCGTACCAAACCCGTCGCGTGGCATCCTGTTCCTGGACGAACTCAATCAGGCGCCGTCCACCGTGCAGGCTGCGGCGTACCAGCTGCTGCTCACGCGCCAGGTCGGCGACTACAAACTGCCTGATGGCTGGGCGATCCTGGCCGCCGGCAACCGTGAGACAGACCGTGCCAATGCGATCAAGATGCCATCGGCGCTGGCGCTGCGGCTGATCCATCTGGACTATGACGTGAATGCTGATGACTGGTGCGAATGGGCGCTGGGTCAGGGCGATGCGGTACCGACTGAACTGCTGGCGTTCATCCGCTTCCGTCCGGACCTGCTGCACGCGTTCGATCCAGCGCAACGCTCATCGCCAAACCCGCGCGGCTGGGTCTTCTGCGGCGAACTGATCAACAGCGATCTGTCGGCCGAGGTCGAGTTCGAGATGTTGAAGGGCACCGTGGGCGAAGCCGCAGCCGGCGAGTTCAAGGCGTTCTTGCAGGTGTTCCGCGATCTGCCATCGATCGACCAGATCAAGCTCGATCCGGACGGCACACCGCTGCCAGAAACGGCTGCGGTGTTCTTCGCCATCACGGCCGCGCTAGCGTCGGCGTCGACGAAGGACGTGTTCCCACGCTTCATGAAGTACGTGGGCCGGATGGACCCTGAGTGGCAGGTTGTATATGTGCGCGACGCGCAGAAAAGGACGAATCGTGCGATCACGGAAACGAAAGAGTACATGCAGTTCGCCATCAAGCACAGCAGCTTGCTCAGCTGATTACCAGGGCATCAAGTTCGATGGAGTTCATCCAGATTTTGCGATGAACTTCGATCTCGAGACAAGCGTCAAGTTTGATAAGAACAATCAAATATTGCCGGTGTCTGCAAGCGAACAAGCAAAAATAATAGGACGGGCGCTGGCGTCTAAGTACAAAAATAGATACGCACAGCAGACTATTATCAAAGCCAAGGCAGGTAGTGATCCAGCCGAAGCCGCTGCCAGTTATTCGATCGACTACAGCAAACCGGATGAATGGCGCTGGGCCGTGGCATTTCGTCGCGTGCTCGGCGTCGGCAATAATTATTATGAGTTCGCGCCGGCCTCACGCAAGCGCGAACTCGAGGCGCACTATCGCATGCTCGCGCAGCACGACACACCGAAAGGCCGGCGTGCAGCAAAGGTCGTCAAGGAGATGATTGCCATGACCCTGGAAGGCCGAGACGCGCGCAGTCGATTCGATACTGGTGATGCTATACACGCGGCCGGATGGAAAACGCATAGGGCAGTTAATGACCGACTTACTGCTCAACAGCTGTTCGCATATCAGCATCTGTACGATCCCACAAAACCAAGCAAACTTTCTGGGAACTCGCCGACAGGAGTTATTGTTGACGAAAGCTCTGAGTTGGAAAGGAAGAAGCCATGAGCACGACGTGGACCACACAGGACGGCAGAGTCCTGGAAATAAAGTGGATGGACAGTATTCATCTGGTCCATTCGGTGAACATGCTGATGCGGAAAAATAGTTTGAATCATTTGGACTTAGTTAAAAGCCTAATAATGGCTGATAAATCTTTTGGCCCTATGCTGCAAGAACTAAAAGACCGTAAACTTTATGCGTACGACAAGCTAGCAACACCAGCGCAATTTACAGTCCCGACGCATCGTGAGTCACCGATCGAAATGTGCATGCTGCGCGCACTGATCGATACTGGTATCGACGACCGGATTGTTCGCGCTGATCCGACATTCGGCTGGAAGGTTTTTCGCAATAATCCCGAAGCCCATCGCAACCTCGTGGCCGGCGCAGCCAGCGTATCACCAGCTTGCGTGGTCGCTGAATTGTGGGTGAAGTTCGTCGAGTACCGGTTTGAACATGGCTAATTCGCACAACCTGATCTGCCCGATCATCACCTCGCAGCAGGAAGCCAAGGAAATTGGCGCTGCGCTGACTAAGGTGGCGCATATGGATAGGCGGTGGGCAGAAGGTATGTTCACGAACACGATGATGTCCTTGACTTATTCTACTGGGCCTGCTTTGCTCAACCGCGAACTTCAGTCGATGTGGGATTACTCCTGGTCGCCGATGGAGAAGAAAAAGATCCTCACTGAGTACATAGCCCAGAGGTTATCGCGATGACGCCACCTAATATTGAGCCGCTGATTTGCCCTGAAGCGATCACGGTACATGAAATACTTCGGCTCCGAAGAATAATCCAAACTGCTCGAATGTGGGGAACGCTGTCGCGTTATTTTAACCCGCACGAATGGTGGAAAAATACGAATGATGACTTGCGCCGCGAGGTGATCAAACAGTGGACGATATACAAACTCGAAAGGTAAATCATGCGTAAAAATTTAGCGACCATCAAAGAAGTCGCGCAAGTCTGGGCCAAGCAATCACAGCAAGAAGGCCGTACCAAAAATTTTTATTTTGAAGGCGAATTCCTTTTCAGCTATGGCGAGCATTTTTGTGTCGCGCGGCGGTTTAAAGAAGTAGTCGTCATCACGAATAAGCGTAATAGCCAAAGCACGAACAACCATATTAGCTTGGCGCTTAGCGCTGCGCGTAGTTTGAAAGTTGTACGCTGTCGTAACCCGGCTGGTTCACTCTGGTCGAACAAAGATACGACCAAAGAATTAATCATGCAGGCACTTGCTGATGCTGCACTTCCCAGGATTCGCCAACCGCGCCGGGATAGAAGCAACGCCGCAGCACTGCGTCTTGCCAAAGAATTTAATGAGTACCTTAAAGCAGTCCGCGCTGAATGTGATGTACCTGCATTTACCGATCCCTTCGAGACTAGTTCCGCAGAAGCCCTGCGCGAATCATTCATCATTCAGGATTTTATAAAACGAATCGAAAGCTAATCATGCTCCAAGAAAAAGCCATGCTGGTCAACCTCAGTGTCAGTCAGTGGACCGCCAGCAAAAAAGATAACTCCGTGTCCAAAGCCATTCAGGCGCAGCACGGCGCATCGGAAAAGAAAGCCGGCTGGTTCAACAAGCGTCTCATTGACCCGACTGCGCTCGAGCCGATGAGCAAGCTCGAAGGCGCGATCCGCTCGTACCACTACGGCCTGACGCTGCCCTGGGGTGACAACGGTGACCGTATTCTGCCGGCGCGCGTCTACATGGAGTATGTCGACGGCATGCGTGACCTGCGCGCCCGGTTCGAGGCTGCGGTCGAAGACTTCGTGCGCTTCTATCCGCAACTGGTGCAGGATGCGCGCGTCATGCTCGGTACGATGTACGAGCCGGGTGACTATCCGGACGTGGGCCAGATTGCCCATCGCTTCGGTGTCAACCTGGGCTTCGCGCCGGTCCCTTCAGCAGCTGATTTCCGGGTCGATATCGGCGATGAGGCCGTGGAAGAGATCAAAAAGAGCATCACGGCGGGCGTAGCGGCCCGCCAAGCCTCTGCAGTAAAAGAGTGCTGGGAAAGGCTGCACGAGGTCATTTCGCGCCTTGTGGACCGGCTGGGCGACCCTGACGCGGTGTTCCGTGACAGCCTCATCGAGAATGGCCGGGTTCTGTGTGATTTGTTGCCAAAACTCAACATTACTGACGATCCGAACCTGGAAATAGTGCGCAAATTGACGCTCGGGTTGCTGATCGATCCGGGCGATATCCGCAAGTCGAAGAAGCTGCGCAAGCAGGTCGCTGATGATGCGGCATTCGTTTTGGAGCAAATGAAACCATGGCACTCCCCCACGAAATAAACGAGGACGAAGCGGCAAAGGTCATCCGGTATGAAACAGCGCTGGAAGAACTGAGTCGTGAAAATGCTGATGCCACTGACGCAGCCAGGATGCTGGTCATTGGTGGGACACATCACCTTTCATTCGTCGGTTTCATCAACGCCGCCATGCAGGAAGGTGACTGGATGCTCAAGCGAATCGCCAAGAGCTATCCGTCGATCACTGATCTCGTCGCCCTCGGTAATATGGTACGAGTTCGGGTGGTGCGCAATCGATTGGATGGTGAGTGATGGAGACCAATGCAGCAGGTGACTACTGGGCGCGTAAATTCGCCGAAAAATTCCTCGAGCTAAATCATACGCATGAAGTAGTGCAGCGCATTTACGATAATGTCGCCAATGATCTTCGTCCTAGTGATCTTCGTGCACTCATCGATACGATCCGCAACTGCGAGTTCGACGGTACGATCGAAGAGCAGATCATCACGTACTGCGTGATGAACCGAATCGACGGAGATTAATATGCCAACCACAAAAGAAATGGGCGATTTCTGGCTCGACAATCATGAGGTTTGCAAAGCGTGGATTGCTGCTGTAATAAAAATGTGTGCTACCGAAGAGCGTGTTTATCGCGCTATGGATAATTTGCCTTCCATGTATGGGTCGCGGGAAAGTTCACTCGCGATCCTCGTCGCAATGGGCTATGCGCCGACATCGGACATACGCAAAATACTTTCACCTGAGTTCGTCAAAAGTCGATTGGATTAACCATGGCATTCAAAACTTTGCCCGGTCGACGTCAAGACGGACTGCATGTAAAACTTCCTGAAGCACCGGTTGTACCTGTGGCGCCCGATGTCCCAGACATTGTCGGCGAGGCGCCGGACCAGGAAGCAGAATTTGATGACGAGGTCGCGATGCTGGCTGCGCAGGAACAAGACCGTGAAGATGAAGCCCGGGCGCAGATGTATAACGTAGCGCTGTGCACATTGGCGGCAAAGGACAAAAAGTATAACTCAAATCTCATCACTTTTCGCCGGTGGGATACTGCTTGGCGCATCTGGTGGATCGAACAAATTGAACAGCAGGCGCGCGATGGCAAAGACACCCTCGGCGCCACTGTTGTCACAAAAGTCATCGAGCTGCGGCTTGCCGGCGAAGCCTAAAGGAGCAGCATAATGTGGACCAGATTCAAACAGTGGCTGGATGATAGCGCACGCGAGCGCGCGGCGCATCGCGCATGGCGCAAGCTCGAGCTGCGGCAAGCTCAGTACAATGCTGGCCGCGACTGGGCAGCACGCGTGATTGCTTCGGGCGAGATGTCGGCGCAAGAAATCAGCAATCGATGTGATGAGCCATTCGAGGGTCCGCATCCATTCGACAAAGGTGCCTCGGAAGTGGCGCATAACTTTTTACAGATCATAGGAGAATAAAAATGGCCGGCCCAACAATTGACTTGAAAGCGCTTGAAAAAATTACCAAGGCGCGCACCAACCTGCTCATCGATAATCCGTTCTTCGGCACACTGGCGATGCGCCTCAAGCTGATCGAAGACAACAGCGTGCCAACGCTGGTCGTCAATGGCAAGGACGTGCGCTACAGCGCTAAGTTCTTGAACACGTTGTCGAATGATGTGGCCAAGAGCGCGCTGGCGCACGAGGTCATGCACTGCGTGCTCGATCACTGCGGTCCTTCGAGCCGCGGCCTGACACTCAATCCAGAAAAATGGAACCATGCAGCCGACTATGTCGTCAATGACATTTTGAAGAAGTCCGGCTTTACGGTCCCGAACGACTGGCTGCTTGATCCAGCTTACAGCGGCATGACTGCTGAGCAGATTTATGCCAAGCTGCCGACGAACCCACCGGGCAGTAGTGGTGGTCCTGGCTCGGGCAACCAGGGTCCAGGCCCGCTCGACCAGCTCGTGGCCGGCATACCTGATCCAGCAATGGCGCAGCAGTCGGCGGCCGAGTGGAAGATCGCTGCGGTGCAGGCAGCAAATGCTGCCAAGGCTGTGGGCAAACTCTCGGCCGGCATCGAGCAGTTCGTCGAACAGCTCACCGAGAACAAGGTGGATTGGAAAGCCGAGCTGCGCGAGTTCGTCACGAAAGCGGCGAAGAACGATTACTCGTGGTCGCGCGCGAACCGCAAGATGCTGGCCGCTGGCTTCTATCTGCCGGGGCTGTACAGCGAAGCGGTCGGTCAGATCGTGGTGGCGTCCGATGAATCTGGTTCGGTCGACATGAACATCGTGGCCGCGTTCAGCGCCGAGATCGCAGCGATCAAGGAAGACATGCGGCCTGAGAAGATCACCGTGATGCACTTCGACTCCGACGTGCGCAAGGTCGAAGAATTTGGGCCAGATGATCCATTCCAGTTGACGCGCTTTTGCAGCGGCGGCACGGACTTCCGGCCGGCGATCGAAGCCGCCCAGGCGCTCAACGAGCCGCCGATGTGCATGATCTATCTTACCGATCTGTATGGTCCGTTCTCGGATCATCCGCCTGAGTTCCCGGTGTTGTGGGTGACGATCAACAAGGAAGTGGCGCCGTTCGGCCACACGATCCCGATTGAAATCTGAGGTGTAGATCATGGAAGAAGCCGAAGAAGCCGAACAAGAAGAATTCAAGTTCTCCGAACTATCGGCTCGCGCGCAGGAACTGGCGCGAGATCGCTTCCGCGAAAACCATCTCGATTACGACTGGTGGCAGCATGTCTACAGCGACGCGGTAACTGCTGGCCATACGCTCGGTATCGAACTCTGGGACCGGTATCAGCGCACGACTGGCGGAGTAAAACATGAAACACCTGACATTAGTTTTTCAGGGTTTTGTTCGCAAGGCGATGGTGCGCAGTTCACCGGCCAGCTATGGATAAGCAGTCTCCCGCTGGCGGTGGACAAGGTCAAAGCGTTTGCACCGGAGGACGAAGTGCTGGCTGCACTAGCAGTACGTGCGCAGGCAATACACGACGAGCTGTCGAAACTTTATGTGCTCATGCGTCTCGATGACCAGGTCAAGGAAGATGGGCACTTCATTGAACTCGATGCGCGGCTCGGTATCATAAATGGGCAGCGCGATTCTTTCCATACCGGTGTCAATCTCGACGAGTACAACGCTCCACCTGCTATTGATGCGCTACTCGATGGATATGTCCGTGACTTTGCGTCCTGGATTTATAAACAGCTCGAAGCCGAACATGATCATCTCATGTCCGATGAGTCGATTGACGAAGCGATGGAAAACTACGACACGACGTACTGGGCCGATGGCAGCATTTTCCAGTAAGCATTTCCAATCGGCTATACTGGCGCCTCAATTAATTCAATAAGGAAACACCATGCCAGTTGCTGCACGCTCCCGTGTAGTCGCGCCAGCGCGCGTCATACCGATCAAAATGATCAAGCCAGAACCCATTCTTGTTCCACCGCTGAAGTCCTGGTCCTTCTCATCCTTGACCGAGTTCGAGAGCTGCAAGTACCGCTCCTTCCTGAAGCGGGTACAAAAAATTCCTGAACCTGAACGTCCACTCCCTCCTGGCAAAACCGAACACGCCAACGACCGCGGCTCGCGTATCCATGATACGGCTGAGTTGTTCGTGCGCGGCAAGGCGAAGTTCGGCCATGAGATGAACAGCTTCCAGCAGGAGTTCATGTCGATGCAGAACTCGTTCAAGGATGGCCGTGTCTCGCTCGAGGGCGAGTGGGGCATGTCCTCCGGCTGGGAACCGGCCGAGTGGAAGAAAGCATGGCTGCGTCTCAAGCTCGACGCGCTGGTGTTCATCACGCCGACCGAAGCGGTGGCTGTCGATTACAAGACTGGGCGCAAATTTGGCAATGAGGTCAAGCACGCCGAGCAGTTGCAGCTGTATCAGCTGGTCACGTTTCTGCGTTATCCGCAGCTCGAGAAAGTCCACACGGAGTTGTGGTATCTCGACCAGGATGAAATTACCTCGATGACCTACCTGCGCAACCAGGGGCTGCGCTTCCGGCAGAAGTGGGACATGCGCGCCGAGAAAATGACGAGTGCGGTGGACTTTCCGCCGAACCCGAATGTATGGACATGCAAATGGTGCATGTATGGCCCGAAAGGTTCGGGCGTGTGTGAACGCGGAGTGATGTAATGCGCCCACGGGGAGATCGTATCCAGTTGTTCAGCGATGTGGAGATCGGCTTTACGTTCACGACATCGTTGTGGAACGATGTCATCCGTGCAGGTAAGCGCGAACGGCATGTCCCGGATGCGCGTGCGCACCGCGACGAAGCTGCGCGCCGAGTTGTGATCTGTCGGCTCGATGATCGTCCAATTGAGGCGGCGCACTGGTTGGCATGCCAGCGCTACCTCGAAAATAATTTTCAGTTAGGAGGGTTCAATGGCGACGGCCAAAATTAAAGCACCAAAGCCAATGGCGCACCAAAGTTTTTCCCTGAAGTTCATGGGCACGACACCCATCGTGTTCGATATGAGTGACCCAGGTACCGGCAAGACGTTCGTCGAGATCATGGCGTTCGTCAAGCGCCGCCGCGCGCGTGGTGGCTGCATGCTGGTCATGGCGCCGAAGTCGCTGCTCGATGCAGCATGGCAGGAGGACTTCAAGAAGTTCGCTCCGGACATGACCTGCTCGATCGCGACCGCAGAAATTCGTGATAAGGCATTCGCGCTTGACGCTGATGTCTACATCACGAACATCGACGCTGCCGTGTGGCTGGCCAAGCAGCCGAAGGGCTTCTTCAAGAAGTTCGACACGATCGTGGTCGACGAGTCGACTGCGTTCAAGCACCACACCAGCGCGCGCACCAAGGCGCTTCAAAAGATCAAGAAGTATTTCGAGTACCGGTCTGCGCTCTCTGGCACGCCGAACCCGAACTCGATCACCGATGTGTGGTCGCAGGTCTTCTTCCTTGACGACGGACGTCGGCTGGGCAGCAGCTTCTTCGCTTTCCGCAACGCGGTATGTCAACCGGTGCAGGTTGGGCCACGCAAGGAGATGGTGAAGTGGGAGGATAAGGACGGCGCTGAGGAATCAGTGTTCTCGCTCCTGGCCGACATCACGATCCGGCACAAGTTCGAGGACTGCATCGACATTCCGGAAAACTTCCAGTACACCGTGCCCTACACGATGCCGACCAAGCAGGGCCGCACGTACCGCGAAATGGCGCTGACGCAGATGGCCGCGCTGGGTAAGATGAAGGTCGTCTCGGCGATCAATGCGGCGGCGGTAACGACGAAGCTGCTGCAGATCGCGTCCGGTGCTGTGTACCAGACGCCAGATGACTACCACGTCATCGACACCGGCCGGTATGAGATGGTCATGGACTTGGTCGAAGAGCGCAAGCACTCGATCGTGTTCTTTCTGTGGAAGCACCAGCGCGATCTGCTGATCAAAGAGTCGATCAAGCGCGGCATCAAGTTCTGCGTGCTCGATGGCACCACGTCGAGCAAAGCACGTGACGAGATGATCCGTGATTATCAGAACGGTTTTTATCAGGTCATCTTTGCGCACCCGCAGTCGGCCGCGCATGGCTTGACGCTGACCCGGGCCACGGCGACGATCTGGCCATCGCCGACCTACAATCTTGAGCACTTCGTTCAAGGGAACAAGCGCGCGTTCCGTAATGGGCAGACACAGAAGACCGAGACCATCGTCGTGATCGCCAAGGACACGATCGAGGATCAGGTCTACGAGAAGATGCTCAAGAAGGGCAAGCGCATGACGAACTTGTTGGAACTTTTTTCGGGAGCGTTTTGATGGATAAGATTGATCTGGATGCGCAGTTGGTGTTGTTTAAGTCGTGGGCCATGTCTGTTGGTTGGGCCAAAGCCCAGCTCATAATAAACAACAGCGGCGGATTTCCGCTTATGCAGGTTCAAGCAGCGTGGGAAGGCTGGCAAGCCGCTCTCGCCTCGCAAGCACTGGCAGCGCAAACACCTGCTGTCTGCACTGTCCCGCCTCCTGGTTGGCGCTGCACACGTGTGGCCGGCCACGACGGGCCTTGCGCGGCGGTCCCTGAATGAAACGCCACAAGAAGTACCAGGGGCCGAAATACACCGCTGTTGATCCGTTGAAAATCTTCGGGAACATCAGCGCGGTGTATGCCGGCGACCTGCAAAAGCTCAAGATCAAGAACCACGGCGCGCTGGCCGCGCTGGCGATGGGTCATGCCAATGCGGACCACATCACGGCCCTTGTTGACGCTGTCGACATCGGCTTGGTACTGTGTGACCAGGGCATTGGCCTTGAGCTGATCAGCCGCATAGCCGACGCGCGCACTGTGCTGCAGCTTGTGCGGTACCGGCCCAAGTTGCTGCTGCGCGGCGGCGAAGCGTTGATCATCGGCGATGCCCTGGACTGCTTCGATGCACAGCTCGAAAATATTCGCGCGATCGATATCGAAAGAGCTGTGAACGCGACGATCCAACGTCGCGCAGCTCTTAAATAATTTACCTCAACATGAAAGCATGATCATGAATTTCAAAGCAGATATTGTCGCTCATTCCACCAGCCCTGCCGGCAAGGACATCATCACGATGTCCCTGACCTATCCGCGCTTCATCCATAGTGAATTGATGACGCACCGCGTCTTCTCGCGCAATGCCATGTCCTCGCGCGCGGTGCCGGTCGCCAAGATGATCGAGCAGGTGCGCACCAACCCGGCCGCGCCGATCCACTGGGGCAGCAACAAGCCCGGGATGCAGGCGGGGGAGGAATCGAAAGGACACGATCTGGCAGCGGCCCGAGAGTATTGGAATGTTGCAGCAGTCCATGCGACAAATATCGCTGAAGATATGATGAACATGGGCCTCCACAAGCAGGTTGTCAATCGCATCCTCGAACCGTTCCAGTGGATGCACACGCTCGTCACGTCGACCGAGTGGGATAATTTCTTCAACCTGCGCTTGTCGCCAATGGCGCAACCAGAATTCCGGCATCTCGCCGTGATGATGAGCGAAGCGCAAGGCGTATCGCAACCGGTGCTGACCGACTGGCATCTTCCGTACATCACTGCGGATGATATTGCAAAAGGTTTTGACAAACATGAGCTTTGCCTGATCTCGGCGGCGCGGTGCGCGCGTGTCTCGTATCTGAACCATGATGGTTCGGCGCCGAACGTCGAAAAAGATTTGGTCCTGGCCGAAACACTCAAGTCGTCGGGCCACGCATCGCCGTTCGAGCATCAGGCACTTGCTGCTAGTTTTGTGGATGCCGCGTCCCGTAACTTCAAAGGCTGGCATCAGTTCCGTGCAATTATTTCACTTTAATTCTTTGCCGGCGCAAAGCCGGCTTTTTGGTGATCGCCTCCACGGCCCGGTTGGATTCCTGGTGGAACATGGTTCGATTCCTGCGTGCTCGTTAAATAGTTCCAGGACGTAGTGGGCGATCACAAAAACAAACGAAAGGATTTATATGGGTTGGGGCAGCGCAGTACAAGCCAAGCCGGTGGCCAAGCCGGCAGCGAAAATTATGGCCGCGACGATCGCCAAGATGATGGCGGTGCACGCGCGGCACAAAGTAGATTGGGCCAAGTTGGTCGTGCTCGATTTTGAAACGTATTGGGATGATACCTACACGCTGCGCAAGTTGTCGACTAGTGAGTATGTGCGCGATGCGCGCTTCAAGGCACAAATGGTCGGCGTCAAGATCGGCACCAAGGCCACGAAGGTGATCCCGGCCGCGAAGCTCAAAGCTGAGTTGCAGGCGATTGACTGGTCGACGCACTCGATTCTGTGCCACAACGCGCAGTTCGACTGCTTCATCCTGTCCCACCACTACAAGATCAAGCCGTGCTTTATCTATGACACGCTGTCGATGGCGCGTGGTCTGCTGTCGAATGACATCGGCGCCGGCTTGGATGAAGTGGCCCAATACTATGGCAAGGGCAACAAGGTCGAAGGCGTACTAGATCAGACCAAGGGCGTGCTGAACTGGCCGAAGCCGCTGTATGACAAGGCAGCGAAGTATTGCGCCCAGGACGTGAACCTGGCGCTTGAAATCTTCAAGGAGATGCTGGCTGAATTTCCGACCCGGGAGATCGAGCTGATCGACTTGACCGTGAAGATGTTCACCGACCCGGTGCTGCTGGTCGACATTCCGCTGGTCGAAAAAGAACTGGTCCGCGAGATCGCAGAAAAAGAAGAACTGCTGCTCTCGTCACTCGGCACCAAGGCTGAGTTGCGCCAGATGATGAAGATGAAGGTCGCCGCGATCATCACCAAGCCGGAGATCAGCGAACTGAGGAAGAAGGGCCACGACAATCCGGACATTCGCACGCTGCTCCTGTTCCGCGCCAAGAAGGCCATCGGCAGCAATGAGGTCTTTGCACAGATGCTGCGCGACGTGGGCGTCGAGCCACCGATGAAAATCTCGCCGGCTTACTTCAAGACGCGCGACGAATCGAAGAAGTGGGCGTATGCATTCGCCAAGACTGACCTTGCGTTCGGTTCGCTGCTCGAGCACCCGGACGCCAAGGTCCGCGACCTGGTCGAGACGCGCCTGTCAGTCAAGTCGACGACCAATGAGACGCGTGCGCAGCGCTTCCTCAATGCCGGTGCGAACGGGATGCCGCTACCGGTGTTCCTCAAGTATGCCGGCGCGCACACGTGGCGCTGGTCCGGTGGCAACAAGATGAACATGCAGAACCTCAAGCGTGAAGACCCGGACAATCCGGCCACGACCGGCACGCTGCGCAAGTCGATCCTGGCGCCGAAGGGTCATCAGGTCGTCGTCGTCGATTCGGGCCAGATCGAAGCACGAGTCAATGGTTGGTTGTGGGATCAGACCGATCTTCTCGATGCGTTTGCGGCGGCCGACGCCGGCAAGGGCGTGGATGCCTACTGCCGGTTCGCGTCCAAGATTTACGGTCGCGAGATCACCAAGAAGGACAAGCTCGAACGCTTCGTCGGCAAGGTCGCCGTGCTGGGCCTGGGCTATCAGATGGGCCACAACAAGTTCCAGACCACGCTGGCGCTGGGGAACATGGGTCCACCGGTCTTCTTCGAGGAATCGATGTGCAAGAACATCGTGAACACGTACCGGCGTGAGAACTTCAAGATCGCGCAGGGCTGGAAGTTCTGCACCGATGTGATCTTGCCGCAGATGGCGCGCGGCATCACCGGCTCCCACAAGTGCATCTCGTGGGACAAGGACAAGGTCTACTTGCCGAATGGTGTGTGCCTGAAGTATCCGAAGCTCAAACTCGAGCGCAATCAGGAAACCGATTGGGACGAGTGGTCATATGAGCGCAAGGGCGAGCGCGTCAAGATTTACGGCGGGCTTTTATGTGAGAACTTGGTGCAGGCACTGGCCAGGATCATCGTCGCTGAGCAGATGCTCGATATTGCGCACCGTGGCTGGCGCGTCGTCACCACAACTCATGATGAAGTGGTGTGCATCTCCACTATCGCTAAGGTGAAGAAGTGTTTCGATGACATGATGAAAATCATGCGGACGCCGCCGACGTGGTGTGCAGATATTCCGTTGAATTGTGAGGGTGGCTATGCAGCCAATTATTCCAAGTAAGGATCAGCAGATCGCCACATTGTGGTGGCTGCTTACCTCGAAGGGCTACAACAAATCCTTTCACTCGCCGGGCCAACGGGACATTCAATATCCTGTCATTCTCTGGGCCGATGATTTTTGTATGGCGCTTGAAAATCCTGAAACACGAGCTGTGGTTTATCTTCGGGCAATGACCCTTGAAGATATGCTTGAAAAATTGATCGCTTTTCAAGTTGCAGAGAGGTTGGAATGAACATACTGACTGAAACACAGCAGCTCGATGCACTATGGGCGATGCTACGCAGTTCAAAGTACTGGATTAGTGTCGATATTCCAGGAGAAGTAGGCAGCGACCGTGCTGAAGCTTTGGCACTCTATACAAACACTACGAACGGTAGTAATGGTGAGCGTATAAAGACTTTTAGTGGCCCGACGCGCGAAGACGCGATCGGCCAACTGATCGCTTTCCAAGTTGCAGAGAGGCTGGAATGAACACACCAACTGAAGCACAGCAGATCGAAGCACTGTGGACGGCGATAAGTAGCGGCAGTCTTGTGGTAGATGGGAACCAACCTCAGAACCCGCCGTGTATAACGCTTTATCCGATCGACGGTGATGTGGACTTTGGTAGACCAGTCGCAGAGTTCAACGGCCCAACGCGCGAAGACGTGATTGGTCAGCTGATTGCTTATCAGGTCGCAGGGAGGTTAGATGGATGACTGGAAACCGGAAGCTAGTTCTGCGTATGCACGACTGCTCAATCCGAAGTGGAAAGACTACCAACCAGATTTACCAGCTGGTGATCCCGCAGTGGATGCCATGCTTTTCGACATGCTCGAAAATCTGCTGGTGCGCGGCAGTATTAAGCTCGAGCGTACTTTCCTTTCTAATACTCACAGCTGGCAGATCAGTTATAAACTTGAAAGTGATAAGGGTTTGATGACCGGTGGTGGTGGATCAGTGCGTGATGCGTTGGGAGCACTGGCAATCAACATGGCTCAAGCGAGGTTGAAATGACCTCCGACGAAATCCTCCTGGCGCTCGATAACATCGTCGTTGCCGCTGGCAGTCTCAGTTTCATGGATAGTGAATTCCACGTAATCACTGGGAAGAAGCGCGTGCGTTGTTACCTGAATCCACATACCGGTAAGTTCGCCGCTAATGGGTACGGTGACACTGCAACCGAAGCGCTGATCGCCATGCTGACCGACCACGCGGCGCGGCGGTTGGAAAGTCGCATCAAGGAAATCGAAGTCGTCCCACCAACTGAGTTCGGCTAAAAGTTTCAATCGCTGTCAAACAAAGCTGTACACAACGTAAAAGAAAGGAATACAATCATGCCTACAGTAAAGAAGGAGGCCATTACGAAAGCGCCACGAAAGGCGCCGTCGCTTGGTCTGCAGATCGATGCAATCTACAAGATTCGCGAAGAGCTGCGTGTAAAGCAGGAAGAAGAAAAAGCGATTCAGGCGCGCATCACCGCTGCCGAGACCGAGCTGATGGAAACCATGGAAGCGCAGGGTGTCGACAAGTCGACCGGCAAGCTGGCCACGGTGTCCATCAGTTCTTCACTCACCGGTAACGTCGTCGACTGGGATGCGCTCTGGGCCTACATCATCAAGAACAAGTTCACGCATCTCTTGCAGCGTCGTACCAGCGAGCCGGCGATTCGTGAATTGTTCGAGACGAAGGGCAAAGTTCCTGGCGTCGAACCGTTCACGAAAAAGAAACTGAATATCCGCAAAGTGGCGTAAGCCGCCGCGCGGCGCAGGTGTAAGACCGTTGCACACAAACTCCACAAACTCCCTCTAGGAAGTACATCATGGCCACAGCCAAAGCAGCACCAGCCAAAACGGCCGCAAAACCAGCAGTAGCAGCAAAACCAGCAACTGCGAAACCAGCAGCAAAACCTAGCACTGCGCTCGCAGTGAAAAAACCATCGACCGGCGCGCTTGTCTCCATCCAAGCGCAGATGAAAGCCGATCTGGCCGCTCTGGCCGATAAGACCCAGTCCGCAGGCGGCGACAAGATCAAACTCAAACCGGGCAAGTTCGTGCTGCCCGATGGCAGCGAGACCGACAGCCTGGACATCGTCATCGTCGACTTCATCTCGGCGAACACTTTCTACGAAGGTGCCTATAACAAGGATGACATCGTCCCACCAACCTGCTTCGCGCTCGGTACCAACCCGACGCAGCTGGTCCCAAGTGACAACTCGCCAGTCAAGCAGTCCGACACCTGTGCTTCGTGCCCAATGAACCAGTTCGGTTCGGCCGGCGCCGGCAAGGCGTGCAAGAACGGTCGCCGTCTGGCCGTCCTGCCGCCTGATGCAGATGACGACACGCCACTGTGGACGCTCGACGTATCGCCAACTGGCCTGAAGGGCTTTGATGGTTACGTGCGCAGCACGGCGGCAAAGTTCGGTATCACGCCGATCGGCCTGATCACGAATGTGACGCTGGACCCGAACGTCGATTATCCGAAGCTCGTGTTCGGTGATCCGCGTCCGAACGAAGCGGTCGAAGTTCACTGGGCGCGTAAAGCTGAAGCGCTCGACCGTTTGACCCAGGAACCGGACGTGTCGTCGTACGGTGTTGTCGCTCCACCAAAATCGCGCACGACGGCGAAACGCCCGGCCCCGCGCCGGTAAGGAAGGACTCGTATGTCAACTCGTCAGTGGTATGTCTCTGAAGCCGTGCATTCCATGCGCCGACTGGGGGAGATCATTGACGAGCTGACCCATGAGGAAGTAATCGCGGCACTGGACCTCGAGTCCGGTACGCGACGCAGGAAAAGCATCATCAATCGCCTGATCTCTCGGGCAACCAGACTCAATGAGCTGGCTTACACTAAATCTTTGAAGGAAATTTATCATGGCACGTACCCCATCCAAAGTTCTGACCCCAGCTGAGCAAAAAGTCGCTGACAAAGCAGCCATCACCGCAGGCAAAGAAAAAGCCGCGGCGAGCAAGTTGGCTTTGAAGGACGCGACCGCTGAACTGAAAGCTGCGACCGCCGAACTGAAGACCCATGCCAGCGCCGGCGCAAAACTGCAGAAGGCCATCGACGCCGCGCAGAAGAAAGTCGACAAGCTGACGCCGGCTACCGCCTAAGTTCTAACTGCGAAGCCACCGCCTCTACGGAGAAATCCGTAGGGGTTTTTTAACGCGCGTACCACATAGTCGGAGGCCAAATGGCTACGAAAAAGAAAGATATTTACGAGCACGTCATGATTGACTTGGAGACGCTTGACACTGCTGTCACTGGCGTGATCCTGTCGATCGGCGCTGTGCGCTTCAACGCTGACAAGATCGACGACGCTGGCTTTTATCAGGTCGTCACGGTCCAGTCGAACCTGGACGAGTACCGTACGATCTCGCCATCCACACTTGCGTGGTGGATGCAGCAGGATAAAGCGGCGCAGGCTGTGTTCAGCGATAAGAATGTCCGGACACTCAGCGCTGCGCTCGATGCTCTGCGCGACTGGTTCAATGCCACGCATGTCAAACCTGATGTTGTCAAGGTGTGGAGCAATGGTGCGGACTTCGATATCCCGATGCTGCAGCATGCTTACGGCCAGCAAAAAGCACCGTGGTCGTTCTTCAACTCGCGGTGCTTTCGCACCATGAAGTCGAACCCGCGCTTCAAGGACGTGCCGAAGCCGGTCAACAAGGGCGCCCACAATGCGCTGTTCGACGCCGTGGCCCAGGCTGAGCATTTGCAGGCGCTGTGGAAAGCGGGTGCGTGATCCGCGCAATTTTAGGCGCCATCGGTGCCACTGTTGTGGTGCTATGGATCGCCGGCATGCTTATCCCTGGTGAAGACTTTCGTTTTTACTTTGGGCCTGATTTCAAATCATTTTGCGGGAGAGCAAAATAATGGGTGCTGGTCCTTTTTACCGTGATCGCGTGCACACGCGTAATGGTCAGGTCATTGATATCGATGTCCTTGCCGCTGAACTTGCCGCCGACGGTTCCAAGCCGGCCGGCATGGCGTCCAATGGCGTCAAACTTGACGCCGGCAAAGTGCGCCATGAACTGCTGCCGCCTGATGCGATCAACGAAGTGGCGCGCGTCTTCACGTTTGGTGCGCAGAAATATGCGGACCGCAATTGGGAGAAGGGCATGGACTGGGGCCGCGTCTACGGCGCCACGCATCGTCACCTGTCTGCATTCTGGTCAGGCGAGTCCCACGACGCCGAGTCCGCTGTGCTGCACACGGCGGCGGCGGGCTTCGGCGCGCTGGTGCTGACAGCATACCAGCTGCGCAGCGCCGGCAAGGACGACCGGTTCATCGTGGCGCCGAGCGCACCACGCGCCGAACCAGAGCAATTAAAATCGGTGAAGTTCGGCAGTGGTCGTGACTCCGGCAAGGTCTCGCTCAGCGCTGAAGACTTCCGCCGCCTGCTCGACGAAGCGGGGCGCTGATGTCTGGCCCAGAGACCCGCTTCACTGGCCGGGTGCACGCACATCTGCCGGCCGGCCGCCATGATCCCTACTATATGAAAAATAATAACCTGTACACCTCGGGCATTTGGGACTGCTGGTACTCTGGGCACCACGCTGATCTCTGGATCGAATACAAGTTCGAGCCTCTGCCATTGCGGGACAGTACGATCGTGCCGATTGATCTGTCAGCATTGCAGCTTGACTGGGGTTTAAATCGCCATGAGGAAGGGCGCAATCTGGCCGTCGTCATCGGCTCCCCGATGGGCGGTGTGATCTTCGTGCACCGCGAGTGGGAACACCCATTAACCAAAGCCGAATTCATGAAGCGCATTCTCACCCCGCGTGAGATCGCGGAATTTATTATCGGCGTCACCCAGGGGTAAGCATGAATTTCATGCCTCTTTTTACCACGTCCCGGGTCATCAGTTCGACGTACCGTATCGTGCTGACGACCTGGCTTTTGTATCACCTCGGGAAGAAAATAATTGGACGAGAATCACCTCGAAATGGCCGAGAAGATTTCTCTGGCCGAAGTCACCGCCGGGATTTTCAAGGCGCGGATTAAACAGAAAAAACCGGAGAATTTTGATGGTACGTGTATCTGTGGTCAAGAAGTCGACCCGCGCCGCGTCGACCTCGGCTACTTCAACTGCACGTTCTGCCAAAGCATCGCAGAACGCCGTTGATACCTCATGGTCAGACCATGAAGGCAGTGAGTCGGCAGCACAGGGCTGGGGCGTGTATGAATGCGTCGATGAGAAAACCACGAAAGTGTTTTTCGAGATTCAGACGTTCGGTACCCGTTTCAAGCACGACGAGGCCGCACGTGTTCACGTGGCCGGCATGGCCAAGGGCGGCGATGCGCTGGCGCTCAAAGCGTTGCGCATCGTCTTTCGCAGCAAGGTCTCCGATAAAGCAAAGGGCAAAAAATAATGGCTGTTCTCTACTGCTGGAAAACTGGCGAGTTGGGCATCTGCGCCGACAAGGAAATCCCGGACGGCACGGTCGACATCATGCACGGCTTGGCAAATCGCCTGCGTGACCGCATGGTCGGTACCGCCGAGCACGACCCGGTCACGCGCAACTTCTATGCACCGGGCGTGCGCCAGTTGGGTGATGACGATCAGTTTGAAGACGCGAAGTTCGCATTGGTGCAAGCCTATTCAGGCGTGCTGCATAAGAGGAAAAAGAAATGAGCAAAATGTTCAAGCCGATGCTTGCCGGCAAACCAGACACCAGTAGTGACATCCGCTTCCCTGTCCTGGCCAGCCCGAAGATCGACGGCGTGCGCGCGACGCTGCATGCCTCTTCGGCGCCGGGTGTTGTCCACGTCATGTCGCGCTCCATGAAGCCGATCCCGAATCGCCATGTCGAGTGCACACTCGGCATCGTCGAGGCGATCGGTCTGGACGGCGAGCTGATCGTAGGCAGTGCCACGGACCCGAACGCCATGCAGAACACGACGAGCGGTGTCATGTCGATCAACAAGACGCCGGTGTTCACGTTCCACGTGTTCGACAGTTTCGACGCAGCCCTGGGTACCGGGTTCGACGAGCGCTTGACGACTGCGCGCGAGCGTGTGACACGCCTTCAGGACAACTGGCCGGCGCTGGCCATGGCGAATCGTCTTGAATACAGCGCGCCGCTCATCGACTGCCCGTTCGATATCGTTGAGCACAAGCTAATCACGTGCATCGAAGAACTCGATGAATACGAGGCCAAGCAGCTGGTCGACGGCTACGAGGGCGTCATGGTCCGCGATCCCAATGGTGCGTATAAATTCGGCCGCAGCACCGTGCGCGAAGGCGGGCTGCTCAAGCTCAAGCGCTTCTCGGATGGCGAGGCGATCGTGGTCGATTATGTCGAAGAGCAGATGAACGACAACGTCGCCACGACGAACGAGCTGGGCCGCACCAAGCGCAGCTCGCATAAGGAAAACAAACACGGCAAAGGGACGCTTGGTGCGTTCGTCTGCCGGCGCATCTTTATCGATGAGAATGGCAAGCGTGTCGAAAGTGCCTACACCTTCAACATCGGTACCGGCATGACGGCGGCGGAGCGCCAGGAGTTCTGGTACAAACCAAAAGAGCTGCTGGGCAAGATCATCAAGTTCAAGCACTTTGAACATGGTGTTGTCGACGCGCCGCGGCACCCGGTGTTCATTGGCTTTCGTGACGCTCGGGATATGTGATGACGACGCGCACGAATCCCGAAGGCTACTCCGTCGCCAATGAGTCCCGTTGGCGTTACCCTGCCAACGGCGAGCCGGCGCCGCACGGCACGCACGTGCAGCTGCTCACTGAGGGCGGCAAGCAGGTACCCGGTGTGTGGACCAGCGATGGTGGCTTTATCGCCTGGGCACCGAACATCAAGCGCGACAAGGCGCTTGAAGAAAAACTTTTTAACGCAGCACCAACCAAGGAGTAACGCATGAAACTTTACCAAGTCACGTACACCGACAACACCAATACAGTGCGCCGCCAGTTCGCTTCAAGTGATGCAGCAGCGAGCCAGCTGTCCACGAAGCTCAAGGCTGACGGTACCGCAGAAAAGCGTCCGGAGCGCGAGTCGATTGATGTCCCGACCGACAAGAACGGCCTGATCATCTGGCTCAACGAAAACGTCGGTGTCAAATGAAGACCGCTCAAGCATTGCGCATGCTGAAGCTGCAGTTGGAAATGAACGCCAAGGTCAATCCTGGCTGGCTCAAAGCCGGCTACCCATTCCTGCGCGCGGCCATTGTCGAAGGCGCCGAGGCCATGGAACACTATGGCTGGAAATGGTGGAAGCAGCAGTCGACCGACGTGCCGCAGGTGCGCATGGAGCTGGTCGACATCTGGCACTTCATGCTGTCCCACACGCTGATTGCCCATGATGGCGATGTCGTCGCGGCCACTGGTGAACTCACGTCGTCCGTGGAGAGCATCTATGCGGGCGACGCTATCTACTTCGATGGCAGAGCTTACGTCCTGGCCGCGATGACCTTCACGGATCGTCTCGAGCTGTTGATCGGTCTGGCCGTCGCGCGCCGCACTAGCCTGCTGCTGTTTGAAACCCTGATGGGTGACATGGCGATGAGCTGGGACGATATGTACCGTCAGTACGTGGCCAAGAATGTCCTGAACTTTTTCCGTCAGGATCATGGCTATAAACAGGGCACGTACATCAAGATTTGGTTCGGCGAAGAAGACAACGTCGTGCTGACCCGCTTGATGGACACGTTCGAGCCGGGTGATACGTTCATGGCCGAGCTGTATAAAGCGCTGTTGGCTGAGTACAGAAAGGTGCTCGCTGCCTAGCACGCGCTGTAAAAGGTCCGCTGTTCCTGGTCAGCCGCGCGCCGGCATCGTGCGAAGTCGCGGCACATCGAAAGGCAAGTCATGATCAAACCTACCGTGGGCCGCATCGTCCACTACTATCCTGCCCGGGGCTTCCCCGGCGCGGCCGCAGCAGGTCAACCACTGGCGGCGATCGTCGCTAAGGTGTGGAACGACCGCTGCGTCAACTTGATGGTCTCTGACGCGAACGGTGTAGCCTATGCGCGCACGTCGGTGCTGCTCGTCCAGGAAGGCGATGCCAAACCCGGCGCCGAGTTCGCCGAGTGGATGCCGTACCAGTTGGGGCAAGCAGCGAAGACCGAAGCGGTCGAAAAGAAAATGAATGACACCGGCAAGATCGCCGACGCCATGATTGCCCAGTCGATCAAAGCCTATGCCCCGGGCCAAGCGCCGCGCGTCACGCTAGACCATATCAACGACACCGTCGTGGCCGAGAATTACTTCACCGCTGATCAGGGTGCGCTGGCCAGCTACACTGGTGTCGAAGCGCTCAGCCCGTCGCTTGGCCTGCTCACCTTTTGCGTCCTCACGCTCAAGAACGGCTTCACGGTCACGGGTGAGTCGGCCTGCGCCAGCGCGGAGAACTTCGACGCCGAGATCGGCCGGCATATTGCCCGCAAAATGGCTATCGACAAGGTTTGGATGCTCGAAGGCTATTTACTCAAGGAAAACCTCGCCATGGAGGGCCAGAATGGGGCCAAGGCAGCGTTTAGCCAGGACGACGTGGCTCGTGTTGCCCACGAGGTCAATAAAGCCTACTGCGAGGCCCTGGGCGATCTGAGCCAGCCAGCGTGGGAAGACGCGCCTGAATGGCAACGTTCCTCGGCCAAGATGGGCGTGACGCTGCATACCACGAATCCGGACGCCGGCCCTGAAGCGTCGCACGCAAGCTGGACGGCCCAGAAGGTCGCTGACGGCTGGACGTACGGCGCTTATAAAGATCCGGTCAACAAGCAGCACCCGTGCATCATGCCGTTTAATCAGCTGCCACCGGAACAGCAGGCGAAGGACTTCATCTTCCGCGCCGTGGTGCATGCCCTGGTGCCGCTGGATTAAACTCGCATCGCAATAAAACAAAAGCCCGGACAGGTTTTACCTATCTGGGCTTCTTCAATATGAGGGCCATGACTCTGTTTGCATGGGACGCACAGTCCCGAACTATGGCACCACTATTCCATACTTCCACACTTCCATCGCCGAAAATTTCTCTGGCACTTATTCACTTCTTCTATATTTTTAAATAATAATAATAATAATAATAATATGGAAGAATAGAAGAAAGGAAGGTTCACCGGGCGTAGAGCCATTCCGTTGTCCCTCCGATCTTCCAGTCCAGGCTCCTTTTACCTATGTTTTACAAGCGAGCCGACAGCGCGATGGTCTGGTACGAGACACCTAAACGTGGCTGCTCATGGATGCCGTCCGACGTGCTGTATCGCGTACCGAACCAGCAAACCCCACCTGTTACCGCAGTCGCGGCGTTGACAACGACCGGCCCAAAATTATACTGCGCCAGTTTAGTCATCGTGAAAGACGTTGCGCTTACGTACCGAATAATGACATCAAGGTTGGCACCGGAAGTTCCTGCACCCATCACACGCGCCTGTGCGAAATCATCAGCGGGCGTGAGCGTTCCGCTCGTCACGTTGACGGTGCTTGAACCGACAGTGGTGCTTACGGCCAATTGGCGCGCACGCGGATCAACACGGTACTTTGTCGAGTCGCTAGGGTCTTGCGCTAGTGGGGCTTGGTCAAACGTGTGGTCGTACATTCCACCATTACCTACTTGGGCGAGGCGGTAGGCATTGAGAACAGCTTTTGCTGAGTAGCCAACGTTAGCCGACATGTTGGCAAGTATGTCGTAGCGGCTGTTCGAGTCGACGTCCTGCGGCGGTAAGGTCATGGTCATGTACGGGTGGATAGCCGTGCCCATCAACGTTTTCATTGCCGTATCGAGTGCGACAAGATTTTGCGCATTGCCAGCTGAATAGTTAGGGGCGTCATTGGTGCCCATAGCATTGAGCGTACCGGTACAGAAACGAAGGTATGCCAGTCGCCGAGTAGCAGATGTCGTCGTGGTCCAGTACACAGCGCTGTCAGAAGATTGCGCCGCATTGATGTATGGATAGACGTTACCGATCATACGGGCACCCGCCCCCATGCTAAGGTTGGTAGCATCATTTGCCTGATCCGCGCTGCCGCCTGCTGTTCGACTATCACCTGCGACGAACATAGCTGGGATGGTTCCAGGGCCAACAATTGCACACGGCAGGATGCAATAGTTTGATGATGGGTCAGAATTTACACGGGTATTCCATGCGGTGCTTGCCTCGTCCAGACTGGTAAATACATTGGTTGTAGTCAGCGACCCACCATACTGCAATAGATCATGCGCAGCGTTGAATTGCGGTGCCGAACCGCCCTGACAGAACAGAACAGAGCCTGTCGGGCTACCCGTGCATGCCCACGCACCTTTGATACGGTAGAACGTGCCTGCCTTCAGAGTGAATGGCAGCGTCATAAGATCAGTGCTTATGTCTTCAGTACCAGTGGTGGTGTAGGTAGTCGCGCCACCATTGAACGTCATGTGGAATACAGTTCCGCTTCCAACCGGATACTCGATGCGCAGGGCCATCTTCTGACCAATGGCAGCCGGCGTTTCTAAACGAGAGTAGAACATCGCATAGAAAAGTTGAATCTGGTTTGTGTCCTCAAACACGGGGTGTTCACTGTGGAAGAGCGATGAGGTAGGACCACCTGATACACCAGGGAACCACGATCGTGTAGAAATTTGGCGCAGGGTTATGCCTGTATTCAAAATTGACTGGTACACACCATTCACTTTCGTGAAAGCGCCGACCACCGCCGCGTAGACACCATTCTGTTTGGTGAATAGTCCGATGGGGTCGGTCCACACCCCATTTACTTTAATTTTGAGCGTCATGACTTAGGCCGTTTGAAGATAAATGGTGCCGTCCGGACGGCCATCGGAATTACTTGGTGCGACGTTCGAGACCACATTAATCGTCGGCATGACCGTGCGGTTAATTGGATTGACCAGCTGCGGATCACCGACAGCGTTGACCGACATGGCGGCGACGAAAATATTGGGACCGAAGTCAAACGAACCATCGGTGCGAAGTTGTGGGCGATTATTGGATGGCATGGTAATTTCCTTTTGAAGAAAGTGAAGCGATTTTAATGTATTACCTAAAGGAAAGCTAATCGGCCGCGTTGGTGGTCGTCGCTTCTGCTGCGGAGAACAACGCATTCGCCGGCAGCGCATCCATGGCGAAGGTCTTGAACTGCTCACTACCACCCACAGTCGACGCCGCGTCACCCAGCTGCTCGACCGAGGGACCGGCCAGCGCGCCGATGCCCGTGGTGCCCCGCTTGATGCCCTTGAGCGCGTCCAGGCCAAACTGGCCCACGCCAAACACACCCGCGCGCTGTACGCCGCTCCACAGATAGTCGCCAGCGTCCCAGCTGTCTTTGTACGCCGGCTGCGAGCCGCCGCCGACGGCCAGACCCTTGACCAGATCGGCGGCGATCATGAACGGCACATAGCTGGCCAGCGCGTAGGCCGGCCCGAAGTTACCGTTGCGGCTCTCGTTGGCCACGCGCTTTAAGATCGTCTCCTGGAACGAGTACACGAACTGCTTCAGATGCGACACCAGCGCGAAGTGCGGGTCATTCATCCAGATCGGTTTGTGCGCGGCGTTCGGGCGCAGCACAGCGCCGTCGACCCACTTGTTCACGGCCAGTTGCATCTTGGTGGCCGACTCCTGGGCCTTGGTGTCACTCTGGCCAGCGGCCTTGAAGTCGTCCACGCTCAGTGCCGGGGAGCCGTCGGCCTGCTTGACCACGTCCTTCGTATCGAGGCCCAGCTCTTTCAGCCACCGCGCGCTGTGTGGACTGGCGGTGCCATCGGCGTGCCGGCCGAGGAAGCCCACGGCGCTCTCGGTTGCGGCCACGCGCATCGACGTGTTGAACTGCTCCATCAGGTTGTATTTGAAGAACGTGTCATTGATCTTGCGGCCGATGTCGCTCGTCATGCCTTGTGAGTAGGACGTGCCGATCGTGTGCTGCAGCACGGCGCTGTCGATCACACCCATGTTCTCGGCGACCTTGGTCCACTGGTCATCCTTGCGATTGTTCACGTCCTTGAAGCCCTTCGGGATTTCCTTGATGCCGCGCTTGAAGGCATTGAATGCGTCGCCTGCTGAGCCACCGCGCACGGCGATGCCGAGCGGGTCGATGAGCGAAGAAAACAGCGCGAGCGGGAGCAGCCGGATATTCTGGTAGACGATCATGTTGCCGAACGCCTTGCGCAGCTTCGGATCGATCGAGTCGCCCAGTGTGCCGTCGACGCCCTTCAGGTAGCGCTGGGCCAGCTCGATGTGATCGTCCGTGGCGCCGGCAGCGCGCGCGTCGGTGAAGATCTTCTTCAGGCCAGCGCCATCGTCACCGAAGCGCGACGCCCACTCGGCGCGCTTCGTGCCCTGGGTGATGTAGCTGTTGAGTGTCTGGTACAGGTTGTCGTTCAGGAAGGGCGCAGCGTCGTGGCCTTTGATGAAGCCGAGGATACGCTCCTTGGTGAACTGGTTGCCGGGCTTGGCGGTTTCCACTTGCAGCTCGGAGCCATCACCGCGCGTGAGCGCAGCCATGATCTGATCGACAGAGCCGCTGAACTCGCCACTGTCTTTGTACTGCTGCATCATGGCGCGAAACGCCGGCTCGTTGCTGAGCACCTTGTTCGCATCCCACACGCGCGGGAAATAATCTTTCCCATATCCGAGATCGCCCATCTTCACGCCCGAGTCTGTCATGTAGCCGTACATCGAGTCGAGCGTCTTGCGCACGCGCATCACGACCTGGCGCTCGGCCGGCGACGCGCCGCGCTCACCACGCTGCATCGATTGCAGCGCGTCAGTGATGACAGCTGGCTCATAGCCGTGCAGGCCGGAAGCCAGATCGTTGAGCATGGCGGTGCGCTTGGCGCGTGCGGCCGGGATATAGCCGACGTCGCCATGGTCGCCTTGCAGCGGCGAGAGGACTTTGTCGAGCATGCTCGTCAGCGCGGCGTTCTTCAGATCACGCACTTGCGCGTCACCGGTGCTGACGACGCGCGAGGCCAGCGTGTCAAATGGGCCGATCATTTCCTTGAAGCGGCTCAGTGGACCGTCGGCCCCTTTGAGCAGGCTCGCCTGCACCGCGCCGCGGTCGTTCATCTGCTTGGCATACTCGCCGCTCTGGAAGTGATCCATGATGTGCAGCGCACGCTCATCGTTTGACCACAGGCCCAGTATCTTGCGGAAGAACTCGCCGATCTTGCCCATGGTCGTCGCGGCCTTGCCACCGAGTTCGAGCTGGCCATTCGCCCAGAACTGGTACATATAGGCTGCACGCTCTTCGCTGCTCGAGGCGATCTGTTTAAGCGCGGCAGGCTCGCCGACCAGCAGGCGCTCGAGCTTGAGGCGGATGCCAGGGGAGTCGGCCGCTTTGAATAATGGCGACGCTGCGTCCTTCAGGTTCTGGTCATTGAGCTTGGCCATGAAGCCATGCAGGGATTCGTGGTACGCCGTCGACATTGGATCGAGGCTGTGCACGGAGACGCGGATCACGTCCTCAGCCATACCTGCTGCGGTGCGCGCGCCGTCCTTGAAGAACTCGCCAGCGTGGAGCATCTTCGCGAACTCCACGTCCACGGACTTGCCCAGCACCTTGTTGATGTAGTCGTGTACGTCGGCCTCTACACCGGAGGTGTGCGTCAGGTTCGGGTCGATGCGCTGGGCGCTGAATTTTGCCTCCGAGTCGGTGCGCAGGGATTCGGCCCAAGCCTTGAACTCGACGCCGGGCTGAGTTTTCTGCACCACGTCCTTATAGAACTTCATCATGGTACGCATAGCGCGCTGCCAGAACCCGCGTGTTTCAACCGGAGCAGTTTCGGCGCCGGCTGATATGTACTTTGCAAATTGATTAGCAAAGTATTCGTCGAAGTCGCGCGCATAATTTTTCTGGCCTATGCGCTCACCGGCAGCATCCATGCGGTCCATAAGACTACGCGCAGATTCCGTCGTACCCGCTTTCATAGCGTCGAGCAGCGAGGACGAGTTGAGGAAGTCGCGTGCATAGTCCTTTGCCGTCAGTGTCGGATCATCCTTGTACTTCTGTACCAGCGCGTCGTACTCGCCACGAATCTTCGACTTCACAGCGTCGGGGGCGGTGTCATACAGGTGCGTCTGCAGTGCGTGACCAAACTCGTGCGCGATCACATCGGCCTGCTCAAACGCGTTGCGCGCGGGGCGCACACGGATTTCAAAATGCCCATCCGTGTGCTGGCGTACTTGGCCGTTGGCTGGGATCGTTGCGTCTTCCACGATATGCACGCGCATGCCCGGTGCGAAGTTCTTGCGCAGTGACTCCACCATGTCCACGTCGCGCTGGCGCGAAGCCTCGCTCGATGCTGCACGCTGCTCGTGGTCCATCTGCGCGCTGTACTTGATGCTCTCGCCGTTCGGGCCTTCGACGAACTTCGTCATGCGCTCATTCGCCGCATCCAGCACTTCCTTGGCGCGCGGGTTGTCGGCGTGCTCAGCCAGTGAGTCGATCGCGCGCTGCACACCGGCCACGTCGTCGCTGGCCTTGATCTGTTTCTTGATCGATGCGAGGTCGCCTTCACCGAGCACGCGCTCCGTGAAGGTGTTAAGCTTTTTTGGTGCGCCTGCTTTCTCGCTGATCACCTTGGCATACTTGGTATAGAGATCGTTCACTGTCGACGCGATCGACGACACGTCCTTGTCTTTCACCACCGAGGCCAGTAGCGCCTGATCGACTTTTTTCAAGCCGTCGAGATTGTTGAACAAGTCGCGGGCCTTGGCGCCGAGGTTGCGGGCGATGGCAGTCTTGCCATTTTCCAGGCTGTTGATCTTTGTGCTGATTGCCGCGCGGGTTGATGGCAGAAGTGAGCCATCGGGATTTTTCTGATCGAAGTTTTGATGCTGCAGCGCGGTGCCGTCGTCGTTGGTGCGCTGTTGCAGATCGGCTGCGGTGTTGTGGTCGGCCGCAGTGTGAATCTGCTCGTCCTTGCCCACCTCGGTGCGGCCGGCATTGTCGAGGTTCTGGGCTTTGCGCACGGCGCCGTCGCGCTTGGCCTGCTCGGTCTCGGCCTGGGCCACGGCGCTGCGCGCGTCCTCCACGCCCATGGTCTTGCGCAGATCAGCCAGACCTGCTTTGTCAAGCCGGGTGCCACTGGCACGCAGCTGCTGCACCTGTTCCTGGTACGCGGCGGTGCGCTTGTCGACCACGTCCTGCGCGCGCACGTGGGCCTGTGCCAGCTCACGATCGCCCATGTCCTTGAGCGTGTCGGCGCGGCCCAGCGCGGTATTGATTTCAGCGTCGGTCTTGCCCCGCATCCACGCAGGGTCGTCCGGACGGAACGACAGTTTCTTGGCGTCGCCATACGTGAAGTCTTTGCCGCCGCTCTTGGCGATCACGGTTGAATCTGGCACGTCGAATGACTTGCCCATGTGATCCTGGATACCGGCGACGCCTTCCATGAATGCGCGCGCCTTGCGGTGCAGCGGGCTTTTGTCATCAGACTCGTTGTAGGGCAGCTTGCCCTCCATGGTCTTGACGATGGCGCGGCCGTCGAGCACGGCGCCTTTTACACCGGTGTCGATGCGCGACGGATTGTCCTGCGCGTGGCTGGTCTTACTGGTGTCGACACGCATGGCATTGAACTCGTCCGGTGTGATGCGCGTCTCGTCCTTGGTGCTGTCGACCGTGACCAGACCGTGATCTTGCGAAGCATCAGGGAACTTGGCACGCACGTCGTCTGGCAGATCACGCATGTGCGTGAACGCGACGTTGCTGTCCGGGTTGTCGACCTTGGCCTGGGCCAGCAGGCGCTCGGCCTGACTCTGGGTGTCGAAGCCCTGCGCCTTATGTGCGGTATCGGACAATACTGGCTGCGGGTTCTTGGCGTCCTTGCCAGCGCCTAGGTACTGTGTCGGCGCGGCCTGATCGGCACCATCCTGCTCGGTCGTCGAGCCGGCCAGCGCCTCCTGGTCGCCTGCGGCGTCGGCCGGCGCGCCGAGGGAACTCTTCACACTGCCCTCGCGCTCCTTGTCGAATGCTTCGAGCAGGCTGTCGGTCTTGCTGCCGAAGTGCTGGCGCAAGCTGTCCTCGACCATGCGGTTCGTCGCGTCGACCTTCGCCTGCGGGCCGTCGGTGTGGGTGCCGGCGACATAGTCGCGCAGGTTCTGCACCAGATCGCTGACCTGCTCCGGCGTCGCGCTGGCGGCGACATCTTTGGGCAGTGCGGCCATGACCTTGTCGTTCAAGGTCTTGGTGGCCGCGCCCTGGTCCATCAGGTTGTTGACGGCGCTGTAGTAGCGCGTGGTCTGCGCATCCGTGGCGTCCGAGCCGAGGATGCTCTCGTGCAGGCTCGACATCACGCTCGGCGCATTGTCACCGAACCACGTCGTCAGCTGGCGCGCGGTGGCTGGGTCCACG